>VFQP010003749.1_pt1 | contig 15030 bp, 13 predicted proteins | sample 3512351 | NCBI WGS metagenome assembly VFQP01 (sample SAMN10412372, study PRJNA504923) | tailings metagenome | isolation source: Relicate 1 Philex TSF1 revegetated site | place: Philippines: Tuba, Benguet | collected 2017-08-29 | reverse complement strand
CCCCGCTCCTGCCGCCGCACCGGACCCTGCGCTGGCTCCGGCGCCTGCGGTGCCAGCGCTGCCGGTGCCGCTGGCTGCGGCCGGTGCCGGGGTGCGCGGCGGCGGGGTGCCGCCTGGTCCGCCGCCAGCCCCCTTCCCGCCTCCCGGGTCGCCGCCCTGGGGGTCATCGAGAACCTTCTTCGGCTCGCCGCCGCCGGGGGTCTTGGAGGGCAGCGGGAGGGGACGGTTCAGGGCGTTCTTGGCTTCCTGCTCGGTGCCCATCTGCTGGTAGAGGTCGAAGCCGATGAACGACACGAACCGGTAGACCATGTACGGGGCGAAGGCCGCGATTCCCATCAGCACGATCCCGGTGATCGGCTCGGTGACCGCGGTGATGTCCGCCTCGATGGGGGTGGCGATCTGGGTGATCGCCAGCAGGAAGATCACCACGAGCACGAGCTTGGACACGATCAGCGCGATCACGAACGCGGCCCACTTGCCGATCCACCCCTTGGTGGCATCCCACGAGGCGCCGGCGAACGCGATCGGCGCGAGCACGACCCCGACCAGCAGCAGCGCCTTGCGGATCAGCAGTGAGAACCAGACGATGAAGACCGCGGCGATCATCAGCCCGGCCAGGAAGATCGTGACGATCGCGCCGACGCCGGGAGCGGCGATGTTGATGCCGGTCAGGCCGGCGGCGAGCAGGATGATCTTGTCGCCCATCGTCTCGGTGGTCTCCCCGGACGCCTGGATGATGCCGATGCAGAGCTGGTCCACGATCTCCAGCGCGAGCGCGGTCAGCGTGACCACAACGAACGCGCCGAGCACCGATTTCGCCGCGCCGAGCGCGGCCCGGGACAGGGCGGTCGGATCACGCTTGATGAGCCCGGTGATGAGTTGCAGGCAGAAGAAGATCAGCACCAGGAACACGCCGATGCCGAAGATCAGGTTGTAGACGCTGGTGAACCCATCGGTCTGGACATCGACCAGGGTGGTCGTGTCGAACACCGCCCACATCGCCTCGATCAGCCAGCCGGCCGCGCCGCCCATCGCCTGGGCGAGCCAGTCGAACGGGGCCGCCACGACCGTCGCAGCAGCTTCCCCGGCCACATCGCACACCGACGAGATGACCGGCACATCGCAGACACCCATCGTGAACCTCCTGTCGTGTCCGGGCCGGCCTCAGACGGCCTGACCGACGTCCCAGAAGAAGTTCACGAGCGTCACCGCCGCACCGCAGATCACCGCGGCACCGCAGGAGATCAGCACGCCGAGCTTCCCCCGCCCGGACAGGTGCGGATTGGAGCTGTTGGCGCCGTAGGCCCACACGATCGCGGACACGATCAGCGCCAAGACGGACAGGATGAGGCCGACCGTCATCACCGCGCCGACGATGGCGCGGAGCTGTTCGATGCCGGGCAGGCCGGAGCTGTTGGGGTCGATGTCGATCACGGCGGTTACTCCCTCGCTGAGCGGATGGCTGGTTCAGCGGCGAGGTGAGCCAGTCACACCCTGAGCGCGTACTGCCGTCGCGCGGGGGTCAGAGCTGGCGGCCGAGGACGATCAGCCAGTTCACCCACGCCACCCCGGCACCGGCGAGCACGGCGGCACCGACCCCGACAAGCACCCCGACCCGGCCTTTGGAGGCCAGCGAGTGGTTGCCGTGCGAAGCGCCCAGCGCCCAGCAGATCGCCGAGACGACGATCATCAGCACCGCGACGACGAGCACGATCGTGAGCAGCGCACCGATCACCTGTTCCAGGTCACCGATCCCGGCCAGGCCGTCGAAGTCGGGGAACACGTCCATCACGCACCGGCCTTGACGGTGACGTGGAGGTGGTCGAAGTGTCCGCCGGTCACGTCACCGGGGTCGTGGCTTCCGCCGCCGTCGTAGTCGCGCCAGCCTTCGCCATCGCGGGCGATCGACCAGATGCGGCCCTGCCAGATTAGGTACTCCACGCCCAGGGTCTCGGCGTGGTCCTTCATCCAGTTCGTCACCCGCCAGCCGTCCTCGAGTTGCGTGGGGGTGGGATAGGTCCCGATCCGGTTGCCGAAGGTGATGTCGCAGGCGCGTCCCAGCGGGTGCTCGGAGGTGGTGCCGGGCCGGGGCGAGTAGCAGGCCCAGCCGGTGTCGGGGAACCCGGCGCGGGCTTGGGCCACGAGGTGTGCCACCCGGGCGGTGATCTGCCCGTCGCTGGTGGGGTCGTCCACGAGCCGGTCGGGGTCGCCGTCGACCGGGGCGGGTTCGCCCGCGGTGCCGCCGGGGGTGTCACAGCTGGTCGGGGCGCCGACTGCGGCTTCGGGCAGGTCGGCGGCGTTGTGCGCGTTGAGCCAGGCGGCGGCGTCGACGGCCTCGCCGTGGGTGCCGCCGGGGCGGACCTCGAAGTGTAGATGCGGTCCGGTGGAGTTGCCGTAGCTGCCGACATCGCCGATGTGCTGCCCGGCGACGACCCGGTCACCGGCTGAGGCGTGGAGGCCGGATTCCCACATGTGGGCGTAGGCGGTCGCCACCGTCTGGCCGTCGATCTGATGCTCGATGACGATCAGCCCGCCGTAGCCGCCGGAGAACTCCGCGACGGTCACGGTGCCGTCCGCGGCGGCGAGGATCGGGGTGCCGTCGGGGGCGGCGAGGTCGGTGCCGGTGTGGAACGACGACTCTCCGGTGATCGGGTGGACTCGTGGCCCGAACTCGCTGGTGAGCACCCAGGTTCCCTCCGGCAGCGGGAACACTACCCGCGCGGACTGTGCCACCGGAGCCGCCGCGACCACGGACCCCGCCGGACCGGCCGAGCCGGATGCGCCGGTTCCGTCGCTGGCGGCGCCAGTGAGGGCATCGAGGATCGCGTCGGCGACTGGCTGGTAGTTGCGGTAGCGGTCCGGGTAGGCGCTGACTTCGACGGCTTGGGCGGCTTCGCCGGGGTCCATGTGCTGCCAGCCCGGGATGTCCAGCAGCCCCCGCGGGCTCGGGTAGTTCGGGCCGTCCGGGCCGCCGAAGAACGCCCGCGCCTGGTAGGTCGGGTCCATCAGCTCCGCGACGGTGCCCCACCCGGATTGCGGTCGCATCTGGAACAGACCGAGCGAGTCGTGATCCGAGCCGTTGCCGTCGTTGGGGTAGTTCCCGCTGTCGGGGTAGGCGCCGGTGTTCGCCAACTGCCGCAGCGTGCTCTCGGTCAGCGCGGCCATCAGCGCGATCGTGATGCCGGGTCGGCCGACGCCCTCGATCCCGCCGCCGATCGTGATGATCGTGGCCGCGTGCGTGAGTTGCTGCCGGTTCAGCGTGAACGTCTCACCGTTGGCGGTCGTGACCGTCAGCGACTCCGGGACGGCCCCGACGGTGACGGACCCGCCGGGGGTCGCGCAGTTCGCGGCGGCGGGATTCATCAGCACGCCGATGCCGACCAGCCCCAGCATGGGGCCGAGCAGCAGCAGCGCGAGGACGGCGGCGGTGAGCTTCGTCAACACGGTAGGACCCGGCGGCTATCGGAGTGGGTTGTCGAGCTGGGACAGGCGCAGTACATGACACAGGCCGGTGCGCAACTGCGGTGTCGGCGGCGGGCAGGCCAGGAACACCGTGAACGACACCGACTGCTCAGCCGTGACCGGTTCGCCGTTCCAGACGCCCGCGCGGTGGCGGGTGCCCTCGATCGTGACCGCGGTGGCACCAGGAGGGAGCTGCCCGGGCTGGGCTTGCTCGACCGCCTGATCCCATGCCTCCGGTACGAACGAGCGGTCGATGACCAGGCGCTGGGTGGTGGCGTACTGGCGCAGCTCGATCCACGCCTCCCGGGAGGGCAGGTAGGCGGCGATGTCCGAGGCGAGTCCGGCCTGCTCGGCGCCGGAGGGGTCGCCGACCTCCAAGATTCCCGCGGAGTAGTCCAGCGGCATCAGCCCCGAGCCGGTGTCCCACCCGAACAGCGCCTCCGCGACGTTGCGGGCGAACTGATCCGGGTCGTGAGAGGGCAACACTAGCGGCGGCCCTGGCGCCTCCGGGCCGGTCTCGCCGGGCACGGTGACGGTCGGTGCCGGTGCGGGTGCGTCGTCACGGGGTGGTCGTGGGCCGGTGATGAGCCCGTAGACGCCGATACCGACCAGGAGCAGCAGCACGATCCCGGCGGCGATCACGGCGATCAGCCGGCCACGGGACCAGGACGCGAGATTCGTCTTCATACCCGCCAGGTGCGCCCACCCACGACACGCCGGGACCCGGGGTAGTTCAGAGGGCGCGTAGCAGCGGCTGGTCGGGCTGGGTCGCGGTGCGGGCGGTGCGGAGCCGGTCAGCGAAGGCCATCGTGCCTTCGACGGCGGCGAAGAACGCCTCGATCTGCTCGTCGGTCAGGTCGGTCGCCAGCTCGTCCACGTCGTAGTGCGTCCACCACGCGTCCAGCTCGCCCCAGGTCAGCACGAACGCGCGTACCGAGAACCGCGTCGGCCCCTCGTCCCCGTCAGCGGGTCGCGCCCCGGATGCGGCCCGTTTCGGAGCCTTTCCGCGCCGGGTGGTGTGGACGCGGGCGAGCGCTTCGTCGGCCAGCTCGTGCAGCCGCCGGTCCCGCTCGGCACCGGTGTCGGCGTGTGCGTCCCGGAGACGCTGGAAGATCGGATTGACCGGCGCGCCGGCCTCGATCCGCGCCAGCCCGTCACGGGCCTGGCCGCGCAGCTCCTCAGAGACGGCGGGGTCGCCGGTCAGGCGTTGCAGGAACCCGATCTGCTCCAGCCGCGTGTAGGACGACGAGCCGGTCACCATCCGTGCTGCCTGCGCGCGGGCATCACCGAGCGGGCCGGGTGCTGGTGGTCCCGCCGAATCGGCGGGACCATGCTTCCCGGGCTCGTGGCCGTCCTGGAACTGGGTGGCCGCCTTCCTGCGGGCGGCGTCCTCGGCGATGAGTTCCTTGATCTCCCGGTACAGCCCGGCGGCCTCGATCGGGGTGAGGGACTTGTGGAGCTGGTTGTCGTCCTGTTCAGCGAGCAGATGCCCGAGCCGGTCCGAGATGCCCGAACGCACCCACACGCTGACGCGGCGGTGCCCGAGCTGCTTGATCGCCGCGAGCCGCCGCGCCCCGCACACCAGCGTCCCGTCCGGGGTGATCGTCGGCGGCTGCAACAGGCCGTCCCGCTCGATCGACGCCGCCAGAGCGTCGAGGTCGCCCAGGTCGGTGCGGTGCCGGCGCCCGACGGTGATGGAGTCCACCGTCCGCTCCAGCTCGATCCGCCCGTCCGGGGTGTTCATCGGGCGCCTCGCGACGTGTCGGTGCCGCGCGTGTTCGTGCCGGGTGCCGCCAGCGACAGGGTGAGCACGAGGTCGTCGTCGCGCAGCAGCACCGGCAGCGTCTCACCGATCAGCAGCCGCAGCAGGATGCCCCGTCCGGCGCCGGTCGCCGCGAGCTCCGCCGCGGGGCTGCCCAGCAGCGCACGCAGCAGCACCGCCCAGGTCCGGCCCGGCATGTCGAGCAACGCGCGGGCGTGCTTGTCGCGCCGCAGCGTCTCGTAGGCGGTGTGCCGGTTCCCGACCCGGGTCAGCGCCCCGCAGACATGCTCCACCGCCGCCCGCGCGGTCCCCGCCGGCCAGCCCAGCAGCACCAGCAGGGTGATCGCATCCGCGACCGCCGCGGTCGCCGAGGTCGGTTCCGACCCGTCCCGCCCCGCGTCGTCATCGTGTTCCTCGCCGTGCCCGGTGGTGTCATGCGGATCGGTGATCTGGAAGGCGGGGTGGTAGTCGTCCAGTGGGTTCTCCCGGTCGGAGAGCCGTTCGGGGTCGTGGAACACCGAGTAGCGGGGCCGACGCGCCTGGTGGGTCGAGCACAGCAGCCCTTGGCCGCGTTCCTCGGCGATGCAGGTGATCCGCACCGCGTGGGTGACCACCGCCCACGGGTCATCCGCGGTGCGGGCGGCCTTGCTGCGCATCACGTCGAACGCCGCCGACGCGGCCTCCCACGGGTCGAGCCGGTGCTTGTGCGCCAGGGCCGCGTACTTCTCGGCCGCGAACGCCATCAGCTCGCCCGCCACCGGGTCCTGCTCCCACGCTCCACGCCCCGCGGCGTGGAGCCGGTGCAGCAGTGCGCGCAGCCCTTCGCTGCTGCGGTAGTCCTCCGCCCGCTCGCCGCTGCTCGTCGCGTTGGTCGTGCCGGTGGTTGTGGTGTCGTCAGTCATGGTCGGGGCACCTCCTGGCGGGCAGGTGCGCCCGCAGGTCCCTGCGGGTCTGACCTCCGCCAGCCAGGCGTCCACCACTGACCACCGCTCCCGGCTACCGCATCCCGACCCCGGACCGCGCCTGGGCATGGTCCGTGCCGCCGCGACGCCCGAACGCCGACAACGGCGGCAGATGCCGGGCCCGTTCGCCCGCCCACTGCGCGCCCTTCTCGATCGGAGCGCGCAGCCGGCGGCTCCCCGCGGCGGCGAGGTCGATGCCGCCGCGCGACAGCGCCCCGCCGGCACGGGCGAACAGATCGGTCGGGCGCACCCAGTCCACGCCCCGGCCCCGTACCTGCGCCAGCTTCTCCTTCGCGGCCCGGCGGGACGCGGCGTCCCTGATCGCGTCCGGCGTTCCCGTCGCCTCCGCATCCTCGGCCGGCGCGGTCTGTGTCTGCGGGGCGTCGTCCGGCACGCGATGCCGGCGGTACTGCTCGACCGGGTTCGTCTGGTCCTGGTCGTTCATGACGTGACTCCTTCCCTTACGGGCTCGGACCCGGGCGGGCCGGCCTCATCGCTGTGGTGCGCGTCGGGACGCTCGGGGCGGGGCAGCCACCGGCCGACCGTCGAGGGATGCACTCCCAGGTGCCGGGCGATGGCCTTGTTCGACCACTCCCGCTCCCGTAGCTGCGCCGCCTGCGCCCGACGATCCGAACCCGCGTCTTCACGCGCCTCGACGGGGCCGGGCGTGGCAGGCGGGGGTGCGGCCGGTGCGGGCTCGATGCCTGGCACGGTGGCCGTGGCGGGCGGCACCTCGCCCGCTGTCTCTGGCGGGTCGGCGGGACGGGCGCCGGCTCGGGTCAGGACGACGGTCAGATGGGTGATCGCCAGCAGCACCACGGGCGGCACCGCGGCGACGGCGGCCGCGAGCGGGCCGGGCACGTCGGCGTCCGCGGCGACGACCGCGTGCAGGGAGTTCGCCGTCACCGAGACCGCCGCGCCGCCGATCAGCAGCGTCCACGGATACCAGGCCGCCTTCTCACCGGCGAGCGCCACCACGGCGACTGTGGACACCACGATCACGCCATCGACGATCAGTGGCCACGCCCACGCCTGCCCCGCACCGATCCCGGAGCGGCGGGCCAAGTCCGCCAACGCGGTGAACGACAGCCAGAACGCCCCGGCCGCGATGAACACCGTCCCGGCAACGGATGTGACCACCGCCCAGCGCTGCCCCCGCACCCTGTTCACCCCAGGCCCCTCACCGCGCTCGCCCGTGACCCGGGATCACGTCGAGCGAGCCCGCCCGCTGGCGGGCTCGCCGAGGCGGAGCGTTCTCGGCGGGCGGCTCCCGCGTTGACGCTGCGGTAGGCGCTGTAGACGGTGCGGGTGATCTCCCGCTCGGCGAAGTCGGGCTGCTCGGCACGCACCAGCGCATCTAGAGCCTCGGAGACCGGCACGTTCCCCTCAGCCAGGCGGCACGCGGCCCAGAACAGCTTGTAGTTCCGATCGCCCTTGACCTGCCGGGACAGCCACGCCGCCAGCCGGTCCGCGTCTTCCCGTCCCGACGCCTGCCCACCTTGCCGCAATGGGCGGCGTGGCGGTGGCGGATCGAGGAAGTCGCGTAGCCGCACCGCATCCACCGGGGCGACCACACCGGTGGCCACTTGCTCGACCCGGTACGAGACCGAAGTACCGTCCAGTCGCAGCGTCGAGGGCGGGGCGATGACGTAGCCGCCGTCCCCGCGGCAATCCACGCCGGCCTTGCCGACCACCCACGACCGCTGCACCCGCCCCGAGACAGCCGGGAAGTAGGCATGCTGACCCCCGGTGGGCGTGGTCACCGTCGCCAATGGCGCCGGGATCAGACCCGCCCGAGCCGCCCGCGCATACGCCGCGTACCCATCGACACCGTGCACGTCCACATCGATCACAACCAGACCTGAGACGGCGCCGGTCGGGATGCCGATGTTCGCCTCCGGCTGCCACCGCCACCACCCCTGCACGCGCCGCGCGTCGGTCGTCGCGCGCCGGAAACCGGACGAGACGAGGGGCGTCTTCTCACCCGGCACGCACGGGAACACCGGCACCCCGGCCCGTGCCAACTCGCGCGCCGCGACCGACAACGGCAGACCGTCGAGCCGGTCGAACACGGCGGCGAGGGTTCCGGGGGCGACCATCACAGCACCGGCCCCGGCGCCGCCTGCACCCTCCGCGGCTCACGCTCGGGCAGCGGCTCCACCCGCGGCGTCCGCTCCGGTGCCCGTTCTGGTCCAGAGTGTGCGGGTCCGGAGCGTTCGGGGGTGTCGATGCGCAGCGAGGTCGGGTTGCCGTTGCCGAGCTGGATCGTATCGAGCTGGCCCAGAACCTCGGTCGCGGTGCGCCGGACCTTCTCGCCGGTGTCGCGGATGACCTGAACCGGGTCCTTGCCGTCCACGTTCGCCGCCCACCCCGCCACATAGGGGACCGTGTAGTCGCTGGTGTCCATGCCATGCGCGGCAGCGATCATCAACGCCACCGACTCGGCCTCGACCTCACCGGTCCCGCGATGCCGGCGGGCCTCCTGCTGGTTCGGCCCGTGCATCCGGACGTGACCCAGCTCGTGCGCGAGGGTCTTCACCTGCGCGGCCGGGTCCATGTCCGTGCGCACGAGCACTTGCCGGGTGTCGTAGTCGGTCATGCCGTTCGCGCCGCGGATCGCGTCGGCGTCTGGCATCCGCAGCACCTCATACCCCAGCGACTCGACCTGCGCGGCCAGCCCCTCCCACAGACCGGCGGGTGCCTCGCCTTCCAGCAGCTTCGGGCTTGGCAGCTCCGGCAGTTCGGCACCGTGAGTCCGGGACACATCCCACACATGAGCGGGAACGACGCTGACGATCCGGCGCTGCACCACCTCGCCCGGGCGCGGTTTCTCGCCTTTGGTCAGGCGTCGCCACGAGGCGGGGTCCTTCGGCGTCGCTGTCGCGAACCTCACCCGGACCGGCGCGCGAATCTCATAGCCGCCGCCGGCCTCGGCCCAGCGGCCCATCTTCTTCCAGTCCTGGAACCCGGCCACCCACGTCGGCGTCGGGGCCGACACCCGGCCCTGCTCGTAGGCGTCCAGGTGCTGCGCCCAGATCAGCAGCGTGTTGTTGAACGACCTCGACCGGAACCGTGCGGCGAACTCCATCGCCCGACGCCAGTCCTCACCCGACACCAGTTCCTCGACCGAGCGCACGATGCGTTCTTCGAGCGCGTCGAGCTTCGCTTCCCGTGTCTCGTTCCTCATCGCCATCGCGGGACCTCCCTCCGCCAGGGCCGCCCCGGGAGGGAGCAGCCGTGCGACCACGAGGTACGCCGGGCGGATCAGGAAGACGAGACGGACGACGGAAACGAGACTGGCGACCGTCAGGCTCCGCGATGAACCCGACTGGTCTCTACCGGACTACCGGAGCGAGGGTGTCCTCGGTTGTCGCACGAGCTGATCCTGCGGTTATCGTCGGGGCAGATGCGCGCTTCCGCCGGTTGAGTACGGAACCTTCTCCGTAGCTCAAAGCCCGATAACCGGCGGGAGTCAGCCCGACGCTACGGCGGAACTGGCGCGTAGCGAAATCTGAATCGCTCCAACCCACCTCGCGAGCAATCAGAGCGATCGGCGCATCGGATTCGCGCAGGAGCGCGGCCATCCGCTCGGTGCGAAGCATCGTGAGATAGGCGATAGGAGACTTCCCGAACGCCTCCACGAACAAGCGGCCGAGCTGCGACTTTGAGAGATGTACCTCGTCAGCGAGCTCAGTCGTAGACCATCGTCGCTGGGGTTCAGCACGCAGGAGATCAGCTGCCCTGCGAACTTCCGCTCGCAATGGTGCGAATCGGCGATGTCGTGGCGCGGACGGCCACGTTGTTGTGCGCTGCGTCGGCGACACTCGCACCTGCGAAGTCTTGACGAAGGGCGCGATCACATCGACCAGGCTGAACCAAAGAGCCTGCATCCGGTAGAAGTTCTTCGCGGGTCGTCCTTCGATGCTTAATGCCGCCAACTCATCGAGCCAGGGCATCAGCCCCTGGGTGCGATCCTCGCCGAGGCGGAGTACCTGCGCAGGTTCGGTGTACATCGTTGCTGCGAAGTCCTGGGCGTCGAGACGGTGGCACAAGCTGCCGACGTGCTGCCAGAACACCTGGTCGATCACATAGTCCGTGTCTGCGTAGATCGTCGTTACGGTGATGTGCCCCTCGGGCTCGCTGCCACATAGAGTGTTCGCGCCGAGCAAGATTACGTCGCCGGGCCCGACGGGCTGTTCACCAAACTCACTGAAGAGGATTGCCGAGCCATCGCGAACGACGATCACCTTCACGCAGTCGTACGCGACCGGCAGGCGAGCACGGGAGATGGTTGCGGTACGAACTATGAGTGGTTCGTACCGCAACCCTCGCCTGCTTCGATCAAACGAGCTGTTCGAGGGCGCCATAGAGCACCTCGTCCATCACATTTACGTGCTCGCGGATGCCTACGAACTGCCCATCGAGTCAGTGTTCGTGACTTCGACGTTGGGGAGGGCAATTCGCGCGGCAATGCCGCCTGCAATACAGAGACCAACAATTGCGAGTCCGCTGCTGAGTACGTAGGGCGATAGCCCGTGGGCGATCGACGTAAAACCCAAGCCGACGTAGACGGTGACCCCCGCGGACCCGCCGAGCTGGTCCGAGGCCCGCTGGACCCCGGACGCGACTCCCGCATCCTCTTCTGTGACCTCGGTCACCGCCGCATACTGCAGTCCAACGAGCCCGAATCCCATGCCTGCGGCGATAAACAGCATCGCGGGGGTCAGCAGCCATGCGGGGGCTTCCAACTGCGCAGCTACAGCGATCACGATCATGCCTACTCCTGCGGAACTTAGCCCGACAACGATGCAAGAACGCGCTCCCCAGCGCCCCAAGAGGCGGGGCACGATGGTCACGGCGGCGATGAGTGCCACGGCAAGGGGCAGGAGTAGCAGACCGGCTTCCAGTGGGGAAAGACCGACTTCATCCTGTAGGTAGAACGTGAACAGCAGGAATGATGTCGAAAGCGCCGCGCTCAGTAGTGCAGTCGCAAGATTTGCTCGCACCCGTGTTCGGTTATGGAAGAAGGTCAGAGGAACCAGAGGATTCGCGGCTCGGCGTTCCACTGTGACGAACAGGCCTGCGGCGACACTCGCTCCTACCAGGGCGGCGATTGCTAGCCATGGCAGATTCCCGGTGTTCTCTCCGGCTTCGACCACCCCGAATGCGAACAGCAGGGGTGCGCTCGTCAGCAGGATCGATCCAAGGAAATCCAACGGGGCGCGCTCTTGTTTCTGGTCGCGTGGCAGGAGGACGACCGTGGCGAGCAGTACGAACAGAATGAATGGAACCGCGATGAGGAAGATCCATCGCCACCCCAGGTGTTCGGTGATGATTCCCGAGAGCACGAATCCCAGTACGAGACCGCAGCTCGCCACTGCCGCCCAGACGCTCAGCGCACGGCTGCGAGCCTTCCCTTCGGGGAACAAGAGCACGATCGTTGCCATCGCAGCAGGCAGGGCGAGTGCTTCACCTGCTCCCTGGAGCAACCTGGCGATCACGAGTAGCGCGAAGGAATCTGCGAGCCCTGCCATCAGAGAGGCTGCTCCGAAGATCGCGGTACCGGTGAGAAGGAGGCGGCGGCGGCCAAAGACGTCCCCCAGGCGGCCACCGAGCATGAGCAAGCCACCGCCTGCGATGGTGTAGCCGACGACCACCCATGTCAGGCCGCGCGGGTCAACGCCCAGATCGTTGCCAATGGATGGCAGCGCTACGTTGACCACGGTGACATCTACGGCGATGAGGAATTGCAGGACAGACAGGCACACGAGGACTGCCCAGGAATGTGCGGCCGAAACTTGCGCTGGCCGCGACGATGAGGTGCTGAAAGACATTGAAACTCCGCTGCTCGAATGAAGAATCGGGCGACAACGTGTGTCGCTCCGAACCGACGATCAAGCGACGGAACGTGGAAACTGAAAAGTGAGAAGACGTTCCGCCGCTAGCGGAGCGTCTCCGTCACAGCGGCAGCGGCCGCAGCAGAAGCACCTGACATGCCTCCCATCCTAACCGACAGCAACTACGGATGCTTCGGCCCTGCTGTCCTACGTCCCGCGTTGAGACGCCCCGTCGACGTGGCGCCGGGCTGCGCCAGCCCGCCGCCACCCTCTCGCAGGTCACCAGAGCCACCACACGTCTTTCAGACGAGGCGCGAGGGTCTCGAGTCGCATCTGATGCGACCGGGCTTGCGGGATCACCTGCTCTCCGAGCGGTTAGCGGAAGGGGCAGCCGAGGTGACGGTTTCGATGCGTGTGATGAGCGCGGGCGATGGGTACAAGTACCTACTGAAGTCCATCGCCGCGGGCGATGGCGACCGCTCGCTGTCCACGCCGCTGACTCGGTATTACGCAGAGGCAGGAACGCCGCCCGGCTTCTGGATGGGCTCGGGACTTGGCCGGCTCGGGCACGGCGAGCTGGTCGAGGGAGCCCAGGTCGCAGAAGCCCAGCTCGCGCTGTTGATCGGGATGGGCCATGACCCGATCACGGGCGATCCGCTGGGCCGCGCCTACCAGCAGTTCGCGTCGGTCGCGGAGCGGATCACGCAGCGCGTCGACGCCCTCGACCCCGAACTGGGGCCGGCCGCTCGAGCTCAACAAGTAGCCGCGATCGAAGCGGAGGAGGCTGAGCGCGGAACCCGCCGCGCCGTGGCGGGCTATGACTTCACCTTCTCCGTGCCGAAATCCGTCTCCACGATCTGGGCGGTTGCAGACGCGGGCACCCAAGCCTTGATCGCAGACGCCCACCATGCGGCGGTTGCAGAGCTGGTTGCGTTCCTCGAACGAGAGGTTGCGACAACCCGAGTCGGTGCACCCGGCCCGGACGGCGCGGTTGCGCACGTCGATGTCGCCGGCGTCGTGGCGGCGGCGTTCGATCACTACGACAGCCGCGCGGGCGACCCGCAGTTGCACACGCATGTCGTCATCAGCAACAAGGTTCTGACCGTGCAGGACGGGCGCTGGCGAACCCTCGCTGGCCGGCCGATGCACTCGGTCGTCGTAGCCGTCTCCGAGCTCTACAACGCCGCTCTGGCGGACCAGCTCACCCGCGTCCTCGGCGTGGAGTGGGAGGCGCGAGAGCGGGGCCGGGACCGGAACCCGGCATGGGAAATCGAGGGCGTGCCCGACGAGCTGGTGACTGAGTTCTCCACCCGGTCGCGACACATCGAGGCCGAGAAGGATCGCCTGATCGCTGAGTACGTCGCCAGGCACGGGCGCCAGCCTTCGGCGCGGACGGTGCTGAAACTCCGGGCACAGGCGACGCTCGCTACCCGGCCGGAGAAGCAGGTTCGGTCGCTGGCCGACCTCACCCGCGAGTGGCGGCAGCGCGCCAGCCGAGTGCTCGGGAAGGACGCGAACGGCTGGGCTCGCACCCTCACCGTGACGAACGCGCGGGCGCCGCGGGTGTTGCGTGCCGACGATATGCCGCTGGACGTGGTGCGTGAGGTCGGGCAGACCGTGATGGAGACGGTCGGTGAGAAGCGTTCGACCTGGACCCGCTGGAACCTGCATGCCGAGGCATCCCGGCAGTTGATGGGGTGGCGGTTCGTCACCATGCAGGATCGGGAGGCGATCACTGGCCTGGTGGTCGACGCGGCCGAGCACGCTTCGCTGCGGTTGACGCCGCCGGAGCTGGCGTCGAGTCCGTTGCAGTTCCGCCGCGTGGACGGCACCTCCCGGTTCCGGCCGCACTCGTCGACGCTGTTCTCATCCGAAGTCCTGCTGGCCGCCGAAGACCGGCTCCTGGCCCGAGCGTCCACCACCACGGGGCCGGTCGTGGCGTTGGAGACGGTCGAGAGGATCGCCCGAAAGCCCGACGCACGCGGGCGGGTGCTTAGTGAGGATCAGGCCGCGGCCCTGGCAGCTATCGCAGTCTCCGGTCGGATCGTGGACGTGCTGGTCGGCCCGGCCGGTGCCGGGAAGACCACGGCCATGAACGGGCTCCGCAGGGCGTGGGAGAAGGAACACGGCAACGGGTCGGTGATCGGACTCGCGCCCTCTGCTGTGGCGGCGCAGGTCCTCGCCGATGACCTCGGCATCGCGACGGAGAACACCGCGAAGTGGTGGCAGAACCACCTCATGCACGGCACCACGTTCACGGCCGGGCAGCTCGTCATCATCGACGAGGCGAGCCTGGCCGGCACCATGTCGCTGGACCGGATCACCCACGAGGCCGAGCAGGCGGGCGCGAAGGTCCTCCTGGTCGGTGACTGGGGCCAGCTCCAATCACCGGGCGCCGGCGGCAGCTTCGCCATGCTGGTGCACGCCCGCGGCGATGCTCCTGAGCTGACCGATCTGCACCGCTTCACCCACGAGTGGGAGAAGACCACCTCGCTCCAGCTCCGCCACGGCCGCACGGAGGCGATCGACACCCTGATTGGGCATGGCCGGATCACCGGCGGCGACGAGGAGGCGATGATCGACGCCGCCTATCGCGCGTGGCGGGCCGACATTGCTGCTGGGCGTGCGTCGATCCTGGTGACCGAGACGCACTCGACCGTCACCGAGTTGAACGCGCGGGCGCGGGCAGATCGGATCATCGACGGCGCCGTGAACCTGACCCGCGAACTCGCGCTGCACGACGGCACCGCGGTCTCGGAGGGCGATCTGGTCATCACCCGCGAGAACGACCGGCGGCTCGGCAACGGCCGAACGTGGGTCCGCAACGGCGCCCGCTGGATCGTCACCGGCGTTCGTGAGGACGGGTCGGTCAGCGTCCGCCCTGCCGGGCGCAGGTTCGGCGGCGGGATCGTCCTGCCGGCCGACTATGTGGCCGAGTATCTGGACCTCGGTTAGCCGAGGTTCTGTAAACGCACCTACCTCTCACACGAGTAGGAAGGTGGGCCGA
>VFQP010003748.1_pt1 | contig 15034 bp, 12 predicted proteins | sample 3512351 | NCBI WGS metagenome assembly VFQP01 (sample SAMN10412372, study PRJNA504923) | tailings metagenome | isolation source: Relicate 1 Philex TSF1 revegetated site | place: Philippines: Tuba, Benguet | collected 2017-08-29 | reverse complement strand
CAAGCAGGCCGTGTCGCGCGCGCGCAAGATCGAGCGCTTCTTCTCGCAGCCGTTCCACGTGGCCGAAGTCTTCACCGGCTCGCCGGGCAAGTACGTCTCGCTGAAGGACACGATCCGCGGCTTCAAGGGCATCGTCGACGGCGAGTACGACCACCTGCCCGAGCAGGCGTTCTACATGGTCGGCACCATCGACGAGGCCGTCGAGAAGGCCAAGAAGATCGCTGCTTAAGCAGCGATTTTTCGGGATTCGTAATTCGGAATTAGGGATTCGGAAGGACGGGTGTGCGGAGGCGGTGAGGTTGCGGATGCGCAGGCGGTTGTTCCAGCGAATCCCGAAATCCCCAATCCCGAATCCCGTTTCCGAGCGAAGCGAGGAAACATGACCACCACCATCCGTTGCGACATCGTCAGCGCCGAAGCCGAGATCTTCCACGGTGAGGCGACCATGGTCGTGGCCACCGGCGAGCTCGGCGAGCTCGGCATCGCGCCGCGCCACGCGCCGCTGATCACGCGTCTGAAGCCGGGCAAGGTCGTCGTCACCCAGCCCAACGGCGAAGTGCTCGACTTCGCGATCGGCGGCGGCATCCTCGAAGTGCAGCCGCAGGTCGTGACGATTCTCGCCGACACCGCGATCCGCGCCGACGACATCGACGAGGCCGCGGTCAAGGCGGCCAAGGACGAGGCCGAGCGCATCCTGGCCGGTCGCGGGGAAGCGATGGACGTCGCCGAGGCGCAGCAGAAGCTGGCCGAGGCCGTCGTGCAGCTCCAGGCGCTGGAGCGTCTGCGCAAGAACCTGAAGCACTGAGCAGGCGGCGCCGCCCGCACATGCCGGTTCGACGACCCCGCTCCGGCGGGGTTGTCGCGTTATGGGCCGCGCGTTCGCGGTCTGCAGGCGCGCCTCACGTGGGCGGCGTCGGCGCGACGTGCCGGGTGACTGCGGCCGCAGTCCGCGGCGCGGAATGCCAACGCCTCCAGGCGCGATGCGGCGCGATCGCGCATTATCCCGGCGCTCAGTGCGGCGGGCGCCGCGTTCGTCCGGGCTCGAACACACGGGCGGACACGCGGACGGCTCAGCGCTTGTAGATCCAGTAACGCGACAGCACGAAGCCGACGATTCCCAGCGCCACTTCGACCGCCGGCTTCGCCAGCCACACCCAGCGCAGCCCCAGCACATCGTCGATCTGGGTCAGCGCCCAGGTGCTGAGCAACGTGGTGCCGACCCACATCGTCATGAAGCGCTGGAACTGGGTGGTGCCCACAGTGTTGCCATCGCCCGCGAACGTCAGCTTTCCATTGAGCCAGAAACCGATCAGCGCCCCGGTGATGCGTCCGGCCACATTTGCCGGTGCCACAATCAGCCCGATGTGGGTAAGCGCGACCACGACGCCCCAGTCGACCAGCCATTGCAGCAGGCCGATCGCCAGGTAGTCGCGTCCTTCTCGGGTCAGGCTCATTGCAATGGGGGACCGGCAGGGGTGGGGACGGGCGCTTTATCCTAGCGGGGAGCCGTCGAACAGGTGTTGCCATTTTGATATGCGGTGGCCCGGAGCCTGCATCGACATCCCAGTGGGGCGTGCGGCCGGCGGTGCACGCCGCACCGCCGGTTCCAAGGTTTATGCGGACGCGCTGGGGGGCGCGTTCACGCGCCTCTTCCACAGCGTGATGCCGTTGATCGTATTCACCCGTTGGGTGAGCGGACAGTCTTCCAGTGCGCGAATGAGCGCGGGTGATGCGGTGGCCTCAGTGACCAAGATCCAGCCGGCATCGACGTCTTCGAACAACGTTCGCCAGCGCGCTCCGCTGGGGTCCTGCTCCGCAAACGTGCGCATCGCCGAGAACGCGGGCACATGCGCGGTCATCGCGCGGCCACGGCCGCCCAGCTCGGCGACATAGCCGCGGTCCGGATCCGTCGCGAGAACCGGCGCACCGTCGTCTGCCGGAAGCTGCGCGAGAAGCGCGCGCTCGGCAACGTAGTAAGGCAGAACGGAAGCCGGCGACAGCGGTGCGCGGATAGCGCGCTTGAGCGCGGCCGAATGATGTGTCCAGCCCGAATTGGCCTGGAACACGAGATTCAGCGCGCACAGGAACACGATCGGTGCCAGCCAGACGCAGCGATGTTCCACCGTCGTGCGGCTGCCGGCCAGCACCGGCGCGAGCAACAGCAGCAATCCGGGGAATGCATAGCGGGCGTACTGCATCGGCAACAGCGGAAGCAGCGCGACGCATGCGGCCACGACGGCGAAGAGCCGGGTCGAGCGGCGGGAGACTGCGAGCAACCAGGCCCCGGCGCCGCCGATCCACAGAAAGCCGATGCCTCCGTCCCAAGCCTCGAGATAGCGGTGGGTGTGGAACGTCATCGCCCAGGGCAGCGCAGGGCGCAGGCCGGTCAACCAGCGCCGATCCTCCATGTCCTCGAGCGGGTAGTACGGCGATTCGAAGAACGCGTTGAACAGGGGGAACACGGGGTTGCCCGTCTGCCACCATGCCTGTGCATAGCTGGCGCCGCCGACCGCCAGAGCCACCAGCACGAGCAGGGGCAGCCGGCGCAGCGCTCGACCGGGATCGACACGCGACGCATAGGCGATCAGGGGCAGCGCGGAGACGGCATGGATAGGTTTCAATGCCGCCAGCGCGGCGAAAAGCACCGCAACGCCGAGCAGATGCGTGTCGCGACGCGTGTGCAGCAGAAGTGCCGCCAATGCGAAGAACACCGCCATGGCCGGCAACTCGGTCTGCATACCGGCCATCAACCAGACAAGCGGTGGAAAGCTCGCCAGTACGGCGATGACTGCGATTCGTTCCGAGGTCCGAGCGCCCAGCGCGCGGGCGCACGCACCCAGAGTGGCCGCACTCAGCACCAGCCACAGCGCATTCAGCGCGCCGCGGGCCTCTTGGCCCGCCAGGAGCCACGCCACGCCGTGCCCCACGTCGCCCATCCAGGGTGCGAATGCCCAGGCGCCGTGAAGCGGCTCGGGTTGATACCGCGCATACAGCGCGAGTTGGGCCGGTAGATTGAGATGGTAGGTGAGATCGTCAGCCTGCATCGTCGGCAGCCACGCTCCGGTGGAGGCCAAGCCGAGCAGCATCACCATCCATGCCGCACCGCGCGGCGACGCGTCGACAAGCGCAGCCCAGCGCGTGCGTGACGCCCGCAGTTCGCCGGTCACCGCGCGCCGGTTCGACAGAATCAGCGCCGCAAGCAGCCCCAGCCAGATCCAGCGGTGGTGAATCGGCAGCTGCAGGAGCCAGCCCGCGACGCCGGTGATGACGGCATATCCCGTCACCGCCGCGATGGCCGCACGGGCGGGTACATCGGCGCCGATCCAGCGCAATCCGAGCGCGAGCGCTGCTGCAGCCATCAACGCGACCGCGAGCATCGCGGCCGGACCGACGAAGACAGTCAATGCCGCGGTCCACACGGCTGCCAGCGCGGATGCCATACGCCAGCGCCGCCAATGCGCCAGCGGCCAAGCGAAGATGCAGGCGATCAGCCCGAGCGCGATCGAAAGACCGAAGCGCTCCCAGGGAGCGACACGCCAGAGACCGTGCAGGCTTATACCGACGACCACCAGCAGTGGACCGCTCCACCACAGTGCGGTCGGGATTGAAGATCTCGGGGTGCGATGCGAGTCCTTCGCCTTGACGGCCATCGTCAGTCCTTGATGGGGGCCTGCATTATCATCGAGTCCCCGCACGTATTTGAACGCCATGACCGCACCCCTGCACGTCGTCATCCTCGCCGCGGGCGAGGGCAAACGCATGAAGTCCACGCGGCCGAAGGTGCTGCAGCGCATCGCCGGTCGTCCGATGCTGTGGCACGTCGTCGAAGCCGCGCGCGCACTGGCGCCGGCGGGCATCCACGTGGTGCACGGCCATGGCGGCGACCAGGTGCGTGCGGCCTTCGAGGATCAGGCCGACATCGTCTGGGCCGAGCAGGCCGAGCAGCTCGGCACGGGCCATGCCGTGCGCCAGGCGATGCCCGAGGTGCCCGATGGCGCACAGGTGCTGGTGCTCTACGGCGACGTGCCGCTGCTGCAAGCCGAGACGCTGCGTCGTCTGGTCGCCATCGAGGGGCGGCTGGCCGTGCTCGCGGCCGAACTCGAAGATCCCACCGGCTACGGCCGCATCGTGCGCGATTCGGAAGGCCACGTCGGCGCGATCGTCGAACACAAGGACGCGACCGGCGAGCAGCGGCGCATCACGCTGGTCAACACCGGCATCATCGCCGCCGAGGCGACCGCGCTGAAGCGCTGGCTCGGCAGCCTGTCGGCGGAGAACGCGCAGGGCGAGTACTACCTGACCGATGTCTTCGCGATGGCCGCCGGCGAGTACAGCGCGGCCGAGCTGGTGATGGTGGACGATCCGCTCGAAGCCGAGGGCGCCAACGATCCCTGGCAGCTCGCGCAGCTCGAACGCGCCTGGCAGCTGCGCGCGGTGCGTGCGCTGTGCGCGGCCGGCGCGCGCGTGGCCGATCCGGCACGGGTCGACATCCGCGGCGAGGTCACGGTCGGGACCGATGTCGAGATCGACGTCGACGTCGTCTTCGAAGGGCGCGTGGAACTGGGCAACGGGGTGCGCGTCGGCCCGTTCTGCCGGCTCAGCGACGTCGTGCTGGGCGCGGGCACCGAGATCCGTGCGCATTGCGACCTCGACGGCGTGCGCGCCGAAGGGGCGGTGACCATCGGGCCGTTCGCGCGGTTGCGCCCGGGCACCGTGCTCGCCGACGGCGTGCACATCGGCAATTTCGTCGAAACCAAGAATACGGTGATCGGCGTCGGCAGCAAGGCCAACCACCTCACGTATCTGGGGGACGCCGAGATCGGCGCCGGCAGCAACATCGGCGCGGGCACGATCACCTGCAACTACGACGGCGTGAACAAGGCGAAGACCGTGATCGGCGACCGCGTCTTCATCGGTTCGAACGCCGCGCTCGTGGCACCGGTGCGCATCGGGGACGACGCGACCACCGCCGCCGGTTCGGTGATCGTCAGCGACGTGCCCGACGGCAAGCTGGCGGTCGCGCGCGGCCGGCAGTCGATCGTCGAAGGCTGGACCCGTCCGAAGAAGCGCTGAGCGTCAGTCCGCGGGCAACACCAGCGACACGCACAGGCCGCCGTCGACGCGGTTCGACAGCGCGATCCGGCCGCCGTGCGCTTCCGCGATCTCCCGCGCCAGCGCCAGGCCCAGGCCCGTGCCGTTGCGTTTGGTGGAGTAGAACGGCAGCAGCGCGTTCGCGAGCACGGCCTCGCTCATGCCCGCCCCGCGGTCGAGCACGTCGAGGCGCCAGCCTTCGGTCGTGCGGCGCAGGGCCATCGTGACCTGCGCCTCGGCGACGCCCGATTCGTGCGCATTACGCAGCAGGTTCAACAGCGCCTGTTCCACCTGGCCGGCATCGAAACGGGCCGTGGCGTCGGGGTCGAGACTGCCCTCGAACGCGAACGGAATCTGCGTGCGCAAGCGGTCGAGGAACGGCGCGAAGCGCACCGGATCCCGGCGCGGGGCCGGCAGCTTCGCGAAGCGCGCATAGCCGCGGATGAAGCCTTCGAGATGGCGCGCGCGTTCCTCGATCGTGCTCAGCGCGTCGGGCAGGCGCTCGAGCTGGCCGCGGCGCAGCAGTTCGGCGCCCGAGTGGGCCAGCGATGCGATGGGCGCGAGCGAATTGTTGAGCTCGTGGCTGATCACCCGGATCACCTTCTTCCAGGTCTGCACTTCCTGGCGCCGCAGCTCGGTGGTCATCTCGCGCAGCAGCACGAGTTCATGACGCCGGCCGTTGAGGCGGAAATGCCGGCGTGACAGGTGATACACCGCCTCGGCATCCGATTCGCCGACGGTGAACAGGCCGTCGCCGCCGCGCGCAAAGGCGTCGGCCATCGACGGCGGCGCATCCACGAGCAATGCGGTGAAGGCGGCGCCCTCGAGCCGGCGTCCGCCGCCGAGCGCGCGGCGTGCAGCGAGGTTGGCGTGGACCACCCGGTCGACGGGGTCGATCAGCAGCATCGCGACCGGCGTGTTCTGCACCATCGTGTCGAGCAGCAACTCGCGCTGCACCAGCGACTGGCGCTGCTGACGCAGCGTCTCGCCGAGCGCGTTGTGCGCCTCGACCAGCTCGCGCAGCGCGCCCCGTCCCGACCACGCCAGACTGAAGCCGTACTCGCCGTCGCGGTAACTGGCGACGGTGCCGGCGAGTGCACGGAACAGCGCATGCGCGGGCATCAGCGCCCAGCGCACGGTGCCGTACGCGAGCGGGGCCAGCACGAGCAGCGCGAGCGCGAGGGCGGACCAAGATGGCACCCAGCGCGACAGCAGCAGGGTGAGCCCGGTCGCGGCTGCGGCGTGAAGCAGCACGATCGCCACGAGCCAGCCCGCCAGAGGAATGCGATAGCCCGCCATCGTCAGTCGCGGCGGATGCCGAGCCGGTCGAGACGCCGGTACAGCGCCTGCCGGGACAGCCCGAGATCGCTGGCCGCCTGCGCGAGCACGCCGCCCGCGCGCGACAGGGCGGCTTCGATTTCGACGCGATCGGGTTCGTGCATGTCCTGTTCGACGACGGCCGCGGGCGGCGCCGGCAGTGCGAGGTCGCCGGCCTCGATCGCGGCGCCACGTGCCAGCAGCTCCGCGCGCTGGATCACGTTGCGCAGCTCGCGCACATTGCCGGGCCATGCGTGGCGCAGCAGGGCGCGTTCGGCCGCCTCGGACAGCGGCGTGCGCCCGCTGAGGAAATGCCGTGCGAGCGGCAGAATGTCGCGCGGCCGCGCGCCGAGCGGCGCCAGGCGCAGCTCGATGCCGTTGAGCCGGTAATACAGGTCTTCTCGGAACCGGCCGTCGGCGATCATCGCGGTCAGGTCGGCATTGGTCGCGCTCAGCACGCGCACCGACACGCTGCGTTCGCGATGGGCGCCGAGCCGCGCGAAGCGCCCGGTCTCGAGCACGCGCAGCAGCTTGACCTGGCCCGACGGCGGCAGCGTGCCGATCTCGTCCAGGAACAGCGTGCCGCCGTCGGCCGCCTCGAAGCGTCCCTCGCGGGCACGTGTCGCGCCGGTGTACGCGCCCGCTTCCGCACCGAACAGCTCGGCCTCGACCAGCTCGTTCGGCAGCGCGCCGCAGTTCACGGCGACGAACGGCCCGTCGCGCACCGCGGAGTTGGCATGCAGGATCTCGGCGTATTTCTCCTTGCCGCTGCCGTTGGGCCCGGTGATCAGCACCGGCAACGACGAGGCGGCGACCTGCAGCGCCAGCGAAAGCGTGGTTTCGCTCGCCGGGTCATCCCAGACCAGCCCGCGCAGATCGCGGCCGTCGACCAGTGCATCGCGGCGGCGGCGATCACCGCGCGTCCGGGCGTCGAGTTCGCGTCGCGTCGAGGACAGTTCCAGCAGCGTGTTCACCGTCGCCAGCAGCTTGCCGTCGTCCCAGGGCTTGCCGAGGTAGTCGGCGGCGCCGGCGCGGATCAGGTCGACGGCCGATTCGAGATGCGTCCACGCGGTCAACAGGATCACCGGCAGATCGGGATCGAAGCGGCGGATCTCGTGGAACAGCGCAATGCCTTCCTCGCCGGACGTGGTGTCGGTATGGAAGTTCATGTCCTGCACGACCAGATCGACATCGCCCGCGCGCAGGCGCGCCAGACCGGCGTCGGGCGTGGCGGCGTACGCGGTGGCGATGTCGTGCAGCGAGAACAGCAGCTCCAGTGCGGTGGCCACGGTGGGGTTGTCGTCGATGACGAGGATCGTGGGCATCGGGCGCGGCTGTCCGGAACGTCGGTGCGTGAACGAAAAAGGCATGGTCGTCGCCGGCCGCGATGGACGCAACCGGCGCGACGGAGAGGCATCAGCCGCCGCGGGTCGCGACCGCCGGCGGCACCAGTGCGGCGCGACGCGCGGGCCAGTACACGGCGAACTGGCCGAGCAGCCACAGCGCGACCGCGCCGATCGGCAGGTACACGAGCGGCAGCCGGCCCAGTTCGTAGCGCGACATCAGCACATGGTTGAGCGAATAGGCCGCCAGCATGCCGAGCGCGATGCCGATCGTGGCCAGCAGGAAGTTCTCGACCTGGAAGTAGCGCAGGATCTGGCCGCGGGTCGCTCCCAGAGCGCGACGGATGCCGATCTGTCGCGTCCGCTGCTGCACCCAGAAGCTCGCGAGGCCGACGATGCCCAGCGCGGTGATGATCAGCAGGGCCACGCAGACGATGCCCAGCAGCCAGGCCATCGAGCTCTGCGGCTGGTAGAACTCGGCGCGCAGTGCCTCGAACGTCTTGGTGGCGTCCTCGAGGATCACCCGACGGGGGCCGTTGGTCTGCAGCGCGGCGACCGCCGCTTCGAGCACCTCCTGACGGCGGTCCGGCGTGGTGCGGATCACGTAGTTCCCGCCGAGGTCGTAATTGGCGACGAGCGGGAAGATCATCGTCAGCTCGCGCGCCGTGGGGCCGCCCTGGTTGCCCGGACGCACCAGATGCTCGACCACGCCGACCACCCGGGTCGGCGCGTCACCGAACACGTAGATCGTCTTGCCCAGCGGATCCTCGCCCGGGAACAGACGCTCGGCCATGACCCGGGTGATCAGCACCGACGGAATGACGGCGGCGTCGCCTGCAGCGTTGACCGCCTCGAACGTCATGTATTCGTCGGGCAGGAAGCCGCGTCCGGCGACGAGCGTCAGCCCGAAGGTCTCGACGAACTGTTCGTCGGCCATGTAGTTCGACGCGTTCAACGTGGGCTGCTCCTGGCCGGGACGCAGATTGACGCTGCTGTTCCAGGACGAATTGACGAACGGCACCTGGTTCACCGACGTGGCCGCGGTGACGCCCGGCAGTCCGCGCAGCACGGCCAGGTCGGATCGGGTCTGGGCCTCGGCGTTCGCATCGCCGCCCACGGGCACGATCTGGATACGCACCAGTTCGTCTTCGGCGATGCCACTGACCTCGTTCACCTGCTGAAGGCGGTCGCCGATCATGAACATCGCATTGCAGATGATCGCGCAGGTCAGGGCGAGCTGCAGCACGATCAGCGTGGCCGCGGTCTTGTGGCGGAGCAGCGTGGAGAGGATGGGACGGATTTCCATGGCGGGTCTCGGTCGGCATCGACGCCGCGCGTGCGCGGCGGATGGGGAAGGGGGCTACTGGGTCTTGAGCTGGATGGCCGGTGTGATCTGCATGGCGCGCCATGCGGGCAGGACACCGGCGAGCAGACTGGCGGTCACTGCCAGCGCGAACGTCGTCAGCAGCATCGGCACGTCCAGATGGGCGAGCGATGCATAGCTGGCCGGTTGCTGGCGCACGGCCCAGAGACCGAGCAGCGACAGTCCCAGGCCCAGCACGCCCCCGGCCAGGCCGATCATTCCGGCCTCGACCAGGCACTGCTGGAAGATGTCGCGGCGGGAGGCGCCGAGCGCGCGTCGCACGCCGATCTCGCCGCTGCGGCGCAGAAACTTGGCCAGCAGCAGGCCGACCGTGTTGAGCAGGCAGACCAGCAGGAAGCCGAAGCCGAGCCACAGCTGCATCACCACGTCGCGGGGCACCACCCGGTTGTAGGTCAACCACGCCATGACGTCGCTCAACCGCGTGTTGGGCGCGCGCTCGAAACGTCCCGCCGCCTTCTGCTGCGCCGAGTAGGCGTCGAGGTAGGCCTTGAAGTCCGCCGCCTGTGCGGGCGATTCCAGCTCCACCCAGTACTGGATCCACACGCAGGGCGCATTGAGGCCGGTGTCGTCGGCGGTCGTGTTCCAGCAGCTCATGTTGCCGCTTCGCCCCATCGACAGGGCACGCGAGGTCGAGAAGGGCAGGAAGATGTCCTCGCCGTCACCGAAGGTCTGGCTGTACATGTCCCAGAAGCGTGGGGTCGGACGCCAGGCATCGAGTACACCGGCCACGCGGAACTCGTTGCCGCCGAGCATCAGGCTGCGGCCGACGCTGTTCTCGCCGCCGAACACGCGTTCGTTGAGCGATCGGCTGATCACGGCCACGCGCGCGCTGCCGGCATCGTCTTCACCGCTCCACCCGGCGCCGTACTGGAAGGGGGCCGCGAACATCGCGAAGAAGTCACGGCTGGTGTAGCGCGCCGGTGCGAAGAACGGCGGCAGGTCGGTCCGCTCCGGCGTCACCGATACCGAGCCGCTGGTCATCATCGCCTGGCGCAGGCCTTTCGCTTCGCCCAGCAATGTTTCCGCGTCGAAGCGCGTGAGCTGGGTTTCGGGATCCTCGCCGGGCTGCGCGCCGCGGGCACTGCGCGGATCCAGTTGCACGTAGAACAGGCGATCGCTCTTGTCGGGAATCGGATCCCCCGACAGCACGCGGAAGACGGTGAGTGTGGTCATGCATGCCCCGATGCCCAGCGCGATCGCCAGCACCATCAGTGCGGTCAGGACACGGCTGTTGCGGAAGCTGCGCAGTGCGAGCTGGAGGTAGTAGCCGAACATGCCGCTCTCCTCAGGCCTCGGCGGGAACGTGATGCGCCGCGGCGGCGGGGCGCGCGGCGTGCAGGGGCTGCACGTCGGTCGCCATGCCGTCGACGATGTGCACGTTGCGGTGCGCCCGTGCGGCCAGTTCCGGATCGTGCGTGACCATGACGATGGTGGTGCCGCGGGCGTTGATGTCCTCCAGCAGCTCCAGCACGCTGCGCGCCATCTGCGAGTCGAGATTGCCGGTGGGTTCGTCGGCCAGCAGCAGGCGCGGGCTGCCGGCGATCGCGCGGGCGATCGCCACGCGCTGTTGCTGGCCGCCGGAGAGTTCCGCCGGATAGTGCTTCATGCGCGAGCCCAGGCCGACCAGCGACAGCGACTCCTCGATGCGCAGCTTGCGGTCGGCGGCAGCCATGCCGCGATAGCGCAGCGGCACGTCGACGTTGTCGAACAGATTGAGATCGGGAATCAGGTTGAAGCCTTGGAAGATGAAGCCGATCTTCTCGTTGCGCAGTTTCGAGCGTGCGTCGTCGCCGAGGCCGCGGACCTCGACGCCGTCGATGCGGTATTCGCCGCCGGTGAAGGTTTCCAACAGCCCGGCGATGTTGAGAAAGGTGGTCTTGCCGGAACCGGATGGGCCGGTGACGGCGACGAACTCACCTTCCGCCACGTGCAGGTCGAGCGACCGCAGCGCGTGGGTTTCGACGAGTTCGGTGCGGTAGACCTTGGCGACCTGGCGCATGTCGAGCATGGGAAATGTCCTGGAAAGAAGCGTGGAAGGGAACGGCGCGCCGCGGTCAGCGGACGCGGAAGAGCGTCGGCAGGCCTCGGTCCAGCGGGCGCCGTGCCCGGCGCAGTGCGCCGGGCTCTCGCAGGCCGCTGGCGGCTGTCGGCGCGGTACCGGTGCAGTCGAGCGACGACAGACGGCGTGGCATCGCATCGGCGAGTTCGTCGGCGGTGAAGGAGACGGGGAACGGGCGGTAGGTGTGCATGGTCAGAGTCCCGAGATGCGGACGCGCTCCGCGTTGTCGAACAGATCGGAACCGGCGATGACGATGCGATCGCCGGGCTGGAGGCCGTCCACGATTTCGACGGCGGACAGGCTGGTGGCGCCGGCGGTGATGGGCCGGCGGACGGCCGTGCTGCCGTCGAGGACATAGGCGGTGCGGCCGCCGTCCTGATCCACGAACGGCCCGCGCGCGACCATCAGCACATCCTTGCGGGTATCCAGCAGGATGCGCGCGGTCAGGCGCTGGCTCTGGCGCAGGCCCGGTGGCTGGCTGCCCGCATCGAAGCGCAGACGCGCGACGACCTCGCCATTGACCACTTCCGGCGAAACCGCCGACACCTGTGCGGGATACGCCGTGCCCGCACTGCGCAGTTCGGCGGGCATGCCGATCTCGAGATCGCGCGCGAAACTCTCCGGCACCCGGATTTCGACCTCGAACACCGAGAGGTCGACGACCGAAAGCACCGGCGCATTGGCCGCGACGTTGCTGCTCTGCACGGCCTGGATCTGGCCGACGATCCCGTCGAAGGGCGCTCGCAGCGTCAGCGCATCGACCTGTCGGCGCATCTCCGCGACCACGCTGCGCTGGCGCTCGGCGACGAGCTGCTTGTTGCGCATGTCGAGCCCGGCGCCGCGCCCCTGGAGCCCGAGATCCTGTGTGGCCGACGCCACGCCGATCTCGGTTTTCTGCAGTGCGTCCTGCGCGCGCGCCAGATCGACCTGGGCGACCGCGCCGCCCTCGAACGCCCGCTGATAGCGCTGGAGATCGCGCTGCGCGGCGGTGCGGTCGATCTTCGCCTGGTCCAGTACCTTGCGTGCCTCGGCCTGTCGCAGCTGCGCATCGAGCGCGGCACGGCCGGCCTCGGCCTCGTAGCCGGCGAGCGTGGCTTCTTCCTGCGCAAGCTTGCTGCGCAGCTCGGGGCTGTCGATCTCGGCCAGCGCCTGGCCCTTCTCGACCCGATCGCCGGCGACCACCTTCAGGGTGAGCGTGCCGCCCGAGATCGCGTAGAGCGTCGGGCTGTTGGCGGCGATCACCCGGCCCTCGGCCGCGATGTCGCGCACCAGGTCGCCCCGGGTGACATCGGCGAACCGCAGCCGCTGCGCATCGACCGAGCGCGCGCCCGAGGCCCAGCCGCTCATCAGCCATGCAAGCCCGGCAACCAGGATCGCGGCGATGCCGCCGCCCAGGATCCATGCGCGCCGCCGCGTGCCGCGCACGGCCCCGCGGACGGTGTCCTGTCCACTGGTGTCGCGGATGCCGGCCGGGCGGGAGGAGAAAACGGGCGGGGTGTCGGACATGCGGGCGCTCTCGTGCTGTTGATGTCTTCAAAGCAGATTGCGTGCCAAACTTAAACATCTGTTTTTCAAGACAAAAACTGGTGTGTCCGCGCGTCCGGATGGTGTCCGGACGTCCGCCGCCGGACATCACCCCGCCCGTCATCGCGGCCGTCCGCGCTCGACCCGGCGCGCCATTCGCGCCATCCGCCACGCCTGCAACCAGACGGATCGGCGTTCGCTCGCGCCGGCGCTGCGCGGTGCGGGCGCAGCGCCCCCGCCCCGCGCTAACGCCCACCGGCGTGCATCGCCGTCGCGCGCTGAACGTCCCGGCGCACGTGACCGTCGTAGTCGGCGGCGCTCGGTAGAATGGCGGCCCCTATCTCAGGAGCAGGCCGCATGTGCGGAATCGTCGGCGCGATCGCAGGTCGCGATGTGGTCCCCGTCCTCGTCGAGGGCCTCAAGCGGCTGGAGTATCGCGGCTACGACTCGGCCGGCATCGCCGTCGTGGTCGGCGACGGTGTCCGCCGCGTCCGCCGCACCGGTCGGGTGGCCGAGATGGAAGCAGCGGCGATCGCGGACGGCCTGACCGCGGGCCTCGGCATCGGCCACACGCGCTGGGCAACGCACGGCGGCGTCACCGAAACCAATGCCCATCCGCACATCAGCCACGACAGCCTGGCCCTGGTGCACAACGGCATCATCGAAAACCACGAGGCGCAGCGCGAGCGGCTCATGCAGCTCGGCTACGTGTTCGAATCGCAGACCGACACCGAAGTCATCGCCCACCTCATCCACCACCATCAGGGCCAGGGCCTCGATCTGCTGGCCGCGCTGCAGGCCGCGGTACGCGAACTCGAAGGCGCCTATGCCCTGGCCGTGATCGACAAGGCCGATCCCGACCGGATGGTGGTGGCGCGGATGGGCTGTCCGCTGCTGGTCGGCCTCGGCGAGGGCGAGAACTTCGTCGCCTCCGATGTGTCCGCCATCCTGCAGGCGACGCGCCGGGTGATCTTCCTCGAGGAAGGCGACACCGCCGTGCTGACCCGCGCGGCCGTCCAGATCTTCGACGCGGGCGGCGACAACGTCGCACGCGAGGAACATCTGTCCGACGTCTCACTCGCATCGCTGGAGCTCGGCCCCTACCGCCACTTCATGCAGAAGGAGATCCACGAGCAGCCGCGCGCACTCGCCGACACCATCGAGGCGATCATCGATGCGGCCGCGTTCGAGCCCACGCTGTTCGGCAAGGACGCAGCCGAGGTGCTCGGTGACATCGAGGGTGTGCAGATCCTCGCCTGCGGAACGAGTTTCTATGCCGGTTCGGTGGCGCGCTACTGGATCGAAGCCATCAGCGGGTTGCCGTGTTCGGTCGAGATCGCCAGCGAGTACCGCTACCGGACCGCCGTCGCCAATCCCCGGCATCTGGTCGTCACCATCTCCCAGTCCGGCGAAACGCTCGACACGATGGAGGCGCTCAAGTACGCCAAGTCGCTCGGTCACACCCGCACGCTGTCGATCTGCAACGTCCCCGAGAGCGCGATCCCGCGCGCGAGCGGTCTGGTGTTCTACACCCGCGCCGGCGCCGAGATCGGCGTGGCGTCGACCAAGGCCTTCACCACCCAGCTCGTCGGTCTGTTCGCGCTCGCGGTCACGCTGGCCAAGCTCAACGGCCGTCTGACGTCCGAGCAGGAGGCGGCCTTCATCGAGGACCTGCGCCAGTTGCCGGGCAGCGTGCAGCATGCCCTCAATCTCGAACCGCAGATCACCTCCTGGGCCGAGAAGTTCACGCCCAAGCACCATGCACTGTTCCTCGGCCGCGGCGTGCACTATCCGATCGCCCTGGAAGGCGCGCTCAAGCTCAAGGAGATCTCGTATATCCACGCCGAGGCCTACCCGCCCGGCGAGCTCAAGCACGGTCCCCTGGCGCTGGTCGATGCGGATATGCCGGTCGTCGTGATCGCGCCCAGGGACGCCCTGCTCGAGAAGGTGAAGTCGAACATGCAGGAAGTCCGGGCGCGCGGCGGGGAACTGTTCGTGTTCACCGATGCCGACAGCAACTTCAGTGGATCGGAAGGTGTGCACGTGATCCGGACCCCGCGCCACGTCGGCGTCCTGAGCCCGATCGTCCACACGATCCCGGTCCAGCTGCTCGCGTACCACACCGCGCTCGCGCGCGGCACGGACGTCGACAAGCCGCGGAATCTGGCCAAGTCGGTCACGGTCGAATAGTCCTGTCGGACGGATTGCCCCTGAACGCGAGAACGGGCTCCGCGGGGGCCAAGCGATTTTTGTGACAACCACTTTGCAAACCCGTTCGATCTATGCATAATTCGCGCCCCGCTTGGCGGGCTGCAC
>VFQP010003747.1_pt1 | contig 15038 bp, 16 predicted proteins | sample 3512351 | NCBI WGS metagenome assembly VFQP01 (sample SAMN10412372, study PRJNA504923) | tailings metagenome | isolation source: Relicate 1 Philex TSF1 revegetated site | place: Philippines: Tuba, Benguet | collected 2017-08-29 | reverse complement strand
CATCTAAAGCTGCAGCCCTGATTTGTTTTGCCTGAATCGCTTGCACAAGTGCTGCAGTATCGGTTACCTTACCACGACAAGTACTCATAAAATACGGCTGTCGCTCAAAGGAACCGAAAAATTGTGCATTGGCATAATGAAAAGTGTCATCATTGAGCGGCAGGTGCAAACTCACTACATCGGCATATCGATACAATTGCTCAAGTGAGGCCTCTCGGATATATCCCGTAGCAAAATCTGATTTGTAGCGATCATGCGCCAATACTGTTACCTGAAATGGCGCCAGTAAGCGGGCAAAAGCAGCACCGGTATTTCCGTATCCGATAATGCCTACCGTTTTCCCCGTGAGCTCATCTCCCCTATTCGCATCGCGAATCCATTGTCCATCGCGGATCTCTAGATAACTGCTGTGCAGTTTATTCATGATAGATAGCAACATACCCAAAGCATGCTCCGCAACGGCATTCCTGTTACCCTCCGGACTGCTTACACATTGAATCCCCTTTGTTTGCGCATAAGCTACATCAATCAATTCCATACCACTACCTAATCGGCCAATCCATTGCAGATTTTTTGCAGCGTCCAGCATAGTTGTATCGATACGGATTCGGGTGGTCACAATCAATCCTGTTGCCTGAGCTATCTTTGTTAGCAGCTCTTCATAACTAATCGATGGCAATGACTCGCAAACAAAACCCGCCTTTTCCAATCTTTCGGTTAGATAAGGGTGTGCATTGGCTGTAATGATAACGATAGGTTTCTCCATGATCAACAGATCTCCATTCAAAATTATTTCATGCGAAAGGTAAGTGCTGCAAAGTCTTGTACACTCAATTGTTCAGCACGCTTCGTAAATATAGGGTCTTTTAATTCCACATCTGTGAACATTGGCTTCAGTGGATTCCGCAACATCTTCCTTCGCTGATTGAAAGCTGCTTTTACCAGGGAAAAGAATTGTTTCTCCGAACGCATCTCCGGTACTGATTCCCGCTTACGCAACCGAATCACCCCACTCATGACTTTTGGGGGAGGATTGAATGATTCGGGGGGCACATCAAATAAGTATTCTACTTCATAAAAAGCTTGTACCAGTACACTCAGTATCCCATAATCTTTCGTTCCGGGTTGTGAAGCCACCCGAACAGCCACTTCTTTCTGAAACATACCTATCATAATTGGTACCTGCTGTTTCCATTCAAGGATCTGAAACAATATTTGTGAGGAAATATTATACGGGAAATTCCCCACTACCGTAAAGTTGCCGGTAAATGGAATAGCTGTATCCAGAATACTTTCATGGATGATTTTACCCTTGATGGCCGGGTACTGATGCTCCAGATAAGTTACTTTCTCTGCATCAAGCTCAATAGCCTTGAAGGCAATATCAGGCAATTCAAGCAGGTACTTGGTCAGGGCACCGCCCCCAGGGCCTACTTCGGCCAGCTGTGTAATGGGGTCTTGCTGCAAGGCTTCCACAATTCGCCGGCAAATTTGCTCATCGCGCAGGAAATGCTGGCCTAGGGATTTCTTGAGGGTATATTCCATGCTGTAAAAGTAATCATTTCCTCCCCGATGCGCCCAGCTTCCTAACTGCTGTGTCTTACCTTATGCAAGCCTATACCAGTTCAAAAGCCCGCAAAAAAGGGTCAGCATACCGCCAACACTGTCATCACCAGGCTGAACACAAAGGGAAGTATCGTGGTTTAGTCTTAATTTTAGGGCCTAAATAAACTATTATGAGTAACGAGTTACATAAGCCCGTGATCGGATTTTCCTGTGGTGATCTGAATGGTATTGGTTTGGAGCTGATCATCAAAACCCTGGGCGATAACCGTTTACTCGACCTCTGCACGCCGGTAATATTTGCCAACAACAAGGCTATCAACTTCTACAAAAAAGGGATCCACGAAAGCAATCTCAACTATACCTCCGGCAAAGACCTTACCCGCCTAAACCACAAACAGGTGAATGTATACAACTGCTGGGAGGAAGAAGTGGCCATCACCCCAGGCCAGCTAAATGAAACAGGCGGCAAGTATGCCTTACTATCGCTGGAAGCTGCCGTACAAGCCCTGAAAGACGGATACATACAAGGACTGGTAACCGCTCCCATACACAAAAAGAATATTCAGTCGGAGAACTTCCAGTACAGTGGCCATACCCCTTATCTGAAAACTATGTTCAATGCGAATGATATCCTCATGTTCATGGTGGCAGATAATATGCGTATTGGATTACTCACAGAACATGTAACCGTATCGGATGTAGCAAAATATATTACCAAGGAAGCTATCATGAGTAAGCTGCGCATTATGCAAAGCAGTTTGCAGAAAGACTTTGGCATTGACAAACCCCGTATTGCTGTATTGGGCCTTAATCCCCATGCCGGCGATGAAGGACTGATTGGTCAGGAAGAAGAGCAGATCATTAAACCTGCGATCAAGGATGCCCGTCAGCAAATGCTGGTATTTGGCCCCTATAGCGCCGATGCTTTCTTTGCCCGCGGACAACATGAACGTTTTGATGGTATATTGGCCATGTACCACGACCAGGGCCTCATACCCTTTAAATCACTGGCTTTTGGTGAAGGGGTGAACTATACCGCTGGCTTACCCATTGTAAGAACCAGCCCCGATCATGGAACTGCGTTTGATATTGCCGGCAAAGACAAAGCCGATCACAGTTCATTCCTGCAAGCCACTTTCACTTGTGTTGATATTATTCGTCAGCGACTGGGACATGCGGAAATGCGTCAGAATCCGCTGCGTAAAATGAGTGGACGCCTGCTGGCCAATGCCGTGGATGAGAAGATTGAAGAAACTGAATAGTTGATCATACCATGCTTCAAATCAGCAATGGCCTCCTCACCGCTGGCTTCAGTGAAAAAGGGGCAGAACTCAAAAGTTTAGTGAACCACCAAACAGGACTGGAATACATATGGTGTGGTGATCCTGCATTTTGGGGCAAAACAAGTCCGGTATTATTCCCCATCGTTGGCGGACTTCGTAATAACCAATACCAGTTTAATGATCGTTCCTGGCATATGGGACGCCATGGATTTGCACGGGATAAGGCATTTCGCATCATCACACATGGTGAAGACCATATTACTTTCTCCTGCACCCACGATGAAGCATCACTTAGCCAATACCCATTTCACTTTGAGCTTCAAATGATGTATCGGCTTAGGGCAGATGAATTAACTGTGACCTATCAGGTACAAAACCTGATAGATGGCCCCATGTATTTTTCTATTGGTGCACACCCTGCTTTTGCCGTACCGCTGGTGAATGGCACGCAATTCGATGAATATCATCTTTACTTCAATCAGATAGAAACTGCGGGCATCTGGCCATTGAGTGCGGAAGGACTTATATTGGATGAACCCGTTCCCTATTTACAGGAACAGCAGCGGATTCCCCTGCACAAACCATTGTTTTATGGCGATGCGCTGGTGTTTAAAGGGCTGCAATCGACTGCTCTCAGCATCGTACACCCGCATCACGAACATGGTCTTACAGTTAGTTTTTCGGGCTTCCCCTATCTCGGAATCTGGAGTGCCAAAGATGCCAACTTTATTTGTATTGAACCATGGCAGGGCATTGCCGATCATGTGAGTAGCACGGGTAAACTGAATGAAAAGGAAGGTATTATACAACTTGCACCTAATGCCATACATACCTGTAGCTGGCAGGTACGTGTATATTGAGCAGCCTTATTTAAATACAGAATCTGGTAATCCCTTATTGATGGTATAATTACTGTAAGAAATTTCTACCCTACCCTTTTTACGTTTGAGCTTTTGGGCTTCGGTGGGTTGCTCCCCATCTTCAAATTCAAGGGTGAGCCCTTTGGGCAATTTATAATCCTTGGTATTAAAGCTAAACACCACTTTATCTGGTAACCCATATTCCTGAAAGCGGCCATAACTCATTTCCATTTCATAGGTACCATTTTCACGGGTAGTAGTTACAGAACGCATAATGAGCAAACGGGCTTCATCAATATAGAGCGTGGTTAATACCACATCACTATTTTCTCCAACCGGTAACATCTTGATGATGCGGGTAGGCACTTTACCTACCATAGCCTCACCAGCAGCAAGGGCCATGAAATCGTTGGTAGAAATGAGTGAGCTCATATTCACCGATACGCCTCCTTTGGGTAACAAAGAAATACCGCCATCTTTCTTGAGGCGAAACCGATTGGGTTTCTTATAATACATTTTCACCCGGCCAATTGGTGCTTTGATGAAAGCAACATCGGTTTTCATCTTCCCCTCTGCCTCATAATCATTCACCTGATCCAGCTTGGCCTTCACTTTGAGTACAAGGGGTGTCATATCCTGCGCTGCTGAAAAGAGCGGCAAGAGGGAACATATACATATGAATAACCTGATCTGTTTCATAACTAACTTAAAATATCTTTTTTGCGGAATACCACTAAGGAAGCCACCACAAAACCTACAATATGCAGAAATAACACCAGCGACGATTTCAGAATCCTGTCGGCATGTTGTATACTACCGGTAATGGCTTCATTAGACTCATTAACCTGTATATCGAAAAACTCCTTCCAGCTAATCATTTGTGTGGTAAAGAGATAAGGTTTCACCACATTAAAGAGCGGAATATTCAAGGTACTGAGGATGGTTAAAAAAACGATCACACTCATGGTAGCAACAATGGGTCCGATGGAGTTTTCTGCAAATACAGAAAGGAAAAAACCAAGGGCAGCAACGGTGGTCATAGCGAGTGCTGCAAACCCGAATGCCCCTATATAGCGCCAGAATACATCGTTCTCTTTCAATAACACTACATAGCTGCTCTTCATAAGGAACATATCATCTGTACCAAATACCCACATACTTACAAATAGTGCCAGAAAAGCTAGCCATATCAATAATAAGAGGGTATAGATGGTTGCAGCTACGAATTTCGCCATAACGAATTCTGTTCTGCTAAAGGGTTTGGAGAGTAATAAACGTACCGTACCCATATTGGCTTCACCTGAAATCATATCTGCTGCTATGAGGGCAATGAGCAGGGGAACATGAACGAGTAGCAGTTGCAGCATCACATAGCAAACCAGGTAGCCATTCATGATATTACCATCGATCTCCAGACTCGACTCGAGGTCATTCAGCATGAAGTCTACATAAGCCTGTCCATCTACTTTCAATCCAAACTGAATCATAACGATCAGCGCAGTGATGGCACCAAATGCAATGTAGGTTCGCGGTCTGCGAAAAATTTTATAGAGTTCTATCTGTATGAGCCTATACATGATTACCTGATGTTACCTGTAAGAAAAATTCTTCGAGCGAATGCCGGGGTTGTAGTGATAATACCGGAATGCCGGTATTCACCAGATCGGCGTGTAAGGCAGGGATCCGATCTCTGTGCAGCTCAATCACAATCTTTCCATCGCGAGGGGGTTGCACACATGACTGCCATTGACTTTCCTGTAAATATTTTGTGGCAGCTTCATCATTGAAGGTTTCGAGCGTGACCAGTGTTTTGGATGGATCGAAAAGCTGACTGGCAGTACCTTCCACCAATTTCCTTCCCTTGTCGATAATGATGAGTCGGGTGGCTACCTGTTCAATTTCCGTTAATAGATGTGAGGATACAAGTACTGTTTTACGCAGTTCGCGACTCAGGTGCCTGATCAGTTCTCTGATGTCTGCGATTCCTTGAGGATCCAATCCATTGGTAGGTTCATCGAGTATAACCAGTTGCGGATTGTGTACCAAAGCAATGGCAATACCCAAACGCTGTTTCATACCCTGGGAAAATGTTTTAACAGGATCATTGGCCCTGTTAGCGAGCCCTACCTGCTCCAGTTGCTGCATAAGCATGGCCCTGGATGGTTTGATACCACTTAATCGGGCAAAGAGTTGCAAGTTATCATATGCACTCAGGTATTTGTATACATCGGGTTTTTCAATCACCGCACCTACACCTGAAAGAATTTCACGGCGATGGGTGGCGAGGGGCATACCGAACAATTCAATTGAACCGCTGGTGGGCTGAATGAGGGTAAGCAGCATGCGAATGGTGGTACTTTTTCCGGCACCATTTTGTCCGAGAAAACCGTATACATCACCTTCCAACACGGTAAATGAAAGGTCTTTTACCGCTTCGAGTTGTCCGAATCGCTTGCCTAATCCTTTTACGTTGATGATTTCCTGCATATACAACCCGAAGGTAGCGCAGTTTCGCTATTCCATTGAGTGCTTTGGGATATTTTTAGGTTCTGTGGAGGCTTGTATCCGGTGCAGACAAAAGGGCTTGAACAATCAGCCCACTTTCAAATAGGCTTGTAGTGCCTGAACATAATTTTCAAAGGCCTCTATCCCTTTGGGGGTGATTTTGCAGGTAGTTTGGGGGTAATTGTCTTTGAACTGTTTGTTCACTTCAATATAGCCGGCTTCTTTGAGTTTTTGTACCTGCACACTGAGGTTGCCGGCCGTAGCGTTGGTCTTCTCTTTGATGAAGGTGAACTCTGCCTCCTTCACGCCAATGAGTAAACTCACCACGGCCAGCCTAAGCTGCGAGTGTAATATGGGATCCAGCTCTTTAAACATTCGCTTTTCTTTGTGCCAAGAATTTCCTGCGCAGGATAATACCGGGAATGAACCAGCAAACAAGTGCTGCAAAACCACCTAATAACCAGTCAATCCGACTAATTGTATAACAGGAAACAACGAATAATACATAAGTAATTACCGCACCAATGATCATCGGTGTAAATCGTTTAGCGATGCCGGTAATCATGGTAGGCATTGCATATAACAGGATCAATAGCGAATACCCACTGGGAACAAAGGGTGCGATCACTTCATCTGGCTTACTATTATTGGAATAATGTTTAACCAGTTCCCAACCCTCCTGTTTCATGAGTTCATTGGTTGCACCAGGTAATACTGCCTGATAAAAATTAACAGCAAAAATACTGACACCAAAAACCAACCACACTGCATCGATGGCAGTATCCTCATACTTCTTTACTTGTTTTTTGGTTTTGATAGATATAATGACCTGCGGAATAATAGCAGCCAGTACAATCAGCCAAATATCGAAACCAATATAAAAATCATATTCGCGCTGCAGGTAACTGGTAAAAGAAGCAATAGCCACTACAGTTCCCCATAATAAGGGACCAACACCCGTATCATGGTAGCTATTCTTGGCCTTGTGGATCATTTGTGTGATCAGCGCCAAACTTTCCTGTTCAGTCAGTTGCTTATCCTCTGCCATGTTTACTGTTCTTTTTACTGTACAAATTTCTTAATAAATGTCCGGGAATAATATAACTGGTTAATATAGCCCCTGCCCCAAATAAAAGTTGGTATTGATAGGTGAAATGGGAACAGAGTATAGCCAGTATAAAATTAATGATCCCGCCAATGACCAACGGTTTGAACTTCAATAGTTGTCCACTGGTTAAGGTTCCTATCGCGTATAATAGAATATAGTAGGTGAAAGCATTTTGCCAGGACTTACTAACCACATTGATATAAATCAGTACGAAGAAGCAGATGCCCAAAGATATCCAGAGGCAACTAAGTGCTTCATCTACAAAGGTCATGGGGGTGGTGCGTTTGGTTTGACGAATGGTATAGATCGCAGAGATAACACCACCAACAGGCATGGAAAACCAAACATAATAGCTCTTCGCAATGCCGGCTTCTATCAGTATGAACTGCCCGGTACAGGCAGCAAATACCAGCCAGCCCCAAAACAGGAAATAGAAACTATCTACCGCAACTGAATCCTTTGTTTTGTTGATCATGGAAGTAATGAGTGCCAGGCTTTCCTGTGCGGAAAAATTGGGCTCCTCCTGTTCAATATGGGTATTGTCTGACATAGCAATTATTTTTTACGGTTACTGGCGTATTTCCGCACAAAATAGGTGATAAAGATACTACCTATTAATGAAGGCAGCAGCCATAGTATCCACTGCATACCGATTTGCACATTCACCACCAGAAAAGCGGTGTAAGAGGCAATCAATGTGCCCATCATGCGCACAATATGATTATACATCCACACCTGCTTCAGGTTTTTCTTGCCTAATAACAAGGTGATATCGGCATAGGTAAAGCTCAAACAAATGAGTCCGAATACGCCTGGCACCACACTAAAAGTATTCCCACTTATCAAACCCAATACCGATTGGTATAAGAGAAAAAGGGTAAACGATATACCAAACAGGGTAATCAGCACATCTGGTAACCCAAGGGGCCTTTCTGTTTGTTTAAGTGCTCGTTTCAGTGTAATGATACGATAACCCGTGAGCACCATGTAGAGTGAAAACCCTCCCACAGCAAAGAGGAATAAATTGTGGTGGTTGGGCATATTACTTAATATCAGCGCACTGATGGCGGCCAGTATCATTCCTCCGGAAAATACTTTGCCGGATACCAAATGTATTTTTCCTCCTTTCTTAACTGCCGCAGCCGTAGTGCCGGCGATTAATCCGGCACTACCTCCTGCTATATGCAGTACAAGTAAACTATTGAATACAGCATCCATGGTCTTAAAATTATAGGAAATAGATGGGTTGATCGTTCAACTGAAGTAATAGTTACTGACAGGCTGCCAACAATTTGGCTGTTTCGGCCTTACCCCAGTTAGGATGAAATGCTGAAGCTGGTTTGAACGTATCGTACAAAGCAACTGATTTCTCGAATAAAGACTTGGCCACCTTCTTACCACCGCCAAAAGCTTCAGGTGTATTCATCAGGGTTTGACCTTCCAGCATGTAAATGCGGGGATTATTAGCATCGAGCTTCTTTGCTTCTTCCAAGGCCTTTGTTGCTTCTGCGCCATAGCTTTGAAAGCGAGACATAGGATCTACCATCATTTGCTGAATTGCAATCATTTGGCGTAAGCAAAAAGTTTCGGAGTTGCGATCCAGGGTTTCTGCCTTAAATAAGAGATCCTTGCTTTTTTCAGCTACTTTATCCTTATCGGCTTTGGTATTCATCCAACCCGACAGATGATTCGCATAGGCAGCATAATAATAAGGTAACCATTTGTCTTTTTCAGCATCAGCGATTCTTTCAAATAAGGCAGAAGCTGTTAACATATCTTCTGCAGTTTTAGCGGTATTCATCTGGTCGATTGCCTTTTGCATGCCAGACTCGTATTTTCCTTGTCCGATCACTAATTGACTGGTAAAGAACAGGGCTAGAATGATGATAACTTGTTTCATGGTAATGTTATTTAAGTAGTTGATATTATTTGTTGGGTATGTAAGAATTTAATTTGCAGGTGGTGATTATGATTGTTGTTTTTTTAATCGCTCATACTCTTCCTGTGCACTGGAGAACTTATTGCCATGGTAGGCGTTGAAGTACTGAAAGGACAATCCCAATCCCCAGCCCAATATGGGCCAAATGGGCCAGAAATAATGCTCAGGGCCTGATGAGAAAAACCATACTACAATCAGGAATGAGTTTACAATCAGGTAACTAAAAAGGCTCCATTTAAAACCAACTCTTGCTTTTGCGGTTTGCCATAATTGCTCGTCACGTTGTTGTTCGTTTGTCATGAGGTTGTTGTTTAAAATGTATTTAAATAAGTTGTTTGAAAAATCAGAGGTTATTGTTGATGGCATCCTGTCTTCTGTCTACTCCCCAGCTAAGGAACAAACCCACGAAGAAGAATTGAGGTGCAGGAGGATTGATAGCTACCTTACGACTTCCATCATTGGAATAGTTGTAGCCAAATACCTGCTTATTATTGAAAACATTGGTAACCGAACCAACCAGCACTGCATAGGCTTTACCAATAGATGTAAGGTAGTTGAAGCTGAATCCTACATTATGGTAGTTAGGTGTTCTGCCCTGATCAGCGATTACATATTGACTACCGGATGGTTGAAAATTATAGTAAGGGCGGCCAGTTGCAAAAGAATAGGTGAAGTTGAATCCTGTATTCATTTTGGTGAAGAAACGTTTTACTACCAGTGATGCAGTATGATTAGCAGCAAATGTGGGCGCCAGTTGTGTAGGATACTGCAAAAAGTCACGTTTAGTATCCAGGTAAGAATAACTGATCCAGTAATCCAATCCGGGAATAGATTTTTTATCTCTCCAGAACAATTCTACTCCATTTGCATCACCTTCACCATTATTGTTCAGAGTAGGTACAGTTTTAACCAGATCATTGTACTTCTTATAAAAAGCTTCTACACGGAATGTTTGCAGTGCAGTATTCTTGATATAGTTCAGGATATAGTGGGTTGCTTTGGTATAACCCAGAGAGGTATTACCGTACAGGAAATTATTTTCAGGCTTTTGGTAGAATTCACCATAAGCAAAACTCATTTGTGCATTTTCACCGGTTTTATAGGCCAATGAAAGACGGGGTGCAATATTGGCTTTGCCCAGGATGGAAGAATGTTCACCACGTACACCTACTTTTGCAGCCAGTTCATTGGTGATGTAGAGATCAGCTTCTGCAAAAACTGCTTTAAAGTGATCGGGTAAATTAGCGGTCAGGTTATTGTATTTGTTTCTGTTGTAGAAATACATGTATTCACCACCCATGCGAAGTACGCTGATACCACTGAGGCGTTTATCGAATACCGCTTTGATCTGGGCAAGATTGGATAAGGTATTCGCATTAAAATTGGAACTATCAATCCAGGGCATTCCTGTGGTAATCTTTTGGTTCTGCTGATCTTGAATTTGCTGCTCAACCTTGTTGATATCGGTGCTGAAACCCATACCCAGATTCAGTTTCCAGCCATTACCCAGGTTCTCACGTAAGCTAAGGTTATTGTACCAGTTGAGGTTATAAAGGCCGAATGCATTTTTCAGGTTATTATTATCGATGTTGGCTCTGCGTAAACCCAGATCAGATCCACCAAACATGCTATAGTATTTGATCATACCACCTTTGCGGGTGCGCATCCTGAAGTTAAAATCACCACTATGGAATTGGGGCATACGGAAATAATCAGGTGTTTGTTTTACAATAGCGAAGTATGGGGCAAGATTGGTGTAACCGTAGTTACCACCCCAGGATGATTTTTTATCTTTTGCTACTTTTTGCAAACCAGCACCAAGGAATACTGTACTCAGGGAAACAGTAGCTTCGGAGCGGTCTGGAATATCGATGCTTTCCATGATGAGAGCTGAAGACAGCGCCTGACCATATAAAGCAGAGTAACCGCCGGTACTGAAGATGGTACCTTTAAATAGAGCTGGCGTAAAACGACCACGTGAAGCAATATCGGGAACGCTGGCTGCGAAAGGATTGTTTACCAGTGTACCATCAATGAATTGTTTGGCTTCATAACCAGCACCACCACGAACAAAGAGACCTTCCTGCTCTCCTACCTGCTGTGCACCAGGCAATGTTTTTACAACTGCGGTAATGTCGGCATTGGCACCACCAGTCGTGTACACATCGAGTGAACTCAAAACAGTAGCTGCTTTCTTTTTATCGCCTGCTTCAAAGCTGCCGGCTGTTACTACTACTGCTTTCAGTTCGCTAACTTCTTCCTTCAGTTGAAAATCGATCACGATCTCCTGATCGGCGATGGTGATGGGCATTTCTACCGTTTTATTACCCATATTGGTGGCTACCAGTACTTGTGCACCTTTCTCATAGGTTTTGAAAGAAAATTTACCGGTAGAATCAGATAAGCCACCATCGTAAGAACCCTTTACTACAATATTGGCGCCTACCAGGATTCTGCCACGCAAATCCTTCACCGTTCCTTTAATGTTTACTTGTGCCAGTACAACCTGTGCAGTTAGTATAGTGAGGAGAGAGAAGATCAATTTTTTCATTGCTCGTTGTTTTGATAGGACAAACTTAGAGTAGTTTATTTTATAAACCAAACTATTTTTAAAACTTTTTTATGAATTTTCGTATAGAAAGCTAAATCATTGATAATCAGTAATGATTGAAATTATTTGTCGAAAATAGAATTAAAATTTTTTTAATACATGTATATAGAAACACTGAAAAACAGACCTCAAACAAGGCCTCAAGAACGGGTTTGCGGCATAAAAAAAGCCCCGGATCAGATCCGGGGCTCTATCATTCATCATTAAAGTAAGCTTACTTGTATTGAGCAGCGATATGTTTTGCCAGCTCAACCATTTTACTGATACCATCTTCAGGCAGGTTACCCTTTTTGAATTCGGCCAGTACATCGGGCAGTTTATTTTCCATTTCCATCAGGAAGTGGGCTTCAAACTCTTTTACATTCTTCACCGCTACATCACGCAGCAAGCCTTGTGTACCCAGGTAAATGATGGCTACCTGCTTTTCTACGGAGTATGGTGAATATTGTGCTTGTTTCAGGATCTCTACGTTACGGGCACCTTTATCGAGTACCAGTTTGGTAGCGGCATCGAGATCACCACCAAATTTAGAGAAAGCTTCCATTTCGCGGTACAGGGCCTGATCGAGTTTCAGGGTACCGGCTACTTTCTTCATGGATTTGATTTGTGCGTTACCACCCACACGGCTTACAGAGATACCTACGTTGATGGCAGGACGGATACCGGCGTTGAACAGGTTACCTTCCAGGAAGATCTGACCATCGGTAATAGAGATCACGTTAGTAGGGATATAGGCAGATACGTCGCCGGCTTGTGTTTCAATGATCGGCAAAGCAGTCAGAGAACCACCACCTTTTACCAGGTGTTTGATAGAGGCTGGCAGGTCGTTCATATTCTTAGCTACCTCGTCATTCTGGATCACTTTAGCAGCACGCTCGAGCAAACGGCTATGCAGGTAGAATACGTCACCAGGGTATGCTTCACGTCCGGGAGGCCTTCTCAGCAGCAGGGATACCTCACGGTAAGCTACGGCTTGTTTAGACAGATCATCGTAGATGATCAATGCAGGGCGACCGGTATCGCGGAAGAACTCTCCGATAGCAGCTCCGGCAAATGGTGCGTAGAACTGTTGGGGAGCGGGGTCAGATGCAGAGGCAGATACAATAGTTGTATAAGCCATGGCACCATTATCGGCCAAAGTTTTCATTACACCGGCAACGGTAGAAGCTTTCTGACCAACAGCTACATATATACAATATACTGGCTTACCAGCATCGTAAAATTCTTTCTGATTGATGATGGTATCGATACAGATGGCGGTTTTACCGGTTTGACGGTCGCCAATTACCAGCTCACGTTGTCCACGACCAACAGGGATCATGGCATCGATGGCTTTGATACCAGTTTGCAGGGGCTCTTTTACTGGCTCGCGATAAATTACACCAGGTGCTTTACGCTCCAGGGGCATTTCATAGAGTTCACCGGCAATAGGGCCTTTACCATCGATGGGTTCACCGAGGGTATTAATTACACGACCTACCAGACCTTCACCTACTTTAATAGATGCGATCTTACCGGTTCTTTTTACTTTATCACCTTCCTTGATTTCAGTGCTTTCACCCATCAATACCACACCCACATTATCTTCTTCAAGGTTCAGGGCAATGGCTTTAACGCCATTATCAAATTCTACCAGTTCACCGCTACGTACGCCATTCAGGCCATACACGCGGGCAATACCGTCACCTACTTGCAGTACGGTACCCACTTCTTCCAGGTCGGCAGAAGCGTTGAAGTTGCTTAACTGCTGCCTCAGTATCGCTGATATTTCATCGGGTTTAATGTCCACCATGATATATTCTATTTAATGATGATGATTCTAAATGATTATCTTATTTGTTGTACATACAGGTTTTGCAGGAATTGTTTCTTGATATCCCGCAGGTCGCGCTGTATGCTGGCATCGACCAGATTATTGTTGAATTCAAGAACGAATCCGCCAATCAGGCTTTCATCCGTTTTTGTTTCCAATTCAATAGTTCCCAGGCTTCTGCTGCTCTGTACTTTTTGTTCTATCGCTTTTTTCAGTTCTTCACTTACAGGAACGGCAGTGGTGAGGGTTACTTTGTGAATACCCTTCATGGCGTTGTATTGCTCAATGAAAGCTTCAGCGATCTCATTCAGATCACCTTCACGCCCCTTCTTCACCAGCAGGGTAACAAAAGCTGTGCTCAGCTCGCTGATCTTACCAGTGGTAACTGCAGTGATGATGCTGTTCTTCTGATCGGCCTTGATCACGGGGCTCTTCAGTAAACTCACGAACTCTCTGCTCTGCTTGCAAACAGCCTGCAGGTATTTCATATCTGCATATACCGCCTCTAACTGTCCTTTTTCGATAGACAGTTCAACAAGGCTTTTGGCATATCTTCCTGCTAAACGTGGGTTTTGCATGATCTATGATTTGAATACCTGACTGAACCTGATTGATTCCTTGTCAGGTAATAATAGAATTAGTTAAGTTTTACATTATCAGCCAGCTCACGGATGTATTTCTCCTGCTGTGCCTTATCGGCCAGTTCACGGCGCAATACTTTTTCTGCCACTTCTACTACCAGCGTTCCTACCTGGTTCTTCACTTCGGTAAGTGCAGCATTCTTTTGCTGGTTGATGGCCAACTGGGCATCAGCTACGATCCTGTCGTATTCGGTCTTAGCTTTATCCTTCGCATCAGCTACCATTTTATCCGCAGTTTCCTTTGCTTCTTTCAGCAAAGAAGCTCTTTCTTCGCGGGCTTTCACCAGTAAGGCTTCATTCTCACTCTGCATAGCAGCCATATCAGCCTTCATTTTGTCGGCCTTGGCCAGTGCATCTTCGATACCCTGCTCACGGTCGTTAATGGCTTTCAGCATGGGCTTCCACGCAAAAGCACGCAGTACAAAGAACAGTACAATGAAGGCGAGGGTATTCCAGAATACAAGACCTATATCAGGTAATACCAGCGGGTTGATCTCTAAAAACATATGAATCGTTTATACTGAGAGTTTAATTGATGCTTGTGAAATATATACAGGCCCGTCCGCCCTTTGCTTAGGGCCTGTATAAGATGTTGAATGGATTAACCATTACCCAACAGGGCAACTACCACCGCAAACAGGGCAACCGCTTCTACGAAGGCGGCAGCTACGATCATGCTTGAACGGATGTCGTTAGCAGCTTCTGGTTGACG
>VFQP010003746.1_pt1 | contig 15038 bp, 14 predicted proteins | sample 3512351 | NCBI WGS metagenome assembly VFQP01 (sample SAMN10412372, study PRJNA504923) | tailings metagenome | isolation source: Relicate 1 Philex TSF1 revegetated site | place: Philippines: Tuba, Benguet | collected 2017-08-29 | reverse complement strand
TGAAGCAGCTCCCGGCTGCCGAGGCGCGGCGCGAGGCGATGGCCCTCCTCGCGCGCGTCGGGCTCGAGCGCTACGCCGACCAGCATCCGCACATTCTCTCCGGCGGCGAGCAGCAGCGCGTCGCGCTCGCGCGCGCGCTCGTCCCGCGTCCCGCCGTCATGCTCATGGACGAGCCCTTCTCGGGCCTCGACATCCAGCTCCGCGAGCGACTGCAGGAAGGCACGCTCGAGCTCCTGCGCGAGACGCGCGCGACGAGCATGATCGTGACGCACCATCCCGAGGAGGCCATGCGCCTCGGCGACCGCATCGCCGTCATGCGCGCCGGTCGCATCATCCAGATCGGGCGCGCCGAGGATCTCTACCGCCAGCCGGTCGATCTTTTCGTCGCGCGCCTTTTCTCCGAGATCAACGAGATCCCGTGGCCGGTCGCGGGCGGCGTGCTCGTGACGCCGCTCGGGACATTCCCCGCGCCGTCGATCTCCGATGGCGCAAAGGCCGTGCTCTGCATTCGACAGCGCGCCATTCGCCTGCTGCCGGATGGGCAAGGGCATCCCGCGCGTGCCCGCCATGTGCGCTTTCTCGGCGATGCCGCGCTCGTCGAGATGGCCGTGCAAGGCTTCGACGCGCCGATCAAGGCACTCGTGCACGAGAGCGAGGTGCCCGCGCGTGGTCGCGAGCCCGCGCGTGGTCGCGACATCGGCATCGAGATCGATCCGCAGCGCGCGCTCGTGTTCGCAGCGGAGACGTAGACCTTTCGACCACCGTGCATCATCATGCAGGTGGGCCTTCTCTCTCCGCCATTTCTCTGATGCCGTTCAGCTCACCCACAGTCCGCGCTGTTGCCGCCCTGTCGCTGACCCAGCTCATTGGTTGGGGCGCCATGTTCTGGCTGCCCGCGGTCACAGGTCCTGCCATGGCGAGCGATCTGGGCATGGCGCTGCCGATGGTCATGGCAGGTCCGACGGTCATGCTTGTCGTCATGGCCATGGTGTCCTGGCCGCTGAGCGATGTCTTCGAGCGCTATGGCGCGCGTGCGATCATGGTTTGGGGATCACCGCTGGCCGCGGCCGGCCTGCTGGTCATGGGCCTTGCCGATGGTCCGCTGACCTATGCATTGGCATGGATCATTCTCGGCCTCGCCGGCGCCGGCGTACTGACGACGCCAGCGCAGATCGCCGTGACCGAGATCGCGGGCGAGAAAGCGCGCGAGGCGCTCGGCGTGCTGATCCTGGCCGGTGGGCTGACATCAACCATTGTCTGGCCGCTGACCGGGCTTCTGCAGGCCCAATGGGGCTGGCGCACGACGACGCTGCTCTTTGCGGCCCTCATGCTGCTTGTCTGCACGCCACTGCATTGGACCATGCTTGCCCGCCGGCCCCAGGAAGAGCCCGGGAAAAAATCCGCTGCGAAGACGACGGCCGAGACTGCCCCCATTGACCGGCCGCGCTTCGCCTTGCTCGCCATGAGCTTTGCCGCGAATGGCTTCGTCACCTGGGGCTTTGCTCTTACCATCATCATCCTGTTCGAGGCATCGGGCCTCGATCGCGCCAGTGCGCTGGCGGCTGCGGCCTCCATCGGACTTGCTCAATGGGCGGGGCGCCTGGTCGATTTCCTCGGCGGACGGCGCTGGTCGAGCATTGTCACAGGTCTTGCCGGCGCTGCCCTGTTTCCGCTGGGCTTCATCGTTCTTCTGCTGAACAGCAGCCTCGCCGGCGCCATGCTCTTCGTTGTGCTCTATGGCGTTGCCAGCGGCATCACCTCCGTTACGCGCGCCACGCTGCCGCTGCAGATATTCCCCGCCGGCGCCTATGCCCGCGCATCGGCGCAGCTCGCCGTCCCCCTCAACCTCTCCTTCGCCGCCGCTCCACCGGTCTTCACGGCCGTCCTCACCTCCGCCGGTCCGCACGCCGCCCTGTGGCTGGCCTTCGTCATCTCGATTTTCGCCTTCTGCGCGCTGCTCGGGCTTTTGCTGATGCACCGCCAAGCGGATCAGTCATCCGGGCATTAGTCGCGCTTCCAGCGCGAGCGGGGCCGCATGCCTCTTGCATGACCCCACGCCCCGACCGGGGGACATCCCCGGAGCCCCCGTCTTTTATGACTTTTCAGGCATCACGTAGTTGAGTGGCATGCGGCCACCATCCGCGTAGAGGGTCGTGCCGGTGACGTAGCTCGCCTCGTCACTCGCGAGCCAAGCGACGATCGCGGCGATCTCCTCCGGCCGTCCGATGCGCCCGAGTGGCGTGCGCGAAAGCACTTTCTTGCGGAAGGCCGCATCCTTGACGACACCTGCAAGGAGCGGCGTCTCGATGGTGCCGGGACCGACCGCATTCACGCGCACGCCGTGCGGCGCCAGCGCGATCGCCATGGCCTTCGTGAGCTGGGCAAGGCCGCCCTTCGAGACCGAGTAGGCCACGTGATCCGGCAGCGCGAACACGGCGTTGACCGAGCTCATGTTGACGATCGCTCCCACAGCTCCATCGTCGTTGCGCGCACCCTGCTTGACCATCTGTCGCGCGACCGCTTGGCCCGCGAGAAAAGCGCCCTTGAGGTTCACGCCGAGAATGCGATCGAACTCCTCTTCCGGCAGATCGAGGAAAGGAGCATCATCGACGATGCCGGCGTTGTTCACGAGCACGTCGATGCGTCCGTGCAAATCGAGCGCCTTGGCGATCAGGTTGTGCACGTCGAGCTTTTCCGAGACATCGCAGTCGACGAATTCCGCCGCATCGCCACCCTTGCGGATACTCGCCGCGACAGCCTTCCCGGCCTCGTCGTTGACGTCCGCGACGATGACCTTGGCGCCCTCGCGAGCGAGCCGCACAGCGCACGCCGCGCCAATGCCCTGCCCGGCGCCCGTTACGATGGCGATCCTGTCCTTGAGCAGCATTGTTTTTGTCTCCTCGATCTTCAGGCGGTCCCGCGTCGCACGGCATCGACGACGGCAATGGCCGACATGTTTAGAAGGCCCCGCACTGTGATCGATGGCGTGACGATGTGCGCGGGCCGCGCCGCGCCGAGCAGGATCGGGCCGATCGCCACGCTGCCCGATACGACCTTGAGCAGGTTGAAGGCGATGTTGGCGGCGTCGAGACTTGGCATGATGAGCAGGTTCGCTGCGCCGTTGAGCGCCGAGTTCGGAAAGATCTCTTCCCGAATGAAAGCTGAGAGCGCGGCGTCGGCGTGCATCTCGCCCTCGACCTCGAGATCCGGCTCCCACTCGCGCACGAGGTTCAGCACCTGGCGCATCTTGCGCGCCGAGGCGGTATTCTCGCTGCCGAAATTCGAATGCGAGATCAGCGCCACCTTGGGTTCGATGCCGAAGCGGCGCACTTCGGCTGCGGCGAGCTGCGTGATCTCGGCGAGTTGCTCGGGCGAAGGATCATAGCTGACGTACGTGTCGGCCATGAACAGCGGACCCGTCGGCAGGATCATCGCCGAGAGTGTCGCGAAGCCGCGCGCACCGGGCCTGAGCCCGACCACCTCAGAGACGTGCCGGAGCTGCGTGAGATAGCGCCCGACCGCGCCGCAGATCATGGCATCGGCATCGCCGCGCCGAAGCAGCAGACCCGCCAGCACTGTCGAGCCGTTGCGCACCACGCGCTGGGCGTGCGAGGGCGAGACGCCTTTGCGCTCGACGAGACGGTGATATTCGTCCGTGAGCACGGCCATGCGCGTGTCGGTTTCGGGATCGACGATGTCGACATCGACGCCGACCTTCAGGCGCAAGCCGAGGTGGGTCATCATGCGGCGGATGTCGTCGCGCCGGCCGATGAGGATCGGGTGCGCAATGCCTTCGGCGACGAGTTGCTGCGCCGCCTGCAGGACATAAGGATGGTCGCCTTCCGCGAAGGCGAGGCGCTTCCTCACGTCCTGCGAGGCGGACTTGGCTGCGTCCATGATCGGCTTCATGACGAAGCCCGAGCGGAAGACGAAGCCGCTGAGCTTGTCGCGATAGGCATGGAAGTCGGCGATCGGTCGCGTCGCGACGCCGGAATCCATCGCCGCTTTGGCCACTGCCGGTGCAATCTCGATGATGAGGCGCGGATCGAAGGGCTTCGGCAGGATGTAGTCCGGGCCGAAGAGGAACGTCTCCGCGCCATAGGCGGCGAGCACGATGTCGGACGCCTCGCTCTCGGCGAGGCGCGCGAGGGCCGCCACGGCCGCAGCTTTCATCTCCGCATTGATGGTCGTTGCGCCGACATCGAGGGCGCCGCGGAAGATGAATGGAAAACAGAGCACGTTGTTGATCTGGTTGGGGTAGTCCGTGCGACCCGAGGCGATGATCGCATCGTCGCGGACGGCCTTCACGTCCTCGGGCATGATCTCGGGATTGGGATTGGCGAGCGCGAAGACGAGCGGCTTCGCCGCCATCGAGGCGACCATCTCGCGGCTCACGATGCCTGCCGCCGAAAGACCGAGGAAGACGTCGGCGCCGGCCATGACCTCGGCGAGCTTCCGCTTCTCCGTCGCCTGGGCGTAGATGGCCTTGTAGGGGTCCATGAGCGCCTTTCGGCCCGTGTAGACGACGCCTTCGATATCGGCGACCCAGATATTCTCGCGCTTCGCCCCGAGCACGCAGAGGAGCCCGAGGCAGGCGAGCGCGGCAGCACCCGCACCCGAGCAGACGATCTTGACCTCGCCGAGCGGTTTGCCGACGAGTTTGAGGCCGTTGAGAATGCCGGCCGCGACGACGATCGCGGTGCCGTGCTGGTCATCGTGGAAGACGGGGATCTTCATGCGCGCCTGGAGCTGGCGCTCGATCTCGAAGCACTCCGGTGCCTTGATGTCCTCGAGGTTGATGCCGCCGAAGGTCGGCTCGAGACGCGCCACGGCCTCGACGAAAGGCGCGACTTCGGTCTCTGCAACTTCAATGTCATAGACGTCGATGCCGGCGAACTTCTTGAAGAGGACGGCCTTGCCTTCCATGACCGGCTTCGAGGCGAGGGGCCCGATATTGCCGAGGCCGAGCACGGCCGTGCCGTTGGTGATCACGCCGACGAGGTTGCCGCGCGCGGTGTAGCGGGAGACGTTGGCCGGATCCTCGGCGATGGCCTGGCAAGCGAAGGCGACGCCCGGCGAATAGGCAAGCCCCAGGTCGTTCTGGTTCGCGACCGGCTTGGTGGCGTGGATCGCGATCTTTCCCGGCGGGTCCGCCTCGTGGTAATCAAGCGCATTGCGTCGCAGATTGTTGTCGGGCATTCGCCGCTTCCCTTTTTGCGATCCGGCAGCCCGCATGTTTGCCACAGAACCATGGCGGAGTGCCAATGCCATGCGTACGGTTTTGAACGGCACGAGATATATATCTCGTGGGGCCTGGTTTTCAGGAGCTGGCGCCGGGCTAGTCCTGCTCGCCATGCTGGCGAGCGCGCCTGCCGCGGTGGCCCAGACAGGTGTGCCGGCCGAGGGTACGATTAAGGAGCCGCAGGGCCTCCCGCCGGCCAACTGGCCGACCTCGCCGCATCATGCCCTCATCGACGGCTGGGGACGGACCATTCCCTGCCGCTGCCGCTTCAATGGCAGGGCTTATCGGCTCGGCGAGATCGTCTGCATGAGGACGCACGTCGGCACCGTGCTCACGCGCTGCGATATCTTCGAGAACAATACGTCCTGGATCCCGAGCACCGAGGCCTGCCAGCCCGATGCCGGAACCTAGCCTCACCCCACCGCCAGATGCCAACCGACGCCGAGCGCGCCGCAAATGGCGAGCGTGGTGATGATGCCCCGATGCAGGCGGAACAGAAGCACGAACGCCAGGGCCGACAGCACCAGGGCCACCGGATCGAGGCTCGAGGGACTGGGCACGTAGAGGCGGAGCGGCCCGTACCAGGTGGTCGTGTTCTCGTGGAAGAGGACATTCAGCGTGAACCAGACCGTCAGGTTCAGGATGACGCCCACCACGGCGGCCGTGACGGCGGCGAGGGCGGCCCTCAGGCGTGGCTCGGCGTTGATGCGCTCGAGGTAAGGCGCACCGACGAAGATCCACAGGAAGCAGGGGGCAAACGTGGCCCATAGCGTGACGAGAGCGCCGAGCGTGCCCATGAGCAGGGGATTGCCGCCGCCATGGCGGTACGCTGCCAGAAAGCCGACGAACTCGGTGACGAGGATCAGCGGTCCCGGCGTCGTCTCCGCAAAACCGAGCGCGTCGACCATCTCGCCCGCAACGAGCCAGCCATAGTGCTGGACGACGTCCTGCGCGAGGTAGGCAAGGACTGCATAGGCGCCGCCGAAGGTCACGACCGCGAGCTTGGAGAAGAGCAGGCCAAGCTGCGAAACAATGTGCGCGCTCCCGAAGATCATCGCCAGAACGGCGAGGGGCGCGATCCAGATCACGAGCCAGATGGCGGTCGTCCGCAGCGTTTCCGAGAGGCTGACGGCTGGTGGCGCGGTTGTGGCGGTCTGGTCGGGAAGTCCTGTGCCGGTCGCGAAGCCGTAGAGCGCGGCCGCAAAGACGATCAGCGGGAAGGGTACGCCCAAAAAGAAGATCGCGACGAAGCCCAGTGCCGCGAGCCAGCGGTGGTCTGTCGACGTGAGCCCGCGCCGCGCGATGCGGATGAGCGCCTCGACCACGATCGCCAGCACGGCGGCCTTGATGCCGACCATGAGCGCCGTCGCCAGTGGCAGCGCGCCGAACATCGCGTAGAGCGCGGCGATCGCCAGGATCACGAGCGCGCCCGGTATGACGAACATCAGGCCCGCAACAAGGCCTCCGATCGTTCCGTGCAGGCGCCAACCGACGTAGGTTGCGAGCTGCATGGCCTCGGGGCCGGGAAGCAGCATGCAGAAGTTGAGCGCCTGCAGGAACGAGCGCTCGTCGATCCATTTGCGCTCATCGACGAGCATCCGGTGCAGGAGCGCGATTTGACCGGCAGGCCCGCCGAAGGAGAGCAGGCCGATCTGCGTCCAGACGCGGAATGCTTCGGCGAAGCTCGGCGCCGGTGTCGCCGCTCCCTCGAAGGGAGCGGCCGTGGTTTGGGATGTCATGGTGCGGCCCCCGATGCCTTCGCCTTCGGAGCCGGCCAATTGTGCGTCTCATCGCCGGCATCGCGACACCAGCGATAGAAGCCGTCGTAGATCGCCATGGCGGCATCGAGCTGGGCGAGATCGTCCCGGTACATGCGCGAGAAGCCGAGCGAGACGGCGAGAAGTCCCGCGGCCTCGGGCGCAAGATCCATCCGTGCCGTATCCGCGCCGCGCACGATCGTTGCGAGCTTCTGGAGGGCTGGATCGGCGAGGCCGAACTCGATCAGCATGGTGTCGAAAGTGCACAGGTCGCCGCGATGGCTCCAGAACACGTCCTCGATGTCGAAGGGCGTGGCTGCGAAGCGCTCGGCAACCATCGGGACATCGGATGGTGAGACGAACAGGAACACCGCGCCCGGATCGATGAAGCGGCGGATGAGCCAGGGGCAGGCAATGCGATCGATCTTGGGCCGTGCGCGGGTGACCCAGACTGTTCGTCCTGCGCCATCCGGCGGCGGGAGCTTCGCCACATCGAGCGTCGGGAAGCCGCCTTCAAGCCACGCAGCGAACCCGCCCTCGAGCGACTCCGCCCGCGCGCCCTCGTGGCGTAGCCACGCCGCGGCACCCTGGCTGAGCTTCAGGCCGCGCTGGCAAGAAACGACGACATTCCTGTCGGCAAATTCCTTGGACCAGTTGGCAACGTCGAACGGATTTCGGCGCATGGAACCGGGGATCAGCCGCGGACAGGCGGCAAAGTCCTCGTCCGTGCGCACGTCGATGATCACCGGCGCTGTCGGCAGGCCGACGAGGCGTGAGAGTTGGGCAACAGTAATTTCAGTGGGGGATGGCATAGCGCGTCCTTCCTCATGCTTGAGGGATTTGGACGCGAACATTGGGCTTGCGCCTCACGAGGTCGTCGCGGAGAACCCCATGCCCGCTTATCTCCTGCAATACCGTGTCATTGTCAACTCGTGGCCACATTGCCCAATGGGCAGCGCAGTCGGGCCCGCTCCATCCCGCAGTGCACGGATACAGGGTTTTGAGCGCGGCCCGTCGCTGATAGCCTCACAGTTCGTGAGCCCTGATTCCTAGGCACTGCCGGTCTCCGCAGCTCATTCCACGCCGGCGACTCGACGAGATCAGGCATCACCGATGCATTCTTCATGGTTGGCTCCGTTCAGTGTCAGGACATTCCGCTTCCAGTGGCCAGCGGCCCTTCTCACGGTCTGGGCGCTGGAAATGGAAACGCTCATCCTCGGCTGGTACGTCCTCGTTGAGACCGGTTCCGTTGTTCAGCTCACCATGTTTGCATCCTCGCTCTACTTCGGGACGCTGTTGGCGCCGATGCTCGGTGTGGTTGCCGACCGTATTGGCCACGGCAATACGCTCGCGCTCATGCGCTCGTGGTACATGGCCCTCGCCGCGGCTCTTCTGGCATTCACGCTGTCAGGCGTGCTGAGCCCCGGTGTCGTGATCGGCGTCGCCTTCCTCAACGGTCTCGCGCGGCCGTCGGACCTGGCCATCCGAAGCGCGTTCATGGCAGGGACCTTGCCTCGCGAGTACCTGAGCGGCGCCATGGCGCTGGAGCGCATGACGATCGACACCGCGCGCATCGCGGGCGCGCTTGCGGGCGCAGGCATGTTTGCCGTGCTCGGCATTGCACCGACTTATGTGGTCATCATTGTGCTCTACGCGATTGGCGTGTCGCTGACGCTCGTCGCCGCGCGTGGACCGCGGACGGCGGAGCTTGATCCCGAGGCGTTGGCTGTGATTCAACGTTCGCGGACCTCCTTCTGGCACGAGCTCAAAGAGGGTATCGCGTATGTATGGTCGCGCCCGGCATTGAGGGCAGCGATGTGGCTCGCGCTACTTGCCAACCTTTCGGCATTTCCGCTCACGAATGGGCTTCTGCCTTATGCCGCACGAGAGATCTACCTCGCGGACGAGCGCGGTCTCGCCACTCTGGTCGCGAGCTTCGCGGGTGGCGCGCTCATTGGCTCACTCACGTTCTCGGCCGTCAGCAGGATAATGCCCATTGCGCGGCTGATGCTGGGCTCAGCGGCAGTGTGGTATGCCATGCTGATCGTGTTCGCCCAGATGAGCACGCTCTATGGCGGCGCGATGCTTCTGGTTCTGGCGGGCCTCGCTCAGAGCTACTGCATGATTGCCATGGTGGTGCTGATCCTGCGCGCGGCGACGCCTGCCGTCGCGGGGCGCGTCATGGGCGTGCGCATCCTCGCGATCTACAGTCTGCCGATCGGCATTCTTTGCGCGGGATGGCTCATCGAACGGGTCGGATTTGCGGCGACGATCTCAGCCTACGCGCTGTTCGGGCTGGGCATGGTGCTACTACTTGCGCTGCGCTTCCACGCCGACCTCTGGCGCGTCGAGGCACCAGCCAACAGCGGCTAGTGTCCCGATCGCGACGTTCATCACCGTCTGCAGCGGAGCCCCTCCGCCTTTATGCGTTTTTGATTCCTGATCGGTGGTGGCCGAAGGCCGCGCCGCAGGCGCGATTGTCCCACCTGCGGCGCGAGAGCTTTTACTGCACCGGCGAGTGTGCGCTCGGGAGCATGATGAGGTTGTTCATCTCATCAAGCAGCGGGCCGCCGGTCTTGAGGAAGGCCTGCCAGCCCGGATCCTTCACGGAATCGCCACGCGCCTTCGCACGCGCGTTCAGGTCGGGATAGGCCCAAAGGTGCATGACCTCGTTCGGCTGGCCGGCTTCTGTCGACCAGAGACCAGAGATCTTCGAATACTTCTCGCGCACCTCGAGCGCGCTCGTGAATGCGTCGAGCCAGGGCTTCGCGCCGCCCGGACGCGTGCGGTAGTAGCGCAGCTCGTAGACGTTGCCCGTGGTCGCGGGCGCCCTGAGCGGAATGACGGGATTGAGCAGGCGAATATCCTGACGCACCAGATGCGGGCGGATGAGCGGGATGTATTCCTCGGTCCAGCGCTTGTTCTTCTGGAGTTCGCCGCGTAGACGCGCGCGGTCGTTCAAGCTCTCGTAAGTCCACAGGTGCACGACCTGGTTGAGCGCGCCGATCTCGGTGATCCAGTAGCCTTCGAGCTTGCCGTAGTTGTCGCCGCGGATGGCGCGCGCGACGGTGCCGGAGTTCTTCGCGACCTCCGCTGCCGTGCCGGCCTTGAGCGTGTAGATGCGCAGCTCATTGATCATGGGCTTTCCTCCAGGATGCTGTCTGTCATGCGGGAATGGCTCGCACGATAGGCCGCCGGTTCGTGGTTGTCATCCGGGACGGGGCGCTTGGGACAGCCACTCGGCTGCATAGCGGATCATATCCGGCGCGTGTGCCGGGTCATCGGCCAACTCAGCCAGCTCGGACAGGCGGTGGGCACTTGTGAGAATTGCGATGCGCTCCCGCTCGAGCACAATCCCGGTCAGCGCTTCGTAGGCTTCGGTGACCCGCGCGGTGAGGTCGCGCGCGATCAGGTTCGTATAAATGAACTCCTGGTGGCGCGAGCCGAGGCCTGAATCCGCAAAATCGTAGATACCGTTCAGACGCTGCCGGGCGTGGTCGAAAGCCCTGTTCCAGCCATGACCATCGAAAAAGCCATACGTCATGCCGAGCGGATCTGGGGGCAGGTTTTCGTAGGCAGTAATTATCTCGTCGGCAATATCGCGAAGGTGTGCGGGCAGCGCCGGGAGTGCCTTGGCGCGCATGGCTGCCGGCTCTTGCCATGGTGCGATCGGCGCCGCGCCGGCTGCCGTCATCTGGTCCGTCGGCAGGCGATGCAGCTCGGCGTAGAAGCGCGCAATGTCAGTTGCAAGCTGATCGCGGGCCGCTTCGGAAATTGCGGCATAGTCTGCCGCGAGCAAATGCCGGCCGTGAAGCTTCTCGTGGCTCGAGAAAAGGGGCGGACCTTTGTGGAGGCGAAGGTCGGGCACGGCGATCGTGAGTGCCGGTCGCACTGCCGCAATGAGCGCCGCTTCCTTGATGAGGGCCTGTTGCGCCGCATGGTGCCGTGGAAACTTGAAGACCACACGGTCGTCGACGTCGATGGCAATTGAATGCCAGCCTTGGCCCAGCACACTGAACCGACTTTCGGAGAACTCGGGAAAGGCCGCGAGGATGGCAGTCTGCAGCTCGGCTGGAACGGTGCCCGCCGTCATGCCGGCTTGAGATCGCGGGCGAGCTGGAGCGCGTCGTCGCGCGCGCCGCCGGGCAGCGTGTAGTAGGCTTTGCGCAGGCCGATCTCGGCGAAGCCGCAGGCCGTATAGAGTGCGCGTGCGGGCGCGTTGCCGGCAGCCACATCGAGGAAGAGCCGCCGGGCATCGGAGCGGGCGGCTGCGCGCGCGGCACCATCGACGAGCTGGCGGCCGATGCCATGGCGCTGGCGGTCCGGCGCGACGCCGATCGTGAGGATCTCCGCTTCGTCGGCGGCAATCTGGGCAATGATGAAACCGATGATTTCGCGACCCGGCCGCACGGCGACGAGCGCGAGCGATGCGGGATGCTCGATCAGAGCCTTGACGGCATCGCTATCCCAGGCCGTCGGAAAAAGTTGGGCATGTAGCGCGGCGATCGCGTTCGCGTCCTCCGGTACGGCCCAGAGAAGGCTGATTGGAGCCGGCGAGGGATTTCTGCTCATGAGCGCCTCGCAATGGGCTCGGGCTGCGGCTTCACGTCGGGCGCGCGCAGATAAAGCGGACTGATATTGGCAGAAGGTTGGCGGTCGGCGGCGAGCTGCGCGAGAAAGCGCGCGTGCGGCTCGATGGCGGGGAGTTCGGTCTCAACGGTCTGGCCGGTGGCCGCGGCAGCCTCGGCGATAAGCGGCCCGCCGGAGCCGATGACGAGCGCATTGTGCTCTAGAGCGAGCGCGGTGGCGGCCTCGGCAGTGAGCAGCGCCGGTGTGCTGTCGATCGAAGCATCGAGCGGACCATGCAGCGCGCAGTAGAGCGCCCCCCGCCGCGCATCCGTGGCGACCAGGAGCGTGCGCGTTGCCTCTTGCGACCCGAGCAGGTGACGTCCGCGCGCGGCGATGACCTCGAGGCTCGGAATGCCGACTACAGGGCGGCCGGCCGACAGGGCAAAGGCCCGGGCTGCCGCAACGCCGACCCGCACGCCCGTGAACGTGCCGGGGCCGATGGTCGCGGCGAAACGCTCGACTTGCGTGAAGTCGCGACCGGCCGATGCCATGACCTCGGCGATCATGGGCATCAAACGTTCGGCATGGCCGGTCTGGCGCGCCTCGTAGGCTTCACGGATGAGCCAGTCCCCGTTCGCTGCGCGGTAGCGGAGCGCAACGGAGACCGCCCCGAGGCAGGTGTCGAACGCGAGAACAATCATGCCGGGCACACTAGATGATCTTGGCAACCTCGTCGAACGCAAGGCGCGGCAGGCGGTCCAGCAGAGCCGAGGGGTCGCCGTAGCCGATGTTGATCAGGAAGTTGGATTTGACCTTCCCGTCGGGAAAGAATTCCTTGTCGACACCGGCCTGGTTGTAGCCGGACATGGGGCCCGTATCGAGGCCGAGGGCGCGCGCTGCCAGTATGAAATAGGCGCCCTGCAGCGTGCCATTGCGGAAGGCCGTCGCCTCGGCGTGGGCCGGGCTGCCGGTGAACCAGCTCTTCGCGGCCTGATTGTGCGGGAAGGTGCGCGGCAGGTGCTCGTAGAATGCGAGATCGTGCGCGAAGATGGCGGTGACGGGCGCGGCTATTGTCTTGTCGCGGTTGCCCTCGGAGAGGAAGGGCTTGAGGCGTTCCTTTGCGGCGGGAGTTTTGACGAACAGGATGCGAGCAGGCTGGCAGTTCGCACTCGTCGGCCCGAGCTGGGCAAGCTCCACCACCTCTTTGAGCAGGCTGTCCGGCACGGCCTTGTCGAGGAATTTGTTGTGCGTGCGCGCCTTGCGGAAGAGCTGGTCGAGCGCGGCAGCGTCGATGGATGAGGCCATGAGGGTCTCCTGCTGAATGCCGAGGCAATTGAGGACGGCTGCTGGCTCGAGGGCCGTGCGCCGGTCAGGTGCATCATGCGGCGTTGGGCGCCAAATGTGCACCGCTAATTTCTGCGAAGCTTCTAGACAGAAAAAGCCCCGCTGAGAGCGGGGCTTCTCGCAATTCTGAGGCCGCGATCCTTAGATCGGCCGCACTTCCTGCACTTCGGGAAGGAAGTGCTGCAGCAGGCGCTCGATGCCGCCACGCAGCGTGGCCGTCGAGCTCGGGCAGCCGGCGCAGGCGCCGCGCATATGCAGATAGACGATGCCCTCGCGGAAACCGTGGAACGTGATGTCGCCGCCGTCATTGGCAACGGCCGGGCGCACGCGCGTATCCAGCAGCTCTTTGATGGCCTTGACCGTCTCCTCGTCGGCGGGATCGTAGTCGCCGCCGGGCAGTGCTTCGCCATCCTCGCCGCCCTCCATGACCGGCGCGCCGGACATGTAGTGCTCCATGATCGCGCCGAGGATTGCGGGCTTGAGGTGCTGCCACTCGCCGTCGCCCTTCGTCACGGAGATGAAGTCGGAGCCGAGGAACACACCGCGCACGCCATCGATGCCGAACAGGCGCTGCGCGAGCGGGGAGCCTCCGGCCTCGTCGATGTCGCGATAGTCGGCCGTGCCGTCGGCGAGCACCGACTTGCCGGGGATGAACTTCAGGGTGGCCGGGTTGGGGGTCGGCTCTGTCTGGATGAACATGACTATCCTCTTGCTCTGCGGCCAGCTCGGGCGTCGCCTTGGGCCGGCTCTCGGGCCAATTGGCGGCCTGAAACTTTGGAATGTTTCTAGTCTAGAGGGCGGGCCGCGTCAAACCCGAGTTGCTGCCTAACCATTTAGGGATGGTATGCCAACCGATCAACGCCGATAGCGCGGCAAAAGCTCCTGACGAGGCCTCGGGCTTGCCTCAGGCGAAGGCCTTGAGGTCCTCGAACATCAGATTCCCGGGCACGATGGTGATCGGCACGTGGAAATTGCCGGCCATCGGGCCCGAGCCGATCGCCGAAACCAAGGGACCGGGCCCCTTGGGATCGGTCGAGGCGCCGAGCACCAGAATGGCGACGTCCTCGTCGTCCTCGATAAGCTTCACGATCTGCTCGGATTTGTTGCCCTCGAGGATGACCTCCTCGTGCTCGAGCGCCTCGAAGCCGGCGTTGTTGAGCTTGCGGCGCATGAGGCGGAAGAGGGCCTTGGCCTTGTTCGTCTCTTCTTCGAGCTGCACCTGCCGGATGCCTGCCCAATGCTGGTATTCCTGCGGCTCGATGACGTAGAGGAGCAGGAGGTGGCCGCTCGTGTGCGAGATGCGCAGAGCGGCATAGAAGAGCGCCGACTCGACCTCCGGCGACTCGTCGACCACCACCAGGAATTTGCGGTGGTGCCCCTGCTCGAAGACCCGTCTCTGCTTGGCCATGGGGAGACCTAACGTTTCTGCGGACGCACGCCTCTCGCGCGCCCAGCCTCAGCTCGCGTCGATTGATCTTATCACGAACGGACGAAGCCGACGATGTCCTTGACCTCGTTCAAGATCGGATGGGCAATCTCCCGCGCGCGGCCGGCGCCATCGGCCAGAATGCGGTCGATCTCGGCCGGATCGGCGGAGAGCCGCGTCATCTCGCTCGTGATCGGCTCCAGCTTTGCCACGGCCACATCGGCAAGGGCCTTTTTGAAGGTCGAGAACTGGCCGCCGCCAAACTCCTTCAGCACGGCTTCCTGTGTCGTGCCGGCAAGCGCGGCGTAGATGCCCGTCAGGTTGTCGGCTTCGGGACGATTGTCGAGACCCTTGGGCTCGGATGGCAGAGCGTCCGGGTCCGTCTTGGCCCTCTGGATCTTCCGCGCGATCGTCTCGGCATCGTCCGTCAGGTTGATGCGCGAGAGGTCGGAGGGGTCCGACTTCGACATTTTCTTCGTGCCGTCGCGAAGACTCATGACGCGCGTCGCCGGCCCGAGAATGATCGGCTCGGGCTGCGGAAAGAAGAGCCCGTCCGCGTAGCCCTTGGCGACGATCGCCTCGCGCCAGTCGTTGTTGAACTTCTGCGCGATGTCGCGGGAAAGCTCGAGGTGCTGCTTCTGGTCTTCGCCGACGGGCACATGCGTGCCACGGTAGACGAGAATGTCCGCCGCCATCAGGT
>VFQP010003745.1_pt1 | contig 15041 bp, 16 predicted proteins | sample 3512351 | NCBI WGS metagenome assembly VFQP01 (sample SAMN10412372, study PRJNA504923) | tailings metagenome | isolation source: Relicate 1 Philex TSF1 revegetated site | place: Philippines: Tuba, Benguet | collected 2017-08-29 | reverse complement strand
GCCCGTCGCGCGCCGAGGGAGAGGGGCAGCTCCCAGGCCTTGTCGCTCGCCCGCGCGCCCTCCCGCTCGCAGCGCGGGCAGCCCTCCACGCCGCACACGGTCTTTTGCCTGCATGCGCGGTCGGCCAGCCCACCCGCGCCCTGAATCCAATCATATCAACCGATCGCCAGCAAGCCCTTCCTGTTTGTAGGAAAGGGCGGGCGATCGAGTTGATATGATTGGATTCAGCAGCCGTCCGAGGTCAGAAGACGCGGCGGCCCCGCACCTGCAGAAGTGGCACGTGGTGCCGCGGACCTTGTCCAGGCGCTTGCCGCGCCGCGGAGCCGACGCCGCAGACGCGCCGCCGCCCACACCCCTTTCTGCCTCCTCCCCGCCGCTCCCCTCCCGCGGCTCCCGCCGCGCCACGCCCTCCACGTCCCGCTGCTCCTCCTCATCGTCTGCACGCTTGCGCAGGCCCAGGGCCGCCGCCAGCAGGCGGCCCCGCACGCCGCCCAGGCCGCCCGGCGCCCTGGCCCTCTGGCGTGGCCTCTCCTCCTCCGCCGCCGCCTCCTCGACGTCTCCGTCCTCCTCCTCGTCCTGCTGATCCTGGTCCTGCTCCCCCTCGCTCTCCTCCTGATCGCTCCCCTCCTCCTTGGGGACCCGCCTGCCCTCCTCCTCCGCGTCGTCGTCCGGGTCCTGCTCCTTGAGGTGCGCAGAGGCCCGCAGCGCCGCCTGGCGCATCACGCGCTCGCGCCCGCCGCGCGCCACAAACCCGCCGCCTGCGCGCGCCGCCCACGAGGCAAGCCATGCGCACGCACACCACACCAAGCCGTCGACAAGGCGCCGCGGTCCAAGGCAGCAACTCTCGGCGTGGCCGGGCGCCAGGCCATGCACGCCCTGGCCCGTCTTCTTCTTCGCTGGTGCCTGCGCTTCCCCGCCGCTCACCCTCGCTGCCGCCCCGCAATGCAAGCGGCGCACGACGCGCCGCCTCTCACAGCACGCACCTCGGACGGCCAAGGGGTCCACCAGCCCCTCCCGCCGCGCCTCCAGGCCCGCCGCCCCACCCGCCCCACCGCCGCCGCCCCCCGCCGCCCCCTCCTCCTCGTCGTCCTGGGCAGACGCCACCGGCGCCCGCCGGCGCTGCTGCAGCCGCTGCAGCGGCAGCAGGCTCGGGAGCTGCAGCGCGGGCAGCTGTCCCTCCTCGCCGTCGTCGTCGTCGCGCTGCCGCTTGACGCCCACCTCCGGTTTGACGGCCACGCCTCCCTCGGGCTTGATCCCAGCGCCCTCGGGCTTGATGAGGCCAGCCCAACGCTGCTGCTGCTGCTGCTGCTGCGCCCCCTCCTCCTCCTTGACCTCTGGCTTGACGGACACGGGCTCCGACTCGTGCTCGGGCTTGACCCACGCGCCCGGCGCCCTCCCCTCCGGCTTGACCCACGGCAGCGACGGCAGCGACTGCTGCTGCTGCTGGTGGTCGTTCAGCGGCGGCGGCGCCTCGTCGGACGGCGGCGGCGACGACGCCCAGTCCGCAGCAACGGCCCCGCCGCCGCCCTCGTCCTCCTCCATGGGCTGCCCGCCGTCGCCGCCGCAGTCGTCGAGGTCCACGTCGTCGACGTCAAAGCCCAGGGGCACCTCGTGCACGTGAAGCTGCAGCGGCATCGGCGGGGGGCCGCTGTCGTGCAGCCCAGCACCGTCCAGATCGGCGCCCGCCGGAGGAGCGGGCGGCGGGGGGCGCGCGGGCGCGGGCGGCGGCTCCGAGCTGAGGAGCGGAGCGGGGGAGGGCGCCCGCCGCGCGCCGCGGGGCGTGGCCGGGTCCGCCTCTGGCGCTTCGTCCTCGCTGTCGCTGAGCTCCAGGCAGATGACTTCGGGGCGCTTGTCGCGGAGGCTGACCTGGAGCGTCCACGCCGGCGGTTGCCCAGGGGGGAGGGGCACCGCCGCACAGGTGCAGGTGGCCGCCAGGCCAAAGGCGCCCAGCACGTCACGGTCCCACGCCTGCATGCGGTGCGCGGTTGCGGCAGGGCGGGTTAGGTTGGGATGGCAAAGGGAGCCGTGTGCACAGGCGTCCTTGGCTGTGATGGCACTCGTGATAATGACTGGCAGAGGGCCGCTTCGCCACCCCAGAGGCACACCTGGAGCTCGTCGCTGAACTCGGAGAGCAGGCGCCGCAGCGTGCCCGCAGCGCCGGCCGCCGCGTCGCCCGGCAGCTGCAGCCTCCACGCCTGGGCGCCTTGGCGGTCGCCTGGGGCCCCAGGCGGCGGCAGCTCGTGGGCCGACGCGTCCAGCGTCTGCACGTGGGTGAGGCGCGGTCGAGGCACGCGCGCGATCGCGTCCGAAACCCGGGCGGCAGCGCACAGTCTCCCCACCCAGCGCGGTCTGAGCAGGCACATTGGCGTTGTGATTGGCTCCACACGCTGAGATCTGTTGCGAAGACGAGCGCTCACGGCCATGCTCTTCGCGATCAGCCCGCCGACCCGCGTCTGGAACTGCCGACGCAGCTCCTGGCGCGCTTCGGCTTCCATTGCTCCTGCTCTGATCGCGCGCGCCCGTCCGGTGCCCAGGAGCTGCGAGTGTGCGCGCCCTGACGAGGAGTAATAGTTACACAGGGGCCCACCACGCAACGGCACGAGCACGGGTTGCGGGCGCTGCTGCGCACAGGAGGCGGCGGTGCGACGTGCCACCGCACGACGCTCCGCTCCATCAGCACGCCGCCACCATCACGGCTGCGGCTGCTGAGATGGCCAGGGTCCCCGCGAGGCCAGCGTGCGTGGGCGGCCAGCCCAGGCCGCACCACACCCCACCTCCACGGGGCACTGCGTTCCGCCAGAACAAGACCCCACTGCTGCCTTCCTACGTCGCCCCAGCTGCTGTCCCGCTGCCCTGGCGACCTCCAGGCCCGCCGCACGCCACGCCTCACGCCACGCCGACGCCACGCTCTCCCGCCGCCGCGCCGCCCCCACAGAGTGCTGAGCTGCTGACCCGCCGCCGCTGCCACCGCCGCCGCCAGTCAGCCAGTCCTCGCTCCACCTCATCCTCGTCTTCACTCGATCCACTTCTTGACGTACTCGGTGAGGAACTGGCGCGGGCTGATGGCCTCCACCACGATGGGCATGAAGCTGTGGTTGGCGCCGCACCTGAAGGACCAAGGTGCAAGGGCGGTGATGGGGCAGAGCAGCTCAGGAAGCGCACACGGCGCATCGAGATCAGGCGGTGGGGCGCCGCGCCCGTCGCCCGTCACACGGCCCCCTCCCCCAGAAGGGCTGCGAGCACACCGCTTGCCCCTGGATGTTGCGCTGGCATTCAGAGAGGCCTGCTCAAGGCCATGCTCTTGCCCGGCTAGCGGCGTGGCCCCCACCGCCCGCGTCCCGCCCCGCCCAGCAACTCACAGCTCGGAGCACTGGCCGTAGAAGACGCCCTCGCGGTTGATGGTGAGCCAGACCTGGTTGAGGCGGCCTGGAATGGCGTCGATCTTGACGCCCAGCGAGGGCACCGCCCACGAGTGCAGCACGTCCGAGGCCGTCACCAGCACGCGGATCAGCGTGTTGGTGGGCAGCACCAGGCGCTCGTCGACGTCCAGGATGCGCAGCTGGCCCGGCTGCGCGCACCAGGAACAGGCGCGATGGCCACGTCGCGCGTCGAGACCCGCACCGACACGCCTCCTCACCCACCAGCCGCCCTGATGCGCGCGCGCACGCACGGAGGGGGAAGGCCCGCACACCGATCACCACGCGCGCGCGCTCGCCTGGATGTCCTGGAGCATGTAGGAGTCGAAGTTGTAGCTGACAGGCTTGGCCTCGGGGATGCGCGCCCCGAGCGCCGACTTGATGCGCTCCTTGAGCTCAGCGCGGAAGGCCGGGTCCTGCTTCAGCTTGGCCTTGAGCTCGTCCTTGGCGTCCACCATTCTCGCTGCTGTTGGTGATTGCCAAACTCCGGGACTCCGAGCGCGCTCCCTCAGCAACGGGCCTCTCGGGTGAAGCGCGGTGCAGCTGCGCCGTGCACCTGCCAAATCAGCCGCTCCTTGGGGAGCCTGGCCCTGGGCGCTTGGCACGCGCGGAGGCCCGGCCGAGGGCGCGCATGGGCTGGTTGGCGGCACGCTCGGCGGAGCGACAGGGCAGCAGCGCAGGGCAATTGAGCTAATCGAGGGAAGAAGGGCGGTCGGGAACCCCGCGTGGTCGGGTCGTGCGCCCGGCCTTTAGGGGGCGGCTGGCCGTCCGCCTGCCGGCCCGGCCTGCCACGGCATCCCCGCTGCCCCCCTCGGTGGCGCCCATCACGACCAATCGGGCTGCCCTGATGCTCACGTGGTGCCGGCGATCCGGTCGGCAGTCGGCCCCGGCACCCTGTCCCCCGGCCGTGCGGGTCGCAGGCGGCTCTCCGCGTGCGAATCAAGGCGAGGGGCACGCAGCGCTGTGGGCGCCCCATGATGGGCAGCACGGCCGCAGCAGGTCAAGGGACACCGGGCCGCCGATGATGCAGCCGGCAGCCCTTGCATCATCACGCGACCCGCCGGAGAGCAAACGTGGCGGGCAGTTTTCGGCGTTGGAGGTCTTGTCAAGTAATGTTGATGCCAAGTACTTTATTCGTGCGGCGATGAGGCACCACGCCCGTGGCGCGGGCGATGAGGCAGGCAGGCAGCAAACGAAGCAGCGCAAGGCAAATCAAGCGGGCGCAGCGGCAAGAGGGGTGCACCTTCAGTGCTTGGTGATCAATCAATCAGATCTGTGGTGGGCCTGCGCCTCCGTCAATCAAGCAGGCCAGTCACACCAGGCGCGGCCGCATCACCTCTCTGGCAAGTCATCGTGTCGCTGTTTCGCTGGGAGGGGGTGGGGGGGGGTTGCTTCTTGGGGACGTGCCCAGCACCCGGGGGCGTCCGCCAGCTCACGCTCAGAGGAGCTTGCGGCCCGAGGTGGTGGAGGCCGCCGGGCACACGCCCAGCGTGGACGTGATCTTGCCGTTGTTGTCGCGCGGGAAGATGAACAAGCCCTGGGCCACCTCGCCGTCCTGCGCCGCACATCCGGGCGCCCGTGGCACAGCAGCGGCTCAGGCACGCACCACAGGAGCCACAGCAGGATGATGCTTTTTGATGGCCCGCCCGCCTCCGCAGGTGCGCACGATGGCAGCGCGGTCTTGCCCCCGCGGCGCCTCTCACGCAGAGACGGCGAGCCGCTCACCTTGGTGCAGTCGAGGCACTGCGAGTAGTCGGTGACGTACTGCCAGGCCGAGGTGCTCGACGTCAGGTCCACCTTCTCCCTGCACAGGTGCGCGCGAGGGGGACAGTAGTGGCACTCATGACGTGCCGCGCTTGCGGCGCTGCAGCCCCCTTCACACGCGGCGCACGCCAGGCCTCAAGAGCTGCGAGGCACGCGCACCTGTAGGTGGAGCAGAAGTTGACGCAGAGGTCGGCCTGCGTGGAGCCCGTGGTGGCGTACGAGGGGTCCGACGGCGTGAAGCTCACGTAGGCGCCCTTGGCCAGCGACACGCACTCGTAGCACCGCGTCAGCTGCGCGCACAGCAGGGAGCGCCGCAGGAGGGGCCACCGCCTCAAGGAAGGCACTCCTCAGCGCAGCCGCGTGTGCGCGCACGCACTACTTGCGTGATGGGGCATTGCGATTGACGGGGCAGCAGGTTCCATCAGCAGCGAGGGGTCCACTGGCAGAGAGAGCCCCAGCGCGGAGGGAGGGCTGAGCCTCAGGGCGTCCCGCTCACCCCGTTGGTGCCGTCGGGGTAGGCGCCGGCGCACGGGCAGCACTTGCTGCGGTCCATGTCGTTAGAGGTGACGACGCAGTTGAGGAAGAGCGTGGGGTCCGTGTACGTGGTGACGGCTTTCTGCACGCACGAGCACACACGTCGTGAGCGAGTGGGGGACCAAAGGCACAGGCCACGCGTCAGCGCTTGCGTGGTGGGCTGCTTTCCCTCCCCCAATCGAGGAAGCATGCTTGAGGAAGCAGGCGTCGCGGCAAAGCCTGATCAAAGTGTGTGTGTGTGTGAGGGAGAGAGAGGCGCAACAAGCGCACCGGGCATCCGCAGCAGGCGCTGGGGTCCTTGTTGGCGGCGCGCAGCGTGCTGCGGCAGCTCACGCACTTGTCGTACGCGCCAGAGCTGAAGGAGGAGAAGGGGCTGCAGCCTGCGGGCGCACATAGCAAACGGGGGGATGGTGGGCGCCGCGGCGCTGAATGCGGTGCTGGACCTGCATGGTGTGTGTGGCCTGGGCTGCTCACAGGTGTCGTCCGTCGACGTAGGGGTGGGCGGCGGGGGGGACGGGCACGGAGGAGGCGGTGAGGGGGCGGGCGGAGGCGGCGAGGGGCAAGGGGGAGGCGGCGACGGCTTGGGCGGCGGGGGAGACGGGCAGGGGGGCGGCGGCGACGGGAAGGGCGGCGGCGGCGAGGGGCAGGGGGGCGGCGGGGAGGGGCTCTTTGCCGGCAGGCAGGTGCGGGTCCAGGTGCCCATGCAGCGCTTGTCCGGTAGGCTGCCGGCGCACTTGGTGCTCAGGCTCTTGTAGTAGCACACCTGCACGCGCACAGGACCGTCTGGGGCTGTGTTGTGGTGGTGCGGCGGCGCGCCCGAGCAGAGACGCATGACGGCTGCGCCAGACGCGGTCAGCGACTCACGTAGAGGTTGCTCGAGGAGGAGGAGGAGGAGAGGTACGAAATGACAAAGCCGGCGCAGAGCGGGTTGTCGGTGCACTTTTTGGCCACCACGGTCTGCAGCGAGGGGTCCCCGCTGTAGGCGGTGATGGTGTCGCAGGCAATGGTGTTGCTGGCCGACGTGTCGGCCACCACCTTGCTGGACTGCGCAGTGTGCACACGCGGGGGCAGGCGCAAGCGGTGAGAGACGTCTGCTGGCGGGTCTGCCAGGGCGAGTCTTGACAGCGGTGGCGGTCAACTGACGGCCCCCGTGCCCTGCGGGGGCGCCGGCGCACCTCAAAGGTGTAGCAGGAGAAGGGCGTGCACGACGACGCGGCGCAGTTGTTGACGCCCCAGTAGTTTGTGAACTCGCTGAGCAGGTTGCAGTAGCACGCTGCGTCGCAGGGTGAGGCGTTCGGGGGGCAGGATTAGCGGCACGGCGGCGGCGAGGTCGGTTTGGGCCAGGCCCGCGCCACGGCCGCCTCCGGCGTGCGCAGGCGTGCTGCAACGTCTGGTGGGCCGGATGGGAAAAGCTGCTCTGCTCGCCGCCACACGACGGCAGCCAGAGGGCGCACTCTCTACACTGGTCGTCAGGACTCACTTGCGTCCGCGCCGGCGAGCAGCGCCGCGAGCGCGAGTGCGATGATCAGGTTGGGCGACTGCATCTTGACCAGTGTGGAGTCTGGCCCTGGCGCCTCCCTGGCAGCAGCTTTGAACGTGTCGGCAAGTCGTCAAGTGTGTTGTGCGCTCGCTTCCGAGCAGTTGTAGGGGCACCGGCCTGCGATACGCGCCTCGCAAAGCGAGCGAAACTACCGGGCCGTCATCCAACTTTGACCAGGGCCAGGGCGAGCAGCGCCCCGCGCGCGGGAGCAAGGAGACCCGCGCGCGCGACCTCAGGCCCTCTGGCGAAGGCGGCCGCGTGCGCGCCTGCGGCGTCCGTTCGGCTCGGAGGCGGCGAAGCAGTACTTGCGAGACGACCGGCGCCCACCTCTGCGTTGGCGACTGCAACTGCCAATCCGGAACAGGGAAAGGAGGAGGGGGTGTTGTGGATGCCTGCCTCAAGCCTCCACAGCTGGGGAAGGCGGGCTGCTGGGGAGGGGATGCGCCGCGAGATGCAGCGTCCGCGCCAGCATGGGATGGATGGACGGCCTGGGCCTCAACTCCTGCTGTGGCTCCTCCCCACATGCGTGCCGGGGGCCCACCAGGGGCAGGACCAGCAGCAGCGCAGAGCAGGGACCCCGGCGGCCAAGGTGCGCGTCCGGCGCACGGTTGGCCCCCGCGCTTGGCAGCGGCTAGGGGAGGGGGAGGAATTGGTGAGAAGGGTCGCCAGGGGAGCCTCTTGGCCCTCCCTGCTGCCTGGTGCTCCCACACTGGCAGGCCTGCGTGCCCCAGATTGGGGCGAGCTGTCCCAGGGCCGTAAAGTCGCGATCCGCGCCAGTTCCACGCGCGCCTGCACATAGACCGACCTCCGCGACCTCCCGCTCACCACACGACAGCACGATGGCGACGCAGAGCAACGGTGAGCGCGATGAAACCATGTCTGGCTGTCCTCGCGCGCCGTCCAGCGCGCGCGCAGGAAAGCGAACGCGCAGGTGGCAGGGCGTCATCTCCTGAGCCGCTGCGTTCAGCGCCGCGTGCGCTCGCTTCCACTCACGATCGCGCGCTCGCTCTCGAGCTCTTGTTGACTGTGCCCGCGCGCTCGCTCCTCGACCCCTCTGCACACTTGCAGCGTGGGCTGCCGGCTGCATGAACTGCTGCGCCGACTGCGGGTGAGCGCGCGGTCGACCTGGGGGTGTCGGCGATGGGGCCGCAAGGAAGGTGGCTGCCCAGCTGCAGGATCTCCTCTGCAGCAGCGCTCTGCAGCAGCGCAGGTGCTGTTGATCAGCGTGCCATCGGTGGCCAGCGGGCGTGGGCAGGTGCTGCCGATGGGCCCACGCGGGGCGGGGACGGTGTCCACCCGCCGCGCCAGCTGTCGGGGGCCTTGGCCAGCAGCTGCCCCTCAGCTCAGGTCTCTCGTGCTGGGTGCGGTGCAGCTGCGCAACACGAGCAGCCAAGGCTTCCTGATGGTGGTGCTCGGCGGGGTTACGGTCAGGGCGGGAGGGTGCGGCGAAAGGCGCGGAGGACCACCACGTTCGTGCCCTGCCCTGCCTTGCCTTGCGCGTGCTCGCAGCACCTGCTGCATCGTGTGCCTGCTCGGTGAGCGGATGGTGATGGGTCTGGTGCAAAGCGCCGCCGCCGGGCCCGTCCCGCGCCCAACGCGTCCCCGACGCCCCTCACGCACCGTGCGCAGGCCCGTGCATCACCTACGGGCAGAACGTGGACCGCCTGCGCAACTCTGGGTTTTGCGGCCCATGCTGTGCCTATTTCTGCCTGTCGCTCATCTGCTGCCAGTGCTGCGTGGCGGCCGGCACGCGCACCGAGATCCGCAACAAGTGAGCGTGAGCAGCGGTGGGGCGGGGGCAATTGCACGGGGGAAGGCGCAGCAGGGGGCGCTGCTCAGGGCGCAGTCGCTCGGGGTGATCCTCGCCAGGGTGACTGGCGCTGCCTGTGCGCTGTGCAATGGTGGCTCGTGCCTGATTTTACTCTCCCACGAGCCCACCAGCACGAGAGAGAGAGGCGCCCGTTGTGACCCCATTCACTCGATGGCCATCCCTGCGCAGGTACGGCCTGAGGGAGGAGCCCTGCAACGACTGCTGCATGCACCTGCCGTGGTGCTCGGCATGTGCCATCTGCCAGGTTCGTGCACCGGGTATGGGCGTTCTGGCAGCTCCAGCACTTGGGAGCGCACTTTCAAGGACGCCGGTCCGCGCTGTGGGCCACCCGACGTGTGCTGTGGTGGTGGGTGCACATTTGCCACGCGCAGGAGGCGCACGAGCTCAAGGTGCAGGCCGCCCGCGGCAACCACTGAGCGGCTAACTGCCAACCAAGGACACCCGACGCGGGGGAGGGCGCCTTGGCGCCGGCCCGTCGCATGGCTCTGACCGCTTTGGCTCACCGTGCTGTGTGCGCCCGCGTGACCCTGCGTTTTGAGAACTGACACTGCTGCTGCCAGCACGAGGCAACGGCACCTGGCCCACCGTGCTGCTCCTTGGCGTGGTCGACGGCGTGCGTGTCCTGCTGCAAGCGCGACCAGTCACTGAGTGTGGAGCGGCAGCTCGCGTGAGGGAAGGCTCAACGTGACTTGCGCCAGGATTTACCATCAAGAACCCCCCCCCCCACCCGCCAAGCAGCAAGGGTCAGGCGCACCGGCGGGTGTGCTGCCTGCGACAGCTGATCGCGATTCGTGTCGGGCGCAAGCGACAGCCCGTGTTCGCGAGGCTCGTGGACGGTACTCAGAAGTTCGAGAGAAAGATGGGAAGAGGAGGCGGAGCAGTGGTGCTAACTTCGCCAGAGGGCGGCGCTGAGGAGGTGCGTGGCGTGCACGTGTGGGCGGCCGCGTGTGGCAATCCCCAGCCGGGAGGGGGGGGGGACATCACCACCGCCGGGCTGGTGCCACACTGACCACTATGCAGGCGCCGCGCCTGACCGGCCTCCTGCGCGCGCGGCTGGCCGCGCTCACGGGGGGCGCACCACACCCTGGATCGGGCGAAGTGCTCGACGTGGGCGCCGCCAGGCTCGCGCGCGACAGGCAGCTCGAAGCCAGGTCGGCGACGCCCTCGTCATCGTCGTCATCATCGGCCGCAGCGCTGTCCCAAGTCGTGGGCGTGGGCCAGGCCAGGCTGCCGCAGGCGCTCTTCGGCCCCTGGGACAAGAGTGCGTCTGCTGCGCACACAGCGGAGTGGGCGGCAGCTTGTCAGCCATTGCCATCAACAGCGTGGCCGTCATGTGGCGGCTCACGCTTGTCCTGATCGCGTGCCGGGCGGGCCCACGTGATGTCGATGCGCAGCGCCCAAGCCGGCGCGCGAGGACTACACGCGCTACCTGGTGGCGGTGCAGCGCCTGCTGGCCAGCGAGGTGCCCTCAGCGGAGCTGCACGACGCCGCGTGGATGGTGAGAGGAGCAGCAGGGGCGGAGCGGGGCCGCCGCGGCGGCGGGACGGGCAATGGTGCATTGCCTCGGCCAGAGCACTGCTGCGGACTTCCGCAGATTCGACACGCAGGGTGTGCACCCAGGGACGCACTGCTGCACCGGGGGGCGTGACGCGTGCTGGCCCTCCCTGTCCGCATTGCGGCTGCACAGGTGTGGGAGACGCTCTCTACGCTGCCAGACCCCGAGCCGGCGCGCGGCCGGGGCCAGCAGCAGCTGCTCTTTGGGCCCCACCAGTGAGTCGCCAGCCCGGGCACAGGCGCAGGGGGGCCACACGGGTTGCGTGCGTCGCGGCAGCAGGCGCCCCGGCGATCCATGTGTCCTGTGCTGCCCCGCGCTGAACGCGCCATGCAGGCAAGCCCTCAAGGAGGCGCTGGGCCCGGCGCTGGACCTTACCGCGCTGCCCGCGCTGTGGGACGCCACGCTGGCGGTGCGCCGCTGGCACAGCCAGCTGGGCGACGGGCAGCGCGCCGCAACCGCCACCCACCTTCCGGCCAGCTCCTCCTTCTCCTCAGGCAAGCCGGCGGCGGGCGCCTCGGCGGCCAGAGCTGAGGAGGAGTGGGGCAGCGGGCTCAGCTGGGTGCTGCCGGCGCATGTGGCCGACGGGAGCAGCGGGAGCAGTGGGGCGGGCGAGGCGGCGGCGTGGCTGGCGTGGCCGCTGGGGCCCGTGGAGGCGCTGCTCCCCGGCAGGGCTGCCGGGGCGGCGGCGGTCAGCTGGGGCGGCGGCGCGGGGCTGGGCCCCTCGCCGGAGGAGCTGCGGCGCATGGCGGTCGGCGGGGGCGGCAAGGGCGGCGGCGCGGGGGGCGGAGGCGGCGGCGGCGGCGGCACGACGTGGCAGGAGCGGTACCTGGGCGGGGGCGACGGGGAGGACAGCGACGACGTGGAGCTGGGGCAGGAGTATGAGGACGGCAAGCGGCTGAGGGAGGTGAGGATCTTACGAGGACAGGAAGGGAAGGGACGGTCCACACCTCTGCGTGCGTGCCTCTGGGCGTTCGCCTGTGGAGCAGGTGGAGGGAATTCCTCATCGTCGCTCAATCGCGCACCTGTGGTGCAACCTTCGTGGCGCACATTCGCGTGTGATTCGCTGCTGCTCACTGCGCAGATCAACCTTCAGTGGCTGCAACGGTGGGCCGAGCGCGTGACGGGCCAGCGCGGTGCCGCCGCCGCCGCCGTGGCCGAGTCCGCCGCCACGCTCATCCTGCTGCACGCCGGCGACGGCCCGGCGGCGGCCAACGAGGCAGTGGGCGGGCAGCTGCTCGAGCTGCTTGGGTTTGAGGCGGCAGAGCCCGTGTCCGAGCTGGTGGAGCAGAGGTGCGCGCTAGTTGCGTGGTGTGAGAGGGGGGCTGCAGATGCGGGAGGGCGAAGCTGAGCCTGCGCTCTGAGGCGGGCGGAGCAGAGGTGCACACGCTCGTCAACAGCCGCCTCAGGTGCAGGGCTGCGCGTGACCTGCGCGCTCGCCCGAGCCGCTTCCGCTGTGGAGCACCCTGCCGGCGCTGGGCGGTGCGGCCCGCCACCGCGCCGTCGCCGCACGCATGCATGCCTGAGTGTCTGCGCGCGCGCTCGCGTCGCTGGCTGCAGGCGGCTTCTGCTGGGAGCGCTGCAGCTGGCGGTGGCCAAGGTGCGCGCCGAGGACGAGGCGGCGGACAAGGAGGCGTCCATGCCTGTTTACGGCGCCCAGGTGAGGGGGCGGGGCAAACGGCGCGTCAGCCTTGCTGCTGCTTGCGTCCTCACTGTGGCCGTGAGGAACGCGGCGACAAGGCGACAAGGCTGCCACGCCTTTGTGCGTGCGCGCTCGCTCACCAAGCACGAGCACCATCACTGTTGTTGCGCACCCCAGGTGACCATCACCAGCGCCAGCGCCAAGGCCCGCCTCAAGCAGGAGCGCAAGGCGGCGCGCAAGGGAGCCAACAAGGCGCTAGGTGCGTCCCCCCTCCGCCTTCCCTCGTCCCGCCCCCCTCCCTCTTCTCGCCGTCGCCGCCCGCTTTGCTCAGCCTTGCGAGTGCCGCGTGGGGGCAGCTGCTGGCGCGAGGTGCCGCGGCCCCCAGCGCCCTCCCGCCTGCCCGCCCGCCTGCAGGCTTGTTGTGGGGGTTGTGTGTGTGTGGGGGGGGGGGGGGCCGTGTCAGCCGTGCGCGAGCCGTGTGCCTGGCGCTGTTGTTGTTGGCGTGGTGTGGCTGCAGGCGGCAACGCCGACGTTGAGCTGCTGCAGGAGGTGGGGTGGGAGGCGCTGCTGGAGACGGAGACGGACAAGGGCAACACCTTGGTGCTGGGTGAGTGAGCGCGGGCGAAGTGCGCGGCTATGGTACGCTGCAGCCGGTTGCCGGCTGGCCCGTCAGGAGCTGTGGGCACAGCGGGACTCGGCGACTGCCCACCACCAGGGCGCGCTTGATGCCACGGCCAAGGCGCTCTGGGTTGGAAAGAGCGCGCTGCACATGCGCGGCAGATGGGCGGCACGTCATTTTCGGGGAACACGCGCCTCCCATGTCCTAACGCCTGGCGCCCTCGCCCTGTGCGCGCGTCGCAGCGGACGGCGTGGAGTTCAAGATTGGCGGCGACGGCGCGCTGGCCACGCGCAAGGCGCTGCCCACGGGCACCACGCGCAAGTGAGGGAGTCAGGGAGTGAGGGAGTCAGGGAGTGAGGGAGTCAGGGAGCGAGGGAGCGAGGGAGCGAACGAGCGAGCGAGGCGGGGCATCTGCCTGCTCCTGCGCGTGACGCCTGTGGCGCCTCGTGCGCGCATGCGATGCCGTCGCGACCTTCTTCCAAAAGCGACCTTGTTCCTTTCAGCCACAAGCGGCGGCTGGTTCCCCGCTTCTCAGGCCAAGCAGGGTGCCAAGCACCCCCTGGGCGGAGGGCTCACCTCCCTGCGTGCTGCTGGCCCTGCTCCCGCTGCTGCTGCCGCTGCCGCCCGCAGGACGTACAAGGGCTACGAGGAGGTGTCGGTGCCGGCGCCGCCCTGCCTGCCGCCGCCAACTGACGAGGAGCTCGTGCACATCTCCCAGCTGCCCGACTGGGCGCAGGTGAGAGACGGGTGTTTCTCGCCCTGCAGAAGCGCCCGCAAGGCGTACGCGCCACGCCCCTGCGCACTGAGCGCCGGCGCGTGCGCGCGAACGCGCCATTCCTCCACGCCCTTGCGGGTGTGGGCAACGGCGCGGGCCCCGTGACGTGTGGTGTGAGCGCGTGCGCAGGTGGCGTTCGCTGGCTTCAAGTCGCTCAACCGCATCCAGAGCCGCATCTACAAGACGGCGCTCTTCAGCAACGAAAACATGCTCGTGTGCGCGCCCACCGGTGAGCTTCACGGGCTGCAGATCCCCTCGCTCCTTGGCCCTCTTTCCCTCTGTGAAGAACAGGAATCGCTGGTGGGAACGCGCCGTTGTCACAGGGCGTTTGGTCCCGTGCACGCCGTGCGTCAACCTGCTCTTGATCTGCCCGCGCCCGCCTCTGGTGCGTTTGCCGCCAGGTGCCGGCAAGACCAACATCGCCATGCTGTCGGTGCTGAGGGAGGTGGGCGAGAACATGCGCCACGGCGTCATCCAAAAGGGCGACTTCAAGGTGTGTGACTGTGTGTGTGTGTGTGTGTGCGGCTGAGCCCGGCGCATCAGTCAGTGGCAGTTGTGCAGGCTGCCGTCCTTCATGTGCGCGCGGCCAGCGGCACCACTCGTTGAGCAGCGCTGGAACGCTTGCGCGGCCCCCGCTGCATGTGAACCCTCAGGTGGTTTACGTGGCGCCCATGAAGGCGCTGGCCGCCGAGGTGACGGCCGCCTTCTCCCGCCGCCTGCAGCCGCTCGGTGAGGGCTTTTGCTCCAGGGCTTAGCTCCCATGCGGCCGGCAGCGCCCCACGGCACACAACGGTGCCCCCTGTTCGCGCCGTTCCTTCTGCTGCCGTTCTGTGCGGCCTCTGGTGCTAGCAGCCTTGCATGTTGAGAATGTTGGTGCAGGGTTGGTCAGGACGCGCGTGAGGTTGACCGTGTTGGCCCTGCTGCTGCGCGTGCAGGCCTGATTGTGCGGGAGCTGACGGGCGACATGCAGCTGAGCAAGAAGGAGCTGGCAGAGACGCAGATGATTGTCACCACGCCCGAGAAGTGGGACGTCATCACGCGCAAGGTGAGCCTCCGCCCTCGCACGCACGGGGCAGCGACGCCCACCACAGTTGCCGCACAGCGCGAGCGAGCCCTTGCGCTCCTTAACACGCCGCCCTCTCGCGTGCCCCCCTTCCCCAGCGTGGCCTGCTGACACGGCGTGTCATTGGCGCAGGGCGGCGACGTGAGCATTGCGTTGCTGGTCAAGCTGCTCATCATTGACGAGGTGCACCTGCTCAATGACGACCGAGGCCCCGTCATCGAGACCTTGGTGGCGCGCACGCAGCGCCAGGTGAGGCGTGGGGGTGGGGTCAGAGGGGTGCGGGGGGTGGAGGTCCCGTCATCAAG
>VFQP010003743.1_pt1 | contig 15051 bp, 14 predicted proteins | sample 3512351 | NCBI WGS metagenome assembly VFQP01 (sample SAMN10412372, study PRJNA504923) | tailings metagenome | isolation source: Relicate 1 Philex TSF1 revegetated site | place: Philippines: Tuba, Benguet | collected 2017-08-29 | reverse complement strand
CATGGGGTCCTGAGCGGGTGAGGGGCATGAGTTGGCATCGCTGCATGAACGAGAGGGGCCGCTGCAACTGCACTGCACGTGGACGCGTCGACGGCAGTGTGGCTCCGATTGCACAGCGAGGGACGCCGCAACAGCAAGGCGTGGGCCGCCCCGCCCAACGCAGCACGAGAGCGCCCCGCTGCGCCCCCTCAAGGCGGCCGCTGCGCAAAGACAGGTCGCTCAGCCCTGCCGGCGGCTAGATTAGGAGCTCCACGCCGGGATGCCTCTCCCGTGCCAGCTGCCTCAGCTCCGCCGCCAGCTCGGCGGTGAAGCGGGCGCGCCCGCCCCCCAGGATCCTCAGTGGCCGGGTCACGGGCGCACCCTCCCGCAGCAGCGTCGTGAGCATGCCCGGGGACCACATGTCCAGCCGGAGCTCGGTGATGGCGCGCGGCAGGGCTGCCAGCACTCCGGCCGGCGGCTCGGTGCTCATTTGCAGGCACAGCGTGTGTACGCCGCCGCCCTCCAGCGTGGCGTCCAGCTGCCGCAGCAGCTCGACCGAGAGGCGGGTCGTGGGGCCGAGGTGCAGGCACGACACGCCGCGGCCCGCGTGCGCCACCAAGCGCGCCACCTGCGCCGCTCGCCGCGTGCGACGCGCGCTCGTAACGGCGTCTCTCAGCACGTGTTCGGAGGTCGGTCAGCATGCGTGCGCGGCCGTATAGAGCACTGCTGACCCACCCGCGGGAGGAACTGCTCGGGGGCGACGACCAAGCCGAGGCCCTGACTCCTGGACAGGCCCCACTCCTGGTTCCCCAGGCGCGGGTCCTGACGCAGCACGGTGAGCTTGCCCTGGGCTTGCAGCCGCTCCAGCAGCTCCAGGCCTGCGTGGATGCGCAAGAGAGAGTTGGGACGTGCAGAGGCGTCAATCAAGGCGCCCCGCCGCACGTGCCGGCCGGGGTCAGTGCCGATCCCGCCTAGCTGCTGCGGCCCTTTGCTGCGTGGTGCAGGCCTGTCCTGCTGACGCGGTGTGCGCGCACGCTGGCCCCATCCATCCACACCTTCGCGGTAGCTATCCAACTCGTCGCCGTAGTGCATGAACCTGCCGCCCACGACGACGCACTCCGAGACCTTGGCGCCCGGGAACTTGGAGGCGATGAGCCGAAGGTCGCACGTGCCCACCGCAAACGTGCGCCACGCGCAGCGCCAGCCCGACAGGTCGGGCCAGTCCCAGCTCAACCCGTCCGACAGCTCCACGTGACGCACGGTCGGATGCTCCAGCAGGCGCATCACGTCCCCCACGGGGCGCAGGCTGTTGGTGCGCACGCGCGTGAGGCGCCGCAGGCGCCGCAGCGCCACCTCCAGCCCGTCCGAGCAGCCGCTCTCGTGGAAGCTGTTCCACTCCAGCTCCTCCATGTGCGGGCCGGACGCCAGGCGCAGCAGCGGCTCCAGCACCTCGTAGCGGGTCTCCATGTAGTCGCTCTGCGCCAGCGTCAGCTTGCGCAGCGTGGGGATGGGCCGCGGCAGCTTCCGGCCTGGCGCCGGCTCGTCGCCGCCGCTGTCCCACGTCAGGTGCTGCAAGCGCGGCCAGGTGCCGCCGCCCAGCCACCCCACCCAGTCCCAGTCCGGGGGCGCCGGCGTGTCGCGCAGGATGAGGCTGAGGCGCGTGACGTGGCGGCGGACGGAGAGCGGTGGTGGCTTTGACGGCGCGCAGTCCAGGAGCTCGAAATGCAGGTCCTCGGGCGCCCAGCGGTCGAGCAGTTGCCCCAGGGCGGCGTACGCGCCCGCCTGCACGTCCTCTTGGTCGTCGTCCTCACCATGGCGCGTCACGGTCCTCTCAGGTGCGTGCACAAAGGCCAGCCGCGCCAGCGCGTGGCACGTGCGGAAGAGCGCCAGGCGCGCCGGCGCGTCCAGCGCGGGGCAGGTGGCCAGGCGCTCCAGCACGTCCGCCGGCAGGTCTGCGGGGAGAATGCAGGTGTAGCGTGCACACGGCGATGGCCTGCGATGGCGAGAGCGCTTTCCTGCTCTCGTCGTGTCCCTGGGAAGGTGGAGCGTCGCTTCGCACGCACCGAGCAGCGAGGGCGAAGACGCGTCCGCTGCAGATGACGGAGCGTGCAGCATGGCGGGTCGCTGCTGGCGGTGCGCGCTGGCCTGGTGCGCGCGCAGCGCCTTGGCAGGACCGTTCGCCGGGGCGAAGCGACGCCACAGAGCGAGGAGGAGACGCCAGAGAACGAGGAGGAGCTCTAGCATTTGCGCAAGCCTGCCGTGCACTGATCTGAGCGCTGCAGGTGATTTGTGCCCTCTCTGCGGCGGGCGGGCGCGTGAGTGGTGCACGCGCACGCCCCAGTCCTGGCCACGATCCGGCACACCTGAGCACGCACACACTGGCTGGTGGGAGGGGCGCTATAGCGATGCGATGATCCTTCGCGCTGCTAGCTGCGTGCGTGGCGGCGGGCACCCAGGTCAAGATGTCGCGCGGCCCGCAGGCGGTACGGGCCCATCGATCGCGATTGACGCTCAGGCTGTGCGTGTCAGCGACTCACATGCGCCTGGCAGCACGGTTGCAGGCACAGAGAGATAGCAGCGACCGCACCAGCTCGCACTCCACAACGTCAACACCCATACGATCGTCCACCAGGTGGTGGTGCGCCCTCGTGCCCGGTCAGTTTTGATCACGCGGCAAGGTGTGCTCCAGCCGCCACGCTGCCCTCACTCATCCACCACCAGCACCGTGTGCCCCCGCTCGAGCGTCTTGATGTCCTTCTCCACCTCTGCCAGCGCGCGCGCCAGCTGCTCCTTGCGGTGCTTCTTCTGCTCGGTGTCCGTGTTGAGCGGCTGCCGCTGGAAGGCGTCGTTGAGCCCGCCCCACTTGAGCTTGAGGTGGCGCAGCAGGTCGGCGCGCTCCTCAGGGGTCATGGGGCTCACGTGCTGGCCCGGCGCCTGCGAGCGGACGTTCAAAGCGAGGTGGCAGCGGGGCGTGGGGTTCAGGGCGTGGGGGGTCAACGGGAAAACTGTTCGCGCCTGCCCACCATCCACACCTACAAGACGACCTCACCGGCTGCTGCCGCATGCGCGCGTGCGCCTATAAGTGCTCCCGCCTGTCTAGCACCCCACACCGAAGGAGGCAACGGCCTCTCGCCCTCACCGGCTGCTTGCGCATGCGCAGGTAGGCCCCAAACTGCCACCCTCCACACCCAAAAGATGGCCCGCTCGCCCCACCGCGCCCGCCTGTCCACCCTCCGCACCCACCGACCACACCCACCGTCCACACCCACTCACCGGCTGCTGCCGCATGCGCAGGTACGCCTCAAACTGCTCCCGCTCCTCGGCGACGAGCTGCCTGTTGCGCCTCAGGTAGAGCGGCACCGACCCAAAGCCCGGGCGCGCCGTCCACACAAAGTCCTCCTGGGGCAGGCGCTTGGGCCGCGACAGGATGGCCTCCACGGCCTGCGGGGCGCACCACACACACGTGCATCACACGTGGGGCTTGGAGAGGAGGAAGAAAGGTGCTTTCTCCAAAGCACCTTTTGGGGGAGCGAGACCAGCACCGCGAGTCGCGCGAGTGGAGACCGTGGTTGCGATCCCTGTTGCTATGAGCAGCGGCACGTGCGGTGCGGCGTGAACGCATGGCCTTGGCGCAGCGTGTGGCGCGCTGGCATGCTCGTGGTGGAGCAGGCGATGAGAACGCGTGTGCCACCACCCAGGAGAAGCACGCCCCAGCACAGCACGCACGTTGGTGGTGATGAAGTCCTTGTTGGAGGTGAGGCCGTACACGGGCTGCTCGTGGCGCAGCGGCACGGGAGGCTTGAGCTTCTGCTTGGGCTGCGACGGCGCTTGCGCTGCGCAGGCAGCAGGGGGCCGGCCACCACCCAACAACAGAAAGCAAAGTCAGGCCAGCGCGTGTGCGGCTGGCGCCCCCTGCAAGGGTGGGCTACACACTGCACCAGTGCAAGCGCCATGCAAGCGTGGCGCAGGACTCACGGTCGGGCAGGACGGGCGCCTTCTCGTGCGAGCGCGTGAACTGCTTGGGGTGCTGCGCGTTGCAGCCGTCGGGCAGGCCGAACGTGGCGTGCAGCTGGCTCTTGCTCTGGCCGAACTCAAACTGCTTGGGGTCCACCTTACCCACGTGCTGCGGCCGGCATCGCGGTGCAAGTGAGAGAGAGCGCATGCGTCGCGTGTGAGCGGCGCGAGAGCTGCTGGCGGGACGGTGAGCAGAGGGCACATGTCGACGCGCGGCGCGGCGCTCACGAACATGTGCGCCGCATCTCTCCGTCGCGCCAATCCTCTCGCCCAAGCCACTCGCAGCGGCTGCACAGACCCAAAAGCGTGCTGCTGAGCCGCGGACGAGAGCCTTCGCAGCGGCCGGCGCGCGCGCACCTGGGACACGTGGCGCGGCGGGCGAACCGGCACCCGCTGCGGCGGGGGCAGCAGGTTGTAGATGCTCTCGTCCTCCACGCGCATCTTCGTGTGCTGATTGGCCCAGCAGGGGGCCCTGCTGCTCGCTTGCCGAGGCGCCCACATGTTTTCTGGGGCTTTAGGGCAGCGATCCCTGACGCCAATTCGCGCGACTGCAACGCTCGACGACGCTTCTCCGAGCCGGGCGTGCGAGCGAGTTGTGGAGCTCCAACCCCAGTCTCGTTCCTGCTTGATGTGCTCGAGCGCAGCAGCTCAGCAGCAGGAAGAGCAGGCGGACCGTCACCACCACAACCACCACCAGCACCCTCATCAGCCATGGTGCAGCACCACCACGGCGCCTACAGCGCACTGCCCAGGTGCGGGCGGGGACCGCCACGCCCGCACGACGCCCACCGCCGCAGCACACACAGAGGCCAGGCAGGCACAGGAACAGCGCCACGCACCTCTGACGAGCACCATGGTGGGCATCATGGTGGGCTCACGTGCTCTGCTTGCCGGTTGTCCTGCAGCCTGCCCGAGGGCGAGCCGGGCGCGGATATGGAGAGCCCGATGCTGGCGGGCGCCGAGACTTACGAGTGGAGCGCGGTGCCCAACCTGGACCTCTTCCTGACCCGCCTCTACCGGTGCGTTCCGACTTGCTGCTGGGTGCCGGCAGCACAGCCACCCCGGAGCGCACGCAGCGGCGAAGCGTCTCTGCTGTCCTCACTTGCGGGGGCGGGGAGGAAGAGGAGCGCACGAGCGCAGCGCGCAGTGTAGCGCGTGCTCAGCAGCAGCCGTTGCTGGCGTGCTGGCAAGGGCAGAGGGCCCTCGCTGAGAAGGTGAACACAGGCTGTCCCGGGGGCGTGCCGTCCTCGTTGTGCGCAGGTACTGGCAGGGCAAGGGCTTTAGGGCTCAGGCGCTGCTGGGCCTGCTCAACCTGGCGTCCCTGGCCTTCACCGTCGCCTTTTCAGGGTTTTTGATGCTGGGTGTGGACTGGCACGCGCTGCTCAAATCGGAGTGCATCATCCAGGTGCGGGCGCAGTGGTTGGGCAGGGCGAGGTGCGGAGGGCTGGGTGGACGCGGTGGATGGGTGCGTGGGCAGGGGCTGAGGGGTGGACTGGCGCGCGCTGCTCCACTCGGAGTGCATCATCCAGGTGCGGGTGGGACGGTGTGCAGGGCGACGTGCGGAGGGCTGGGTGGACGCGGTGGACGGGTGTGTGGGCAGGGGCTGGGGGGTGCACTGGCGCACGCTGCTGACCTCGACTGTTGCGGCACGCCAGCGGCAGCATGGCGCTGGCCGTGCGCAGCGCGCCTGCCGTCATGGCGCGGCCGCTTTGCGGCGGCTTGAGAGAACGGGCGGCCCGCTGTGCGCTGCGCCTGCGCCTGCGTGGGCCAGTGCGCGCTCACAAAGCGCTGCGCCTGCGCCTGCGTGGGCCAGTGCGCGCTCACAAAGCGCTGCGGCGGCCGGGCCGCGGGAACAGGGCGCTGCGCCGCGCCCTGCCCTCCGCCATGCATCCACCGCCTCACTTGTTCTAGTTGGCCTTGCTCGCCTGCACCATCACCGCCAGCAGCTCGCTGGCCTCCTGCTTGGTGCCGTCTCTGCAGGACACGTGCGACATTTGGAGCGTGGCGCTGGCGCGTCACCCGCTGGCCAGCCGGGGCCTGGTGGCGGACGCGCTGCTGCTGGCCTACCTCGTCATCTTTGGCGCGTACTGGGCCTGGTCCGCGCTGCACTACGTCAGCGACCTGAGGGAGATGCTCGAGGTGCGTGCTGCGTGTCTCGGGACCTGCATCTGCTTGGATGCCTCGGCGGGGCCCGAGCCCAATCACCGTGCACGCGACTGTGTGCTTTGGTGTGCGCTTGCGCCTGCGCTTTGGCGCTTTGGCCGAACGTTGGCAGACCTGGCACTGGCGTCTGGAACGCGCGGGTGGCTTTGCTGTCGACAGAACCAACCACCGCCTTGCCTGCCTGGCCCGTGCAGATGCGGCACTGGGTGTCCAACAAGCTGGGCGTGCCTGACCACTCGGTAGGGCTCATGACCTGGGCGGAGATGCTGCACAAGCTTGTGGTGCTGCAGCGGCACACGCGGCTCTGTGTCGCCAGGTGCGGAGCGCGGGCCCAGCAGCGGCACGCTGGCAAGGATTACGTGCCGCTTCCTGTGTGGCACTGCCATCCGAAACTCGGGTTGAGCAGCTTCTTGTCGCCTTCCTCTCCCTGCCCTTACCCCACACTCATGCGCCCTCCTCCCAGGGACCTCAACGAGCACGACATTGTCAGCCGCATCATGCGCAAGGACAACTACCTCATCGCGCTCGTCAACATGGGCACGCTGCGCCTCACGGCGCCGCCGCTCAGCGCCGTCGCCGGCGCCGCCGCGCTGGGCCTCGCGCGGCTGGCCGCCAACGCCGCCGGCCGCGGCCCGCTGGCCGTCGCCGCCACGCTCCGCCGCGGCGCGGCGGCATCCGCGGAGGGCGGCGGCGGCGGCGGCGACGGAGGAGGAGGAGGAGGGGAGGTGGCGTGGGACGGCGCGGTGCGGCAGGCGGGCGACGGCGGCGCGGGCGGGTGGTCGGGCGCGGCGGAGCGGAGCGGGCGGGGCATGCTGGCGTGGGCCGCTGGGGAGGGCGGGAGGAGGGGCGGCGGGGCGGCACGGGGGTGGGTGTCGTCGTGGCTGCGGGGCGGCGGGGTGGCCAAGGGCGGCGCGGCGCTGCTGTCGGGGCGGCGGCCGCTCATGACCAAAACCCTAGAGTGGAACCTCAAGTGGTGAGGAGGCGCGAGCGGGCCGCTTGGGCACGGCGTGTTCTGCTTGACGCAACGCGGCAGCTCCTGGGTGCGAGCACCCTGTGGGGTGAGGTGCTGCGAGTGCAAGAGCCGACTTACTGTGTGCTTGACCTTCCAATCAATAAACGCTTGTGCAGGTGCGTGCTGGACTACATGTTTGACGACCAGTTCTGCATCAAGAAGGACTTTCTGGAGCAGCCGGGCAAGCTCCAGCGTCGTGAGTGCGCGCTCGCACGCGACAAACGCTTGCATTCTGCGCCTGGACGCCAGTCAACCCGGGCCCGAGCACAGGATCCCAAGCAGGGGGCGAGCGGGCCAGTCGTGCAGAGCGCACGGGAGCGGAGGCGCAGGGCCTTTCCACACCGAGAGCTGCTGAGGGTGTGCCGCCTGGGGGCCAGCGCAACACCACGTGACCGACTTGCCCCGCTCGCAACTGGTCACTGTCTCGCTCCCTGCAGCACAGCCGAACATGGCAGGGGCACGTACCGTCCTGACGTCTTGCCTCCGCCGCCATCTTGGATGTTTCTGCCTTGCCGCCTTGCTGCCGCCGCGCGCAGGGCTGCGGCTGGCGGCGCTGGCCAACGCCGTGCTGTCGCCCTTCCTGCTCATGTTCCTGCTGCTCTACTTCTTCCTGCGCAACGCCGAGCGCTTCTACCACCACCCAGGCGAGCTGTCACGCCTCTGTCCGGTGCTGCCGGCTCCGCCCCGTTCCGCGCGGCGATTCCGTTTCCGCCGCAGAGGTTGGGCGGGGCGCCGTTCGTGCGTGAGGATGGCGTTAGGCGCAGCCCGCGCGGTTTCGCGGCCGGGTGCGCCGCCGTCATGGACACTGCGCCGCGATGCGTGTGCACACTGCGTGCGCCACGCGCTCCCGCAGGCAGCGCGGGCAGCCGGCGGTGGAGCGCGCTGGCGAGGTGGCGGCTGCGCGAGTTCAACGAGCTGCCCCACTACAGCAACCACAGGTGCGCCAGATCAGGCACGCGCGCCTCTGCCACGCGTCCGCCGCCCAACCGTCGCCCCGTCTCCCCTCCACTCGCCTTCGCCCAGCGCATGACTAGTTCCCACCCTGCCTTGTCCCCCTTGGCTCGCGGCCGTCTGTAACAACTCGGGGCGAGCAGTCTCCTCCACCGTGCCGCTGTATGCACCACGCTGTCGTGTCGTGTCGTGTCGTGCGCAGGCTGGACGCCGCCTACGCGCCCGCCATGCCGCTGCACACACTGTCACGCTGTCGTGTCATGTCGTGCCACGCGCAGGCTGGACGCCGCCTACGCGCCCGCCTGCCGCTACGTGTCCCAGTTCCCCTCGCACACCATCGCCAGCGTGGCGCGCTTCGTGGCCTTTGTGGCAGGCTCCTTCACCGCCTCGCTGCTGCTGGTGCGCGCGCGCGCGCGTCTCAAAAACCCTAGGGCAGCATGCAACGCTATTCCACTCCACTTCGGGGCGCGCTTGGACGTGCACACTCCCTGGCTGTTCTGCCCCTCACGGGGCCCGTTGACTCGACGGCAGGCGACGTGCGGCCGGAACCCTAACCCTAAGCCCTAGGCCCTCACCATGTGTGCAGCTGACGCTGATGGACGAGCGGCTGCTGGAGCGGCCGCTGCTGGGGCGGCACCTGGTGTGGTGGCTGGCGACGCTGGGCGTGGTGCTGACGGCCAGCCGCAGCTTCATCAACGACGAGCCGGTGGCGTACGACCCCGAGCGCGCCATGCAGGAGGTGAGGGCTTAGGGCTTAGGGTTCGCGGGGCCGGGGCAGGGCGGGGCCACGACGGCCAGCTGCAGCTTCATCAACGACGAGCCCGTGGCGTACGACCCCGAGCGCGCCATGCAGGAGGTGAGGGCTTAGGGCTTAGGGTTCGCGGGCGGCTCGGGCAGGGCGGGGCCACGCCCAGAAGAGCCTGCTGGTTGCCGCCACGCGACGCGATAATGGAATCACGGTAGCAGTAGTAGCAGCGTCTGCGATTGCACCTGGACGCCTCGGCGGAGCTGGAGCCCTCTTTGTCGGATGTGCATGTGCGTGTGCGTGTGTGTGTGTGTGTGTGTGTGCACAGGTGGTGGTGCACACGCACTACCTGCCCCGGCACTGGCGGGGCCGCGCGCACACGGCCGAGGTGCAGGCAGCCTTCAACCAGCTCTTCCAGTACAAGGTGCGCGCTCGGCGGCGCCGCTGACGGGGCATCCCGCAGTCTCTCTGGGGCTCTCTGGGGCCTGCGCACAACCCAAGACCTGGTTGACACCGAACTGCTCCCATGCACGGGCCCCGTAGATGTGCGGCCAATCTCAAACAGCCCAGTGCCCACACGCCTCCTCTTACTTGCTCAGGTGGTGCTGTTCCTGGAGGAGCTGGCGTCCGTGGTGCTCACGCCCTTCATGCTCTACTTCACGCTGCCCCAGTGCGCCGGTGCGCCCTCAAGCCCTCGCGCACGCACTCCGCCCTCAACCCTCGGAGGGGGATGGGTGCGCACGCAGTCTGAGCGCGCGCACGTGCGCGCCGTCATGCCTCTGACCTGGTGTGCGCTGGGCACGCGCGTGCGTTTCGCCGCGCTTGCAGAGGACATTGTGCAGTTTGTGTCTGAGTTCACCGTGCACGTGGAGGGCGTGGGCGACGTGTGCAGCCTGGCCTGCTTCGACCTCAAGGTGAGAGAGAGGCTGGCTGAGGAAGCGGACACAGACCGCCACCCAGCACAACGCGCAGCATCACGAGTGCCAGGAAAGGGAAAGGGAGGAGAGGGGCCGTGGGCTTGCCGACGCACGGCGCCCATCCCTGCCAAGCCCTCACCTCATGCGCGCAGGCGCACGGCAACCCCAAGTACGGCGCGCCGGCGCTGCCGGGCGGGCCCGTGCGCAAGGCGCTGCGGAGCCGCCAGGGCAAGCTGGAAAAGTCGCTGCTCACCTTCATGGCCACCTACCCCACCTGGGAGCCAGGGCCGGACGGTGCGTGCGGGCATGGGTGGCGCACTGTGGGATCAGACTCAAGTTCGCGTTGCCGCCAGCACCTGACGAGGGCAAAACGCTGCTTGATGAGAGAGGCCTGGTGCGGAGGAGCGGCTGGCGAGGCCACCTTGCCTCTGCATCCCGAAACGTCAACCACCCGCAGGCAAGGCCATGCTCGTCCACCTCAGCCAGCAACAGCAACCGCAGCAGCAACTGCCGGCCCAACTGCCGCCCAGCCTGGCGGGCTCCTTCATGCCACAAGCCCTCAACGGGGGCGCGGGCTCCGTCTGGTCCACCTGGCCCGTCCACCCCGCCCCCGCGCCGCCGCACCCGCCGCCCGTCGTCACGTCCTCTAACGGCGTGGGGCCACTGCACGCCATGCTCAGCCACGGCGGAACCACCACTGCTGCCGCCGCCGCGCGCGCCCTCCCGAGGGCAGCAGCCGCCACAGCGCCACAACCGGCGGGCGATGCCATGGAGCTGCTGCTGCACCCGCCGCCCGGCGAAAGCCAACCTCCGGGGCCGCATCAGCAGCAACCGAACCAACCGCAGCCGCCCTCGCTTCCAGACGACCAGCAGCAGCTGCAGCAGCAGCAGCAGCAGCAGCAGCAGCAGGCGACGTCGTGGGAGCAGGCGCCGCAGCACGCCAGCCTCGGCGACCTCTCCGAGCTGGCGCCAACCGCCCACCAACCGCCAACTGCCGGCCAACCGACGGGCGGTGCCATCACCGTGGACGCCGCCGGCTGGGGCCTCCTGGCGCCCTCGCTGCACTCGAGCGTCTTCGGCATGCTGCCGCTGCCGACCGCCGCCGACGCCGACCAACCGCCGGCCAACCGCCTCGACGCGGGAGGGCACCACAGCAGCAGCGCGGTGTGGGTGCCCGAGCCCTCGGTGCTGCTGCTGCCGACCAACGAGACGCACGAGCTGGCGCAGCGGTTAGCCACGGGCCACACCATGCTCCAGTGCCTCTACGAGTCGGCCGACCACACGGTGCAGCACCGGCGGCTGGCGCGGCTGGGGACGACGGCGGCGGGCAGCGTGATGGGCTTTGCCGGCGGCGCCGTGGGCGGCGGCGGCGGCGCCCGCAGCTTTTTCGGGCGGCCGGGCGGGCCTGCGCTGGGGTCGGCGGGGGGTGGTGGGATGGGGACGTCGGTGGCGTGGCCGGCGGGCGGGGGAGGGTCGAGGTTGGGGGTGGGGGCGGGGGAGGGAGGGGGGCTGCAGCGGCACGCAGGGATGCTGCACCACCAGGGGCCGTTGGCGGGCGGCGGCGCGCACGGCGGGGGCGGCGGGGCGCACGACCGGCACGACCACCAGTTTGGGGACTCTTGGCTCTGACCTCAGTGGCAGCTGTGCAACGGGCACCGCTCGCGCGCGCAGAAATCGAATGACGTCATCATGACGCGCGCCATCGACTGTGGCGCAGGATGCCTGTGGCGCGGCAAAGCTCTGTGCAGTGCAGAGGGAGAACGGAATCGGCAGCTTTTCAGGCGCTGAACGCAGCCATGTGAGAGCAGCTGCAGAGAACGCGGCGCACAGGCGGGCGCGATGACGGACGTGCAGGGCGCTCCCCAGCCCCAGCGCGTGCTGCAGTTCCTGGTGGTGACCAAGGACGACGCGCCTGAGCCAGCGAATGCTGCTGGTGCTGCAGCGCTGCCTGCCGGCCACTTCTACACGCGGGACGGCCTTCGCTCCCTGCTGGTGCTCGCGGGCTGCAAGCCTCGCTACGCCTACAAGGTCGTCTCTCTGGTGTTCCAGCGCGTCGCGGCACAGCTGCCCGAGCTGCAGAGGAGCGCGCGCCGGCGAACGGACGCCACGCTGCGCCGATGGGCGCTGCACACGCACGACGCCAGCAGAGGGGAGTTCGCCGTGAGCCTGCCGCGCAGCGACTTCATGAACAGCCTGCTGCTGCCGTGCCTGGCTGAGCACAAGTACCGCTTCTTGGGGGAGGACCTCAAGGTGGCGGCCAGGTGCGCCGGCGCCGGCGCGCACCGACACCACGCCCACGATCTGCGTGCAGAGGCACGCTCGCTGACCAGCAACTTATCCTCCTTGCGATCATGCGCAACGCGTCCCGCAGCTTGCAGGAGCGGCGGCGCTGCATCATTGTGCTGCTCAGCGGGACGAGCGGCAGCGGAAAGTCGACGCTGGCGTCGCTCCTGGTGCGCCAAGCGATGCCCAGGCCACCGCGCCGTTGTCCTGCGAGTGCAGCGTGCGAGGAGCGGCCACCGAGCGCAGGGGGCCGCACCTGTCGGACCGCGTTTTCGTGTTCGTGGGCTGCGTGCTGCGCGCGCTGTGTGCGCAGGCCAGCCGACTCAACATCACCACGGTGCTCTCCACCGACTCGGTGCGCGCGCCAGCGCAGCGCAGTGCGCTGTGCGGCACCTGTCCGCTTGTGGCCCGCAACCATCCCTCGCACGGGCACAATCACACGATGCATGGCGCATCTACACATGCTCACAAAGTCAAGGCTGCAGCTCCGAGAGCCAACAATCCACTCTGCCCCCGCTTGCGCCATGGCACACGGCCGTCTTGTGCTCACATGCCGCGCGACCTGCCACACCCACGTGGGCCAACCGACGCAGGTGCGGCACCTTCTGCGCAGCTTCTACACGCCGGAGGAGGCGCCGGTGCTCTTTGCGTCCACCTACGAGGCGCGTGGCCTGGAGGGTGGGCGAGGGGGCGGGCGGCTGCACGAGCACACGAACCTGCCTTGCGTGCATTCCTCACAAGCGCATGCAGACCTGACCTCACCGACGCCCCCACACGCAATGCGCCCTATGCCCTGCGCCTCGCGCCTGGCCTGCAGTGGCGGGGATGGCAGGGGGAAGGAAATCAGGGCTTTGTCTCCACCAGCACGAGCAGAAACCGCGCTTTTGGTTGCTCGCTCAGACCTGACCTCACGGACGCCCCCCTCCCAACATGTCACACACGCGGCCTGCCCCCTACGCCTCGCCCGCAGGCCGGCGAGAAGATCACCGACCACAGCGGCGCCACCGCCGCGGCAGCGCCAGCAACCTCCCCAGCGCCTTCCGCCGCCGAGGCTCCGCAGCAGCAGCGGGACGCGCCGCCGCCTGCGACGCCACCGCCGCCGCCCGCCTCTCACGACGGGGCGGCCCCGCCCGCCGACGCCGCGCCGCCCATGGCGCCGCCGGACGCGGCCGCGCCGGCTGGGCTGCCGCCACCGACACAAACACCGGCTGGTGGGCCGGCAGGGCTGCCGCCGCCGGTGCTGCTGCCGTCGTCGCTGGGCGCGCGGGAGCGGTGCATCCAGGGCTACAAGGCGCAGTGCGCCGCCGTCATGCTGCATCTCCAGTCCGTCATCGCGGGTACGCGCGTCGGCGGGGGGCCCTAGGACAGGCTGTGGGAGGGATGCAGGACGCAGCGCGCCGTGCACTCACGTCAGTCAGACGTGTACAGCTCAACACGCACGACGCGGCACTCTGATTGTCGCTGTTTCGTTGCGCGCGAGGTGTTTTGCTTGCGGTTGGAGTGCGAGGGCACACGGCTGGCGGCAGCGGCGGCAGGCAGCGGGGCGAGGCGCGTCGCGCACTGTTGCTGTCGTGTGCAGAGCACGAGGCGCGGCGCGAGAGCCTGCTGGTGGAGGGCGTGCACCTCAGCATCAGCCACGTCGTCCAGCTCATGTCGCACCACCCGTCCGTATTGCCCTTCCTCGTGCACATCAAGTCAGAGACCAAACACGTCGAGCGCATGGCCGTGCGCGCCAAGTACATGACGCTGGTGAGGGCTTAGGGTTTAGGGCTTGGGACACTCAAACGGGGCAGCTCCCGTCCATCGGGCGCCTCGCACAGGAGAGCTCCAGCAATGTGGCGCCGCGATAACCATGCTGTTGTGCGGGGAAGCGGCGACAGCGTGCTGTGCTGTGCGCGTGCTGCGCCCCTGGCCCGCCCTGGCCGCAGGACCCCCACCGCAACAAGTACGTGGCGCACATGCAGAGCATCCGCTGGATCCAGGACTACCTCCTCAGGAAGGTGCGCGGAGGCTGCCGCCGCCGCCACCGCCCTCGCGCTGTGTGGAATCCGCGCTGCCCACCTGCGGCCGCCCCGAGACACCTGCCAAGGGGCCGGTCGTTCCTCTCTCACTAAGCCCGTGCCTGAGCGTCATGGCTGCAAAGCCCTTAAGCCCTCGGTCCCTGCGTGTGCCTGGGCTGCAGGCGGAGAAGCGGGGCGTGCCGCGCGTGGAAAACACCACCGTGGACCGCAGCGTGGGCCTCATCCACATGACGCTGCTCGGGTGAGGCTGCTGCTCGTGCTCGCCGCATGCCTCTCACACGCCTCAGCTCCTCTCTCTTGACCCTCGCGCTCATCCACGTGATGCTGCTCGGGTGCGGCTGCTGAAGCTCCTCGCGCGCGCCGCGTGCCTGTCCTTCTGCCTCTCTGCACACGTGCGCTGCGGGCGTCAGCTCCGGTGAACAGAGACCTTAGCCTCCTTGTTGACCCGCGGCCGGCCCACCTCAGCTGGCATCGCTTTGGCCGCCGCCGCCGTCGAGGTTCGCAGGGTGCTGCGCCGCATGGCCAAGGGCGAGCCTGTTCTGGACGCGCCCACGCGCACGGCGCGGCTCGTGGCGCAAGAGTACATGTCGGCGGTGGACCAGCTCGTCAACGCCTCCAAGGGTGAGCTTTGTTTGGCGCCTGAGGGAGTGCTTGCCAGCTCATCAACGCTGGTGCTCAGAAGGGAGTCAGCAAAGGCCAGGTGCACCAGCTCGTCAACGCCTCCAAGGGTGAGCTTTGCCCCTTGTTTGGCGCCTGAGGGAGTGCTCGCCAGCTCATCAACGCCTCCAAAAGGTGCTCAGAAGGGAGCATGTCAGCAAAAGGCCAGGTGGACCAGCTCGTCAACGCCTCCAAGGGTGAGTTTGGTGGCGCTGCTTTGGTCCCTGTTTGGTCATCTGTTTGGTCATGGAAAAGATGCCTTTGCCGTGGACCACCTCGTCAACATCTGCCACCGTGAGTGGTGTGGGT
>VFQP010003742.1_pt1 | contig 15066 bp, 16 predicted proteins | sample 3512351 | NCBI WGS metagenome assembly VFQP01 (sample SAMN10412372, study PRJNA504923) | tailings metagenome | isolation source: Relicate 1 Philex TSF1 revegetated site | place: Philippines: Tuba, Benguet | collected 2017-08-29 | reverse complement strand
TGAATAGCCGCGCTGCTGCATGCAGTATTCGGTGAGTTCATAGAGCCGGGGGCCGCGCTGGCTGTAGCTGACGGTGAGACCGCCGCCGCCATCATCGCCGCCGCCCTGAATGAATTGCGTGTCGCGGAAGGGCGGATATTTCGCCGTGGTGCCGAAGCTTTCGTCAAACGCCTGGTAGTCGGCAACGGCATGGCAGCCCTTCTCGTCGGCCAGCCGCTGCTCCGGCGCCGTGTCGGCGCGGCGCCATTCTGTGGCCGGCGCGCAGGCAGCCAAGAGCAACAGGCCAAACAACGGCAGACGTGTCGTCATGACGTGCCTGTCTGTACCGGGGTCAGGCGGTAGCCCCGCGCCCGCATGCAGAAATCGCTGAGCGATGCCTCGCGCTGCTCGCGCTCGAAGAACGGATCATAGGGGAACGGGTCGCGGTAATAGCGGCCATGGCGGTCATACCAGCCGCGATACCCGAAACCAGAGCCGAAGCGCGGCCAGGTTTCGGCAAAAGCCTGCTGGCGCGCCATCTGCCGGCATTCCTGCTGGTCGGCGTGAAGGGCGGCATCCGAGGTGAACGGCCGGTCCCAGACCATGGCCGGTCCACAGGCGGTAAGGAATGCCGCCAGGATCAGGGGCAGCAAACGGCGCAAAGCGCATTCCTCCTGGAATGGATTGAGGTTAATGCTGCGCCTGGATTCGGGCAAAAGCAAGGCGCCGGTTATTCCTGGAAAAACCAGTTATTCCTGGCCGGGGCCAATCATTCTTGGCAGGGAAAGGCATCTGACAATGCCATGCGCACCGCCTTGATCGCATCCTGCGCCATGTCGTCGGCATTATCGGCGCCGTATTCGACGAATTGCTGGCGCAACGTCGCGGCCGGGGCTTCGCGCGGGGCGCAGAACCAGGAAATCTCCTTGCCCTCGCCGACCAGCGCCTCATACATCGCCACCGCCGCCTGCAGGTAGCGCAGGCAGCCGCTGCGCTGCGGGCTGGCATCGGGTGCCTGGCAGAGCGCCAACAGGTCCTTGCCGAGGAACGGGGGCGGCGGCTGCAGCGCGCTGGACATCTGCGCCCAGGCGGATGAAACGGGCAGCATGGACCCGGACATCAAGGACAGGGGCATCTGGGCGGCGCCGGCGGCCAGCAGGGCCGCGAACATCAGGGCTTTGGGCAGACGCATCAAACGATCTCGTTCTCGAACGGCTCCCCGCCCATGGCGCGGAAAATGCCGTGCATCTTTTCGGCGGCAGCATCGAGTCGCGCCTTGTCGGTGGAGCGCATCACGATGGCACAGGATGCCTTGCCGCCCCGGAAAGCCGGATAGGACCCCATATCCACATCCGGAAATTCCTGCTGCAACGCGCCGAGCTGCTCCGCGATGGCGCCTTCCGGGATCAGGGCGATCACGGTGCGCGACAGCAGCTTGTCGCCCCCCACCAGATCGGCGGCAACCGAAGCCACCATGGCCTGGAAGATCGAGGGTACGCCGGCCATCACCAGCACATTGTCGATGCGGAAGCCGGGTGCGGCGCTCACCGGGTTGTCGATCAGGCTGGCGGTATCGGGAATGCGGGCCATGCGCAGGCGGGCGGCATTCAGCATGCCGGCTTCATAATGCGCCTCCAGCCGGCGGCGCGCTTCCGGGTGGATGTCGATGCCGACACCGAAAGCCTGGGCGATGCAGTCGGCGGTAATGTCGTCATGGGTCGGGCCGATGCCACCCGAGGTGAAGACATAGTCATAGGTGGCGCGCAGCTCGTTCACCGCGCGAATGATGCGCTCCGGCACATCCGGCACCACACGCGCTTCGGCCAGCCGGATGCCCAGTTCGGTGAGCTTGCCGGCAAGGAAGTGCATGTTGGCGTCGCGGGTACGCCCGGAAAGGATTTCGTTGCCGATCACCAGCATGGCGGCGGTGACGATCTTGGGCGGGTTGGCTGGGCTATCCGTCATGGCGCCCTGGACATAGCATTTCCCCCCGGCCGAGGCCAGACCAGCCCTGGACCTGATTTCAACCTCAGGCTATGGCAGGGCATGCTGTTTCCCCATCCCCTGCAGCCGGCCACCCTGATCCGGCGCTACAAACGCTTCCTGGCCGACATGCGGCTGCCCGATGGCACCGAAGTGGTGGCGCATTGCCCCAATCCGGGCGCCATGCTGGGCCTGGCCGAGCCGGGCATGCGGGTGTGGCTGAAGCCCGGCCAGGGCAAGCTGGCCTGGGGCTGGGTGCTGACCGAAATCCCTGGCAGCGGCGCCCTCGTCGGCATAGACACCACGCTGCCCAACCGCCTGGTGGCCGAGGCGCTGCAGCAGGGCCGCATCCGCGAGCTGGCCGGCTATACCGATATCCGCCCGGAAGTGCCCTATGGCCGCAACAGCCGGATCGACTTTCTGCTCAACAGCCAGGGCCTGAAGCCGGCTTACCTGGAAATCAAGAATGTGCATCTGAGCCGCCGCCCGCCGCTGGCCGAGTTCCCGGATTGCGTCACCGCGCGGGGCGCCAAGCATCTTGGGGAATTGGCCGACCAGGTGCGCCAGGGCAACCGGGCGCTGATGCTTTACCTGGTGCAACGCCCGGATTGCAGCCACTTCCGCCTCGCCCCAGACCTCGACCCCGGCTATGCCGCCGCCTACCGCGAGGCTAGGAAAACCGGGGTTGAAGCGCTATGTTACGATTGCAGCGTGACGGAGGCAGGCATTGCCCTTGCCCGCGCCCTGCCGATCGAAACTGAAGGCGAAACCGAAGGATAGAGTTCCGTGAACAAGAATGCCGCCCTGCTGGATGAGGATGAGGACGATCTCGAGGCGCTGCGCCCGGGCGCCATCCGTCTGCATCGGGCGGAGGATTTCGAAGGCATGCGGCGCGCCGGCCGTCTGGCCGCCGAAACACTCGACTTCATCACCCCGCATGTCGAACCCGGCGTGACCACCGGCCATCTCGACCAGCTCTGCCACGATTTCATCCTCAAGCATGGCGCCGTGCCGGCGCCGCTGGGCTATCGCGGCTATCCGAAGTCGATCTGCACCTCGGTGAACCACGTTGTTTGCCATGGCATCCCGGGCGACAAGCGGCTGGAAAACGGCGATGTGCTCAATATCGACGTCACCGTGATCCTGGATGGCTGGCACGGCGATACCAGCCGCATGTTCATGGTCGGCGATGTCGGCGTGAAGGGCCGCCGCCTGACCGAAGTGACCTACGAAGCCATGATGCGCGGCATCGAGGTGGTGAAGCCCGGCGCCACCACCGGCGATATCGGCTATGCCATCCAGCGCTTCGTCGAGAAGGAACGCTTCTCCGTGGTGCGCGATTTCTGCGGCCATGGTCTGGGCCGCATCTTCCACGAACCGCCGAACATCCTGCATTACGGCGAGCCAGGCACCGGCGTGCCGCTGCGGGCTGGCATGTTCTTCACCATCGAGCCGATGGTGAATGCCGGCAAGTGGCAGGTGAAGCTGCTGTCCGACGGCTGGACGGCAGTGACCAAGGACCGTTCGCTGTCGGCGCAGTTCGAGCATTCGATCGGCGTCACCGAAACCGGCCATGAGATCTTTACGCTCTCGCCCAAGGGCTGGCACAAGCCGCCCTATGCCTGACGGCCGCCATGCCTAAGGCCGCGGGGCCAAAGCCTAGCACCGCTGCAGATGGTTTGGCCGAAGATGCCGCCAAGCCGCATTATCACGGCCACCGCGAACGCCTGCGCGAGCGCTTCCTGGCGTCTGGCGGCGACGGCATGCCGGATTACGAAATCCTTGAATTGCTGCTGTTCAACGCCATCCCGCGCCGCGACGTGAAGCCGCTGGCCAAGGCGCTGGTCGATCAATTCGGCAGCCTGGGCACCCTGCTCAGCGCCGAACCGGAACGGCTGCGGCGGGCTGGCTGTTCGGAAACCGTGATTGCCATGCTGAAGCTGACGCGCGAAGCGGGCCTGCGCCTGCTGAAGGGTGAGGTGATGCGCAAGCATGTCATCTCGTCCTGGCAGGCGCTGCTGGATTATTGCCATGCTGCCATGCAGCATGATCCGGTGGAGCAGTTCCGCGTCATCTTCCTCGACCGCAAGAACACGGTGATCGGCGACGAGGAACAGCAGCGCGGCACGGTGGACCACACTCCGGTTTATCCGCGCGAGGTGGTGCGCCGCGCCCTTGAGTTGCAGGCCAGTGCAGTCATCCTCGTCCACAATCATCCATCTGGCGACCCCACCCCTTCCAAGGCCGATATCGAGATGACCAAGCAGGTGCGCGAGGCCGCCCGCGCCGTCGGCATCACCCTGCATGACCATGTCATCGTCGGGCGCCACGGCCATACCAGTTTCCGCGGCAAAGGTTTAATCTGAGCCGCCACCAGCCCGGAGTCCGGTTTCATGCGTATCCTTGCTTTGCTTCTTCTCCTGTTGCTGCCCGCCGCGCTGCATGCCCAGGATGCGCCGCCGGCCGAGCAGCTTATGCTGCCGCCGCTGCCCAGCTTCAAGCCGGTCTATCAGGATAACGGCAAGGAGAAGCGCGTGGTGGAACTGGTGCCGAGCAACCAGACGCTGGAGACCTGGACCGAGCGCGTGGCGATCATCGTCTATGTCGGCGTCACCGGCAAAAGCCCCAAGACCGTGGCGGAAACGCTGCAGGCGGAGTGGCGCAAGGATTGCGGCAAGTTCGACAGCCATCCGGTGGAACAGCAATTCGAGAAGAGCTATCCCATCGCGGTGTTCGCCATGCAATGCGTGGACGGCAAGACCGCTGGCCGCCAGCCGAATGAATTTCTGATGGCCAAGATCATCCAGGGCATCGACAACCTGTATCTGGTGCAACATGCCTGGCGCGGCGGTAAGGATGCTTTGCCGCCGCCGCTGCGCGATGACAAGACCGGCGATGAATGGGCGAGCCTGATCCAGAGCGTCGAACTCTGCGACAGCCGCCTGCGCGGCCAGCCCTGCGGCATGGGCCGGCGGCGCTAAGTTAGAGCGTGTCGCCCGGCTTGGCCGTAGCCCCACTACGCCCTGCGCCGGGCTCCTCCTCGAAACGCAAAATCGCCGCGTCGCAGCGATTCCGTATGAAGATGAAACGCTCTAAGCCCCATTATTGCTGGCGGGGTTGTGGCGTCCCCTCCAGCCCCCAAATCCGCCCCTCATGCCGGCCATGGCGCTGGTAATGCTCGCGCGCACCAAAGATGCCATGCGCCCCCTTGGGGCCATATACCCGGTCCGCCGCGACATCGGGATAGCGCTGCCAGTAGAGTTCGGCGAGGTAGCGCTCCGTCTCGTTTTCCTGCGCCGCTTTCCTGACCGCCTGGTTGGCGGCGGCGACATATTCTGGCCGGGCCGGGTCAAGCAGCGGCGAGGTCAGCGCACCTTGCGCATAGGCGGCATAGCTGAGCAGCAGCACCATACCCGCAGCCAGATTCCGCATCGTCGCGCCACTCATGGCAAAGCCCTCACCTCTATCCACTCGCTCCAGGCATCGTCGCGTCCGCTGAGGCCAACACGCAGCCGCACCCGGCCATAGGGCAAGACATAATTGCGCCAGTAGACTTCGTCGATGCGGCCAAAATCCTTCTCCAGGCCATCGACATCCAACCGGCCCTTGAGGCTCAACGCACCGCCCTCGCCGGCTTCGTATTCCAGCACATATCGCGCGGCGGGATCGCCGCTCCAGGCCAGCTTCACGCCCTCGGCGATATCGGCGAAGCGCAGCGCGCGGCTGCCTGATGGCAGGCGCCAATGCGGCGCCGGCCCAGCGGCAGCGGTTGCGACTTCGCGGCGGTCGACACGGCGGGCGTCGAAATCCTGCTGCATCGGCTGAGCAAGCCGCGCCGCGATTTCCGGCTGCGCCATGATCAGATTGCGGCTCTCGCCGGGATCATCGGGCAAATGAAAGAGTTCGGCATCCACAACAGCACCATCAACGCGGCGCTCGATACGCTTCCAGTCGCCCTCGATGCGGGCGGCGATGAATTCCCGCACCTGCTTCGGATCAGGCTCGGCAAAGCCGGCAAGGCTGGTCAGGGCGCGCCAAGGCTTCTGAGTTGCATCCAGCAGAGGCGCAGGCAGCTTCGCCTGCCCCAGCCAGGCCATCAGGCTCGGCATTACCGCGCGATGATCGGTCGGATAGGTCAGGTCGCGCGGCGGCTGCGACAGATCCGGTGGCAGCCAGACAAAAAGTGGCAGCCGCAAGATCTCCTCATGCAATTGCCCGCGATGCGTGGTGGAAGCATGGCCGACCTGGCCGCGTTCGAGATGCTCCTCGCCATGATCAGCGGTCAGCACCAGAATGGTGTTTCGCGCCAGACCGCTGGCCTGGAAGAACTGCCAGAACTGCGCGAACCAGGCGTCGAATTGGCGCCAAGTGGCTTCATGCAAGGCGACGATGGCGGCGCGGTCGCTGGCCTGGAAGTCGATGCTGCCGGCAGGAATCGAAGGCTGGGTGTTCACTGCCTGGATCCGCGCCACGGCGGTGGCATCGCCCGGCGGCAGCAGCTTGCGCCAATCCGGCGCGAAAGCCGGGTCCGGCGCATAAGGTAGATGTGTTTCAAGATAGTGATACCAGAGAAAGAACGGCTGGCGGTCGAGCACGCGGCCAGCCAGCCACGGCAACGGAGCGCCGGCGGGCTCGACCAGCAGGCCGAGATGCTGGAATTGCTCGATATGCATGAATGCCTGCAGGCCGGCAACGCGCCAGCCTTGGCGGTTCAAGGCCTGCAGCGGCAATTCGCGGTCGCGCGGCACGGTATCGCCAGCGGCATGGATACCCTGCTCATAGGCATCGAGGCCGGTAAGCAGCGCCACCGCGTTCGGCGCCGTCCAGGCCGAGATGGCGCGATGCCGCTGGAAGCGCAGCGCCTGTTGCGCGGCCTCGAAAACATGCGGCGCGATCTCCGGCCGCACCATGTCGAAGCGCGTACTTTCGACGGTGAGCAGGATGACATTGCGGCGCGGCTCAGCGCCCGGCAACCAGACACTGGCGGCGGCGGCAAGGGCAGCGATGCCGAACAGGCTAGCGAAAAACCAGCGGCGGTACATGGCTCAGCAGCGGATAGAGCGCCAGCGGCGCGGTGAACAGCAGAAGCAGCAGATGCAGCCGCCGCACCGCCGGATCCGAGTCCGGCAGCAGCAGCAACACGGCAGCGCCAGCCAGCAGCGGCGCAACGGTCCAGGGCGGGATCGGATAGCCGGCGAGACGCTCCAGCGGCACCAGCAGCAGCATGAGGCCGAAGCCGAGCGGCAGCGCCGGCAGGCTGGCCCGGCGGAACGAGAGCTGTGCCGCGCCTTTGCCTGTCGTCAGGCCCAGGCCATGGCCAAGCAGGGTACCGGCCAGCGCACCGAGGCCATCGACGCCGATATCGCGCAAACCATAGCTGCGGCTCGGCAGCAGGCCCTGCAGCATTTCATCATGCATGCCGGCAAACAGGCCGAGCAAAGCGGCCATCAGGGTGAGCGGCCAGCCGGCGAACCAGGGACACAGCGCGCGGCGCAGCACCAGCGCCAGCACGGCATATTCCGCGACATGAATCCGCTTCGCCGGAAAGGCCGGATCGGTGGCGAGCAACCCGAGCGCCGCGCAGATGATCGCGGCCAGCAGCAGCCGCCAATCCCATGGCCGCCGCCGCCAGGCAATCAAGGCCAGCGGCAGCAACACAGCCGTAAGCGCCAGCAGCGGCAGCCATCGGGCCCCGCCGCCAAGCTGCACGCTCAAGGCTTGCCAGGCCGGAAAAGCATTGACGAAAGCCAGCAGCAGCACGGCGGCCAGCGGCCAGCAGGCCAGCGCCATCCAGTCGCGGCGAGAATCCGGCTGGGCCAAAGCGGTCATGCCAGCCGCAGGCGATACAGCCGCACGCCGAAGGGCGTGAAGCGGTCGCGGATCAGATTCGGCTCGGCCAGCGTCATCTCCGGCATGGCAACCGGCAAAAATGGCACGAGCGTGGCGATGACACGGTCGCAGGTAATATCGACGTTCAGCGCCATATCCTCGATATTCACCGCAATCAGCAGCAGGTCGCCATTATCCGCCGGCTTGACGATCAGGCGGATCGGCTGGCTGCGGCGATAGGGACCGTCGGCTTTCACCGTGCAGGCGAGATCGGCTGTCGGCTGCAGCATGCTGGGGCCGACCAGGGCCAGTTCATGGTTCAGTGCCACCACCTGGCGCCACATCGCCTGTGACTGGCGAAGTTGCTGCGGCGTTGCCACCAGTGCCGGCTTCTTGCTGTTGTCATAGTCCGGCACGTCGCCGTAATCGGCGATTGGCGACGGGCTGTAGCCGAGCACGTCACCATCGCGGGTGCCGTGGCTGTCATAGCTGAAATGGATCACCCCGGTGGCGCCATGCACCAGTGCGGTATAGATCGTGGCGCGCAACTGCTCGGCATCGGGCATGTACCAGCCCATGCGGGTGTCGGCGAAGGCCTGGGAAATATACCAGACCGGCTTCTTTCCCTCGGTCAGACGCACGGCCCGGGACATGGTACGTGCCACCCGTTCGATATGCTGCACCGGGTCGGCACGGCGGAAAAAGGGGTAGTTGAACAGAGCCGAGATATCGGCCTTTTCCCGCCATGCCGCCCAGCGTTGATAGTAAATCGGCGCCAGGCCTGCGCCATCAACGATCAATGAGGCACGCCCGGGATCGAAGCTGCGGAAGCGCGCCAGGGTCTGGTCGAACACCGCAAGACGGGCCGGCGTGTCGGCGTCGGAAACGAATTGCGCCGCTTCATTCTCCAGCATCCAGGCGAGAATGGCCGGACTCTGCCAGCGCCGTCGCGCCAGCGTCTCATCGGGGTTCTCCACGATTGCCTGCAGGCCCAGCCGCTCGGCGGCATCCAGGGCGGCATCAATATTCTGTACCGGCCACAGATGCACCGTGTTGAAACCGGCTTGCTTGAACAATGCGAGATCATGCTTCTGGCCGAAGGCTTCGCCATGCAGCGCGTGGTAGGCGCCGATGGGAAAGAAGGAACGGGCCGGATCATAGGCGCGGCGCAGGTTGCCCTGGGCATCCGTGTGCGGCACGCCCTCGCGATGCACCATCTGCTGCGCCGTAGCCGGCGGCTCGTCCGGAACCGTCACGGACTGGCAGGCGGAAAGGCCGAGAAATACCAGCAACATCACAAGCCGGGCGGCGCTCCGGCCCGCATACCCGCTGTGGATGAAATCAAGCTGCCCGGCCCGCACCATTGAATCCCCGCAATTTCATTCCCAAATGATATAAGCTGAACCGGTTTCAAGCTCCAGGAGGGCCCCATGAAGTTTAGCATTCTCACCCTTGCCGCCGGTATGCTGCTGATTGGCAGCACCGTTGCCCAGGCGCAGGCAGTGCCCCAGGTCGTAACGCCGGTGATCGCGCCGATCATCACCCAGAACCAGGCCGGTGCCACTTCCCAGGCGGTCCAGGACGGGACCAAGAAGGCCGAGGAAAAGGCTTCGGAGCAGGCACCGAAGAAGTAAGCCTGTACGCCACTCTGTCGGCCGCGCCGGATGTGACAATTCGGCGCGGCTTTATTTTTGCGCCGAACCAGCGTAAGCCGGGCCATGTTCCCGAGCCAGAATCTCCTGCCCTCGCCCTTGTCGCCGGATTACTGGCCCGCTGTTGCCGGCCTTGGCTGGCCACTGGCTGCGGCCTTCCTGGTCGCGGTGGCAGGTACCTGGCTCGGCATGCGGCTGGCACCCAGGCTTGGCGCCATGGCGCAGGTGCAGGCCGACCGCTGGCACCAGAGCGGCGCCGTGCCGAAGCTGGCCGGGCCGGGCCTGCTGGCAGGCCTGGTCTTTGCCCTGCCGCTGCAGCAATGGCTGGTGGCAGCCTCGGCCTGCCTGATCGGCTGCCTCGATGACCGCCAGCACCTCGCGGCGGGGCCGAAGGCGCTGCTGCTGCTGGTTCCGGCCCTGGCCGGTGCCTGGGTAACCGGACAGGCCTGGGTAGCCCCGGCGATCTGGATCGCGGCGAATGCCTGGAACCTGCTGGATCATGCCGATGGCCTTGCCGCCGCCGCCGCCTGCGCCGCCTGCCTGCTGATGGGCGTTGCCGGCGGCCCGCTGGCGGCTGCGGCGCTTGCCGGCTTCCTGGTCTTCAACCTCCCGCCGGCCCGCAGCTTCATGGGCGATGGCGGCAGCCTGCTGCTGGGCACCACCCTGGTGCTGCTGGCGGCGCCGCTGGGGCCGGAAGTAGCCCTGGCCTGGAGCGCGGTGCCGCTGCTCGATTCCGCCCTGGTGGTGGCGAGCCGACTGAAGCGCGGCGCGAAACCCTGGATCGGCGGCACCGATCATTCCGGCCACCGCCTGCTGCGCACAGGCCTGCCGGCTTTCCTGCTGCCACCGCTTTATGCCCTGGCCACCGTATTGCTCGGGCTCGGCGCAATGGCCCTGCTGGCGCGTTAGGCAGCGTCGCGCTGAAAAGCCCGGCGTAAAATGCCGGGCAAGTCGCCGGGCAGGCGCCGCAAAAAGATCAGCCCGAAACGCAGCCACAGCAACGTCGAGACCAGCGACAGGAACCAGCGCGGATAGCTGGTGTGGAAATGCTTGACGAAATAGTAGCTGGCGCTGCGCGTCTTGTGCCATTCGACGAAGATGCGGGAGACATCAGACGTGGAGAGATGGTGCGGGATCGGTATGTCGCCAGCATAGAGCACCCGCCCACCCATCTGGGCGATGCGGATGCACAGGTCGGCATCGTCGAAATGCAGGAACATGTGATCATCCATGCCGCCGAGCTGTTCATAATAGCGGCGTGGAATCATCATGAACGCCCCCGACACCGTGGGCACTTCAGCCACACTATGCTCTGCTTCGGCATCAAAGCGGTGCAGGCGGCGGAAATAGGGATGATTGGGAAACAGCCGGTCCAGCCGCAGCAATTCCATCAGCACGCGCCAGGGCGAGAGGATTTCGCGCCGGCCACCACGCTGCTCGCGGCCATCGGGATGTTGCAGCCGGCCACCGCAGAGCCAGACCCGCTCCTGCTGCGCAAAGACATCAAGGATCCGGCTGAAGGTCGCGGGCAGCAGCACGCAATCGGGATTCACGAAGGCGATGTAGTCGGCCTGGGCCTGCGCCGCGCCGAAATTGCAGCCAGCGGCAAAGCCAAGATTGCGCCTGGCTCGCAGCAGCTTGAGACGCGGTTCGGTTGCCGCCATTGCGGTCAGGCGCTGGCGCGTCTCTGCCGAGTTGCCGTTATCCACGAGGATCAATTCGACCAGTTCCGGCTGCGCCAATTGCGAGGCGATGTTTTCCCACAGCACCGGGCCGGTATAGTAGCTCACGGTCACGGCCGAGACGCGGCGCGGCAGCGGCGCACTCATATCGCTTGGCAATGCTAACGGCAGCTCAGACACAAGATACTCCAAGGTCTTAGAATCGGGTCAATACCTTAATTCCAGCGCCTTGTCGAACCGCCGGACCTATCGAACACTATTGATCAGGGCCTTGAAATTGTCGTCCAAAGGGAAAAATTGCTCAACGCCAGCGGCAATGGCGCGCCGTGCCAGAGCAGCGCCTTGGCGCTTAGCCTCCGGTTCTGGCTGCTGCAGCAATACTCCTCCTTCGAAAAAGAGGCCAATCGGGTCTTCCGGCCGGGCCTTGCGCAGGCGGAGGGCCAGCTCCCTGACCTTATCAAGCTGACCTGTCTGGAAGGTCCAGTTCAGATAGCCGAGGGCAATGTTGCTGCGCCAAGGGGCCAGCTCCAGGCCGCGCTCAATGATCTGGCGCCACAATGCGACATGGGGCAGCAGCAATGGCCGGTAAGCCGCGAGGGTTGGCCGCAGCATGATTTCGTCAAACAATGTACTGCCATACAGCGGTATCAACGGCGACGTGGTTTCAGGCAGGCGCAACACGATGATCTGCCTTAGCCAATCGATACGCACCGCCTCTCGCTCGAAATTGGGCGTTGGTTTGCCCGGCTCGTGGCGACCGAGCAGGAACCGGATTTCATAGTCCACCATATCCGCGATTTGGATATCGGCGCGGCGCGGATCCGCCGGCAAAGGTGGTGGTGGCGCGAGCGGCTGGCGCTGCGATTCAGTCTCGGCTGAAAACCAAGCCCGCTGCTGATCGATTTCGCGGGCATAGCGATCCAACAAAATGGCGCCCCAGATATAGGTGACGGAAATCAATATCAGACTGCTCGCTGCGGTCGTGCGCCTGATCAGAACCGCACGCATCGGCGCGGCGCGTACCGGGGCCGCATTGCCGCCAGCCACAAGCGGGATGCCTTGCCGCCCGATCACGGCAATCCAGGCCAGGGCCATGTAGGGTACGGCGAAGATCAGCTCAAACCACAGGCCCAGCGACAGGATATAGGCCACCACCAGACCAAGCGCGAGACCCCGCCGCTGCGCCAGATGATTCTCCTGCGCGAGCCATGCCGGCTGCAGCAGCAGCCAAGCGGTCAACAACACCGCCGGCAAGCCACCATCATGCAAAGCCTGCATCAGCCAGTTATGCGCATGCAGGTATTTCGAGGTCAGCAAGTGCCAATCGTTCACCCGCCATATCGGGAAACCGGAAAACGTGACATGAGACATCATGGTGTTCGATACGCTACCGGCGCCATTGCCGAACAGCCAGGCGACGGGCTGCTGCTCAACCGCCGCCCTGATGACCAACCACACCATGCGGCGATCCTCCAGTGAGGCGATACTGGCGGTCAGCGCCGGAATACTGACGAGGATCAGAGGCAACAAAGCGGCGAATGCCAGGATCAGCCCGACCATTGCCGGCCGGCGGATCAAACCGAGCCAGCCATGCTTCGGCAGGCGCCACCACAACAGGGCAATGGCAAGGCCGACCAAGGCAGCGCCCATCATGGTCAATGCCTCTGACAGGACCAGCAGGCCCACGGCGAGCAAGCCAGCGATGATCCGTTCGGCAATTTCCAACCGGCCCAGCGCGGGCATCGCCCAGGCCATGACCGGCAGCGCGAGCCCGGGCCAGGCATAGTAAGCCAGCACCTGGAATACCGTCTCGGTCCCCTTGAGGCGATCAAGGCCAAGCACCACCAGGATGCCCGCGGATGCGGCCATGCCGCCCCATAAGACCAGCCGCCAGGCGCGCGGCTGGCGCAGCACCAGATCGCCCAACAGCAGCCAGAGGCCAAGCCCGGTATACCATAGCGGCCCGAAGCCGGATTGCGGCACGCCAAGCAGACGCAGCCGCCATTCGGCGCCCGTGAAGCCGCCCGGGCCGCTCAGCAGCAGCCAGGCGGCAAGCAGGAAGGCTGGCAGAGCCAGCAAGAGCGCAGGTCGTGATGGCCGGCCACCCGCCCCCAGCCAAACCGCCAAGACCATTGCGCTTAACGCGGCTGCAATGAAATGCGCAATCACAATCGGCTCGGCCAATTGCCAAAGCCCGCGCTTGAATAGCGGCAGAGAAAAAAGCGGGCCGGCCAGCGCCAGCCACAGCACTGGCACCGCGACATAGGGCGCGATACGGTCAATAGCCGCCACAGCGGCGCTGCCGGCCTCCTCGCCTGCGGGGCGGGCCGCAGCGCTGGCAGAGGATGCGGGCTGCTGTTGTGGGCGTTTGGCCTTCCTGCTCATGTCTAGCCTCTCATGGCTCTCGGTCCATGACTCCGCTAGACGCCAGTGCGCCTGACTCGCTCAACTGGGACAGGGACGGCTTGGCCACGCAGCACGCTCCAATGACGTTATTGGGGCTGAATAAACGAAAATGGCGGCTTTGTCGAACCGGGCTTTACTTTCAGCCCGCCTCCTTACCGCTGCGGCGCCACTGGCGACAGCCGCGACAATTGCGGCCACAGCTTCGCCCAGCAGCAATCGTGATCGGCGTCGTCGATCCGTGTCACCAGGGCTTCAGGCTGCAGGCCATACCGGCGCAAGGCTGCAAAGGTCAGCTCCGGCGGCACCTGCTTGTCGCGGCTGCCGACAAAATGGCGCTGCGGCAAACGCGTCCAGGCCGCCGCAGTCTCGGTGCTGTTGCGCGAGCCGAAGAGCGGCGTGTCGCCGAAATGACTGGTCCAAGCCTGATGGTCGAGCAGGCCTGAAACGGTGACGATGCTTTCGATGTCATTGCGGCTGCCAGCCAGCAGCAGCGCCATCAACGCCCCACCGGAATAGCCATAAAGCTGCAACCGCCGCGCACCGAAGCGGGCGACATACTGGTCTATGGCCTCATTCAGTGCCGCCACGGTTTCCGGCGCGAAGCGGTGTGTGGTCCAGTATTCCGAAACGCAGTTGCGCGCCTTGTCGCCGCCGATGAACTGGCAGGGCCGCGCCAAATACAGCAGGTTGGGCAAAGGATGGCGTGCCGCCAGATCCAGTGCCACAGGCTTGCCCGGTGTCGGATCGCCAGAGCGCTGATAACGGCTGATATAGGCTTCGCCATCGCCCTCGATGAAAATGCCAAGGCGCTGATCGCTCGGATCAGAGTGGCGATAATATGCTGCGATATCGAAGCTGCGCGTGGCGAATCGCACCCGCTGCAGCGGCGGATTTGCCAGGCGCGCGGCGGCATCGGCGCGGGCTTCATCGCTCAGCAGCAGGCCGCCGCCTTCGCAGCCGGCCAGCAGCAGCATAAACAACAGGCAACAGAATCGGCGCAACAGCGTCATATCAGCAGGCATCCCTATCCCGTGACGGCATCATCATGCCAGCCAGACTGCCTGCCGCCGCCGCGTTTGAAAAGCGGCATGGCAAAGAATGGTGCCTGAACAGCAAAAAGGGCCAGACCTTGCGGTCTGGCCCTTTTGTTTAAGCCGGCCGTTTAAGCCGGGATGACTGGCTTAGAAGGTGGCGCGGAGGCGAGCCGAGACGCTCCACACGTCAAGGTCCTGACGGCCGGCCGAGAGATAGGCACCTTCCAGGTTGCCGGAAATGCCACCAGCGCCGAAGAAGTTGAGGCCAAGGCCGAGCTGCGCGCCGAGCTTGTCGTCGTTCGAGAAGGTGCCGTTGCCCAGGGCAACCGGGGCGTTCTTCTCGAAGTCGTATTCGCCAACCACCTTCACATACGGCATCACCTTCTCAAAGGCATAGCCGATATTGCCGCCGAAGCTCAGGCGGCCCAGCTTGGAGGTATTGGAGACGACCAGACCGCCGGTCGATTCAGTGTAGGCGTCGCTCTTTTCTTCAAGATACAT
>VFQP010003741.1_pt1 | contig 15066 bp, 15 predicted proteins | sample 3512351 | NCBI WGS metagenome assembly VFQP01 (sample SAMN10412372, study PRJNA504923) | tailings metagenome | isolation source: Relicate 1 Philex TSF1 revegetated site | place: Philippines: Tuba, Benguet | collected 2017-08-29 | reverse complement strand
AGACCTCTACGGCATACCTGGGCCAGCAGCAATTCTCGCAGCAGTCGGCGTACGCAAGCCCCTACGCCCAGCCGCCGCAGGAGCAGCAGTACACCACGCCGACCAAGTCCACGTGGTCGGGGGCGTACGGCGTGGCCGGCCCCGCCTCACCTCCCGTGGCGCAGTACCAGTACCCGCCGCAGTACCAGTACAGCAGCACTGCGCCGACGCTGGCGCAGAGCACGTACGCGCCGGCCAACTACCACCCCCGCCATCCCCTCGCAAGCGCTCAACAGCAGCCGGGCAGCCCGCAGCTGCAGCAGTGGCAGAGCGGCGGCGCGTATGTTGGCGGCGCGTACGGCCAGCAGCAGGTCGGCGCGGCCTATGGCGGCGGCTCCGTGCCGCAGTCGCCGTACTCGCATCAGCCGCAGCCTGCTGCGCCGGCGCCCTACTCGTCGCCGGCCTCGCCGTACCATGGCTATGGCCACCAGCACGGCGCGCAGGTGGCGCCGTACGTGACGCCCACGGCCGAGGTGCGACCTGCTACGATCTGTTTCCTTGCGGCCGATGCGTGCTGCACCCACAATCGTTCGTTTCCAAACGGACCGCCGTGGATGGCTCTGTTGCTGCTCCCGTGCAGCGCTTGCCGGCGCGCGCCCCTCCAGCCACGCCCAGCGACTACCCGGTCTTTGCGTCGAGCGGCGGCCATGCGTCGCCGTACGGCGTGGCCGTGGGCGGCGGTGGCGGCAGCAACCTCAACGGCTCCCTGCGGGGCGGCGGCGGCGGTGGGGGCAGTCTCAACGGCACCATGAAGCAGGTGAGTTTGCTTTGGCGGGGGGGGGAGCCTGGGGCCCTCGTGGACGGGCTGGAACCTCACGTAAGAGTGCTACTGATCCTCCGACGCTCGGCAGGGCCGGGTGGCTGCGCACGCCGCGACGGCGCTGGAGCACACGGGCCTGCTGTCGTCGCTCCGAGGCCGAGAGCGTGCGAACTTCAACTCGAGCCTGGGCGGCGCCGGCAACGGCAACTTGAACGCGACCGGCAGGTCGAGGGCTGGGGACGCGCTGGGCGGCGACAGCCCCAACTCAACCCTGGGGAGGGGGCTGGCGCGGCGCGCGAGCGGGCAGCCCGACGCCGCGGCTCCTGTGGGCGGCTTCGCGAGCGCGTACTCGAACCCCGCGTTCGTGCCGGGGGGCGCCCAGGGCCAGAGGTCGGCGGCGCCGAGCGAGCAGGGCATCGCGGCCCCCGGCACGCCGCGCTTCGCCGACACGGGCTCGGCGCTCAACGACACGTCGCGCACCGCGGCGAGCGTCAACACCAACAACAACGCGACGGCCAGGAGGCGGCTCGGCCTGGCGGACTCGACCGACCATGCGCTGAACGCGTCGATGGGCAGCACGCTGGGGAAATCCGGGGGTGGCGCCGGGGCCGGCGGCGGCGGCGGCCTGCCAGCACTGCCGCCCTCGCGCTGGGGATGACGGAGGGCCTCTTCACTGTCGAGCTGTCCCATCGAACACTGCTGCAGAAGCATCGCCCTTGTATGCCGGACGAGCAACGCACTGCATGAAGTGTGGGCGCCGCGCACCCGCGCTTGATTGCTGCACCGGACCTCCGGACGTATTCCTTGCACGAATCGAAATGCAACAAAGTGCAAGTGCGCTACGCCTTGCCGTCACGGGGAGCAGGGATGCCGAGCTGCTGCTCCGGCGCCGCTTGCTGCTGCTGCGCCTGCTGCTTGTGTGCCCCGGCGCCAGCGTCCCCGGCAGCCCCGCCCGCGCCCGCAGTGACGTGCAGCCCTTCCCTCAGCGAGGGCGTCGGCACGGCAAACAGCGGCCGCGCCTCCCGCTCTCCCTCGTCGCCCTTGCCGCCCTTCTGCTGCTGCTGTCCTGGGTGCGGCGTGAGCAGCAGCGGGTGCGGGTTGATCACGTCGCCGGTCCTGGGGCAGAGGTACGTGGTCCTGGGCCGCCCCAGGGGCACCAGGCTGGCGCCCTGCACTGGTACTGGTAGTGCGCTGTCGGGTGGGGAGGCCGAGGGTGCGTTGGGGTGCGGGCGGCGCAGGCGCAGCGCCCTCAGCGCGCCCAGCGTGTCGAGCGGGTGCTCGGGCGGCGGCGGCGGCGGCAGCGCGACGCCGGGCGGCGGCGCGAACACGACGTAGGCCTTTTTCCAGTCGTCCTCGCGCATGGTGATGGGCAGGCGCTTGCCCACCTGCCGGGGGGGTCGCACGCGTTCACAGGTGAATGCCACGGGTGCCAGTCGCGGCGCTCAAGCGCACGCAAATCGCAGTTGATTCCAAGCGCTGCGACGACGGCAGGGATCGCCGCCAGCGGGCCGTAGTGGCCAGTCCGCCCGCAATACAGGCCCCGATGGCCACAGGCCACCCAGGGAGGGCACCGTGCCGCGCACCTTGTTGGGCGTGACGCTGTACTTGCGTCCCAGGTAGTTGATGGTGGACACGCGCTCGACCCGCATGCCGTAGACCTGCTCCAGGTACGCCTTGATCTCCAGCTGCACCAATCAGCGCGCGTGCGAGTGCGGCAGCAAGCAGGGACCATGAGGTGAGAGGGCCACCACAGCAGGCGGTCCAGGGACTCGGCTCCACGCGCGCCTTCGCTCCCGGGTCCTCTGCTCAGTTCCCAGGGAGGCGTGCAGTGCGGCTTCCATCCCAACCCCTCTAGGAAACAGCTGCTGTGTGCGGCGCAAGGTGTGTGTGTGTGGGGGGGGGTGCGTGGGTCGCACCTTGGTGACGTTGGGTGTGGTGCGGAAGGCCACCTCGCGCGTCCAGCCCGTGCGCCGGATCTCCTCCACCGCCGCGTCGGGGAGCCGCATCATCTGCTTGCGCGCGTGTGTGGGCACCACAGCACTCCATGCCATATGCCCTGCTGCCAGAGCGCTGCTCAGAACGCTGAGGGAGCAGTGCTGGACCCGCCAGTGCCTTCCATCGTCGTCCTCCAACACACCGCCCGCATCTGTCTGTCACCACTCCACAGCGCAACCACGAACGTAGAAAAGGCTGCACTTCCCCACCTGCAGCGTGAGGGCGGGGAAGAAGATGCGCCGGGGCTGCTTTGCCGCGCGCTGCGCCAGGACGAAGGCGGGCGGTTGCTTCCCCATGAGCAGCTGCTCGCGCTGCCGCTGCCGCTCTAGCTCCTCGAACAGCCGGGGCGCGCTCACGAACCCGTGCGCCTGCGGCCGCATGGGATGAGAACCGTGGCGTTGCTGCGGGGAGCGCCCACCCGGCCATCACGGCGATCCATCGTGTGCCCCGGGGAGAACTCACGCGTGCATGTGCCCTCGGCTCCTCCCCATCGCCATGCTGCTCCTCCTCCTGCTGCTGCCGCGCCAGTGCCTGCTCCGCCAGCGATGGCTGGGATGCGCGTGCCGCCGCAGCGAGCACAGAGGCGTGCAGGCGCCGCTTGCTGCCCGGCGGGAACCTGCTGATATCTTCCTGTTGCTCCAGGACGCTGCTGCCCTGGTGCGCACCGCAGCACTGCTGCGCGCCGTGGGCGGCCAGCGGCAGGAGGTGAGCGGCGGGCTGGAGGCCCTGCAGGATGGGCGGGAGCAGCAGGAGGGGCCGCGCCATTTGGTGCGTGTCCTGGGGCACGGCACTCCTCACACCTCTCGAGCTCTGCTCTGCCGAGCAGTGCTGCATGAGGGTGCTGCGCCCCAAAACGACACCTCAGAAGCGAGCATGAGCACGAGCACGACCACGAGCACGAGCGCGAGCACGAGCAGCCCCACACGCAGCGCCAGTGACCGCAAGCCTCGCTTCTCAGCCGACACACGCACAGGACTTGCTACCTTCTCGAGCCAGGAAAGCAGGAGGCCTCCAGGATGTCGTTCTTGTGGAACTGGCTGACGGGCATGCTCAACTACCTTGGGTGAGTCCTTCTCTCGCTTCGTTCGCTCCCTGAGCCAGGTGAAGCTGGCGTTGCGGAGGAGCAGCTCAGTCGCGCAGGTGTGCAGGCTCACGCAGCACAGGGACCACAAGCACAGCGGGCTCGTGGTGTTGCACGAGGCGCAGCAGGGACACGCAGCTACAGGGGAACCGAAGATCTGCCGAGCGAGAGAGCTGAGCACGTCGCCACCTCACGCCCCTGCGCACTCGCCACGCACGAACTGCAGGCTCTACAACAAGAACGCCAAGATTCTCTTCCTGGGCCTCGACAACGCGGGCAAGACGACGCTGATGCACATGCTCAAGGACGACCGCCTGGTGCAGCACGTCCCCACGCAGTTCCCTACCTCGGAGGAGCTGCAGCTCGCGGGCATCAACTTCATGGCGTTCGACCTCGGGGGGCACGAAATCGCGCGGCGCGTCTGGCGCGACTACTACGCCAAGGCGAGCGCAGGGGCCAGGGGCACACATGCTGCGCAAACGCCAGCAGCAGCAGTGGTGCTGCTGGCACTGGGTGCCGTGTGCTGCATGTGGGGCCTGGGGAGCTGGCACGGGGCGACGAGCGCCGCGTGCCGACTCGCACCCTGGCCTGCCTCACCTCAAGCACGTGCTTCCCCACCACGCCACACCCGTGCTGCAGGTGGACGCCATCGTGTACCTGGTGGACAGCGCGGACCCCGACCGGTTCCCCGAGTCCAAGCGGGAGCTGGATGCGCTGCTGTCGGACGACTCGCTGGCGCAGGTGCCCGTGCTCGTGCTGGGCAACAAGATTGACCTCATGTCAGCCGTCTCGGAGGAGCACCTCAGGTGGGGCGGGGACAGGGATGCGCGACGACGGGTGGGCTTGGTGGGGGGCAGCACGGCGCGGCGTGCGGCTGCGTGCCGGAGACGCGGTCTGCAGGTGGGAGGCGAGGAACAGCGGGAAGGACGTCAGCTGCGCTGCTGGACGTGGGCGTCCTCAGCATGCGGGGTCAGCGGCACAGCATGTGGGCTGGGCCTTCCCGCGTGCGGCAGCTGCGCTGCGGCCCGTTGGGGAGGAGCTGTGCTGGACGGCTGCCCAGCACGGGTCGCACTGCAGGCAGATGTGCTTTGGTGTGGCCATCAGGGACGAGGCAGCGGACCAGAGGCACAGCAGCAGTGGCAGCCGGGGAGCTGCTCTCGCAGTGGGGCTAGCTCCTTGGCAGGCCTCTGTGTGGGGCACAGTTAAGCACCACGCTGACCTGTGCGCCGCAACGTGCCCATCCACGTGCGCGCTGCAGGCAAGCGCTGGGCATGACCTTCACCACGGGCAAGGGCAAGGTCAACCTGGACAACCAAAACACGCGGCCAAACGAGGTCTTCATGTGCTCGGTGGTCAAGCGCATGGGCTACGCCGAGGGCTTCCGGTGGGTCTCCCAGTACATCAAGTAGCGTGGCGTAGCTGGGCTGGATGGGCGGTGTGCGTGGAGGAGGAGGAGGAGCAGGAGGAGTTGCTGCTGGCGCCGCGGGCCTGGGCGCCTTGTGCATAGTGAGAGCTGGAGTCTGACGCAGCGGGAGCGCGCTGTTGCCATGCCCTTGACCCTTGACCCTTTTCCGCTCTTCTTTCGGCGCCCCGATGGTGCTGGCTGTCCTTGACGCTTTGAACGGGTCAAAAAGTGGTTGGCCTCAGTTCCGAGAGAGAGATCCAGGCGAGCAGAGCACGAGCGATGCAGGCGGCCCACATGCACGCGCGTAGCCAGGGCGCCACGCGCATCGGATGGCGCGCCAGCCCCTCGCAGCCGATGGCCACCTTGGTCGGCCGGACGAGGCGCTGCGTGTGCGCGCACGACTCCAGCAGTGGAGCGAGCAGCAGCAACAGCAGCAGCAAGGATAAGGCCATCTCGGCGCTGGACGCGCTGCTCGGGCCAGCAGGTTGCCCAGGGTTCCCGCCACGAGCAGCAGAGGCAGCGCGCAGCAGTGCAGCACATGCTCCTGCACACATTGCCATGTGCCAGGATCCGCGCGTGCCAGCGTCATCACGGTGATGCGCAACGGATGCGCCCGACCGTTGCGGCCATGCACGCAGATGGCGCCGCGCCGTCCAGCAGCAGAGCCAGCAGCAGCGTGGACGACGAGGGCGACGACCAGCAAAAGGTGGTGTGGTGGGCCATCAAGCCCAAGCAGGCGGCGCCCCCGCGCAAGACGGGCATGGCGCCCGGCTCGCACGGCCGCTTCGTCATGTCCGAGGTGAGGAAGCTGCAGCCTGCACGCAGCTCACCACTCTCACAGCGCTCAGCCTCCGCCTCTTTCACCTTGCGGGCGCCTTTCGGATCCCGCGCTGTGCCTGCGCAGGACTTTCTCAAGCTTGGTGAGCTCCGGGCCGGGCGCAAGACGCTGCTGGGCAGCCAGATTGAGATCCCCAGGGTGCGCTGGGCGCCACATTGTGCAAGCGCTTACACAGGAGCAGGGCCTGCTATGCGCCGCAGGGTGGCAGGGCGCTCGTGGCGACGATGGCGATGTGGTCATGCGTTCATCACGCAGGTGCAGCCCATCGTGAGCTTTGCGCTGCTCATCGTCAACCTGGCCGTCTACGGCACCTACGTCAACGTGGGGGTGCTGCAGGTGAATGCAGCAGGCAACCCATTTGGTCGTGGCAGTCGTGGTGCTGTGGATCCCCAGGCGGACCGCGTGAATCACTCGCCCCGCAGTGCGAGCCCGGAGGAGGGGCCGGAGGGTGCAGAGCGCAGCTTGGGAGCCCAGGCGGTGGTGGCAAGCTGCTAGGTGCCTCTGCGTGCGTTGCGCTTGCTCACAGGGCCCCGGGGCGGCGCTCGAGTTCCTGTCGGGCCTGTGGCTGCACCCCACGCAGCTGCTGCAGGGCCTGCCGGAGCAGGTGGCGCACGCCGGCACCGCCATGTTCCTGGCGCCAGGTGCGTGCAGCTGGCGTGCTCAGCGGGAAGGGGGCCTGCATCATGTATCGAAAGACCGCCACGCCAAGGTTGGCCCCGGTGAACCGTGCGGCAGGGCCGTGCGAGCTGGTGGTGGCGCTGTGGGCGCTGGCGTTCGTGGCGCCCAAGGCCGAGGCCGTGCTGGGGTGAGTATGGTGCCGTGCGTGGCCGCCGGGGCGCGTGGCCGCTGGGGCGCACTCCCGTCCCTTCTCAAGCCCATTGATGGAGAACAGCGCTCCGGTCCAGCCCAGCTGTCTGAACCGAACGACAGCATCGCGCTGCCTCGCGCCTCGTCAACTTGCCGGCCGCAGATACGTGCCGCACACCTGCGGGACACCTGACTCATGCCTTGTCCTGCGCGCCTCCTCCTCCCCCGCATGCCCTCCCCGCAGCAACGTGCCGCAGCCCGCACACCTGACTCTTGCCTTGCCATCCGCGTGCCTCACCCCTCTGCCCGCAGCTACGTGCCGTTCCTGTCGGCGTACCTGCTGTGCGGCGTGGCTGGCGGGCTGGCGCAGCTGTCGCTCATGCACGAGGCGCGCTACTCCTTGGAGAGCCTGGGCGCCTGCGGGGCCTCGGCGGCGCTGTGCGGACTGCTGGGCGCGCTGCTGGTGCACCACTGGCGCAACTGGTGAGGGCAGGGGAGGGGAGGAGAGGGGAGGGGGGCCTGTGTGGTGGGAGGGGCGCTGTGCGGACTGCTGGGCGCGCTGCTGGTGCACCACTGGCGCAACTGGTGAGGGCAGGGGAGGGGAGGAGAGGGGAGGGGGGCCTGTGTGGTGGGAGGGGCGCTGTGCGGACTGCTGGGCGCGCTGCTGGTGCACCACTGGCGCAACTGGTGAGGGCGGGGGAGGGAGTGCCAGAGGTCGGGGGCGCCTTGTGGGAGGGCAGCGTCCGGCAGCGCCCTTCAGGAGGTCTGTGCCGACTCTTCTGCCCTGCCCCCTCGCAGGCGCGTGGAGTCAGAGGCGGCGGCGTGGCGGCCAGGGTCAGCCGCCGCCGACGGCAGCGCGGCCGCAGCTAGCAGCAGCAGCAGCAGCAGCGGGAGGCAGCAGGCGGCGCCGAGCCAGGCGTCCGGCTCCCCCTCCACCTCCAGTCAGCAGGCAGAGGCGCCCACCAGGCAGCAGGTCGGTGGTGGCTGCTGCCGCCAGTGCCGCGTCGACGCTCGTGCACCAGCCAACGACGATTGAGCACGGCTTGTGGGACGGAGCCTCTCCATCTGCTGAGGTTCTCCTGCGTCGTGCTTGGCTTGGCCGTGGTGCAGGTGAACCAGCAGCAGCTCTTGGTGCAGGCCGTGTGCGTGGGCGTGGCGTCGCTCACGCTCGCCGCCATGCAGGTGAGGGCTTGGTGGCACGCCCTTGACGGGCCCGACCTTCCAGGCTCCTGCTGCAGTGCACGGGACATAGAGGAGGAGGCGTCCATGGAGCCGTGCGTGTGCGCATGCTCCTGTGTGGGCGGCACGCAGGCGCTGGAGGGGCACCCCAGCGACCCGGGCGGCGGTGCCGGGCTGTGGGGCGAGGTGGCGTGGGGGCTGGGCGTGGGGCCGCAGCTGGTCGGGCTCGTGACAGGTGAGCACGGCCCGGCGTTCGGTGCCACGCCCGCCCCAACACGGGCACGCTCGATGATGGGCGATTGCACTCAAGCTGTGGTGTGCGTCCGCAGGCATGCTCTTGTGCGCTGGCATGGGCCCCAGCTACTCGCTGCAGCGCGAGGTGCACATCCCCGAGGGCAGCATGTCCATCCCAGACCTGGACGAGGTGCAGGTGAGGCCACCTGTGCCGACGTCAGTGCCCTGCGCTTTGAGAGAGCTCCAGGGCGTGGGAAGTGAGGTGTGTGGCGCCGCGGGTGCGCCGCAGGAGTCGGTGGTGGTGCTGGACCGGACGACCAGCGTGGGGAGGGTGCTGACGGCAGCGTCCTTCACCGCGGCGTTGCTGGGCACCTGGACGCTCGCCGTGCCGCCGTGATCATCTCATGCGGTCCACGCCCTGCGCAAGTTTGACTCGCCCCTCTTCAACACGCTTGTCCGCCAAACCACACGAGACCCAATCCACACACATTGGCAGAATGCTCGCCTCCAAGCGCCAGATGATCGCTTCCTCGCAAGCTCGCGCCGGCACCGCGCACACCACTCGCGCCGTGATGCCGCCTCGCGCTCACAGCGCCCCAGCACGAGCGAACGCCAGGCAGCAGCGCAGCAATGGCAGTGTCGTGGTGGTCGTCGCTGCTGCCCGCGTCGCGCCTGTGGCCGTGAGGAGGCGGGGCGCCTTCACCTCATCACCAGCACGGCAACTTCGGGCCTCCGTGCGCGTGCGCAGCAGCAGCGCCAGGTCCAGGAGCAGCGCGGTGGTGGTGCAGGCCAACCTGTTTGCGCGGCTGTCGCGCCTCATCAAGGTGAGGCCGCAGGCTCCAGGAAAAGCGCGCAGCCGCACCTTCGCCTTCGCCTTCGATCGCGCAGCTCTGCTCGTGCGCACGATGTGTGCAGGCGGCCGTGGACGGCTTCCTGGGCAACTTTGAGGTGAGCGATTTGCGATTGTGCGAGCAGAGCAGGCGGGGTGCTGCCCGCCACGGCGCGCCCGCGTGGCATCATCGCCCGTGCGCACGGCCATCACCGCCGCAGGACCCGGAGCGCTTGCTGGACCGCGTGGTGGACGAGATGACCCAGGACGTGGCCCGGATGCGGCAGGCGGCGGCACAGGCCATCGCGTCCGAGCGCCAGATGCAGTCCCGCGCGCAAAACACCCAGGTGCGCCGCACTCCCCATTCGCAAGTCCACCACCTTGCGGTTCGCGCAGCGCCAGCAGATAGTCACCGCCCTCGCTGCACTGGCGATTTGACGAGTTTCCATGCAGGCGGCGGCGGACCAGTGGCTGCGGCGCGCGGAGCTGGCCGTGGCGGCGGGGCAGGACGAGCTGGCCCGTGAGGCGCTGACGCGCCGCAAGGCCATCCAGGGCGACGCTGGTGAGAGGGAAAGGAGCCAGCAGAGCCAGCGCCAGGGCACGCGATGAACGCTTCCAGGCCACGCGTGCATGCAGAGCGTGCTGCGCGCCACGCGATGGCCAGCGGCGAGGCAGGCCGGGCAAGAGCGTGCACATCACGCCACGTCGTTGGAGTTGGCGCTGGTGGTGCTACTGCTGCGCGCAGACCGGCTCAAGCAGCAGACGGCGGCGCAAAAGGCGGCGTGCGACCAGCTGCAGAGTAGCGTGCGTGCGCTCGAGGGCAAGATCTCAGAGGCGCGCAACAAAAAGGTGTGCAAGCAGAGCTGCTTGTGTGTCTGCTTTTGTGGCCGCTCCACCTCCTGTTCGGTCGGGGCGCAGGCCGGGCACGAAGATGCGTCTACACTGCATTTGCAACGCGCTCACAGGAGACGCTCAAGGCGCGGGCGGCCAGCGCCAAGAGCAGCATGGCCATCAACGAGATGATTGGCGGGCTCAAGTCGGCCGGGCAGAACTCGTTCGCCGCCTTTGCCAAGATGGAGGAGAAGGTGCGGCTCTCTCGAGGACGTCCGACATTGGCGCGGGGCTAGTGGGTGGGGGCTCGGGGCGCTGACGGCCACGTGCCACGTGTGCGTGTGTGAGTGGTGTTGGCGGGGTGCGTACAGGTGCTGGCGCTGGAGGCCGAGGCGCAGAGCACGGCGGCGCTGGTGGCGCCCGACGCGCTCGAGGCGCGCTTTGCCCAGGTGAGGCTTTGCGTTCATTCCCACGGCGCACGGCCAAACAGAACAGGCCAGCGGCGCGTGCGCGCTGGCGATGCGGTCGGGAGGACGCCGCCTCCGGGCACAGCCTGCGGCCTGCGTGTCCTTGTGCGACCGCAACCGCAGCTGGAGGGCGGCGGCGTGGAGGACGAGCTGCTGGCGCTCAAGGCCTCCGTGTCCTCCTCCTTGGGGTCGGCGCGGCTGTCCTCGGGCGCCGGCGCCGCCACGCTGCCGCGCCCGCGGGTGGAGGACGTGCTGGTGCGCGCGGCGCCCGCCGACTCTGCCATTGAGAGGGAGCTGGACGAGCTCAGGAGGCGGGCGCGCGCGTGAGGAGGAGGAGGGGGAGTGCAGTGCTTTTGCCATTGTTCATTCATGATGCCCAGAGCTGCGCAACGGTAGCTTTGTAGAGGCTCCGCAGGACAGTGCACCCGGAGATTCTGGCCATCAGCAAGCGGGGAGAACAGGTCGGCCCCCGGCATCTGACCCACCTCCCCAAGGCCCTGCACCCAAAGATCACAACAGCTGTCAGCACCGAGAGTCGGGGCCCCCTCTTCAGGTGCTGCTCCCGGTGCCCGTGCGCTTTTTGCGTCATCGTGGCGAGTCACATTTAGTCATCGAACAAGGACGCGCCCAGGCTCGCAATGGCCAGCACCCCATCGGCTCGTTAATCCATGCACCGACGTTAGTAAGTGAGCTGCGTTCTGCGGGCGTCTCAAGGGGGGACTTGGCCACGACGGCGACGTGCATGCGTTCGCGCACGGCGTGTTGAACTGCCAGCTCTGCCAGCTCATTCACCGCGCTTCAAGCCGCAGACGCACATCGCGCTTCCTTCCTGATCGCTGACTTTTCTCCAGATGCGCATTCTTCGGGCGTGAGCGCATGAACGCGCTGGCGGCCGGCAGCGAAGCACCATGCCTTTGAGACAGCACCCCGCAGTGGGTGCACCCCGCAGGCATGATGCCCGTGGGCCTCTCCTGCCGCTCATCATCGCCAATGCCGCCTCCAGGGCTCCAAAGCGGCGACATCCGCGCCCATCGCCGTCGCGCGGCCCGTCGGGTGAATGGCACTCTTGCAGCTCAAAGCAGCGTGCGCGTGCGATTCAGAGCGTGACGCAGCGTCATCCACACCTGTGCTGTGGCGTTTGGCGCAGGCTCGTGTCCGCCATCGACGGCGGGCAGCGCGCCCAGTCCGGATCGCTCGCCACAGGTGCGGCCTGGCACCATTTGATAGGCGCATGCGCCGAAGTCTGGCGGCCTTCAATGTGCACAGCATCCAAACTGCCCACGCTCGCAGGTGGCAGGGCATCCAGGGCCACCAGACGGCCCGCAGCGCCCGCAGCAGAGCCAGCGTGCGCCAGCGTGCGCGCCACGACTGAACGTGGCGGGCTGGATTGCAGTCATCTACCAGGTGAGCACCGCTTGCTGGCCGATCCCAGGCCGCACGCAGACCGAGTGTGTGCACGCGAGGCGCCGACAGGTCTTGTGCGTGCGCCCGCAGGTCATGTGGGCCGTGGCGCGCCTCCTCCTCGTCGCCGTGGCCATCCATGTGCTCTTGCAGTTCAGCGGGCTCCAGCAGCAGGTGTGCACGGGAGCTGTCCGTGTCGGGCGGTGCACAGAGCGCCGCGACGCTCACCAATCAGAAGGCACGGCATGCGGCCTGCCGCCCCCCCGCCTGGTGGACCCGCTCCCTCCTCCTTCACCCCTGGCATCGCAGGCCACGCAAGAATGCGTGGTGGCAAAGACGGCCAACGCGCTGGAGACTGCGACCACAGCTCTGAGGGACGTACCTGGCTCTGTCCAGGTGCGGAACGCGGTGTGTGGCCTCGCTGTGGAGCGTCACAGTGCTGCAGCGTTTGAGGCAGGCAACGCGGCTTCCTTCGCCTGCAGGCGCCGCCGATGACTTGGTCGCTGGCGGCCACCGCCGCAGCAGCAGTGGTGTCGGTCATCGCCGGCTTCTTCAGGACTGGGTGAGCCAGGCCGAGGGGAGCCACAGGGCGTTTGCAAGCACGGCGAACTCGCGTGACTGTGCACGCGCCGCAGGTGATGCTGGCGCGTGTTTGCGAGGTGATGCGGGCCAAGCACTGATTGCTGGTCTGACCTCTTGCCGTTGCAAACGTGAGCGCCTGAAGTGCCTGGAGGATCTCTCAGCATCGCAGAAGTGGCTGCAGCGGCCTCACCCGCCTGCGCGTAGAGGCAATTGCGGCTCGGCTCCGGGAAGCTCAGCCGTGGTGATGGTGTCTGTGAGCACCGCAGCGATGCGCCATGGTACCAGGTCCACGGCCCTGCGTGTGTGGCCCTGCTCGCGCAGCGTGCGCGCCGCGCCCTCGTGGCGCAGGTCAAACACGGAACCGACGAGGGCACTTCCTGTTGTATGCTTGGCTACTTCCAGACACAGCCTCCTCATGCGCTGACCCGTTGCCAGATGTGGCGACGTTCCTTCCGCGCGGCGTCCCGCACGTGATGATCCTCCTCCCACGCGCCCACCAGCAGCTGACACATGCTGGCACCACGCGCAGCTGAAGCAGCATCAGCTGGATGCGCTCCACGGCGTGCCGAAGGGCGTGGCGCTGCTGCTTGCTCTGGTTGCTGGCGCTCGCTCCCGCCCAGGCGCAGCAGCAACAGCAGCAGCCTGTTGTGGTCGAGCGCGTGAGCGATGGGCAGCAGCTCGCTGACGCCGTCGCGGCCTACGGGCGCCGCAACGCGGACACGACGCTACTGGTGCCGGCCAACACGACCTTGCGCCTGGCCAACGCCACCTTCACCAGCGTGCCGGATGCGGAGGCGGCAGATGGCAAAGCCTTCAGCAGCGGCACGCTCACCATCCAGGGGGCTGGCAGCCAGACCAGCGTCATCGACGCCGGCATGCGGGCGGGTGAGCATGTGCGGTTGTGTGCGTGGGCGCAGCCAGGTGCAGCAGCTTGCTGCGGACTACAAGCATCACACAGCCTCCAGCAGCAGGGCAAACGTGGTGCCAACTCAGCGCAGGACCTAAGCGACATCAATCGCAGATGCCATCAGTTGCCGGAACGCGCGTCATCCTCCGATCGCTTCCCACCACCCGCATGCAGGCCTGCTGCCTCCCCAGGGCATCAGCACGCGCCTCCTCGTGCTGCGCAACGTCAGCGTCATCAACACGTGCGCCATCGTCAACGTGCGGGGGCCTGGCCTCGTCGCCACGGTGCAGACGCTCCTGGGGCTCTTCTCCCTCACCGCCGTCTTCCGCTCCATCCGGTGCGGTGGATGCGCTCTCTCGCCAGCCCTCTGCGCCTCCCGGCTGGCGTGCGGAGGGCGTTTCCTAATCGGGCGACGCGTTTGGCGGCCAGGGCAGGTCGTGAGCGCAGTGTGCCAAACATCGGGTCTGCATTTGATTGGACGCCTCGGCGGGGCCGGAGCTCCACCTGGCGCATGAGATTTCTGGCAGCGAGGCCAAAGCACCGACCCGTGACCAGGCGCACCGACACGTCCCCGCTCTGTGCCACCCTCGCTCTTTCCGCGAACGCTGCGCAGGTATGAGGACGTGTCCATCTACGTGCGTCAGCAGGAGGTCCACTTCCTCGTCTACATCCTGCAGTCGCAGCGCTCGCCCTGTCCCGCCGGTGAGTGGGAGGAGGCCGCGCCCCACACGCTGCGCGCCGCAAGTGCCTGGACGACACGACGGGGCAGCAGCAGGGCCGCGCCCAGTCACAGCCGGCGCCTTGGGCACGCCTGCTCGCGCCGGAGTGCGCCTGTGCTGCGCGTCGCGGGCGGCGCTCGCGGTGGGAAGGGACAGCACGCACGTACCCGACGCTCACTGCACCAGCCGCACCCTCTGCGCCATTCAATGATTGTGGCCGCTCGCCTGCGCCCCTCCCTCCGCTCCATTCGTGCTGCGCAGTGGTGGGGCGCTTCAGCCGGCAGCTCGAGTCGTTCAACAGCCTCTCGCCCGCCATCTCCCGCTCGGGCGCGCACTTCTACACGCTCGAGGGCATCAACGCCGGCGGCTTCGGCGGCTTCAACTTCAGCTTCACAGTATGTGGCCGCTCACTTCTCCGCTGGGGCCTGGCGAACCGCGCCGGCCGCGCCGTCGTGCAGGGCCCCCGTTGACGCGTTCACGGGACGCTGACAGCTACCGCTTGAAACTGCGCAGAGCACCGACAACCCGAACGACAAGCTCGTGCAGTCCATGCGGCGGGACGGCACGCTGCTGCCGCTGGAGTGGTGCGGCAATGGCTCCAGGGTGCTGGCGGCTGAGGCGAAGGCGCCCTACGACGCCTTCTGGGGACCGCTGCTTTCCACAGACGCAGAAGCGGAGGCGGTGGCGGCCGTGCGGCAGCAGGCGGCGGCGGCGACGCGGCAGGAGGCGGGCCAGGTGCGGACGTCCTCTCTGGGCGCTTGGCGTGGCGTCGTCCAGGCTGCGTCGCCGCAAGCGTCCGTGCTTGCCAGCTGCCCTCGGCCCGTATGGGAGGCAACTGCTGCTGCACGTGTTGAGGAGATGGTTCTTCCTGCCGACGCGTCGCGTTCTCCCAGTCTCCCGTCGGGCACCCGTTGGTTGAGCGCTCATCGTTGCTGCACTGCCGTGCGCTTTGCCTCCACGCTTTGCAGCTGCCCGTGCCCGCCGTGCTCATC
>VFQP010003740.1_pt1 | contig 15070 bp, 20 predicted proteins | sample 3512351 | NCBI WGS metagenome assembly VFQP01 (sample SAMN10412372, study PRJNA504923) | tailings metagenome | isolation source: Relicate 1 Philex TSF1 revegetated site | place: Philippines: Tuba, Benguet | collected 2017-08-29 | reverse complement strand
CAGCAGCGTCAGCAGCCGGCGGAGCCTCTCGCCCAAAAAGTCCGCCGCGCACAGCATCAGCACGCGCGGCAGCACCAGCCCCATCAGGGTGTCGCTGGCCAACCAGGAGGCGGCCGCCGCCCTGGCGGCGCGCGTCTCGGCCCTCGAGGCGCGAGTGCACGAGCTGCAGGTGACCCTCCTTGGCGGGGTGCAGTCGCAAGCTGGGCCGGGTGTACGTGCCAGCCCTAAGCGGAGCCCACCGTGAGGTTCAAAGGCACCCTCTCATGCTGCGTGCTTGGTCGCAGCAAAGCAACCAGGCGCTGGAGGGCGACCTGCAGCAGCGGCAGGAGAGCTACATGCGGCGGGAGGACGAGCTGCAGTCGCAGATCGCGCAGCTGCAGGGCGACCTGGCCGCCGCGCGCGGCGAGCGCAACGCGGCGCAGGACGGCCGGTTCGGCAAGGCCACGCAGACCATCCAGGAGCTGCACGGGCAGGTGGTGGGTGAGATTGAGCAGCTGCTCAGCAAGCAGGCCATCTCCATCAAGCACGACGAGCAGACGCAGACGCGGCGCCTCAAGAACCGGCTCAACGAGGTGCGGCGGCGGCGGCGGCATCATGTCACGTCGTGCATGGCGCGCCTGCTCCGTGAGGCGTCGGCACGGCGCCTCCCGTGGCTGGTCTCGCTCCACGCATTTATGTGGTGGACGTGCCTCTCTGGCGCGCGCCCGTGCAGGTGGAGGCTGAGCTGCTGCAGGAGCGGGGCGCCACGGGCCGCGCCGCCACCGAGTGGATGAACAAGACGCACGCGCTGCGGCAGGAGCTGGACATGGTGCAGGACATTGCCAACAAGCTCGACTCGATGTACAAGCTGAGCGAGGAGGAGTGCAGGCGGCTGCGCGCGCAGTTCAAGTGCCAGGAGGACGACCGCGAGTTCCTCGTGCGGCAGGTGCGTGTGTGGGGCCCACCTTTTGACCCTTGGGGCTGCGCTCCTCTTTTGCACGTGCGGATGCTGCTTTCCCGCTGCTCCGACTCCGCACGTTGAGCAAGGTCGATGGGTGCGTGTCGGCGTGCGCTCACCACGCAGGTGGTGTCGCTCAAAAAGGAGAACAAGCGCCTGGCGGTGGAGCTGGCGGCCATGGCGGCGGACGCGGCGGCGGTAGCGCAGGAGCGCGACGAGGCCATCGAGGCCGCCCAGGTGCGCGGGGCTCCGGGGCCCATCCCGCCGAGTGCACATTCAATACAGGTTGGGCGTGGCGGCAAGACGCAAGATGGACGACGCGTTGATGCCGCGCACGCGTGCAGGGGGCGGGCGTGCTGCCCAGTGGGCTTGGGGGCGACGGCACCACTGCACAGCGGCTGGCCCTGACGGGCGTGGACAAGGACGTGGTGCAGGTCAAGGTGCAGCGGTACGAGGACGTGATTGATAGCCTCAAGCGGCTGTGCGAGGCGGAGCGGCGGCGCACGCGGCAGGCGCGCGCCGCGCACATGGCCGAGCTGGCCGCGCGCACCGAGCTGCAGTCTGTGCTGCGGCAGTGCGTGGACGACGTGCGCGCGCGGCAGGCGCAGGCGCAGCAGCCGGGCGGCAGCGCCGGCCCCGCCTCGCAGTCGGGCGCCGCGGTGGGCGAGCAGCCGCGGTCCTCTGGGCCTGGCAGCTTCTCCCGGCGCCCGAACGCGGCGGCGCTGGGCGGGCGGCCAGGCAGCGCCCTGCCCAGGGGCTCGGCGTGGTCCAGCGCCAACTCCTTCCCGCGCGCCGGCGGCGGCCTCCGCCCAGCCTCGGCACTCCCGGGGTCGTTCGGCAGCCAGGGCAGCTTGGCCTCGGACGGCGTGCAGGGCGAGGGCAGCTCGTCGGGCGGGCCGCTGACGGCGGCCGAGCGCGAGTCGCTGGTGGCCAAGCTGCAGCAGCAGGAGGACCTGTTGGTGAGGCTCATGGACAAGGCGTTCCCCGGCATCGCGCCGCCGTCGCTGCCGGGGGACAGTGCGGGGCTGGACGCGCTGGCGGCGGCGCGCGAGGCGAGGGACGCGCAGGTGGCGGCCAACGGGCGCGCGCTGGCGGCCATGCGCAACCAGGCGTCCGCTGGGCGGGCCGCCGGGGGCGCCGCCGGGCTGCCTCCGCGGCCCATCCCGCACAACGTGATGAAGGACGCCACGCCGGGGTCAGAGGTGGCCAAGGAGGCGGCCGGCCGCCCCTGGGTCTTCAACGTCGACACAATGCTCTCTGAATTCCTCTCCTCGTGATTGTGTTGCGCCCCCCGCGTCTGTCGCCCTTGATTCCAAGTCGCACCCCCGGCGCGAACCGCAGGATGAACTGTTGCACATCTCCGCCGAGGTGCAAGGCACGCAAGAAGAAGGAAAAGGTGGCACATCCCCAAGCAGGTCTGGCTCAGGTCCGCGCCAGGCGCTGCTGCAGGTTGATCTTCTCCACGATGAGATGCGCCAGGTCCAGCGCCAGCGCAGCCTCCTTCTCAAACGCCACCACCTTGTGCCGCGCCACGTACTTGGCCGACCACTCGAGGTGGTCGCGCGCCTGAGCGAGCAAAGCCACCTGCCTGCGCACGTGGAGGTTGGGGCGCGTGACGGGGTGACCGCCGCCCTCCCTGAGCGGCGCTGCTGAAGCAACTCGCGGCGCTCATCATCTGCTTGCCAGAGATGGCTCCACCAGATGCAAAGCTCAACACACTCACGCATTGGGGTCGCCGTCGCCGCCGTCGGCCAGGCACCGATGCAGCACGCGTCCCAGGCTGAAGCACGTGGTGAGGAACAGCGCCTCCTCCTCCTCGGGCGCGACGCGGCCGGGGAATGTCTGCTTGCCCGGCTCGTGCCATGTGCGCAGCGCCGCCTGGTAGTGCTTGGCCGCCGTCTGCGCCGCCACCGCCGCCGCCTGCAGAGGCACGCGACGCCCCGCACACAGCGCGCCTCCGACCCAGGGCTTCTCCCACCCTCCCCGCCGTCCGCGTGCAAGCAAGGGTGCGCCCCGCACCGACCTTGACGTCTGCTTGCTTGGGCGCGGCGCCCTGCCGCCTGCTCTCCTCCAGCACGGCGCCGCGCGCCGCCATGCAGTCCCGCCAGGCGTTGCCCGACTCTAGCTCCACCGCGCGCACCAGCTCCAAAAAGTGCTCGGCGCTCAGCGCGCCGCCCGCCACGGGCTCCAGCCGCCCCGCCCGCAGCTTGTGCATGGCCGCCTGGCGCCGCGCGTCCGGCTCAAAGTCCGCCAGCCACCTGCGCCGGAACGGCCCACGCACACTCGCGCAACCGCCCACACTGGCCCCTGCTCCACTGGGGTATAAACACGCGAGAGAGGAGCAGGGCGAAAGCGCACACAGCACGCCGCGCACCTGAGCAGTCCGCTCGTCTCCAGCAGGATGTTGACGTGCTCGGTGACCCACCCGTCCAGCTGGTAAAACCCCAGCGCGGCGTTGTACTCGGTCATGCCCCGGTTGAACAGCTCGCGCGCCGCCTCAAACGACCCCGCCAGCTGCTGCGGCTCCTCCGCCTCCTCGCCCGCCGGCGCAGGCGGCAGGTGCGGCGCCAGGCTTGCAAAGGCGGGCGCCTGCAGCGGCGCCTCGTCCTGGGCAGGACCAGGCGCCGGCTGCCCCAGCACGTGCGCGGCGTGCGCGCGGCGCAGCGCCTCGCGGTGCAGCTTGGCGTGCGCCAGCCGCAGGTTGGCCACCACGTCGGAGTCCACCACCATGTGGCCCCAGTCAGGCGGCTCGACGGCTGGTTGCGGCGGCTGCGGTGGTGGATCCGACCCGGGCGGCTCTCCTGCACCCGGTGCTGAGTTGTTGGGCAGGCCGGCGGCGACGAGGCGCGCGGCGGCCAGGCAGTGCCGCGCCACGCCCAGCGCCCCCTCGGCCACGTAGAAGCCGGCGAGCTGCACGCAGTTCTGCACCCACTCGGAGCGGTTGAGCGCGGCGGCCGCCGGCGGCAGCAGCTGCCGCTGCAGCGTGGCGGCGCAGTAGTGCGCCGAGCGGTGCCTGTCGGCGGCGTGCCCGTGCACCTGAGCCAGGAAGAACAGCGTGGTGGTGAAGCCGGCCTCCAGCTCCTCGGCGGCCGCCGCCCAACCGTCGAGCGGTGCTGCCGGCGTTTCTGCGGCGTCGCTGGGGCGCCCCTCCCCTGGTGCGCCCGGCGCGTGCCCGTTCTCCGCCGGCGGACGCTGCTGCTCGGGCGCGGCGGCAGCTGCGAGTCGCCTGGCCTCGGCGATGGCCCATGAGGCCAGCGTCTCGGCCTTGGTGAGCCACGCCAGTGCGGCCGGCAGGTCCCCGCGGCGCGACCACAGCGCGCCCAGGCCGTTGTAGGCGGCCTGGAGCAGCACCACGTGCTCGCCTTGCGCAGCCGCGAGCGCGACCTGTTGTGGTGGTGGTGCGGCGGCGTCCTCTTGAGGTGGCTGCAGGGCGCCCACCGCCTGCTCCAGCGTGGCCAGGCCGGCGGCCACGCTGGCCTCTGCCTCCGGCAGCAGGTCCGTCTCCAGCAGCACCACGCCCCGCTGCACGCGCAGGGCGGCGAGATCCAGGGGCTCGGCTGCGCCGGGAGGGCTGCCCGGTCCGGAGAGCGCCTGGATCTGCACTTGCAGCGCGGCGGCCTGCTGGTAGCGCTTCTCGTAGGGCTGCTTGTCATCCTCGTCCAAGCCGGGCTGCACAGCGGCGAAGCCCTCCTGCTGCAGCCGCTGGAGCAGCTGGTGCACCTCGTCGGCGTTCATGAGTTCGCGGCCGGGCGGGGCCCACAACGGTGCTGCACGGGGCCAGCGCCTCCCAAACAGGTTGCCTGCTGGGGAATGAGTGCCCGCGCCTGCAAGGAGTCTCTTGATCAGCTGCGTCGAGATACTCCACACGCCCGCGCTAAGCCCCAAGCCCGTACATGCTCCGCGGCAGCACGCGCGTAGGACCCACACGAGGAATCGTCGTCGTCGCATAAGTGTGCAGAGGCCTCGTCGAAAGGGCTCGCCGTTGGAGTTCTGGGAGCCCGCGTCACACAGGCAGCCTTGGAGAGCGAGATGCCCAGCGACCCCGAGCCCGTCAAGGGCGTGATGATTGCAGAGAGGCCAGGCGGCCTCAAGGCCGGGGAGCTCCCTGCCTTTGTGCCGGCGTGCACGCACAGCCCCGTGGGCTTCAGCGCCACCAAGCGGGTGCGTCCCGCCACGCGGCATCAGTGATGCAGCCCGCTGTGCTGTCCACACAGCCCCCTCGTGGCGACCACCACACGCATCATCTGGCCTGCTGTACACTGCTCACGCAATGTTTGCGTGACGGCAGGTGGAGGTGGTGCGCTTCCGGCCCGTGACAGTGACTGAGCAGCATAAGCAGTGGATCCAAGAGTACCAGGAGGCCAAGCGGCACGAGCGGGAAAAGTCAGCTGAGGACAGCCAGCACGAGCAGGCCAAGCGGGAAGCCCTGGCCGAGTTCAGCACGCGGCTGCGCGCCGCCGTGCTGTCCAACGAGGGCGTGGGCTTTTGGAAGGCGCACACGGGCAACGTGCAGCAGCAACAGCAGCAGCAACAACAACAGGAGCAGGCTTCAGGCGGCAGGAGCACAGCCAGCACGCGCCGAACTGAGCACCAGCAGGCAGCGGAGCCAGCCGCTCCGCCGCCCGAGCAGCAACAACAGGACGGCCCAGCAGCAGGGCCTGCCGAAGCGTCACCAAGCACGCAGGAGGCCCAACAGCGGCAAAAACAGGTGCGTGCCTTTGCTTGCACCACGCTGCTGCTTCACCGCAACAGCAAGCCGTGCCTGCTGGACACCGGCCCCGACCCCCCGCGCGCCCATTTCGCCACGCAGGAGGAGGCTCCCAGCAGCAGCGTCCCGCCCAAGCCGCCCGGCACGCCCTCGGGGCAGCCGGCCGGACGCGCGCAGCACGCCAGGACGCCGTCCCTTGCGGCCCGCCCCGCCAGCGCGGCCAAGAGCAGCAGCAAGCCGGCGTGGGCGCTGAGCGCTGGGGAGGCCGAGGCGCTGGACGCCCAGGAGGAGGACAACCTGCTGTCCTTTGTGCAGGACCTGGACTACGACGCATTTGTGGCGTCCCTAGACGACCCGCAGCTGCGCGAGAGCCTGCAGGCGCTCGAGCAGGAGGAGCGCAAGCCCGGCGGCGCCGACGACCAGGCCTGGCGGCGGCAGTTTGTGCGGGCCATGAACCACGTCTCGCTCAAGCACGCCCAGCGGGCGGCCCGGCGCAAGGTGGAGGGGGACGAGGGCGACGACGTGAGCCAGAGGGACGAGGACGGGCAGAGCGAGTGCAGGTGAGCGAGCTTGCGTTGGGCTTGCGTTGGGTGACCAGGCGCACACTGTCACGCAGTGAGCCGGGCGCTGATCAACCGGGTGGAACGCATGCATCGCAGGTCGACGGTGAGCGCCGCCATGCGCGCCAGCGAGGCGGCGGCCAGGCGCGCGGCGCTCAAGGAGGCCGCCGCCAGCGACAAGCAGCGCGGGGAGCAGTGGGACGCCTCCAGCGTGGGCGGCACCAGGGAGCAGTGCCAGGCGCACGAGGCGGCGCAGGCCCTGGCCGAGGTGTTTTTGCTGGAGAACCCGGACCTGCGGGCCGTCTACTCGACGGCGGCGGCGCGGGCGGTGCTGACGCGGACGGCAGAGACGCTGTCCCAGGCGTGAGGAGGGGCACGCCTTGTGGTAGCACGCATCAGAAGCTTTGAGGTGCCTGTACAAGCACGAAGCAGCTTGCTGGACGCTTGGTGCGACGGCCGCGGTGGCTGCGCTCTCGTGCCCGTCGAGCAGAAGACTATTGTGACGGGCAAGCTGCGCGCTGGTTAAACGGGCGCGCGTGCGTGTATCAGATTCAGTCGCTCGCCTCGATCGCCGCCGCTAGGACGCCAGGCACCCGAGCCTCTGCATGGCGATTGAGCTGCTGAAGCAGCCAGCACCGCTCTGCAGTCAGCGCGCACCGCTCAGCGCTTAGCAGCTCCAGCACTGCACTGCAGCACTGCCCGCGACCGAGCGTGCGCCATGACAGCAGCAACGGCGGCAGCGCCCCACGAGAGCCTGGTGGAGGCGGCGGCCAGCGTGCTAACGCAGCCGGACCCGTGGCTCAAGGCCCAGCTCACGCAGGAAATCGTCAAGGCTTGGAGAGCGGGCGCGATTGAGCGCGTGCAGCCGCCGGGCGGCACGGCGCACATAGTGGTGCCAGACAGGCCGTCGCGCGCCGACGACAGGGTGAGCAAAAGCCGCACCTGCTGGCGCTCAGGCCTGAGCAGGCGTGTGAGAGCGCCGTCGCTCATTTGCGGGGCACGCTGTGGAGTGCACCACAGGTCAAGGTGGTGCCGCCTGGGCAGGTGCCCAGGCTCAAGCAGGGTGGCACGCTGGCGTCGCGCCAGGCCATCGTGCACAGGTGCGCAGGCCTCCAGCAGGGGCAGCTGAGGGGCTGGAGGCGCGCCTCACGTCACCACCAGCGCACCACCTGCTTCCTGCCTCCATGCGTGTGCTGTGCAGCCTCTGCCACATCGAGAGCTGGGCGGTTGACCTGGCGTGGGACATCATCGTGCGGTGCGCGAGCGGTGGGCTCAGTTCGGCATTACCCGGGCTGCACCAAGGCTGCACTTGATGCAGAGCTGTGGAGCCTCTGTGACGCAGGTTCGGCTGCGACCCGCAGTGGGCCCCGTACCTGCCACGGAGCTTCTACGACGACTTTGTCGCGGTGAGAGGCTGTCCACTGCAGCAGCCTGCACAGCCATACATATGCTCGCAATGCTTCTCACCTTTCCCTGACGCCCTCGGGTCACCGCAAACGCAGGTGGCGGACGATGAGTGCCGGCACTTTTTGCTGCTGGAGGCGCGCCTTCAGGGCCTGGACAGCCACTACGGCGCCCTGCCTGCGCACGACGGGTGCGCTCCAAGGCAACAGCTCGCCTGTGACCAAGGTGGCAGGCGGTGGCACACGAGTGGCGTGGGCATGCATGCGCAGGCTGTGGGAGAGCGCCAGCAGGACGGCGCACAGCTGCGCGGCGCGCCTGGCGGTGGAGCATGCCGTGCACGAGGCGAGAGGCCTGGACGTCCTGCCCAACACCATCGCCAAGTTCAAGTGAGGGCGCGATGTCCCTGGGGCGCACCTCTCGGGTTCATCCTGCCGTCACGCTGAGCGTCACCGTTGTGCAGTGAGATTTTCAACTGCGCACGCCTTCAGGAACGCCGGCGACAGCGAGACGGCGGCGCTGCTGGAGGGGGTCATCCTGCCAGAGGAGGTGTACCACTGCGCGGCGGGCGTGCGCTGGCTCAGGCACTTGCACGAGGTGGCCAGCACCAGCGGCAGCACCAGCAGCAGCAGCAGTGGCGAATCCACACAGCCGGCCTGGATGCACGAAGCGCGGCAGCACGGCACGCCGCAGGAGTGGTTCCACGCCCTGGTCCGACAGCACTTTCACGGCAACCTCAAGCCGCCTTTCAACGAGTGGGCGCGGGAGCAAGCAGGCTTCACTCCCGACTGGTGCGCGCGTGGGGGAGGGGGATGGTCCAGAGCGGTGGCGCGCTGCGCGTGGGCCGCACGGGTGCGGGACTCGTCCCGCTCGGCGACGATCGTGGCGCTGCGCTCGCGCTCCCGACGTGCGCAGGTACCTGCCGTTGGTCAAGTCTTCAACAGAGGCGGCGAACGGAGCCAACCTGGAGCCAACCTGAGCCACCTGAGCCACCAGCTGTCTTTGACTGACTCTGTCTGTCGTTCACCATCGTTCAAAGATGATGCCGCCAGCGCAGACGAACCCGAGCTCACGGGTCGCTCGCGCACAGCAGTGCAGACGCCGAGCGGCACGATGGCGAAGCGCACGGCAGCGCGCATAGGGTCGATCAGTCGAGTCTCCAGCGCGTTCACCATCTCAGGCCTGCTGACGCCGGGAGTCCGCCTGCTCCTCTCCAGCCTCACCTGCGCGTTCGCCAGTGAGTCTGCTCTGCTTGCGCATCTCAGGGCGCGCTCGTTGCGCCCCAATCACTGCTGAGAACAAGGGCTCTCCCCGACTGGCGTGCGCACCGCCAGGGCGCCCCCACTCAGAGTCAGCTGCCGCTGAGTGACGCTGCGCGTGCAGGCGGAGCAGTGGGCGGGGTCGTGCGCTTCGCCCTGGCAGCTCTGGTGCACCTGATGGTGGAGGGCAAGGCCCTGGCTCAGTGGCCGAGCCTCGACGCATCGCTGCCGGCGCTCTACCAGAACGTCGTGATCGGAGGTGCGCTCATGCATTCTCTCACATTGGCTGGCGGGCCGGCACAGCCAGCGGGTGGCGTGAGCAGTGGCAGGACGTTTGGTGATGAGCGCCCGCGCGCCCGCGTGCTCCCTGCCCCACAGGCCTGTGGGGCTTCATCTTCATCTTCCGGGTCGGCAACCTTCGGCACCTGGGGCTGCAGGCCGTCGTGTACGGTGCGTGCCCGGCAGCTCTGGGCGTGGGAGCGACGGCGCCCACCGCTGCTGCGTGCTCAGCATGCTGAGCGAGGTGTCGCGATCGTGCTCCGTGCGCAGGCCTCATCCCCACCGCCGTGCACCTTTGCCTCGCCACGCGCACCTGGGGCTTGGCGGGGCTGGAGCTCTCGCCCCTGGTGCCAGCCATAGAGATGCTCCTCAACACGGCGGGCTGGTCGCTGGCCGGCCTCTCCTGGTTCAGCATGCTCAGCTACGACGAGGACCTGGACGCGTCGGACGCGGCCCTGGCGCGAGCCAACAGCATCTTCAGCACCAGCGGCTCCTCCGCGCTCACCAACCCCCTGCTGGTGTAGCAGTTGGGGTCGGCCGGCAGGATGCAGGGGTCAGCGGGAATAAGTCGCCGGGGCAGCAGCGGACGATCTCTTCCGTTCTTCCTCCTCCAACTCGAACTCAAGCCCCGACAGGAACAATGTCCTTTCCCATGATGAGTGCCGGCGCTCGCGGTTCATGCCCTGGTTGGGTGCGGGTGGTTGGTTGGGCGCGTCCACTCACTCCGACGCATTGCCACACACACGCTGCAGACAGTCGCCAGAGAGACTCTTTCTTCTCGGACTCTGCAAGGGCCTGGCCTGGCACGCACGCACGCACGCAGCGCCAGGAGCGAGAGGGCCATGCACTGACCCGAGTGCTCGCTCGCGACGCGCACCCACGAGCAGAGCGGGCGGCGGCAGCTGCCTTCTTGGGTGGCCACCGCAGCCAGCAGGGCAAGCAACAGGCTGGGCAGGACTCCCGTCGTTGGGCAGGGGCTGCGCGTCGGCCGTGCCATCCCCGCAGCGGGCCACGCCTCCCCTCCACCTCGAGTCCACCACCCACCAGCACCTCCACATGGCTGGCGCAGCAGGTGCGTGGTACGCCGCTGCTTGCTGCTTGCGGCGTGGGCCGCAAGGTGCCCAGCCGAGTGGCACAATAACTGGCTGCTCTCCCTCGCGATGCGACGCCCGCTGCAGGTGGCGACCGACGCGACGCGGCGGACCAGGTGGCTGGCGCGCTGCTCACCGCCTTTGGCAGCGCGAGGCACGCTGGGCGAGTCGCGGATGTGCTCGACAAGGTGGGGGGCTCGGGCCGCAAGGTCCCGCGCACACGAGCTTGCGGCGCGCTCTGCGGCGCGCAAACCGTGCAGCGTCGAATGCTGCGCTGCCGTCCCGCTGCGCGCGCAGGCGGTTCGCTTGGCGCAGCAGCGACACGGCGGAGCTGGCTCCTCCCCCGCCGCGGCCTTGCTGGCCGCGGCAGCAGAGCGCGCGCGTGCAGCTCGTCATGAGCAGCAGCAGCACCAGGTGCAGCAGCAGCCGTTAGCAGCAGCCGCAGCAGCGCCGCCCACGGGCACGGTGCAGGTACCACACGGCGCCGCCGTGCGGCCACCTGCCCCAGAGACGGGCCCCAGCGCCAGTGCCCTCGCGCCTCTGGCAGCTGCAGCACCGGCTGCACGCGTCGCACAACTGCCCGCGCCGCCCACCCAGCAGCAGCCCACAACCAGCGCGGAGGAGGCGGTCGCGGCAGCCATGCGGCGCCTCGACGTGCGCACGCGGCAGCTGGCAGCCGCCCGCACCCTGGTCAGCAGCACGCTGCGAGCCACCGCGGCCACCACCGCGCCACACTCCGAGGCGCACCGCCGCGTGGCCGCCGTGGCCGCCAAGGCAGCCACCTTCCGCGAGGCGAGGCGTCCGCTGCGCTGCTGCCGCACTGCTCAAGTGCCTCGCGCCGTGGCGGCGTGCATCCACGCGGCTGGGTGCTGCGGCTCGCTGCTGCCTGCCTGCCTGCAGGTGAGGCAGGAGGGCGCCGAGGTGCGGGCGCGCACCTTCAACGCCGGCGTGGCGGCTTGGCACGCGGCCGCCGCGCAAGAGGCGGCGCGGCGCCGGGAGGAGGCGCGGGCGGCGCGCATGGCGGCGCTGCGGTCCAGCGACATGGAGGTGCGGCGCCACCTGGCGTCTGGGGGGGCACGGAGCGCAGCGTGTTAGCTCCAAGGGGCGCGGCACGTGACTGTGTGTGTGCACCTCGGCACCAACGCAACAGGACGGGGCCCGTGTCAAGCAGCGGCAGCGAGGCACATTAGGCAGGCACAGCCTCAACCGCACCAAGCGTTCCTCACTGCAGCAAGGCTCGCCTGCTGCGTTGCTCACGTGTCGCGCAGGCGTACCTGGCGCTGGTGCGGGAGACGCGCAGCGCCCGCCTGACCGAGATGCTGAGCCAGACGGACGAGTGCCTGCGCGTGCTGGCGCGCCGCCTGGGCATCAGCAACCTGCTGGCGCAGCAGGCGCCCGGCGACGCCCCTCCAGGCCCGCCTGAGGGCGCCGGGGGCGTGGCGGGCGCGCCGCAGCAGCCGCAGGAGGGTGGCAGCGGCGGGGGGGGCGGGCTGGCCGCCTCTGCGTCAGCGTGGTCCAAGCTGGCGAGCATGCTGGTGGCGGACGTGCGCGAGCAGCCCAGGATGCTGCGCGGCGGGCAGCTGAGGGACTACCAGATGCACGTGAGTGCTGGCGCGATGGCAGGGGCCGCGTGACGCCTGCGTGTGCACAAGCAACACGGCGCCCCTCCGCTGGCGTGTGGCAGATCAACCGCCTGCCAGTGCCAGCACAGCGACGGCGTGTCCCAGCTGCTGTGCCGATGCGCTGCGCGTGCTTTGCTGCGGCGCCGCGCGCAGGGCCTGAGGTGGATGGTGGCTCTGCACGATGCCGGGCTGAGCGGCATCCTGGCGGACGACATGGGACTGGGCAAGACGGTGCAGGTGCGCTTGCCTGATGCAGCTAGGGTACAGCCCAGGGTTGGGGAGCCAGAGGCCTCGCGCACATGACGGTGCAGGTACAGGATAAGGGGTCGGCCTGCTCCCTTTCAGCTTCCGCTGTCAAGACTGCTGCTCGTAACTCGCCCTGCGCAGGTGATTGCGTTGGTGTGCCACTGCCTGGAGGCGCGCGCCGACGCGCCGCCCTTCCTCATCGCCGCGCCCGCCAGCGTGCTGCCTAACTGGGTGGCCGAGTTTGCGCGCTGGGCGCCAGACGCCAAGGTGCGCAGCTCACCAACGCACCCGCCACGCCCCCTGCGCATCAAGCCGCTCCCTCCCTAGGGCGACGATGCGAACGAGCAGGTGCTACGGGCAGCGTCCAGCAGCCACATCTGGCCCGCGCGCGCGTGCGAGGAACGGGCTACCCTTCCCGGGAGCAATGCAGGGAGCAGGAGCAACACGGCAAATCAGGCACCATCCCCAGCCAGCGTGTGTGTGTGTGTGTGTGCGTGTGTGAGCAGGTGGTGGTGTACCGCGGCACGCCCCAGGCGCGCGAGGCCATCTTCAACGAGCAAGTGGCGCCCAGCCTGTCCGCCTCCTCCTCGGCGGCAGCCAGGGAGCGGGACAAGCGGGCCGCCGGCGGCGGCGGCGGCGGCGGCGGCGGCGGGAGCGGCGCGCAGGCGTCCAAGGGCCGGGGCGGCGGCTGGGGCTTCAACGTGCTGCTCACCACGCACGAGTTCCTCATGGGCAAGGCCGACCGGCCGCGCCTCAACCAGTGAGCACGCGGCTTGGCGGCGCCAGTTGCCACGACGGCACCTTGCCTTGGTTCATGGCTTAGTATCGCGGTGATTGAAGGCTTGAGGTGGGCGTGGGCGCTTCCGTCGCGCGCAGGGTGCGGTGGAGCCACATTATCGTGGACGAGGGCCACCGGCTCAAGGACGCGCAGTGCAAGCTGGCGCGGGAGCTCGCCACCTACACCTCGCGCTGCAGGCTGCTGCTCACTGGTGAGCGGCTGGCTGGGCGGGTGCGGGCGGAGGCGGCAGCGCCGCGCACCTCACCGCCCAACAAGCTGGCAGCCAGTGGCCCTGGGCCATCGCAAGCCCCGCGCAGCGCCCAGTGAAGGCAGCGGGGGCCGCTCGCCGCCGCGGCAGGGCACCAGCACGGCGTGCGAGTGTGGTGTGCTGCGTGTGTGCAGGCACGCCGCTGCAAAACCGCCTGAGTGAGCTGTGGTCGCTGCTGCAGTTCCTGCTGCCCGGCGCCTTTGGCCCGCTCGAGGACTTTGAGCGCTGGTGAGAGGTGGACATCGCTGCGCTCACCAAGCAGAGGCGCACTGCACCAAGCGTCCCCGCTCCCAACATGGCTCCCGCGCCCCTGTGGCTTGCTCCTCCCAAGCGCTTGCTGCTCTCTCCTCTCCGCCCGCGCTGCGCCCGCCCCTCAGGTTCTCAGCGCCGCTCGAGGCGCTGCGCGCGGGCACGTCGGGCGCGCGCGAGGTGCGGGCCAGCGAGGACGGCGCGGCGGGCGAGGGGCTCACCGAGGAGGAGTTCATGCTCGCCACCAACAGGCTGCACCAGGTGCGCTGCTTGTGTGACCCCTGGGGACAGGGGGCTGTTTGCTGGGCTTGCTTGCCAGGGGAGGCGCGCTCTTGAGCTCCCTCCCTCAGCGCACCCAACACTAGCACGGTCTTGGTCCTGAGTCGGAGGCGCCGCTTCTGTCCGCGCCACCGCCAGGTGCCGTGGCCGTTTGTGCTGCGGCGGCTGGTGGGCAGCGTGGTGGGGGAGCTGCCTGGCAAGGAGGAGCGCCTGGTGCGCTGCGCCATGACGCCCTACCAGCTGGCCCTCGTCGACGTGGTGAGCCTGCTTGCCGGCCTGCTTGTTTGCCTAACCTGAGCACGTGCACAACCTCGCCTCCACTCTGCAGCACCGCCCTCCTCATCCCTTCACACGGTGAGCCAGCGCGCTGGTGCAAGCGCACCACCACTCGCCTGCACGCAGGTGCGCAAGCGGCTGACCGCCGCCGGCGACGCAGAGGACGGGCGCGCGGGCGGCGGCGGCGGCGGCGGCGGCGGCGGCGCGGCCCAGGGCCTGGGCGTGAACCTTCAGAACACCTTGATGGAGCTGCGCAAGATTGCCAACCACCCTCTGCTCAGGTGCGCGACGCCTGGGCACGGCTTGGGCTGATGCAGGCTGTCCACCTGGTGCAGCAGGCCTGGTGCTGCGACACGCGTGGCGTGCGCGTTTGCGCGTGTGTGCGCGTGCGCGCGCAGCCTGCTGCACCCGCCTCACGGCGAGGAGCTGGTGCCTGGCGGCGGCGGGCGGGGCGGCGGCGCGGCGCCCCCGCTCATCAGCGTGAGCGCCAAGATGGACGCCCTGGACCGCCTGCTGGTCAAGCTGCACGCGCGCGGGCACAAGGCGCGTGCGGGCATGTGGTGTGGCAGGCGGGACGCGCTCTGCTTCGCATCACCCGCGGCCACAGCCGCGCCGTGCGCGTGCTTTTGCGTCGCACCGCTGCGCCACGGCGGCGAAGCTCCCTCGCCGTGCTGGCCGTGGGCCCTCGTGGAGCTGCAAGCGCTGGTCGGCACATCCGCTGTGCTGCGTGTCCCTCCCTGCCCAAACTGCCAGTGTTGCTGCGTCCTCGTGCGTGCGTGCCCAGGTGCTGGTGTTTTGCACCATGACGAGCATGCTGGACCTGGTGGAGGACCTGCTCGAGTGGAGGGGCTTCTCAACGGGCGCGCTGCGCCTAGACGGCAACACCAGCGCCGCCGAGCGGGGGGCGCTCATCGCGCGCTTCAACCAGACAGGTGCGCCCGCGCGACGACGGGACGTTGCCCTCGCGCCGCCTTTGCACGCCGCGCCAGTGCAGCACGGCCCGCCGTGCGCGCCGCGTCAATTTGTGCGGTGCAGTGCGGTGCGGTGCGTGTGGGCGCAGGGCCCGACGCGCCGTGGCTCTTCCTGCTGAGCTTGCGCGCCGGCGGCGTGGGGCTCA
>VFQP010003739.1_pt1 | contig 15071 bp, 13 predicted proteins | sample 3512351 | NCBI WGS metagenome assembly VFQP01 (sample SAMN10412372, study PRJNA504923) | tailings metagenome | isolation source: Relicate 1 Philex TSF1 revegetated site | place: Philippines: Tuba, Benguet | collected 2017-08-29 | reverse complement strand
CAACCGATGTGCACGTGCTGGCCGAACACGGTGAACTGCTTGGCCAGGTAGCCGTAGAGGCCGGAGAGTTCCTGGAAGCGCGGCTTGGAGAAGATGCGCTGCTCGAACCAGCGCTGGAAGGGGTGCGTGCCGCCACCGGCGATCTCGATGTTGAGGCGATCGCCAGCGGTCACCAGCGTGTCGCGGATCTGCTGGAGCTGCGCCAGCAGCGGGCCATGCTCGCGCTGCACGTCGGTGGCGATCTCGATCATGCTCTGCGTCATCTCGGGCGTGACCACGCCGGGAAACGGCTTGCGGCGCAGCAGCTCCAGCAGGTCGTTGGCGCTGCTGGAGAGGTCGAGGTCGTAGGTGTTGACGAGCTGCAGTTCGAGCTCGACGCCCATGGTGAGCGAGTCGGAAGACTTGAAGGTTTCCAAAGGCATGGCTTACTCCTTGGTCACGTGGGTTTCGTGCGCGGCCAGCAGGGCGCGCTGCGTGACCAGCGGGCCCAGCAGTTCCTGCAGCAGCATCATGCCGGCCATGATCGAGAGCACCTGGATCGCCGGCGCGAAACCGTACAGGCGGCTCTGCTCCAGCAGGAGAATGGCGAACGCCGACATCGGCGTGAGCGCCAGGCCGGTGAGCAGGCCCTTGCGCTCGGTGATGCCGGAAAGGCGCGCGGCCACCAGGTTGCACCCCACCTTGGAGGCGGTGCGCACGGCGATCAGCAGCAGGCCGAGCAGCATGCCCGTTCCCACGTCGGCCCAGTTCAGCAGCGAGGCGATGTAGACGAACAGGAAGATCGCGAGCAGGTCGCCCGCGGTACCGAAATCGCGCTGGGCATTGGTCAGGTGCACGCGGCGCTCGCGCGCGACGATGCCGAAGGTGAGCGCGGCCAGCAGCGGCGAGAGCTTCAAGCCGTAGGCCGCCGTGGTCAGCAGCAGCACCGACAGCGCAAACACCACGGTGACGCCGCGCTCGTGCGTGCCGACCCGGCTCAGCAGCCAGGGCACGGCCACACCGAGCAGCCCGCCCACCGCCAGCGAGGTGCCCACCACGTGGATGCTGCCGAAGGCCGCGAGCACGAGGTCGCCCGAGTTGTTGAGGTACCAGTATCCCACCACCATCTTCAGCAGCAGCACCGAGATCATGCAGTTGATGGCGCACAGGTGCAGCACGCGTTCGGTCACCTGGCCGGCACTGCGCAGTTCGTTGGCCACGCGCAGCACACCCGCCGGTGAGGCCGACACCGACAACGCGGCGATGATGAGGCGCATGTCCGTTTCAAGATCGAACCAGCCGCTGACCCAGTAGATGGCACCGAAGGTGATGAGGGACTCGACCACGCCAAGCACCAGCACCCACGGGTTGTGGCGGAACCAGCGCAGGTTGATGCGGTAGCCCAGCTCGAACAGCACCAGCGACAGCGCCACGTTGGCCAGAAAGTCCAGGCCGGGCACGGCGACCGTGAGGCCTGGCAGGTTGACCAGGCTGCACAGCAGACCCACGGCCACGTAGCTGGTCACGCGCGGCAGGTGCAGGGTCTGGTGCACGCGCTCGGCCACCACCCACGCCAGCAGCAGCACCAGCGGCCAGGCAATGGATTGCAGCAAAAAATCGAAATCGGTGACCATGGACGGTACTCCTGGAAGGGGCCGGTGGGAGGGGCTCCCGGCGGGTGCGACGCACCGCAGGAAAAGGTGGCACGCGGTGCCACCGCAAAAGTCAAACCGTGAAGCGCAGCGAGAGTTCCTGGAGGTTCAGCTCATCGAGCACCTGCTGCAGCCTTTGCCGGGCCCGCTCGCGGGCACCGTTCCGGTCCTGGGCCATTCTACGGGCCAGGATCAATTCGTTTTTCATCGAATGTTCCCACCCCACCAGTTCGGTCACCGTGACACTGTAACCATGCGCCTCCAGCTGGAGGCAGCGCAGCACGTTGGTGATCTGACTGCCGAATTCGCGCGTGTGCAAGGGGTGACGCCAGAGCTCGGCCAGCGGCGTGCGCGCCAGGCTCAGCGCCTTGTGCTTCTTCATCACCCCGGCCACCTCGGCCTGGCAACACGGCACCAGCACCAGGTGGCTGGCCTCCTTGGCCAGGCCGAAGGCGATGGCATCGTCGGTGGCGGTGTCGCAGGCGTGCAGCGCGGTCACCACGTCGATGCGCGAAGGCAGGTCGGGGTGGTTCAGCGCGGCCTGCACCGTGGTGGCCAGGAAGTCCATGCGCTCGAAGCCCAGGCGCATCGCCAGCGCGCGCGATTTCTCCACCAACTCGGCGCGCGTCTCCACGCCGGTCACGCGGCCGGCCGCCTTGTCCTTGAAGAACAGGTCGTAGAGGATGAAGCCCAGGTAGGACTTGCCCGCACCATGGTCGGCCAGCGTCACGTCGCCGCGCGCGGCCAGCACCTCGGCCAGCAGCGGCTCGATGAACTGCACGAGGTGGTAGACCTGCTTGAGCTTGCGGCGGGTGTCCTGGTTGAGCTTGCCCTCGCGGGTGAGGATGTGCAGCTCCTGCAGCAAGGGCACCGACTGGCCCGGCCGCAGTTCGGGCAACTGCTCCTGCAGCGTGGGGGCCGGCCGCGCATTCGCCTTGTGTTTCGACATGCGCCGATCATAGGGGAGCGACAATCGTGCATGACCTCCGAGAACCACAGCACGCACCCCTACAGCCAGCTCACGCCCGATGTGGTTCAGGATGCGCTGGCGCAAGTGGGGCTCTGGGGCGATGGGCGCATCAGCGCCCTCAACAGCTTCGAGAACCGCGTCTACCAGATCCACCTGGAGTCCGCCGTGGATGGCCACGAGCAGGTGGTTGCCAAGTTCTACCGACCGGATCGCTGGAGCGATGGCCAGATCGCCGAGGAACATGCCTTCGCCGAGGAGCTCGTGGCGGCCGAGATTCCCGCCGTGCCGCCCTTGCGCCTGAACGGCCAGACGCTGCACCACTTCGGCGGTTTCGCCTTCTCGGTCAGCCCGCGCCGTGGCGGGCGCCGGCCCGAGCTCGACGACTTCGACGTGCTGGAGTGGATCGGCCGTTTCCTGGCGCGCATCCACAGCGTGGGCGCGGCCCGGCCGTTCACCGAACGCCCGGCGCTGGACGCCGCCAGCTTCGCGCGCGAGCCGCGCGACTGGCTGCTGGACCACGCCGCCATCGCGCCTGAGGTGCGCACCGCCTGGACCGCCGCACTGGAAGAGGCGCTGGCCCTGATCGAGGCCCACCCCGCGTTGCGCCCCGGTGCGCCGCCGGAGGAAGGCGAGATCGGGCTGATCCGCCTGCACGGCGACTGCCATCCGGGCAACATCCTGTGGACCCCGGAAGGCCAACCCGGCGCCGGCCCGCACTTCGTGGACCTGGACGACGCACGCACCGGGCCCGCCGTGCAGGACCTCTGGATGCTGCTCTCGGGCGACCGCCGGCAGCAGACGCAGCAGCTCGGCGCGCTGATCGACGGCTACGAGCAGTTCCGCCCCTTCGACCGGCGCGAGCTGGCGCTGATCGAACCCCTGCGCACACTGCGTCTGATCCACTACAGCGCCTGGATCGCCCGCCGCTGGGACGACCCGGCCTTCCCCATCAACTTCCCCTGGTTCGGCACGCGCGACTACTGGCAGGGCCAGGTGGACATGCTGGTGGAGCAGATCGAGGAAATGCAGGGAACGCCTTTGGTGGCGTGACGGGCCCGACCACACACAGCGGAAAGAAAACCCCACACGCCAACAAGGTTGTTGCCAATTATATTGCGAACAATTTAATTGTCAGCTACAGTCCACCTCCATGAACACGGCACGCATCTCCCCCGACCAGGCCCTGCAGCTGGACCACCAGCTGTGCTTTGCGCTGTACTCGGCCTCGCTGGCCATGACCAAGCTCTACAAGCCGCTGCTCGAAGACCTGGGCCTGACCTACCCGCAGTACCTCGCCATGCTGGTGCTGTGGGAAACGGATGGCGTGACGGTCTCCGAACTCGGTGATCGCCTGCACCTCGATTCGGGCACGCTCACCCCCCTGCTCAAACGCCTCGAAGCTGCCGACCTGGTGAGCCGCCTGCGCGACGTGCAGGACGAACGCCGCGTGCTGATCCGCCTGACCGCAGCCGGCCGCAAACTCAAGGCGCGCGCCGCACGCCTTCCCGGTTGCGTGCTGCAGGCCACGCAATGCGAACTGTCCGAAGTGCTGGACCTCACCCGACAGGTGCGGGCCCTGCGCGATCGCCTCAGCGCCTGAATCCCCTTTTTTCCCCACCCGGCCTGTTTTTTTCAGGCCATTCAACCCAGGAGCCACACCATGCCCACCTCCCTCGACAAAGTCCTCTACACCGCCCGCGCCCACACCACCGGCGGCCGCGACGGCGCCTCGCGCAGCGACGACGGCCTGCTCGACGTGAAGCTCTCCCCGCCCAAGGCCATGGGCGGTGCCGGCAACGCCACCAACCCCGAGCAACTGTTCGCCGCCGGCTACTCGGCCTGCTTCATGGGCGCGCTCAAGCACGTGGCGGGCATGAAGAAGGTCGCCGTGCCGGCCGATGCGTCCATCGACGCCGAAGTCGATATCGGCCCGATCCCGGCCGGCTTCGGCATCGCCGCGCGCCTGGCCGTGAGCCTGCCGGGCGTGGACCGCGCTGTGGCGCAGGACCTGGTGGACACCGCGCACAAGGTCTGCCCATATTCGAACGCGACGCGCGGCAACATCGACGTGACGATCACTTTGAAGTAACCCCCGCGGCGCTTCGCGCCACCCCCTCAAGGGGGCAATGCCTGCGGACCGGCGAAGCCGGATCCGCGGCATTCTCGACCAGTCACTTCTCTCCGGCTACGGCGCGACTTCGCCGCCGGCCTGCTTCTGCTTCGGATCGTTGGGGTCGTAGATCACCGAGCTGGTGCCCACCCCCACGCCCACGCGGGCGTTGCTGTTGCCGATCTGGGTGCTGGTGCCCACGCCGGCGCCGGCGCTGACCTGTCCGCGCTGGTTCACACCCACCCCCACACCGACCGGGCCCACGCCGGTGCTCACGCCCGCGCTGACGCCGCCCGTGCCCGCGCCGATGCCGATGGAGAACGGGCCGATGGGCACGCCGATGCCGACGCCGGCGCCCACGGAGCCGCAGCCCGCCAGCAAGGCGCCCAGAGCCAGGGTCAGGCCGATAAGGGGCCGGGACATGGGGGAGTGCGATGTCGGTTGAAGAGGGGTGTTCATGGTGCGGTGCTCGAATTCAACAAGGCGCGCGACGCGGTTGCGGGCGCGAACCCCATTGTGAGCGCCAGAAGCGCCAAAAGTGCCGTGCGTTACCGCACGTTGCGAAACCGCGATCTCAAGCCGCTGGCGGTGACAGCCGCTCCATGAGGTCGGCCAGCCAGTCGGCGCGTGGCGTGGCGGCCGATGCGGGCCGCACCAGCCAGGTGCCGTCGGTGGTTTTCTGCAACTCGGCCAGTCCGCCCTGCCAGAGCAGCCAGGCCAGCCAGGCGCAGGAAGCGAGCGACGGTGCCTCGCCCACGGGCAAGGACAGCAGGCCCGTGAACACCACCGCGTCAGGCAGCGCCACGCCATCGGGCCGCAGTTCGCCCGCCAGGGCGTGGGCCAGGGCAGAGAGTGCCGGTGTGCCTTCGAGGCGGGGGCCGAAGGTTTTCAACCAATGGTGCAGGTGCGCCGCGATGGCCGCGCCGCGCTGGGCTTCGGCCTGCATGAGATCGGCGTGGTCCCAGCGGTGCCAGTCCACGGCGGGCTCGTCGCAACCCGCGAGCAGCGCGGCCTGCGCGTAACGGTACAGCGCCTGTTCGTGGCCGTCGGGCTGCACGGCGGCGCCCAGCATCAACAGGGCCGCCAGCCGGTTCGAGCGAAGCTGGTTCTGCTGGGCCAGCAGCTTGTCGCGCATGAGGCTGTCGCGCTCGCTGCGCAGCTGGGCCAGGTCCAGCGCGTTCTTGAGGTCGGCGCGCAGGCTTTCGATTTCCCAGGGCTTGTTGATGTAGCGGTAGATCTCGCCGGCGTTGATCGCCTCGATGGCGTCGCCGATGTCCGAGTACGCGGTGGTGAGCATGCGCACCACGCCGGGGTAGTATTCGCGCGCGTGGCGCAGCAGCTCGTTGCCATGTTCACCGGGCATGCGCTGGTCGCACACCAACACCGCCACCTCGGCCCCATGGGTCTTGAGCTGGGCACGCCCTTCTTCCACGGAGCTGGCGGTGATCACAGGCGCCAGGGGGCTGACCAGGCGCTCGAAATACTTCAGCGCCATGGCCTCGTCGTCCACGTACAGGATTTTCATTGGCGTCATCGGTTCTCCTCGACCGGGGTGTCTTGCGCGGTGGGGAAATACAGCGTCACCGTCGCACCCTCGCCCAGCCTGGAGCGGATATCGATGGATCCGCCCAGCGAGGTGACCACGCGGTGGCAGAACAGCACACCCATGCCGCTGCCACCGGACGTGGCACGCGTCGTCACGGGCTCGACCATCAGGCGCTGCAACACCTCGGAGGTGATGCCGGGGCCGTTGTCGCTCACCACCAGGGTGGCCTGCACGGGTAGGCCGGGTGCGGGGGCAGCCCGGCCCAGCGTGATGAGCAACTGCGGCTGCGCCGGCGGATTCGCACGCAGGGCAATCAGGGCGTTCTTCACCAGCGTGCACAGCACGAGGTACAGCAGGTCGCGCCGCCCGGGCAGGGTGAAATCGGCCGATGCGTCGGTCATCAGCCACTCGGCTTCGCCGGTTTCGAAGGGGTACTCCTCCTGCACCGCGCGCACGAGGTCGCTGGCCAGCAGGCTGGCCGAGGCATCGCCCCGGCTGGCGTCGCGCGCACTCTGGACGAAGGTGGACACGAGCGACTGCGCGTAGGTGGCGCGCCGCTGGGCGGCTTCGATCATGAACAGCACGTCGCCAGGTTTCTGCTGCTCGATGTGGGCCATGCCCGGCTGGCCTTCGGGCGCATCGCGGTGCCGCTCGCGCATCGCTTCCAGGTAGCCGCGCACCGTGGCCAGGGGCGACGTGACCTCGTGGGCCAGGAAGCCCAGCGTCTCGCGCAGCGCCGTGGCGCGCCGCTCCACCAGTTGCTGCTGCCGTGCGCGCTCCAGGCTGGCGGCCAGCGCCTCGCGCAGGATCTGCCGCGTCAGGGTCTCGTCCAGGGGCTTCTCCAGGATCTTCTCCACCTGGCCCTGGTTCACGGCCGACATCGCCACGTCCTTGTCGGCATAGGCCGACACCAGCACGCGCGAGATGTGCGGGTACAGGCGGCGGACCTCGCCAAGCAGGGCCACGCCGTCGCGCTGCGGCATGGCGTAGTCGGTCAGCAGCACGGCCACCTCGTGCCCGCGCTGTGCGAGCAGGGCCAGCGCCTCGTCCACGCCACCGGCCGTCAGCACGGTGAACTCGGTGCCGTAGAGACGCGCGAACCACTTGCAGGCCTGCGGCTCGTCGTCGACCATCAGGACCGCGTGCGGACTTATGGGTGAACGGGAGGCGGAGTCTTGCGGCTTCATGCCGGCCTCGGCAGGTCGAAGGTGAATTCGGTCCAGGCACCCTGCTCGCTCTCGACAGCCAGCGTGCCGCCGTGGCGCTGCACGATGCCGTAGCTCACGCTCAGGCCCAGCCCCAGCCCGGCCCCCACGTCGCGCGTGGTGAAGAAGGGTTCGAACACGCGCTCCAGATTCTCCGGCGCGATGCCCTGGCCGTTGTCACGCACCGAGATGCCCAGCCGATCGCCCCGCTGCGCCACGCGCACCACGATCTGCGGCTGCGCGCGCCGCGCCACCTGCAGGGCGTGCGCGGCGTTGCTGAACAGGTTGATGAGCACGCCGATGATGGCCGGCTCGTCGCCGAGCACGTGGGTGTCCTGCGGCAGCTCGACCAGCACCTCCACGCCCTTGAGCTCGTGGCCGGCCAGGCGTTGTGCCGAGCGCAGTGCGTTCTCCAGCAGGAACAGGCGCTGGCCGTCCTGGCCAGGCTTCTGGTAGGCGAAGGTCTTGAGGTCTGAGACGATGTTCTGGATGCGCTGCATGCCCTCGCGCGCATCGACCAGACTCTCCTTGAGCATCGCGTCGCTGTCGTTCGCGGGCGATGTCAGGCCCATGTTGATCGCCATGAGGCTGTAGTTGACCGGGTTGTTCAGTTCGTGCAGCAGCCCGGCCGACAGCGTGCCGATGGCCGCCATCTTCTCGCGCTGCAGCAACTGGCCTTTGACCTCGGCCAGAGTCCTGTTCGTTTCCATCAATTCCCTGTTCTTCGATTGCACTTCGGATTGAAGTGTGTAGGCTTGTTTTCGCCACCTGCCACTGTAGATGGAAATCACCACCGAAATGACGGCATAGAACACGATGAAGATGATCTGGCCATGGAAGAGGTGCGGATTCTGCACACCTTCGGGCCGCAACACGCAGGCCAGCACGTACATCGCCAGCGTGGAGGCACTGAACAGGAACGCCTCCAGGATCGTCAGTGGCAGGAAGAAACCGATGCCGGAGATGGCGAAGGTCAGCCCCACGAAATAGATGGAGTTCTCGCCATCCGAGTGGAAGATCATCCAGGAGATCATCAGCTGCGGCAGCGCGATCCAGAAGTAGGTGAGCCGGCGGATGTTGCGGTCGCCGAACGGCGTGCGGTAGGTCATCAGCGTCGCCAGGATCAGCAACGCCACCAGCACGCGCACCACGGCGAACTCCACCATGTGCTGGGGGTAGAAGGCCGCGTCCAGCCCCACGCCGCCCACGATCAGCAGGATCGCCACCTTGCAGGTCACCCGGCTGTAGAACTTCAGGTGCTCCTTCAGCGCATCCTCGAAGGTCGCGGGCAGCAGGGCGGGGGCGTCGGTGGCCACGGGCATGGCGGGTCAGGCGGCCTTGACGGCCTCGGCGAACAGGTTGATGTTCGTCGCGTCGGTGTAGGTCTGCGTCTGCGCCAGGTTCGACGGGAACAGGCGACCCATGCCTTCCTCGTTGCGGTAGATCAGGTACCACTCCATGAAGTGCTCCATCCAGTAACGCTCCGGGTTGTAGGAGTGCACATTGGTCACCAGCAGCCGGCCACCCGGCTTGAGGCGGCTTTCGAAGTAGCTGATCAGGCGGCCGCAGGCCTTGTCGGCCAGGTAGTCGAACAGGCCGGCGCAGTAGATGTAGTCGAACTGCTCGTGCGGCGCCACCGCCTCGTCACGAGCCGAGCGCTTGAGCAGCTGGTGCACGGACTCGTGCCGCAGTTCGATGCGCGGCGGGGCATGCCCGGCCACCCGCGCCACCTCGTCGATGCGCTCCCTGGCGTACTGCAGGGTTTCCTCGCTGAAGTCCATCAGCACCACCTCCATCTGCCCGAGGTCCTGCGGTCCTGCCACGAGGCGCTGCAGCTCCACCGCCGGCCCGCAGCCCACGTTGAGCACGCGCAGCGGGCGCCCCGCTGCCCGGGCAGCGCCCACCAGTTCCTGCAGGCGGGTGTGCAGGATGTCGACGCGGTTGCGGTGCGCCTGGGCCACGCCGGCCTGCAGGAACATGTAGTTCACCAGCTCGAAATAGGTACTCGGCCCTTCCCGGGGATTGCCCAGGATCTGGTTCACCATCTGGTAGTCGCCGGCGTAGCCCAGCGGCTTGGCGAAGGTGCGGTAGACGAAGGGCGCGCGCAACACAAGGGGGTGGATGGCGGCCTGCGCGAAGGCGCGGTGCACGGGCTCGAACTCCGGCTCCACCCGCGACGCCTCGGCCTCGAAGCGCAGCAGGTAGTCGCGGCCTTTCTCCAGCAGCGGTCGGCCGATCTCGAAGAAGATGTCGTCGCGCACGCGCCCCTGCGCATCGCGCGGCAAGCCGGCGGTGATGTCGGCCTGGTCGAGCCAGCGCGTCACCTCCGAGAAGTAGGCCCGCATCTCGTTGACCACCACCTGGTACGCCTGGCCGACCTGGTAGCGCGACTCCCAGTCCTGGATGAAGCGGCCCACGGCTTCGGAGACGGTGCGGGTGTCGTGCCCGATGCCGCCGAGGTCGTTCCACTCGTCGATCAGCGTGACCGAGATCACCGCCATCAGGCCGGTGTTGAGCAGGCTCACCACCACCGCCTTGCCCCTGTAGATGTTGCGGTCCCCCGAGCGGATGGTGAGCTCATTGAGCACCTCGCTCACCTGGACGATCGAATACGGGTTGTAGATCTCCATGACCAGCGAGCGCCGCTGCAGGCTGGTCAGTGTTCCGCGCGCGCTGTCTCCCTGGCTGTTGCGGAAGGTGACAACGTGATCGAAGGGTCGCTGTAGGTACACGGTGTGGCCGGTTGATCGGATGGCGGGGCAGGTGCGATGCCCTGCGCCTTGAAAGACTCCCCGCGTCCGAGTGTAGTCAACCGGTTTGACCCGCCGGGCCCACGGGCCTCCCCGCTCAGATCAGCAAGGCATTGACCCGCTTCACGTAGGCCGCCGGATCGTCGGGCAGGCCGCCTTCGGCCAGCAACGCCTGGTCGAACAGGATGTGGGCCAGGTCGTCGAAGTGCGCGCTGGCCTCGAGCTTCTTCACCAGGGCGTGATCGGCGTTGACCTCCAGGATGGGCTTGACCTGCGGCGCCGGCTGGCCCGCCTGCTTGAGCATGCGCGCGAGCTGCGTGGAGTAATCGCCGTCCTCCACCACCAGGCAGGCAGGCGAGTCGACCAGGCGCGAGGTCACGCGCACGTCCTTGGCCTTGTCCTTGAGGCTTTCCTTCAGGCGATCGAGCACCGGCTTGAACACCTCGGCCGCGGCCTCGGCGGCCTTCTTCTCTTCTTCATCCTGCAGCGAGCCCAGGTCCACCGCGCCCTTGGCCACGCTCTGCAGCGGCGTGCCGTCGAACTCGGTCAGGAAGGACAGCGCCCACTCATCGACGCGGTCGGTCATCAGCAGCACCTCGATGCCCTTCTTGCGAAACACCTCGAGCTGCGGGCTGTTCTTCGCCGCGGCCAGGTTGTCGGCGGTGATGTAGTAGATCGCCTGCTGGCCTTCCTTCATGCGGGTCTTGTAGTCGGCCAGCGACGTGGCTTCGGCCTCCGAGGTGCTGGCAAAGCGCAGCAGCTTCGCCAGCTTGTCGCGGTTGGCGAAGTCCTCGCCCAGGCCTTCCTTGAGCACACTGCCGAACTCAGCGTAGAAGCGGCCGTACTTCTCGCCGTCCTTGCTCAGGTCGTCCAGCATGGCCAGCACGCGGCGCGTGTTGCCCTCGCGGATCGCCTTCACGTCGCGGCTCTCCTGCAGCAGTTCGCGGCTCACGTTGAGCGGCAGGTCGGCCGAGTCGACCACGCCCTTGACCCAGCGCAGGTAGGCCGGCATGAGCGCTTCGGCCTCGTCCATGATGAACACGCGCTTCACGTACAGCTTGATGCCGGCCTTGCGGTCGCGGTTCCACAGGTCTTGCGGCGCCTTGCCCGGGATGTAGAGCAACTGCGTGTACTCGGTGCTGCCTTCCACGCGGTTGTGGCTCCAGGCCAGCGGCGCCTGGGTGTCGTAGCTCAGGTTCTTGTAGAACTCGGCGTATTGCTCGTCGCTGATGTCCTTCTTGCTGCGCGCCCACAGCGCATTGGCCGAGTTCACGGCCTCCCATTCGCCCTCGCGCACGTATTCGCTCTTCTCGGCGTCCCAGGTCTCCTTTTCCATCAGGATGGGCAGGCTGATGTGGTCGGAGTATTTGCCGATGATGGACTTCAGGCGCCAGTGGTCCAGGTAGTCGCTCGCGTCCTCGCGCAGGTGCAGGATGACGCTGGTGCCGCGCGCCGTTCGCTCGATGGTCTCGACCTCGAAGTCGCCCGTGCCACCGCTGGTCCAGCGCACGCCTTCGGCCGCCGGCAGGCCGGCGCGGCGCGACTCGACGGTGATCTTGTCGGCCACGATGAAGCCGGAATAGAAGCCCACGCCGAACTGGCCGATGAGCTGGGCGTCCTGCTTCTGGTCGCCCGAGAGGCGGCTCATGAAGTCCTTGGTGCCGCTCTTGGCGATGGTGCCCAGGTGCTCGATGGCCTCCTGCTCGCTCATGCCGATGCCGTTGTCGGTGATGGTGATGGTGCGGGCCTCGCGGTCGAAGCCCACGCGCACGTCCAGGCTGGGCGCGTCCTCGAACAGCGCGGGGTTGTTCAGGGCCTCGAAGCGCAGCTTGTCGCACGCGTCCGACGCGTTGGACACCAGCTCGCGCAGGAAGATGTCGGGGTTGGAGTAGAGCGAGTGCGTGACGAGGTGCAGCAGCTGCGCCACCTCGGCCTGGAAGGACAGGGTTTGTTTGCTCATGGGAGTCTGCGTGGGTGAAAAACAGGAAACAAAAACCGCCGACGCTGGCGCGGCGAGAAGCGGAATTATGGGCGGACGCCCGGAATTCAATCCTCCGCCGGAGGCGGAACGGGCGCGAGCCACTGCACCATCTGCTCGGCCACGGCCAGGCTGGAGAGCAGGTCGAGGTGACCGGTGCGGTAGAAGGTGCGCTGGCTCCCGCGCGCAAACACCAGGCGCCGGCGGGGGTCGTCGTGCTGGCCCAGCGCGCTGCGCAGCGGCACCAGGCCATCGCCCAGCAGCCGCTCGGCCAGCACACTACGCTGCGGCGCCAGCGTGCCGGCCGCCGTGAAGCAGGCCACGCCCTCGGGCAGCGGCACGGGTTCGCGGTGGTCGTCGGCCGAGCCGAAGCGGTCGCGGCCCTGCCAGTCGGCTTCGCACACGTGCCCATGGCGCAGGTCGGTGATGCCGGCGCTGCGCAACTGGCCGAGACGGCCGAACGGGGCGGAAAAGGGCGACGCGGCAAGCAGCACGTCGATGCCATGACCGGTGCGCTCCAGCGGCGCGCCGTGGTGCGGTGTGCCCAGGAACACCAGGTGGCGCAGCCGCGTGGGCCAGTGCTGGCCACTGCGCTGCGCCTCGAAGCAGGCCGCGCGGGCCACCAGCCCGCCCATGCTGTGGCCCAGCAAGGTGATGGTCTGCAGCGGCACCGGCCACTGCGCCACCAGCGCCTCCAGCTGGCGCGCCAGGTCGCGCCCGTTCACCGAGGTGTGCAGGCCGCTGTTGTAGCGCAGGTAGACCGGTGTGCAGCCCAGCACCGCAGCAAGCCAGGCGCCATGGTCGTGGCCGCCGCGATGCCATTGCGCGTCGTTCATGCACAGGCCGTGCACCAGCACCAGCAGGTGCGGCGTGGCACCGCCCAGACGTTCTCGCAGTGGCGGTGCGCGGTCCAGCGGCAGGCGTTCGCCCTGGTACCGGAGCTCCATGGCCTGGGTCAGGGAATTGCCGCTGGCCTGCAGGCGGTCGCCCAGCACGCCGTTGAGCGCGGCGATCACGGCTTCGCGGGCGGGCGACGGCGCGGGATGCAGGGCGGGCTCGTCGACCAGTGGCAGCAGCGTGGCCAGCGCACCGTCGAGCCCATGGCCCACGAATCCGGTCACGCCGCGGATGCCCTGGTAGATCTGGCCGGTGAGCCCACCGGTGCGGTCCGGCAGCCGGCCCGCGGGCAGGCCGATGCGCTCGCGCACCGACTGGTGCACGCCTTCGGCGATGCCGATCACCCCTGTGGTGGCTTCGGTGGCCAGTTGCACCGCCGCCCGCAGGTCGGTAGGGCGCAGGTGGCGCAGCAGGGCGAGCTGGGTGGACGTGGGTCTGGAAAGGGCCATGGGCCATTCTGGACCCATCCCTGCCCGCGGACCATCAAAACCTCTCGCCAGGCCCCAGATAACGCCACTGCCCCACCGGTAGGTTGCCCAGCAGCACGCCGCCGATGCGGATGCGCTTCAGGCCCACGACGTGCAGGCCCACCTGTTCGCACATGCGGCGGATCTGGCGCTTCTTGCCTTCGGTGAGCACGAAGCGCAGTTGCTCGGGGTTCTGCCAGTCCACCTGCGCGGGTTTGAGCGCCTGGCCGTCCAGGCTCAGGCCGTGGCGCAGCAGGGCCAATCGGGCCGGTGGGAAGACGGCCTGCACGTCCTGCGCCACCACGCCCGCGCCTTGCGGGCCATGAGGCGCGTACTGCACGCGCACCAGGTACTCCTTCTCGACCCCGCTGTGCTCGCCGATCAGCGTGCGCGCCACGCGCCCGTCCTGCGTGAGCACGAGCAGGCCGGTGGAGTCGATGTCGAGCCGGCCAGCCGGCGCCAGACCGCGCGTGTGCTCGGGCGCGAAGCGGCGGCCATCGCCCGGCATGCGGGCATCGCCGCGCCACTGGCTGGGCGCACCGATCAGCGTGGCGGCAGCCTCGTGGCCGTCTTCGGGCTGGCCACTCACATAACCCACCGGCTTGTGCAGCAGGATGGTGACCTGCCCGCTCTGCTGGTGGCGCGCCTGCGGCGCGACCTCGATGTGCGCGTCGGGCGGCACGGGCTGGCCCATCACCGCCGGCTCACCGTTGACCTTCACCCAGCCGCGCGCGATCCATTCGTCGGCCTCGCGGCGCGAGCACAGGCCGAGCTCGGCCATGCGCTTGTTGAGGCGCACCTCTCCGCGCACATTGCCCACACGGGCGAGGTCGGGGCGGTGGGGCAGCGGCTGGGGCCGGGACGGCGCGGTTGGTGGGCGTGGCCGGTCCATGCCCTGGCCCTCGGACCGGGCGCGCTTCGGTGCGGCGCCGGGCAGGGGTTCGCGCGGTGGCTTGGGCGCCGAGGCCGACACGCTCTTGGCGCGCGCCGGACCCGGTGGGCGCACGGGTGGGCGGCGCGGCGCGAAAGGGTCGGCGGGCTTTTTCGGGGCGCCAGCTTTCAGCTTGAGCGTGCTGGCGGGTTTGTCGGTGGTCATGGGGCGATCATCCCAGATAGGCCGCCGCGCCGGGCCGCTCCCAAGCAAGGCCAGCCCCCGCGGGGGGCAGCGACCCGCGCAGCGGCGGAGCGTGGGGGTCATCCCTCATCAAGAACGCCGGACCGCAGCGCGGCGAGATCGAGCACGCGCAGGCCACCGTACTCGACCCGGATCCACCCCTTCGCCGCCAGCGTGGTCAGCGCCTCGTTGACCCGCTGGCGCGAGAGGCCGACGAGGTAAGCCAGTTCCTGCTGGGTGATGCGCAGCACGCCGCCCACGTTGGGCGAGAGCAGCGGGTGGAACAGCGAGGCCAGGTTGCGCGCCACGCGCAGGTCGGGGCTGTTGAGGCGGTCGATCTCGCGCGCCGCGATGAACTGGCCCAGGCGCTCGTTGAGCTGGTGCATCACGAAGCGGTTGAAGC
>VFQP010003738.1_pt1 | contig 15071 bp, 7 predicted proteins | sample 3512351 | NCBI WGS metagenome assembly VFQP01 (sample SAMN10412372, study PRJNA504923) | tailings metagenome | isolation source: Relicate 1 Philex TSF1 revegetated site | place: Philippines: Tuba, Benguet | collected 2017-08-29 | reverse complement strand
TGGTTGGTTTACAGGAACTACATTTGTAACGTCTTGGTATACTCATGGTTTAGCTTCATCTTATTTAGAAGGCTGTAATTTCTTAACAGCTGCTGTTTCAACTCCAGCAAACAGTATGGGCCACTCTTTATTATTCCTTTGGGGTCCAGAAGCTCAAGGTGATTTTACACGTTGGTGTCAACTTGGTGGTTTATGGACTTTTGTTGCTCTACATGGTTCATTTTCTCTTATTGGCTTCATGCTTCGTCAATTTGAAATTGCTCGTTCAGTAAAAATTCGTCCATACAACGCAATTGCATTCTCGGCTCCAATTTCTGTTTTCGTTTCTGTATTCCTAATTTATCCTTTAGGACAATCAGGTTGGTTCTTTGCGCCAAGCTTTGGTGTTGCTGCTATTTTCCGATTTATCTTATTCTTCCAAGGTTTCCACAACTGGACTTTAAACCCATTCCACATGATGGGTGTGGCTGGTGTACTTGGAGCTGCGTTACTTTGTGCTATCCATGGTGCAACAGTAGAAAATACGCTTTTTGAGGATGGTGATGGTGCAAACACTTTCCGTGCATTCAACCCAACGCAGGCAGAAGAAACTTATTCAATGGTTACTGCAAATAGATTCTGGTCACAAATTTTTGGTGTAGCTTTCTCTAACAAACGTTGGTTACATTTCTTCATGTTATTTGTTCCAGTAACAGGTCTTTGGATGAGTGCTATCGGGGTTGTAGGTTTAGCTTTAAACTTACGAGCTTATGATTTCGTTTCACAAGAAATTCGCGCTGCAGAAGATCCTGAATTTGAAACATTCTATACAAAAAATATTCTTTTAAACGAAGGTATTCGTGCTTGGATGGCTGCTTGGTGGGCTGGAAATGCTCGATTAATTAACCTTTCAGGTAAATTATTAGGTGCACACGTTGCGCACGCTGGTTTAATTGTTTTCTGGGCGGGTGCAATGAACTTATTTGAGGTTGCACACTTCGTTCCTGAAAAACCAATGTATGAACAAGGTCTTATTTTATTACCACATCTTGCAACTTTAGGATATGGTGTAGGGCCTGGTGGTGAGGTTGTAGATACTTATCCTTACTTTGTAAGTGGTGTTCTTCACTTAATTTCTTCTGCAGTTTTAGGTTTTGGTGGGGTTTATCACTCACTTGTAGGTCCTGAAACATTAGAAGAATCTTTCCCTTTCTTTGGATATGTATGGAAAGATAAGAATAAAATGACCACTATTTTAGGTATTCACCTTATTGTGTTAGGATTCGGTGCTTGGCTTTTAGTTTGGAAAGCTCTTTATTTTGGTGGTATTTACGATACATGGGCTCCCGGTGGTGGCGATGTTCGTATTATCTCTAACCCAACAGTAAGTCCTGGTGTTATCTTTAGTTACATTTTTAAATCACCTTTTGGTGGTGATGGATGGATTGTAAGTGTTGATAACATGGAAGACGTTATTGGTGGCCATATTTGGGTCGGGACATTATGTATCTTTGGTGGAATCTGGCATATTTTAACAAAACCATGGGCCTGGGCTCGTCGTGCTTTTGTTTGGTCAGGTGAAGCTTATCTTTCTTACAGTCTTGGTGCAATTTCTATCATGGGTTTTACTGCTTGTTGTATGGCTTGGTTTAACACAACAGCATATCCAAGTGAATTTTATGGCCCAACTGGTCCTGAAGCATCACAATCTCAAACATTTACTTTCTTAGTTCGAGATCAACGTTTAGGTGCTAACGTTGCATCTGCACAAGGTCCAACTGGTTTAGGTAAATACTTAATGCGTTCGCCGACTGGTGAAATCATCTTCGGTGGCGAAACTATGCGCTTCTGGGATTTCCGTGGTCCTTGGTTAGAGCCATTACGCGGTCCAAATGGTTTAGATTTAAATAAACTAAAAAATGATATTCAGCCATGGCAAGAACGCCGTGCTGCGGAATACATGACACATGCTCCGTTAGGTTCACTTAACTCAGTAGGTGGTGTAGCAACTGAAATTAACGCAGTAAACTACGTTTCACCGCGTAGTTGGTTAGCAACATCACATTTCTGTTTAGGTTTCTTCTTCTTCGTAGGTCACTTATGGCACGCAGGCCGTGCACGTGCAGCGGCTGCTGGATTTGAAAAAGGTATCGATCGTGATAACGAGCCTGCTTTATCAATGCGTCCATTAGATTAATGTAACCTGTTCCGGTTCCTTTTTTTAGATAAAAAAAGACACCAGAACGATCTTTTTTTTTCTGTACCCCAAAACTTTTTCTGTTTTGAGGTACAGAAAAAGTTTTGCATTAATGGAAAACCTAAATTTTTTTTGATATAATTTGTGAGTATCCAGGGGGTGTAGTTCAATTGGTCAGAGCACCACCCTGTCACGGTGGAAGTTGCGGGTTCGAGTCCCGTCACCCTCGAGTTAGAGTAAAATTGTATACTCCTCGAAATTTTAAGTTTGTATTCAACTGGACTTATTTGTTTTACTCGTTTTTTTTTGAGTTATATCTTATTTGTTTTATAAAAGAAATTACTACAATTGCAGGCATGCTTTCTTTGTTAGATGAAAAAAGGTATGGGATTTTTGGAATGAAGAAAACTAAAGAAGGAGGTTTCTAGGTTAACACAAATCAAAAATATTAAAAAAAGAAAACCAATACGAGAAAATGTAGTTACGACATATTTACTTCTGTTTAGTCCTGGGATTCAAAGTAATTTAAATATTCCAGAACTGATACATATTTAAAATGTTTAAACATTGACTTTTTTTCGACCCTTGGCTGTAATTTAATACCACTGCTCTCCTACCTCTCAGTGCTAAAACTTTAATTCCCTTTCAGTTTTTCCGTAAAAAAAATGCAACTCAATTTTTCTTCCTTGTTTTCTTGAAAAGAAAACAAGGATCCAATTGAGAACTTTTTTTTACGGAAAAAAAATCACTATTTTTTCAATTTAAAAAAAACAAAAAAAACAACAGTTTAAAAAAACAAGAGGGTTAACCCTCTTGTTTTTAAGTAATAAAATAAAGTTTTTAGATTAACCAAATTTACCACTTGTACTTGCAATTAAGAAAGCGGCATATGTAAGGACATACCCGACAGAGAAATGAGTTAAACCAACAAGACGAGCTTGTACAATGCTTAAAGCCACTGGTTTATCGCGCCAACGAACCAGATTTGCTAGTGGCGTACGTTCATGTGCCCAAGCTAATGTCTCAATAAGTTCTTGCCAGTAACCACGCCAAGAAATTAAAAACATAAAACCTGTTGCATAAATTAAATGACCAAAAAGGAACATCCAAGCCCAAACAGATAAACTGTTCATACCAAATGGATTATAGCCGTTGATCAGTTGTGAGGAATTTAACCAAAGATAGTCACGTAGCCAACCCATTAAGTATGTAGATGATTCATTAAATTGATTTACATTACCTTGCCAAATACCAAGATGTTTCCAATGAAAATAGAATGTTACCCATCCAATTGTGTTTAACATCCAGAATACTGCAAGATAAAAGGCATCCCAAGCAGAAATATCACAAGTACCCCCACGGCCAGGGCCGTCACATGGGAAACTATAACCAAAATCTTTTTTATCTGGCATTAATTTAGAACCACGGGCATCAAGAGCACCCTTTACAAGAATTAATGTTGTTGTATGTAAACCTAAAGCAATTGCGTGGTGAACTAAAAAATCGCCTGGACCAATTGTAAGGAAAAGGGAATTTGTGTCACTATTGATTCCTTGTAGCCAACCAGGAAGCCAAAGAGCCTGACCAGCTATACTTGGCGCGCTTGTTGAAGAAGAAAGTAAGAAATCAAAACCATAAACAGTTTTCCCATGAGCGGCTTGAATCCATTGAGCAAAAACAGGTTCAATCAGGATTTGTTTTTCTGGAGTTCCAAATGCTTGAACAACATCATTATGCACATAAAGACCTAATGTGTGGAATCCTAAAAATAAACTTACCCAGCTTAAGTGTGAAATAATAGCTTCTTTATGATCTAAAATACGAGCAAGTACGTTTCCACGATTAGCCTCTGGATCATAATCACGCACAAAGAAAATTGCACCATGCGCGAAGGCACCACATAAAATAAAACCAGCGATATACTGATGATGTGTGTATAAAGCTGCCTGTGTGGTAAAGTCTTGTGCTAAGAAAGCATATGGTGGAAGTGAATACATGTGTTGTGCAACTAAAGAAGAAATTGTACCAACACTTGCAAGAGCTAGACCTAGTTGAAAATGAAGTGAATTATTAACAGTATCGTATAAGCCTTTGTGACCTGTACCTAAGCTTCCTGATGGAGGCGTTTGTGCTTCCAGAATTTCACGCATGCTATGCCCAATTCCAAAAATAGTGCGGTACATGTGCCCTGCTAAGATAAACACAACAGCAATAGCTAAATGGTGATGGGCCATATCTGTTAACCACAAACTTTGTGTTTGCGGATGAAACCCGCCTAAAAAAGTTAAAATAGCAGTTCCAGAGCCCTCTCCTGTTCCAAACAAGTGTGATACACTATCTGGATTTTCTGCATAAGCAGCCCAATTTCCTGTAAAAAATGGAGTGAGTCCTGCTGGATGTGGCAATACAGTTAAAAAATTATCCCAACCAACATGTTGACCACGAGATTCTGGAATAGCTACGTGTACTAAATGACCCGTCCATGCCAGAGAACTTACACCAAATAATCCAGCTAAGTGGTGGTTTAAACGTGATTCTGCATTTTTAAACCAAGAAAGTGCTGGTTGAAAAGATGGTTGTAAATGTAACCAACCTGCAAAAAGGAAAACTGCTGCAAGAAGTAGTAAGAAAATTGAGCCAATGTATAATTCTTGATTAGTACGAAGACCAATTGTATACCACCATTGATACACACCTGATGTAGAGATATTTACGGGCCCTGAAGCGCCACCACGTGTGAAAGCTTCAACTGCCGGTTGACCGAAGTGTGGATCCCAAATTGCATGCGCAATTGGGCGAATATGAAGTGGATCTTGCACCCATTGTTCAAAATTGCCTTGCCAAGCAACATGGAATAGGTTTCCAGAAGTCCAAAGAAAAATAATAGCCAATTGACCGAAATGAGAAGCAAAGATCTTTTGATACAGTCTTTCTTCTGTCATGCCATCATGGCTTTCAAAGTCATGAGCAGTTGCGATTCCAAACCAAATTCGACGAGTAGTTGGATCTTGTGCTAAGGCTTGGCTAAATTTTGGAAATTTTGTTGCCATTTTGAATTCTCCTTAACGATAATAAGTGTTTAACACTCATTCTCAAATTTAATTCTGTCAAATTTGAGACGACGAAACCCGTTGTTTAAATTTTGGACCAGAGCGGGTTAGTCCCAAATTTGTTTTACAAATTTGGGAAAGGGTTGGTCCCAAATTTGTTTTACAAATTTGGGGCAAAAGCAAAAAATATTTTTTGCAAAATGAAATACGCTTGAAAACCACGACAGTGGTTGGTCTCGTTTTTGTGAACAAAAACGAGAAAAGACAGACAATTAGTCTTGTTGTTTTCTCCTTCCCTAACTTCCTCCCCAAAAAGATTCTTTTTGGGGACCAATTGGGATCGTCGTTTCAAAAACAAAGTTGGTTTCTTTTTTTTTCTCGTTTTTGTCATCTCGATTTTGGGTACAAAATCGAGAACCAAAAACGAGAAAGGAACCAGACTCTCCAAATAATGAATTAGAGACTAGAAACTGATGACCTTGAGTATCCAAATTGGGAAGGAAAAACTGAGATTTTCTTCTACCCTACGGCCAAAATACGAGCTAAGAAGAATGACCATGTAGTAGCAATACCACCTAATAAGTAATGAGCTACCCCTACTGCACGCCCCTGAGTAATACTTAAAGCGCGTGGTTGAATAGCAGGCGCTACTTTAAGTTTATTATGAGCCCATACAATCGATTCAATAAGTTCTTGCCAATAACCACGACCACTAAATAAGAACATTAAACTGAAAGCCCAAACGAAGTGAGCACCTAAGAAAATTAAACCATATGCAGATAGTGCTGAACCATATGATTGAATAACTTGTGAAGATTGTGCCCATAAGAAATCACGTAACCAGCCGTTAATTGTATTTGCGCTTTGAGCAAAATTACCACCAGTAATGTGAGAGACACCGTTGGCGCTTACTGTTCCCCAAACATCTGATTGCATTTTCCAACTAAAGTGGAAAATTACAATTGAAATTGAGTTATACATCCAGAATAGGCCTAAGAACACATGGTCCCAAGCAGAAACTTGACAAGTACCGCCACGACCAGGTCCATCACAAGGGAATCTGAAACCTAGATTTGCTTTATCAGGAATTAAGCGAGAACTGCGAGCATATAAAACACCTTTTAAAAGAATAAGAACAGTTACATGAATTGTGAAAGCGTGAATATGGTGTACAAGGAAATCGGCTGTTCCTAAAGAAATTGGCATCATTGCAACTTTTCCACCAACAGCAACAACATCACCACCCCAGCTTGGGCTTGTGCTTGCTAGAGCATTTGGTGCTGTAAAACCTGGAGCTAAAAAATGTGTATTTTGAACCCATTGTGCAAAAACAGGTTGTAACTGAATTGCAGTATCAGAGAACATATCTTGAGGACGACCAAGAGCGCTCATTGTATCGTTATGAATATATAACCCAAAGCTATGGAAACCTAAGAAAATACATACCCAGTTTAAATGAGAAATCATAGCGTCTCGGTGACGAAGAACACGATCTAAAAGGTTGTTATAGTTATTTGTAGGATCATAATCACGAACCATAAAAATAGCTGCGTGAGCACCTGCACCAACAATACAAAAACCACCAATCCACATGTGGTGAGTGAAAAGTGAAAGTTGTGTACCATAATCAGTAGCTAAATACGGATATGGAGGCATCGCATACATATGGTGAGATACGATAATTGAGAGTGAACCAAAAAGAGCTAAGTTAATTGCTAATTGAGCATGCCAAGAAGTTGTTAAAATTTCATAAAGTCCTTTATGGCCTTCACCAGTAAATGGACCTTTATGTGCTTCTAAAATTTCTTTTAAGCTATGACCAATACCCCAATTTGTTCGATATTGATGACCTGCAACTAGGAATAAAACTGCAATAGCTAGATGATGATGAACAGTATCAGTTAACCATAATCCACCAGTAACTGGATTAAGACCGCCTTGGAAAGTAAGAAAATCACTGTATTGAGCCCAATCGAGAGTAAAGAATGGCGCCAATCCTTTTGAAAAACTTGGATAAAGTTGTGCCATAAGTTCTGGATTAAGAGTAAATTCGTGAGGAAGAGGAATTTCTTTAGGATCAACACCTGCATCAAGAAGTTTATTAATTGGTAAAGAGACGTGAATTTGGTGTCCAGCCCAAGCTAAACTGCCTAAACCTAAAAGGCCAGCTAAATGATGATTTAGCATAGATTCAACGTTTTGGAACCATTCTAATTTTGGTGCAGCTTTGTGATAATGGAACCAACCTGCAAAAAACATTGCAGCAGCCATAATAAGGGCCCCAATTGCAGTAGTGTAAAGTTGTAATTCACTTGTAATTCCAGCAGCACGCCATAATTGGAAAAACCCGGATGTAATTTGAAGACCCTGGAAACCACCACCAACGTCTGCGTTTAAGATTTCTTGACCTACAATCGGCCACACAACTTGAGCACTTGGTTTAATATGTGTTGGATCTGTTAACCACGCCTCATAATTTGAGAAACGTGCCCCATGGAAATACATTCCACTTAACCAAATAAAGATAATACCGAGCTGACCAAAATGTGCGCTAAAAACTTTTCTTGAAATTTCTTCAAGATCGCTTGTTTGCGTATCAAAATCATGCGCGTCAGCATGTAAATTCCAAATCCACGTTGTTGTAGTTGGACCTTTTGAAAGAGTTCGTGAAAAATGACCTGGTTTAGCCCATTTTTCAAAATTTGTAGCTACCGGATTACGATCAACTACAATTTTGACTTTTTTCGCTTCACGTTCTGGAGGACTGATTGTCATGGCGAAAAATTCTCCTTATTTGAATTAACGAAACCACACTTTCTTAAAGAGAAAAAATCAACCTTGAATCCAAAAACTTTCTAAAAACTGGTATTTTTTGGACCGTTTATTCCCTTTCCCAAAAACACTGTTTTTGGGACTAACTGAAATTTTTGGGACAGGTCAGAAGTTTCTTTTTTCAGATCTTCAAAAAAGGTGATGAAATCATTTTTGATTGTGTTACAAAAATTTACAAAATCAATAGACAGAACCAAAAGAAAACGTCCATTTTCTTTTTTGAAAAAAAGACAGGACGTTTTTCCCATTTTTGGTTTTACTTTTTTGGCACTGTCCTAAACAAAAAATGAAATTTTTTGTTTTGATTGTATTGAAAAAAAATAGCAACTTGAGAGTTTATTTCTAGAATTCCACAGACTTAAGGCGCATAAAGGGTTACTTACTATTTAGTTATTTTAAACAACTAAGTACTTTATACAAAAAAAATGGTGTCATAGGGCATTCTCAACTTTTTTCCTTTTCCCATTGGTATTCTCTTCCTGGTTTATCCCGTTGGTCTCGATGGTACCGAATTTCCTTGGAATTCGGGCAGGGACCAAGAAGAAAAAGGGGATGAAATAGGAACAAGGGCAAAATGGGAAGGCAAGAGCATTCACTCTCTTGCTTCGTGTTTAGCAAGAAAAACACTGTGTTTTTTAGAGCTTACCAGTTTGATTTTACAACATCGTTAAATTTTTGACCGCCAAATTCTAATCCAGTTTTAAAAGCGCATTAAGGTTATTTAAAAAAACAGTATTATAATACTCGAAGATGACGAACTAGTGTTTAACAATTGAGAAAAGTCTACTTTGATTTCTGCATCGTTTTCCAAAAACAAAGCAACATTTCTTTCAAGAAGCTCGGCAACCTTTTTGTTTGCTTCTAAAATTTGAGACGCATTAAGAATTTGGTCAGGCTGCAAAAACTGAAAGAATGCTGTTTCTGGTTTTTGACTAGACTTCTTAATAATATCAGGAGTGATTGGTTTGCCAGTTTCTGTCCAAATGGCATGCAAGAGAGGAAAATAAGGAACAGCCGGGTTACCTGCTCGGCGTTTAAGTTCATTAACACGATAATTTTTGGCGGACGCATAGACTAAAGTATCGACCGGTGACCGAAATAATTTTCGATAACGTGGGTTGACACCCCTTAATTGAGTGCCGGCTGTTTTCACTAAACAAGGTAGTTTTTTGTTTCCTACATTCAAAGTAGCATAAACTTCTCTGGAAAGCTTAGCGTTTACTTTCCTTAATTGAGCTTCAGTTTTTTTCGATGCATTTAGTCTAGCGGAATTATCCAATGACGGGCAAAAAAGACCTAACGCGCCCGCATTTACACTTTGACTTGATGAAAAAAACAAAAGTACAGAAAGAAATCAAGTTAAAATTTGGTTTTTTTTTGACCATTTAAATTTAAATTACGATTTTAAACATTTTTGACAAAATGGAATTAACAGTTTTAGAATGCTCTGTAGATTATTTTTTAATACTCTTTATTTTCTTTTCTTCTATCTAAAACATCTAAAAGATCAGATAACGCTTCTTCCATCACTTGATCAACAACAGCATCGCTATCTTTTTTAAAATATTTAATGTATGTGGGTTTACTTTCTTTGATAAATTGTAATTTCATCTCTAGTAAAGAATAAGAAAATAGGGCAAGTTGATAATTATACAAAAATAAAAACTTATCAAGTTCTAATAAAAAGTTTAATAAACTTTGTTTATTGTTTTTCGATTTTTGTAAACGCTGAATTAAACGAAACCGTAAATTCAGTAATTTAACATAAAAATCCAAAAACTCTAAATAGATTAGGAAATATTTATGTATTGTATTTTTAAAAGCCTCATCGATATCATAAGGGTTTGTTAGAATGCAATTTTCGTATTCGTGCATAAACTGATTACTTATTGCACCACATCTTTGTATTTTTTCTGAACCAAATTTTAAAGGGTGTTTTGGCCAACACGCCTCGACTCGACACTCGAGTCGAATTGAAAGCGAGGAAAAAAACGAAGAATACGAAAAGTACGAAAAAATCACAAACTGTTCTCTCGAACTCGTGTTCAATTTTAAACAAGGCTTTTGAGTTCTAAAAAGTAAGTTTAATTCATTTTTGGAAAAAAAAACTCGACTTTTTAAGTAAAGTAAAAAAGACGAAACATAACAATAAGATAATTCAAAACCTTTATTTATTAACCAATATTTTTTTTCTCTTTTGGCACATTTTTCTAAAAAATGTACATTTTTTTTGAGTTTCGAAGAAAAACTATTCACTATCATATTTTTAATAATTATCTTAATTTTTTATTTAAAACATATTTACGTACACATAATACAATATCGATCAAAAATAAGATATTTTCATTAGTATACTAAAAAGCTCATTTTTTTTTAATTTTTTTAGTGTAATCTTTTATTTCATCCGTCCAGTCTGCTGGCTTTCAAGATCTCCTTTCATTTGCTTTATAGCTTTATGAACTGTTACTGGTGAAAACTCGAGCTTCTGGGTTACAAACTTTTTGGTATAACCTGTTCCTAAAGGCTGTCTGATTTGTTTCTGCATGGTAGTGTCCAGTATCGGTTTCCGTCCGACTTTAGAGTTTCTTCTCCACGCACGCGCCATTACAGCAAAGAACCTTTCATTTCGCACGATCTTTTCCTGTTGCTCGAGCCACACAAAGTCGTCTGTCAAAAGGCCTTTGCAGTCCCCACGAGGCGTGTCAAGCGCTATGATAGTACTCTGTTTTTTGTTCATCTCGGCTACGTTTTTCCATCAGTGCATAACCAATCAGAGACGACTGCAGTGAAAGAAAAATTTCCACGCACATATAAACAAGCCTAGCACCACCGAAAGTGAACATACTGTCCAGGAAATCTTTTGGGGAGTGAATTATACAAAGCGTATATAAATAGAGAAAAAACAGTGTGTGTGCATATTATATACAGAACACGTACACACTCTAGTTAATAGAGAACTATATACAAAAAACCACCCTTTCCCAAATTTGGTCTACAAATTTGGGACTAACCCACACTCTCTTTAAGTGCTCCCCTTGGTGGTTTACTCTTTAGATTCTGCCTCTATGAAATTTTAAACAAAGACTAGTCGGGTTCTCTTTGGTCGTTTTTTTCTTTTTTTACAAAACAAGCGCCAGTTTTTGCTTGTTTTGTCTGCCGCCACCAAGGGTTTTGCAGAACCTTTTGAAAACATGGACGAATAGACAAAGTGGCTACCCTCAAGTGGCTCGTTCAAAAGAGAAGAAGTTTCTGGGGTAGAAGGATTCGAACCTCCGAATGGCGGGACCAAAACCCGCAGCCTTACCACTTGGCCATACCCCATAAATTGTTTTTTTCTATACCCTAGTTTTACATAAAAACTAGTGTGGTGTCAAGAGAACTTCTCTTTTGAGTCTGCCCAAAAAATCTCTTTTTGGGAAAGGAATCACTAGAAATTCATGCCTGCCCCAAAAAACACACTTTTTTGGGGAGACTTGATGATGTTTATTTATAAAGTGCTACTCCAAGGCGTACAGCAAAGATACCAGTAGCCAATGCTAAAAATAATGCAATAAAGACTTGATAATCAGCGATAGGCATAAAATTATGAAGAGTTGGTGATATTACCTGTACCAAAAATACAATTTTTGGTTCTAACTCTTTTGTTTTGGTACAGTTAGTTCCGAAAACACTGTTTTCGGAATCGTCAATTGCTGAAATTAGAGGTTTCCTCCACGACTGGAAAGTAATACAATCACAAGCGGTCCAGCCGCAACAATGAAGAGTAAAGCAGTTAATTGTAAAACAATTTCTAGATTCATGGTTTTTTTTCGTGTCGCAGTTTTTTATTGAGTTTTTTTTTGAAATTCACTGTACTAGCACTAAAAAACAGATTTTTAGTGGACTCTGGCCCGAAAATGCAAATACAAGGTGTTTGGTTCCTTTCTTAAAACATTAAGGTTTGGTCCCAACTACCTTTGTATTCAAAAGTTGAGGTAAGATGTTATAAAAAATGAATCAATGAATCGTAGTGCCGAAAAAAGACTTTTTTTGGCAACAAATTTGGGTCCAGATAACTTATCAGTACAGTAGTGATAAAAGCGTTATCTTGAGAAATTTAACGGAAACTTACTGATGCTTGCCACACAAGAGCTAATAACAAGAAAAGTACTGGGATAACCGGTAATACATCTACAATCGGATCAAACGGAGCGTAGGCTTCCGGTAATTTTGCTAATAATAACACGGGAATCCTCCAAAATAGTTTATCAATTCACAAAAAGAAATACTGACAATTACTCAATTTTGTCATCAGTTTCTCGAACCAAAATTATTCAATTTAGGTCTACTCAAAACTTTTTTAGAAATAGGTCCAAAAATCGAGTGTTAGTCATTACTTCTAAAAATTTGGTCCGAAAACTGTAAATCCTGAGAAAGTCTCTTTTTGTTATTTGGTATTTTCGATACCATTTTTGACGTGTTTCTTCTTAGTTCTATTATGCTAACAAAACAGCGTTTTGGCTAGTTTTTTAAATAGTTTGTTTTCCGATGATACAGTTTTTAAAATAGAAAACTCATCTTGTTTACCAAAAAAAGAATTTTTTTGGTACCAAGTGGAATTCTTAAAAAAGTTAGAAAATTCAACAAGAACTAAAATTGAAAATCAATATTGCTTATGGAATTAGATGTATTTAGTGTATTTATGAAAAAAATTAAAAAGTTTTTTAGATATTTAAAATTTTGTATTTTTTTTCATAAATACACTAAATACATCTAATTCTAGAAAAAAAGTCTACTGTTACACCTCATCAAAAAGGTTTTTATTAGCAGGAACAAAAAATTGGTTCTAAATTTAAAGATTTTGGGAATAAAACTCTAAATCCTTTTTTGACCCATTTAAAATAGGAGAAAGTGAAATATGAAATTAGCTTATTGGATGTATGCAGGCCCAGCACATATTGGCACTCTACGAGTTGCTAGTTCTTTTAAAAATGTTCATGCTATCATGCATGCTCCCTTAGGGGATGATTATTTTAATGTAATGCGATCTATGTTAGAGAGAGAACGAGATTTTACACCAGTAACAGCAAGTATTGTTGATCGGCATGTTCTAGCAAGAGGATCACAAGAAAGAGTTGTTGAAAACATTACACGAAAAGATAAAGAAGAAAATCCAGATTTAATTATTCTTACTCCGACATGTACTTCAAGTATTTTACAGGAAGATTTACAAAATTTTGTAAATCGTGCAAGTTTAGATTCCAAATCAGATGTCATTTTAGCCGATGTAAATCATTATCGGGTTAATGAAATACAAGCATCAGATCGAACATTAGAACAAATTGTTCGATTTTATTTAGAAAAAGCGAAACTTAAAAATGAATTAAATATTCAAAAAACAGACAAACCATCTGCAAACATTATTGGTATTTTTACGCTTGGCTTTCATAATCAGCATGATTGCCGTGAATTAAAAAGACTTTTAACAGATCTAGGAATTACAATTAATGAAATCCTTCCCGAAGGTGGGTCAGTTACAAATATTAAAAAATTACCAAACGCTTGGTTTAATTTAATTCCGTATCGCGAAGTTGGCTTAATGACAGCAAAGTATTTGCAAACCGAATTTGATATGCCTTATGTTGCTGTAACACCGATGGGTTTATTAGAAACTGAGAATTGTATTCGCGAAATTATAACGGTGATTAAAAACTATGAGCCATCTTATGATTTTGATTTTGAATCGTATATAGATACTCAAACCCGTTTTATTTCTCAAGCAGCTTGGTTTTCACGCTCAATTGATTGTCAAAACTTGACGGGAAAAAAAGCTGTAGTTTTTGGAGATGCAACCCATGCTGTGAGTATGACTAAAATTTTATCTCGTGAAATGGGAATTCGTGTTTCTTGTAGTGGAACTTATTGTAAACACGATGCTGATTGGTTTCGAGAACAAGTTGATGGGTTTTGTGATGAAGTATTAATTACGGATGATCATACTCAAGTCGCTGACATGATTGCGCGTATTGAACCAGCCGCTATTTTTGGAACTCAAATGGAACGTCATATTGGAAAACGGCTAGATATTCCTTGTGGTGTAATTTCAGCTCCAGTTCATATTCAAAATTTTCCATTAGGTTTTCGCCCTTTTTTAGGGTATGAAGGAACTAATCAAATTTCTGATCTTGTTTATAATTCATTTACTTTAGGAATGGAAGACCACCTTCTTGAAATTTTCGGTGGTCATGATACTAAAGAAGTTATTACAAAGTCATTATCAACAGATTCGGATTTCGAGTGGTCTCCAGAAGCCTTATCAGAATTACAAAGAATTCCTGGTTTTGTTCGAGGCAAAATTAAACGAAATACTGAAAAATTTGCTCGTGAACAAAATATCAAGACTATCACACTTGAAGTCATGTTTGCTGCAAAAGAAGCTGTTGGTGCTTAACCCTTTATTCACGCAAGATTTTGGTTTTATTTTTTTTACCCGCGATAAAATCGCGGGTAAATAGTCTTGTTGTCCAAAAGTGTTTTACATTATATTTTAGTTCAAAAATTTTTATCTGATTGAGAACCAATATATTAGTTTTTATAACAAAGAAAAAAAGCAAAACCCCTAGATTTCAGAGATGGAAAAAACATTTGAAATTCAAATATTTTTTACGACATTTTTAAATTTAAAAAAATTAATAAAAGTAAAAAGAAAAAAATTAAAAACCATGTCATCCAAATTAAAAAATCTTTTGCTTTACTATAATTTGTAAACAACCCAGTTTCTAAAAGTTTACGTAAAACGATATTTTCAGTTGGAGTTTGAGGAACAATTAAAAAAATAATACTAAGAGCAATCAACAATTCGATAAAATGTAACATAATTATACAATAAAAGTAATTTCGTATATTGTTTTCTCTATTGAACCAATAGCTTATCAGTCTTAAAAAAGTTTTGGTAAACTTAAAATAAGGTAAAAAACTGATGCCGGGATAGCTCAGTTGGTAGAGCAGAGGACTGAAAATCCTCGTGTCACCAG
>VFQP010003737.1_pt1 | contig 15072 bp, 16 predicted proteins | sample 3512351 | NCBI WGS metagenome assembly VFQP01 (sample SAMN10412372, study PRJNA504923) | tailings metagenome | isolation source: Relicate 1 Philex TSF1 revegetated site | place: Philippines: Tuba, Benguet | collected 2017-08-29 | reverse complement strand
ACGGCGCAAGGTGCCGCCACACGCCGCGCTTGCACAGCCGCGTGCTCGAGTGTGCGCTGGGTGAGGCTGGACCCACACCCACTGCGGCGCTGCGTGCCGTGGCGCCGCGCGTGTGCAGGTTGGTCAACCGCAAAAAGTACGACATGGTGGCGCCGCCCACGCCCAGGCCGCAGGAGCAGGGCGCCACGCTGGCCGATGCGCTGTGCACGCTGTGCCTCGGTGAGAGGGGGGCTTTCCCGCAGCACGCAGCTTGGCGCGCACGTAAGGCCGCGGGCGATGTGGACACACCGTCCACGCCCGTCGCGTGATGGTGTGCTGCTGCAGGCCTCAAGGAGGGTCAGGCGGTGCAGGAGCAGGACGGCAAGCTGCTGGTGAGCGTGCTGGTGGGCACGCTGCCCGAGCTCTCGCAGGCGCAGGCCGAGGCCATCGTGGCGCAGCGTAGCGGATCCAGCACCACCACCACCACCACCACAGCTTCTGCCTGACGTTCTTGGGTATGCTGACGGGGGACGTTTGCTCACGCTGCAACAGTTTTGCAAGGTCCGGACAGTCGAGATGGGGATTGGGTTTCGCAGGGGACAGCGTACAGAGATATTGGTCGGAAGAAGAGAGTAGAAGACATGAGAGCAGCAAGAGCAGCGCGGTGGGGGAGCAAGGGGCCTCCCCGTCACATTCACAGCTGCACGGCCTTGACCTTGTGCTTCTTCTTCTTGCCGCCGTGCGCCGCGCCCTTGCCAGCGCCGGCCGCCGCAGCAGCGGCAAACGCCTCGGCGGCCAGGCGCTCAATCTCAGACTTGCTGACGCCGCCCCCAGCGCCCCCCGCCGCCCCCCCGCCGCCGCTCGCCTTCTTGCCCTTCTTCTGCTGCTGCTTCTTGCTGCCGTTTGCTTGTTGCTGCTTGGCCGCCTTGGGGGCCTCCTCCTGGTCCTCCTCCTCCTCCTCCTCCGCGTCTGCCACCTCCTCCTCGTCCTCCTCGTCCTCGCCCGCTGCTGTGGCGGTGGCGGCCAGCGCCACGCCCCCCACCGCCATGTTGCCCACCACGCGGTCCAGCTCGGCACGCGCCGCCGGCACCTTGTCTGCGTCCACCTGCACGCACCCCGCCGCACCGCGCCCAGGCAGGAGCGTCGCTTCCCTGGCCGCCAGACAACACAAAGAGGCGGCCTCTGAGGACTCTTGTCCGCCGCGCCGCACCTGCATGACGAGGCGGTAGGCCAGGAGCCCGTCCTTGGTCACGGGCCTGCCCTCCACGGGAAAGGTGAAGGACCACGCGCAGTGGCGGTGCAGGAACTCGTCCTCGGGCCGCGTGAACACCAGCGGCGCCTCGTCACTCCCCCCCGCCTGCGACAAGGGCGACAACAGCACGGGCGCCACGCTCTGGTCGCGCAGAGCCACGCCGTCTTCCACCAGGGCTGCCGAGGGGGTGCGCGTGCGCCGTTGCTGCCGCGCGAGTGGGCACGCGCACACCTGCTTCTTGCTGCTGCCTGCCCCTGACGCTGCGCCCGCCGCGCCGCCGCCGAGCGCCGCCACGTTTTGCTGCTCCACGTACACGCGCGTGCACAGCAGGTAGCGCTTGAAGTCAAAGTAGCTGCGCGCCTGCGCGTCCAGCACCTCATCTGCAGGTGCGCACGCGACAAGAGCGCACGCGCATGTGGCATTCGGCGACTGCGTGGTGGCCGCGCCGCGCAACGTGCACGGTGGCAAAAGAGCGTCGCTCACCGTCCTCGGCGCAGTCCTGGATGTCCTGCATGACGAACTGCAGCAGCGGGGGGCTCAGCTGGGGCGGCGCGTTGAGCAGCCGGTCGTTCACCAGTACGCCAGTGCCCGCCGCGTCAAACGCCTGCAAGCAGTGGTCCACGGCACCGGCGGTTGGGTGACAGAAAGGGGGCGTGCCAGGGCGGCGAGCAAGGTGCAAAGACGACGCGCTGCCGTGGTGGCCTCAGAGGTGGTAGTAGCAAACTTGGAATCCGTGAGTCTTCAGGCTGCTGAGGCACAAGCCCCAGGTCGGTTCGTGTACGGATTCGTTCGTCCCAGGCCGGCGCCCGTGTCGCGTCCATGCGTGCAAAGGAAGGAGCCTCATTTCTTGGTGTTGTAGTAGCAATACTGTGTTAGGTTGAGCACCACGGTTGGGTCTGCTCCTTGGTCGTAATCATCGGCTCCGTCTCTCCTCGTCGTGCGGTGCGGTGCGGTGTGGGTGCATGGCCATGTTGGATGTTCGATCGATGCGCGCCAAAGGACCCACCTTGTTGAGCGCCGCCTTGTGCGCCGCCGGGCACTTGGCCAGCAGAAAGGCGCGTATCTGTTTGAGGAACGCCGTGTCCTTGTGCTCCTGCGTGTTGAGCGCCGCCAAGACGGCAATGGGGTCGTCGTCCTCGTCCGTCTTGACCACCAGGCCCACCTCATTCTGCGCAGAGCGCGCGCGTGACACAGTTGCAACGCCATGTTGCTGCCGCCGGCCGGTGAGGTGAGCCGCCGCGTGATCACACGAGCGGCCGCCCGGCGCCTGCTGGCACTCCCCCGCCCACCATCATCACACGCCACGCATGATCAAGCACCTTGATGATGGCGTCGATGAGGCCCGAGGAGTCAAAGAGCTCCCCGTCCAGGTAGTTTGTCAGGAGCGCCTTGAGCCCGAGAAAGTCCTTCTCGCCCGGCGAGAAGAACTCGAACTCGACCCTGATCTCCTGCGCGTCCTCCTGATCGTCGTCGCCCTCGTCATCGCTGCCCGCCTGCTGCTCCTCCTCGTCGGAGGAGGACACCTCGGGAAAGCTGTCGTCGCCGCCGCTCGAGGACGCCTCCTCCTCCTCATCGCCGCTGCTCGCGTCCTCGTCGCCATCTTGACGATCAGGCGGCTGCTGCTGCCGCTGCTGCTGCTGCTGCTGCGCTCTTCTCCGCTGCTGCTGGGGCTCCGAGCTCTGCGGCGGCTGGGGCCGTGCGCGCTTCTTGCTTCCTGCGGGGGGCTGCTGCTGGCCAGCAGATGGCGCAGCGCCTCCTTTTAGTGAGCGTTTCATCGTGTGCATGCACGCTCTGCAGCAGGCCCAGACGGTGTGCGTTGGGATCCCACACGCGCCGCAGCACGAACGCGGGTCCGGGAGCGACAGCTCGTGATATCTTGGCACGCACGACGAAGGGGGGCGCGTGTGGTGGAGGAGGAGTGCCCCACACCAAGCACGCGCTCCTAGGTGCCGAGCGCACGTGCCCGCGCAGCCGCACCGCACCACCTGGGGCGAGCGCACGTGCGACCCGGCAGGTGCACGCCTTGAGCATGAGCCAGGGGCAATGAGAGCTGCTTCACAATCATTGCCCTGGGCGCTTACCGCCCTAGACCTGCCCTTCCACGCTACCACCACCTGCTGGAGCCAGGTCCCCTGTGTTCAAGACGCCGCCCCCCCACACACACGCGCCTCGGCCCAGACTCAAGAGGTGTTTGCCACTCTTGCGTAGTGCACGCCTCGGCAAACTCTGGACATCATGCCACCCCACACTTGCCTGCTCTCTGGCTCGCAGCGGGGTTCTATTCCTCCGCAGGACGCGCCGGGGGGCGCGCGCTGGCTCCAGTCCCCTTTTTTGGCATGGTGGCGCTGCCACTTGTGCGCGCCCATGGCGGCCCATAGAGGCTAGCCTCCTGCCCACTACGCATTCCCAAAAAAGGACACACCGGGCCCGCCACGCCCGAGCAAGCGCAACACACACACACACACACACACGCAAGCGCCATGACGTGCGCTGCGATGCTGGCGACGCTGCTGCTCCTGTTCGCGGCGCCCCCTGGCCTCGTTGAGGCTCGCCGGCGCCTCGCGCAGTTCGGGAGCAGCACGGCGTCCGCGACGGCGGTCGCCACGGCGGTCGCGGGGGGCAACAGCCAGGCTGTCGCTATCGCGATCGCCACCGCTGGCAGCTCCGGATCGGGCACGGTGCGGCAGAGAGCTCTGTGGAGCCACCACGCTGGCGCGCCGCCACGCGCACGTCGGGCATCAGAAGCTCAACGCAGCGTAGCCCCTGTGCACCACACACACGCGCGCGCGCGCGCAGGCGCAGTCCCAAGCTGTGGCGCAAGCCGTGGCCGAGGGCTACGCTCGGGTACGCTCGTTTGCTCGCTCGCTCAACTCGCCGTGTGCGCGCGCGCGCTGAACCCCGCACGTGCGCGCCTGCCCTGCACGCACGCACGCACGCACGCACGCACAGAACCCGACCACGGCCGCCGCCACGCTGGCCGAGGCGCTCTCCATCGCCGAGGCGCAGGGCCAGGGCCGGGCCGCCGCCAACACGCTGTCCACGGGGCTGGGGCTGGGCGGCTCCTCTTCCCAGGCCTTCAGCGCCGCGCTGGCGCAGGCCACCACCAGGGGCTACGGCCTGCAGGGCATCCTGCCCAGTGAGTGGGGGAGCAACGGGAAAGGACGGCGCCTGGGGCGCACCTGCGTGTCTGGGAAACGGTGGTCCGCCGACGTTGTCCTGGCCTGGTGCACGCACACGCGCGCAGACGTGTCGCCCGGCCTGCTGAGCGGCATCCCCGGCCTGCAGTTCGGAGGAGGGCAGGGCGGCTTTGGTGGCAGGCGTGACGACGACCGCGACTTCCGCCGTGACGGGCGCCCTGGCGAGGGCAGGGGCGGCTCTGGGTTTGGCGGCGGGACCGGCTTCTTCGGCCCTGGCCGCTGATTGGCTCAGGGCGCTGCTGCTGCCGCGTGGAGAGTTGAACGCGTGGTGTGGGCGTTGAGGAGTGCAACTCAAGAGTTGAGGGGCGGCCATCGCACGCTAAAGCCACCGTCTTGACCTCTAAAGGTGTTGCACCCGAAGCCCCACAAAAAGAATCAAATGGATGCAGGGCTCTTCGTCTCGCTCAACAGCAGCGGCAGCAGGAGCGCCGCTGGAGCAGACTTGAGCGCTGGGCGCCGCCCCTCAAGGGTCAGGCAGCACACGCAGCGGTGTCCCCCGCCACAGTCCGCAGGCAAGAAGCCAGGCCAAAAGTGCACAGGGCGGTCACGGTGCTTTTGTGTACACGTGGTGCACCTTCGACAGGGGTAGACGAAGGGAAAACCGCGCAGAGGGAGCCGAGCCGCACATGCCATCCTGCCTCTCCTCCAGCGTACACGTCCGCCCCATGCTGAGCAGGCCTTGCGCGCAACAGGTCATGTACACGACGCCACGCTCTAGGCGGGCAGCTTGACGTCGGAGATGGTCATCTCCAGCACGTCCTCGGGGCCCGCCGTCTCGGGCACCTGCGCATAGCCACAACGGTGACTTGCCAAGCGCTGGTTGGGTTGCTGCGGCTTCACCGTGTGGCCCAGGGGGTGCCGCGCCAGGTGCGCGCCCACTCACGTCCAGGACGCGGTCGGAGCCCTCCTCAAACACGTATGCGCCGTCGCCGCGGCGCATCATGAACTGCAGTCAAGCAGGACCACGACGCACAGCAGCGTGAGGCCGCTTGCCACACGGCACAGGCGCATGCGTCGAGTCTTGCCTGTTCAGCCGTCACACACGCGCACCTTGAAGAGCCAGGTGCCGGGGCGCACGCGGCCCTCGTACGTCCACCAGTGCCTGCAGTGTGCACATGCGCCAGGGAGAGCGCCCGCGGCGTCAGGACCCTGAGGCCCCGCACGTGTCTCTGCTTGGCTTGCTCGGCCCCTGCTTGGTGGCAGGAACACGCCCTCGTCCCGCTGCGCACGCACCCCTGGGTCCACTTCATGTAGGGAGCGATGGTGGGCGTGAAGCGGCCCAGCTCGGGCACGCGGCCCGCAATCTTCCAGGCGTCGCCCAGGCCCACCTCCTTCTGGAAGCGGATGCGCACCTGCGCGCAGCCAAGGTGGTTGCTTGCGGGGGCCAGTCGATCGACGGGTCCTGTGCGGCACGCGCCCGTGTTCAGCACCCCCCCCCCCCTAAGGTCGCACCATGGGCCACGAGGGCGCCTCCTGCTCCTCCAGCGCGATGAGCGCCTTGGTCTTGGCCTCGATCTTCTTGTTCAGGCTCTCAGAGTCCACCCGGGGCGCGAACGACTGCGCGGCATGCAGTGCGAGAGCGCGTCGCGGACTGGCCCGCGGCGCCACCCTGCACACTCGCGCCGCCCTGAGCTGGCTTGCCCCCTCTGCCACACGCTGCTGCTGCCCCTGCCTTGTCCCCTTCTGCGCCGAGCGCGCCCACGGCGCCTCTCACCACAACTTGCCCCCCAACCAGGCGCGCACCTGGGCCACCGAGTAAGTCTCGATGTCTCGAACCAGCGTGCTGGCCACACGCGCCTTGACCACGCGCGCAGGCGCTGCAGGGGCAGGGAGAACAGGCATCGATGCCCGCCGCGCATCAGTCCTCGCTGGCGCCCTCAGGGAGCAGCGCAGCCGTCGTGCCGCATGGCGCCAGCCACGGCTGCTGCATCATCGCTGCGAGCGCCCCTGTGGCCAGAAGCTGTGGCCGCTCGACTTGGAGTCGTCGAGTGCTCGGACGCTCACCCGCGGGGCGGCCCATCGCCTTGTTGCAGCAGGCGGAGGCCTTCGAGCTGGTCTTGTGCATCATCTTGCTTGAAATCGCGCGCGGCTGAGCTGCTGCGTGTTGGAGAGCTTGGCGTCTGCTCTGCGGCCTCGTCTGCAGTGATGAAGTTTGCTGCCCCAAAAGCGTGTGGGTGCGGCGGGCGTGGCCAAGGGCGTCTGGCGCGCGCTGGGCGTGGCGCCGGAATTTCCCTGGCTCCTGCATGGGGCTTGCGCGCGTGCCGCAGTCGCCGGCCTGCGTGCGACGCCTGCAGAGGGACGAGACACCATGGTGAAGAGCAAGAGTGAGTCGCTGTGGCCGTGCACGCGTGCAGGCTCGAGCACACGCAGGGCTCCCGACGCCGTGCCACCGTCGTCGCAGAGGATGCAGCTAGCTGTGCAGCTTCACAGGCTTGTGACGCTTCCATCATGTGTAATCTTGCAGGCAAGAAGCAGAAGAAGAAGGGCGCCAGCCTCGAGGACGTTTTCGGGGATGGCGCGGGGGACAAGCTAGCGGCGCCAGGCGGCTGGAAGACGAGCGTGGCGGACATGGCGCTGGACCAGGACGACGTGCCCAAGCCGCAAGCTCCTCAAGCAGGGGACGCCGCCATGGGCGGCGCGCAGCAGCAGCAGCGCACCAAGAAGAAGAAGCGGAGAGACCGGCAGCCGCAGGCCATGGTCGCCGACGAGGACGCAGTGACAGGTGCGCGCCAGGCTGCTGCACCGCCCCGGGCTCTGCCACGCCGTCTGCTCTGTGACGGGGGTGAGGTTGCCCGCCCCGCCTGCCCCGGGCGCAGAGATGGACGACGGCGAGTCGCTGGCCACCGGCGTCACGCGGGCCAGCGGCAAGGCCACGTCCGTGGTGCCCGGGCTGGGCGTGGTGGTGCACAGCATGAAGCGCGGCGACCACACGGCCCGGCAGAAGCAGCGCAAGGTGGTCAAGGTCAAGAAGGTGCGCAGCCTGGCTGCTCAACCGCTGCAATCGAGGCAAGGCTGTCGCGTAGCTGCCGCCGTCCCCGGCGCACCCGTCACGGACGCTCTTCTTTCGCTGCTCATGGCGCTGCAGGCGCTGGCGCGGATGGACAAGGTGGGCACCAAGCTGGACGGCAAGCAGCGGCGGCGGACCAACAAGCTGGGGCTCAAGCACATGTACTGAGGCGGGCGCAGATTTTAAGGGAGGCCTCCTTGTCCATTCATTCGCGCATCCGAGTTGCAATTCGTCAGGAACGCACGTCACGTTGAGCTTGGCGCACAGTGGGCAGCGTGCTTGGTGGCGGCCAGCAGGTCGTGCCAGTGGTACCGCTGCAGCAGCTGGCTCACCACACGCCCGCCCCGCACGCCGTACGCCAGCTGCTCGGCGCTGATGACGGGCGTCGGCGCAGCGGGCTGGGCAGCACCCGCGTCCGGCGGGGCGCCCGCCTGGGCTGGGGGAGCTGCCGAGGGCGGGGCCGGCGGCGTGGGTCCTGCGGGTGCTGCGGGTGCCGCCGCCGCCGCCGCTCCACCGCCGCTGCCGCCGCGCGCCTGCCACTCCTCCTCCACCAGCTGCGCCAGCGCGTCGGCGTCCATGGGCGAGCGCTGCAGCGCGCGGAGGGCCTCGGCGCCGAGCGGGTACGCCATGCGGTGCAGCGCCGCCGCGTCGACGCGCGCGTTGCTGGCGATCGAGTGCGCCGCCACGCTGCACGCCTTCTTGACGCCGGCAAAGTGGTCGCGGTCCGCGCACAGGTAGAGCAGCACGGCGTGCAGGTCCAGCCGGGGCGTGCCCGCCGCCGGCGAGCCCTCGGGCGCCACGCAGCTCAGCGCGTCCCACAGCACCTTTTTCAGCCCGGCGGCCCGCTCGAGCGCCGCCTGCTTGGCCGCGGCGCGGGCCTCCTCGCTGTCCAAGTTCTCGTCCGCCGCCGCCGGCTGCACAGCGCGGTACTGGAACCACACCTCGACGCCCATCCACTCGCTCTCGGCCAGCAGCCCGTCCTTGTCCTTGTCCGCCTCAAGCAGCATCTGCAATTCGGGGGCCAGGGGGCGCACGGCGCGGCGGCCCGTCAGGATCAGCACCCTCTGGCACGAACCCGCACCTCGGCCTCAGCCACCACCACGTCCCTTCTCCTCCTCCTCCTCCGCAAACGCCTCTCACCTCGGCTTGGTCGGCCATGTCGGCGCACGTCGCCTGCAGCACCACGGGGAAGGTCGTGCCCACCAGGCACACTAGCACGTGCCGCCAGTCCACGTGGCCCGTCTCGGTGGGGTCCAGCAAGCGCAGAGCCGCCTCCACCGCCGCCGCCGTCGCGCCGCGCCACTGCTCGGCCAGCCCCCCATCCGCCGCCGCCTCGCACAGGACCTGCGCCATCGCCGGCACACTGACGAAGCCGCTCGGCGCCAGCGCCTGCATCTTGCCCACCAGCGCCGACAGCTGGGGCACCGTCAGCGCGGCCGAAGGGGGCGGCCGCTCCGCCGGCCTCGCGGGCGGGTACGCCAGCGCCTCTCGTGGCAGCGCGGCGTCCTCCTCCGCCACGGGCACCGTCCCGTCGTCGGCCAGCTTGAGGTCCTCGGGCAGCTTCTCGCCAGCTTCCACCGCCTGCCGCACCGCCTTGTCCAGCGCGGCGGCAGCCGTGCACTCGGCGGCGTACCGCGCCTTGGTCCAGGCGGCCAGCGTGCGCAGCGTGGCATCCTTGAGCTGGCCCAGGCCCTCCACCGCCGCGGCGGCCCGCCGCGCCAGCAGCGCCAGGCGCGCCTCCAGGATGGCCGCCTCCTGGGCCATGAGCTTCGCCGCCTCGGCAGCCACCGCCGCTGCCACTGCCTCTGGAGACGGGCGCCGGGCTGCTGCGGGAGGTGCGTCGTCGCCGCCCTCAGTGCTGGAGGATGCAGGGGCACCCTCGCCTGCCGCGGCCTCGAGGCCGGACGCGTCGGCGTCGGCCGGCGGCTCGGGTGATGGGGCGGCACTGCTGGCGGCCCGAACCAGCGAGAGGCCGTCCTTGGCCGCCGCCGCGGCCGCCGCGTACGCGGCAAACGCCTGCTGCAGCGCGGCCGCCAGCGTGGGGCACCGCGCGGCGACGTCAACCAGCGCCTGGGGCATGGCCCCGCTGGCCTTGAGACGCTGCGCCGCCTGCTGCAGCTCGGGCTGAGGCCTGGCCGACGCCACGTTGGGCGCCGCCCGCACCGCCGCCGCCGCCGCGCCGCCGCCGTATTTGGCGGGCACCGAGGCGCAGATGAAGGCGACGGTGGCGTGCGCGCGCTCCAGCTCTGCCTGCGCGAGCGCGCGGTACCGCTGCTCAAGCGCGGCGGCGTGCTCGTGGACAAAGCCGTCGCCTGCCACGCGCGCGCGCTCGGCCTCGGCCAGCTCCAGCTTGCGGTCGCACAGCGCCCACACGGCCTCGCGCAGAGCCTCGGCGCGCGTGTTCAGCCACGCCTTGAGCTCCTCAGGGCTGCTGCCGGGCCCGGGCCCTTCCGCTGCGGCAGCGGCGCCGCTCACGCTGCCCGTGCGCCTCGCCGTGCCCAGCGCCTTGCCGCTGCGGCGGGGGGCGGTGCTGGTGCTGGCGGCCGAGGGCGGCGGGCTGGGGCCGCTCTGCGTGGCGGCGAGCAGCGCGGCGTTGAACGCCTTGGCGAAGTTGGCCACCAGCGCGGCGCGCTCGTCGGGCGCCGCCAGCAGCTCCTTGAACTGCTGCTTGACGCGCGCGAATTGGGAGGTGGCCGCCTCGTGGCGCGCCACCAGGGCGCACAGCGACTGCTCCAGCCCGGAGAGGTAGGCCTGCTCCAGGCCCTGCCACTGGCGGGTGAGGGCGGCTGCCACGGGAGGCTTGAAAGGGACCGGCTGCGGCGCCGGCTCTGGCTCCTGGGGCTGTGGCGGCGCGGCCTCGGCAGCGGAAGGAGCGTCGGGGTCGGCCGGGGGCTGCGTGGGCGGCGTGGATTCGGGCGTGGATGAGCGCGAGGGGATGGCGGAGGCTGGTGGGGCCGCGTCGGCGGGCTGGGTGGAGGTGGGCGTGGTGGAGGCGGCCGTGGGCGGGCGCGACTGCTCCAGCAGGCGCAGCGCCTCCTGGCAGGCGGCCTGCGACGCCTGCATGGCGGCCTCTGCCCGAGCGGCCGCGTCGACGGCGGCGGCCTGTGCGGCCTCGGCGTCGGCGACGCACTGCTTGGCCTCTGCCTCTGCCGCCGCGCACAACTGCGCGGAGTGGGCGCGTCCAGGTCGACCACGAGGGGCCGGGTGTGGAGTGCAGTGCATGCCAGGCGCGTGTGGAGCGGCACACGGCTGCAGTGCGGTGAATCCACTCACCTCGGCGTCACCAAGCGACAGGCGCGCGCGCTCCAGCGCCGCTGCTGCTGCTGCGGCGGCGGCGCTGGCGCGCTGGGCCTGGTCCGTCGCCTCGCCAGCAGCGCCGCGGCACGCCTGCGCACACCCAGTCGCCATCGGCCCGAACACGTTGTCCGTCGATCCTGCCAGCAAGCTCCTTGCACAGCACCTTGGTCACTTTTGACCCAACTCACCTTGAGCGACTCGGCACACCTGGCGGCCGCCTGCACGCCCAGCACCTGCGCCGCCGGCGACTCCGCCCCAGCGTCCCCCTTCTTGTTCCCCTTGCCCGCCGCCGCGCCCTTCCCACCCGCCTCGCCCGCCGCGGCCGCCGCCGCCTCGTCCACCATCTCCTGCGCCTGCACCTCGGCCTTCTTGGCCAGCAGCAGGTCCAGCGCGGCCGCCTCGGCCTGCGCCGCCGCGCCGCCCGCCGCCTCCTTGGCCCTGGCCGCCGCCACCGCCGCCCTGCCGGCCGCCTCGGCCACCACGCCGCACGCCGCCGCCGCCGCCCTGGCGCGCAGCACGCTGCCGGCCGCGTCGCCGGCCGCCGCCGCCACGTCGGCCGCGCCGCCCGACCCATCCACCGGCCGGCGCAGCCGCCCAAAGCGCCGGCACCACTCGTTGAGCGCGGCGAGCGCGCCGGCGCCCGCCTGCAGCCGCTGCTGCACCGCCGCCACGTCCATGCTGGCGCCCGTGAGCGGGTCGGTCACCGGCGCCCACGTCTCCTTGAGGCGCGCCGCCAGCGCCGCGTCCTCGGCGGGCGCCGGCGCGAACTCCACGTGGTAGACGCGGCCCGTCTCGGGGTCGAGGCGCCGGCCCTGCGCCCGTTTGAGCGCCTGCTCGGGGTCGGTGGGGCCCGACAGCGCCAGCACGGCGTCCAGGCCGCTGCGCAGCACGCGGCCCGGCTGGGGCATCATGGCGGCGGGCGGCGGCGCCACGCGGCTGGCCGAGTCGAGCACGGCTTGCTCGGCCTGGAGGTCCAGGCCGGTGAGCGCTGTCTCGAGCAACTGGGCCTGCCTGAGGCTGGCGGGGAAGCCGTCAAGGACAAAGCCCTGTGGGGGCGAGGGGGGCTGCTCGGCGGGCGCAGCGGCGGCGCCCTTGCCCGCCGGCTTGGGCGGCGGCGGCGGCTTGGCGCCCTTGGCGCCACCCTTGGCGTTGGCTTCGGGCGGTGCGGCGGGCTCGGGCGGCGGCGTCCATGTCGGCGTCTCCTCCATGGCGCGCACGACCAGCTCCACGAGGGCCTCGTCCGGGGGCGCCTGGCCGGCGTCGAGCGCGGCTTGGATGGCCAGGCCGAGCTGCACCTGCCTGCTGGGGGGCGCAGGGGCGGCGCCGTCGGCGGCGGCGAGGTCCGGCTGCTGGGCGGCCACGTGGGCCTTGGCGGCGGCCGTGGCGGCCTGGAGCAGCGCGCCGGGGTCGATGACGCGCAGCTTGTACTGCCTGGCCAGCGCGTGCGCGACGGAGGACTTGCCCGACAGCGGCCCGCCGATGACGGACAGCTTGAGCGGCAGCTCACGCACGGCGGCAGTGACTCCCGGCGGTGGCTGCGCGTCGCTGCTGCTGCTGTCCGCTCGCGCCGCGGCGGCCAGGGTGCCGAGCAGCTCGCCCAGCGGCTCGTTGCGGCTGACGGGCGCGAGGCCAGGCTGGTGGAACTCGCCGAGGCAGTCGAGCCAGTCGGCGACGGCGGCGCGCGCCAGCGCGCCGTCCGCCTGCTGCTGCAGCGCGTCGGCGTGCGCCTGCTTGACGACGGGGTCGCCGAGCGCCGGGTCGTTGGCGACGAACATTGCCAGCCAGCGCCGCCAGTCGTTGCGCGGCACGAGCTGCCCCGTGCGCTGTCGGTGCTCGGCGGCGCGCTCGGCCAGCTGTACGAGCTGCCACGCCATGCGCTCGCACAGCGCGAGGTGCCGGGCCTGCTTCTCGGCGGCGCGGACCTGCTGCGCCTCGGACCACAGCGTCATCTCGTGCGCCTTTTGCGCGTGGTACTGCTCGCGCGTGGTCTGGTGCTGCTCCAGCTCGCGCCGAAGCGTCTCGTCCCACTCCTGAGCGCGCCGCTCGGCGTACTGCCGCTCGCGCAGCTCGCGCACGGCCCGGGACGCCTGCGCGCAACAAAAGCGGCGGCAGCGGGGCCAGTGTGCGCACCGACCAAGCAAACACGCTCGGCACGGCGCGGTTTGCGCTGGTGGAAAGCCAGGCTCACCTCCTTGTCCTGCGCGGTTTGCCAGAGCTGCGCCGCCACCTGCTGCTCCTCGGCGACCGTCCTGGCCAGCTCCTGCAGCAGCGCCTCGGCCTCGGCCTTGCGCTCGGCCTCGTGCGCCGCCGCCTGCTGCTCCACCAGCATGCGCCGCCGCCGCGCCTCGCGCTCGCGCTTGGTGGCCAGGTCGTCCACGCGCTGCGCGTGGACGCCGTTCATGTACCCCGCCATGTCCTCCAGCAGCCGCGTGGGGCTGGTGGCCAGCTCGCGCATCTTGGCCTGGTGCTCCAGCGGCGAGTGCGTGGTGGCCGGCGTCAGGTGCTCGTCGCCGTCGTCGTCGCCTGCATGCGCACGCGGACATCCGCACGTGAGCCACGCGCCGCGCTCGCGTGCCAGCTGCTCAGCAGCAAGGGACCTCTGTATCCCAGCGGTATCCCAGCGCACCCTTGAGCAGGCGCTTCATGTTGATCTCGAACGTGTCGATGCCCAGCGCCACGTCCTGCGCCGCCAGCTGCACCTGCTCGGCCTTGCGCCGGCGGGAGGCCTCGGCCAGCGCCAGCTCCACGCGCAGCTCCTCCCGCTCCACGTCCTCCTTGCGCCGCATCAGGCTGGCGTGCACGGCGGCGTCGCGCTCGAGCTGCTTGGTCTTGTCCAGGCGCATGCTGCTCATGCGCTCGTGCACCTGCGCCGGCCCCAAAGGAATGTGAGGGTGGGAAGGTGACCAGCGCGCACTGTGGCTGCGCTCGTGAGCTGCGCACCAGGGACGCTGCTTGCTCAACGGCAGGCACACAGCTACGCCCGTTAGGAGGGCTCAGGCCCCGCCGAGGTGTCCAAACAGAGTGCTCACTAACCCCCCACCCCCCGACCCACAGGCGCGCCGACCTGCTCGTGGAAGGTGCTGCGCTTGGCGGTGTAGGCCTGCCGCTCGGCGTCCAGCGCCGCCGCGCTGCTGGCCTCCAGCTTGTACTGCTTCTCGGCAAAGCGCCTCAGGTACATGCTCTCCATGAGGTGCTTGCCCGTGGTGGGCGCCCGGCTGCTGCGCATTGTCTCCTCAAAGAAGCGCTGGCCCGGCTGCTGCGTGTCCTGCTGACGGCCGAACGTGCTGCGGGACGGCAGGCCGTCCAGCAGCGTGTGCCCGCTCTGCCCCAGGCGCCCGCTGTGCTTGTACTTCTGTGCGGCACCGTGGCGGTCAACATCGAGTCAACGGGATGCGGACGCCCGCCAACGCCATCCCGCGAGCACCCTGACCTGAGGGCCCACACAAGGTCCTCCCCCTCACCTCGGGGTCCTTCTGCCCGAGGCTCTGCTTGATGGAGTAGAGCAGGCGCAGCGCCACGCCCGCCTCCTCCCGCATGAGCGAGTTGGCCACCCGCGAGTTCATGGCGACGCCCAGGCGCTTGAACGTCGGCTGCGCCACAGTGGCACCATCAGGAACACAGTCACGCTCTGGCCTGGGCCTGCGCGGGGCCGGCTGCATGACCGCGCCTGGCGGGACGCATGGTGCCGCGCGCACCTGCAGCCTGGTGTAGTTGCCGATCATGGCATCCGGCGTGTTCCTGTTCTCGAATTTGTCTGCGTCAGGCTGCATGTGCAGTGCGCCGAGCAGCTGCCCCCACAGGAAGCCATTGGCAAAGTCCTGCGCGAAAGGAGGCCGCGCGCGAGGAGGGGGCCCCCACACACGGCAGAGTGAGCTTGAGAACAACGTCTCAGAGGCGTTGCTGCCCTGGCGCGCTCCTCGGCGCGCCGCTCTCGCGGTCTTGATGAGGGGGTACGGGCGGACGCGCACCTGCGCGACCGAGCTGGGGTCCACGCGAAGGCCAGCCTCCTTTGCGACCCACGACAGCAGCACGTCCGACATTTGTGCTTCCTGCTGTGACGCCGCCGCGGTGTCGCTGGTGTGCGGCTGGCTGCTCTCAGGCGCAGCCTGCGAGGATGCCAGACAACAGGTCCATCTCCTGCACCGCGCTACTGCACAACTGGCGTGTTGCACGACAACAAACAAGCCTCTGCTGGAACGCCTTCCTGAGTGTGGGGAACATGCGGCACGCGCGGCGCAAACATGCGAGCGCCATCGACAGATGATGATGGCGGCGACGCGGAGGGGGACACCACGAATAAGAAGAAAGCGAGGGCACGGCAGGGGCAGAAGCAAGCAAGA
>VFQP010003736.1_pt1 | contig 15084 bp, 19 predicted proteins | sample 3512351 | NCBI WGS metagenome assembly VFQP01 (sample SAMN10412372, study PRJNA504923) | tailings metagenome | isolation source: Relicate 1 Philex TSF1 revegetated site | place: Philippines: Tuba, Benguet | collected 2017-08-29 | reverse complement strand
GTGCGCTTCCTTCCTGCAGGCCAAGAACAAGGGGGCCAAGGAGAAGGACTAGGACATCATCATTGACGAGGAGCTGGACCAGGACGACGACGAGGTGCCGCGCTTCTACGTGGACACGGTGAACGACATGCCCATCCTCGCACTGTCCAACGACGGAAAGTGAGTTTCCTGGCGCTGTGCGCCGGCGGCCGGGCTGAGGGACCTGGCGGCACTTGATGGAGGGGAAGGCAGGGACAGGTGGTGCTGGAGTGCGCCCTGCCCTCTTTCCGTCGCTGTTGCAGGGACGAGCTCTATGCCGTGCAGTGGGTGCGCATCGTCGTGCACGCCATCCGTCTGCCTGAGGACGACGACGCGAACGCTGCGGTGAGTCCTGAGGGCCACAGCTGTGGTTTGTGCCAGGCAGACATTTGCGTGCGCTTCCTTTGAAGCGGGACGTGCAAACGTGCTTGTGCGCAGCCAACCGACGGCACAGCCAGCGCGGCATCCAACGCTGCGCTGCTGGGCGTGCTGGGCGGCGGGCGGCCACCTGCGGGGTCCAGCGCTGCCCCAGCCAGTGGTGCTGCACCCACCACGGCGGCAGTCAGCCAGGGGGCGGCCAAGTGGATGCAGTCCAAGGCCAAACAGCTCGTGGCGTGGGTGACGGGCAACGACGACGACACAGACAGCGACGACGACGAGTTTGCGTACCAGGTGCGTGCGCGCGTGCGGCTGCAGTGCTGGCTCCAGGAGGCGGCTGCAGTCAGCCTGTGTGACCGTCGGCGCCGTGCCCACTTGCTGCAGGTCATTGTCCAGGAGGGCCCTGGCTGGGTCATCAACCAGGAGGCGTACCAAGAGCACCTCAAGAGCCACAACATCGACCCTGGGCAGTCCAAGACCGAACGTGAGTGCGCTGGCACGGGTCGCGCCGGCTCGCCACCTGCAGCTGCCGACCCACCCAACCGATGCTTGTGTGCCCCTTGTCACGCGCGCAGTGGTGTACAAGACGCACGCATTGGGCAGCGACGAGAACCGCAGTTGGTCGACTCGCGTGCTCATGCTCCCGTGCCCCGCGCTGCTGCCCCAGCAACGCCTCGTCTTCCAAAAGGCGGCCAAGCGCTTCCTCAAGAAGCGCAGCAAGAACCCGCTGGACCTGCTCCGCGCCGTCGTCGACATCGCGGTCACGAGCGAGGGCGACTTCTCGTGCAAGTCCCAAGGCCTGAACCTGCACTACGCGGTCCAGGAGGCTACGGGCCCGTCCACCGTCCAGATCAGCACGGTGCCGGGCGCTGCGTTCGCGGGCCCCGGCGGCAGCGCCGTGCTCAAAAAGTCGCACGGCGCGCTCAAGCCGGATGACGGCCTGCGCCCCTTCGTCCGCTTCGCCACGTCGGGCAAGGCCTTCAGCTCGGTCTACCGGCTCTGGTGCGAGCAGAACGAGCTCACGTTCCGGGACGTGATGGACCACGCGCAGGACATGACGGACTTGAACATCCAGCTCGGCAAGCGCATGGCCACGCGCGTCAAGGGCGTGCGCCTGCGCGCCATCAACCAGATCACCATCATGGAGGAGGTGCGCAGAAGCTCGCTCCTTTGGGGACGATGGAGGCACGAGAGGGCTGGTCCGCACCCGCCGGCGATCGCAACACCACGCCGTTGGCGGCAGTGCCGTTGGCGCTCGCAGGAGGACGCGTTCCTCGAAGAGGAGTTGGTGTCCCGGCTGCGGGGCGACATGAAGACGCGCCTCAGGAGCCTGGCCACGAGCGGGATGCTCACGGCCGGTGCGCAGTAGCGCACGTGCGGACCAAGCTCTGGCCATGTGCTGCGCAGTCTGGCACTGCTCTAGCTGACCGCCCCACCACACTCACTTGGTCTTGGGCGCAGGTGGAGGCGACGACGACCTCATCACGCTGGACGGCGCCGAGGCAGTGGGGACCCGCGGCGTGGACCCCTTTGCGCTGCCCAGCGCCAGCGGCGGCATGCCCACGACCTTTGCGGGCTCGCTGCCAACAGGCGCGGGGTCCTTCCTGCGCCGCTTCGTCGGCGGCTCCAGCACGCACGGTGCGCTGCTGTCGCTCCGCTGCGCTGTCTTGTGGCCGACTCAACTGGACGCCCGGCCTGAGCCCTCAAGCGTGCCCTGCGCCCGCAGACGCGGCCGAGCGCCTCAACGCGCTGGATTGGATGATCCGCGATGACGAAAAGGACAAGGCCACGCGCGACCTGTCTCGCATCAGCCGGCCGAGATCGCGCATGATGCAGCAGCGTCCGGACGACCACGGCAACCTGACGCGCGCCATCAGCCTGGGCAACCCCAACGGCAAGGCGGACGACGCCTCGGTGCACGGCGGCGCGGCAGGGCTGGCTCCCCGGCTCAGCTACGGCGGAGGAGGCGTGCTTGCGCCAGCGCCGGGGCCCAAAGGCACCGCGTCGGCCTTGCCCAGCGACGCCGGCGCGTCGGTCGTCACCACCAAGACGGAGGCGGCAGGTGCGCCCTTTGCGCTGCACTGCTCCTTGTCGCCCCCTCATCACGGCTGCGCTGGGGTGCCGGCACGACCCTTGTTGCCCGTGCGTGCGTGTGTGCGTGCGTGCGCAGGCAACAGCGACGGCATGACTGCCAGCAGCCTGCTGGCGTCCAGCAGCGCGGACGCCGAGCACAACAAGATGTTCAAGGTGCTCAACACCAGCACGCACCCTCTGGCCGTCTTCATCCGGGACACGTGCGACGCCACAGGTGCGCCGAACCTGCTTCCTCGAGCTTGAGGCCTGAGCTCCAGCCTCGCGATTAACAAGGCGAAACAGAAAAGCGCTTGCCGGCCGCGCTGCGTGGGTGGTGACGGCGCGCAGCCAACTTTGCCGCGGACAGCGTGGACGTGCCCGTGCTGCTCAACTACTTCAAGATGTGGGGCATGTACAAGCGCGCGCGCGTCGTCAAGCGGCTGGCCCAGGAGGCGTGCGTCTCCATCGCCAAGGTGCGCGCTGACGGCCTGCGCCACACCGGCGACATGGACCGGTTCTTCTTGCGCTTCGCTTGACCGCCTGCGCCGTCATCCCTGACGATGCGCTGCAGGGCCTGGTGGAGGGCCTGCCGCTCAACCCGGGGCTGCTGGAGGCCGTGCTCATGGTGGCCGTGGTGTGCGCCCGCGAGGGCTGCCACTGCATCACCACCGACACGGAGGATGCCCAAGTGGCCACCGTCCTCCAAGGCGCCCTGCAGGCAAGCCAGCGTGGGGCGCCCTTGACGCTGCGCCCGCATGGCTGCTGCCCTCGCGTGCCGTAGCTCACGCCCTGCCCCTTCCTGCCCGCAGACCACGCGCAAGCGCGTCGTGGACGTGCTTGGCGTGTGCGGCATCAGCGTGAGCGGCATGAGCCCCTCGGCCTCGGCGGCCTTTGGCCCGCTCAGCACCAGGCATGCTCCCCACCCCGCGGCCAACGCGGCAGCAGACAGCCCCTCCCCCGGCGAGGTGCTGGTGCTGCCGGGGGCGCACCTCGAGCTGACCTCACCCAACGCCACGGGCGGGGGAGGCGCCGCCGGCGCCGCCGCCCACAGGCCCTTAGGGCCAGCCGGCGCGTCGGGTCAGGTCAGCAGCGGGCTCAACGCGTCGTTGCGGGGGGCAAGCCGGGCGACGGCTGACCGGCTGGCCCAGGCCGAGGCGGCTGTGGTGGAGCCTGTGGTGACGGGCATGCCGCCCGAGACGGAGGCGGCGTTGCTGGTGATGGGCCGGCAGGGCATCAACGACTACCCCCTGACCAAGGAGGTGCGCGGTTGGAGGGCGCGCGCAGGGCCGTTCAAGGCAGCAGAGTCCGAGGGTGTGCACAGAGGAGGAGAGCGGCCTGCGGGCATGACGTGGCGTGGGCTTTGCCTGGGTCGCTGTGCAGGGCTTTGACGTGTTTGGCTTAGTGATGGAGGAGGAGGAGGTGCTGGACCTCAAGGGCGTCATGGTGAACCAGCGGGACCTGGACGACGACCCCGAGGATGCCTCGCGCCTGCTGTGGCTCGGCCTGCACTCGCTCAACGTCACGGTGAGCGGACGCGCCGCTAGGGAGCAGCCCTGCTCCTGCCTCACAGACGTGGCTGCGTGGGGCCAGCGTGCCTTGGCAAGGCACGGGTGCTGTGCGCTTGGTGCTGCAGGTGCACACGCTCTTCATCTGGCTGCTGGTGCTGCCGCTGGTGGGCGTCGTGGTGTTCTTCCAGCAGCAGTTCAACGACACCACCGCCATTGCGCCGGTGCTCACGCTCCAGGTCAGCTTGTGGCCTCTGCCTGACTTTTCACACGATGCTCTTGGGTCGCCGCCTCCGGTGGGAGCCAGGCGCTGTGCGAGGTGGTGGCCGGCTGCAGGTGCTGAGGGAGTCCCCGGAAAACATTTCCTTCTACTACCTGGAGGACTTCATGCTGGGCATGCTCTACGTGGCCATCGTGAGCCTTGGTGGTGCTGCAGGGGGCCGTGCCGGGTGCTGCAGCCTTGGCGCTGCGCGGAATCATCCATGTGTGACCTGGTGCTCGACTCGTGCCACGCAGGCGTGGATCGCTTTCTGCTACATCCAGCTCTTCATTTACTACATCTTCCCCACCAAGAACACCAGCAGCTGGGGCGCCATGGTGCGCACGCTGTGCAGGCACCGCGCAGCCACAGCCTCAGAGGTCGTCAGCTGAAGGCCAGGTGGAGCCATGGTCACCGCATGCATGCTACGTGACGTGTCTGCACGCAGCTGCGCTCGCTGTTCTGGCTGTACCTCACCATAATGATCGCCATCCTCGTGGCCTACATCTTCATGATCATCTGCTGGCTCATCCTCGGCGCCGTCGTCAACCCCAACCGGTGAGCACTGCTCGGCACCTGCAGCGGCCCCCACCAAGGCAGGACGCACGGGAACGGAACGCTGCCGCGCCCGCCGTCCCTTGCTTGGCCCAGGTACCTGCCCTACTCGGTGGCCACCATCACGCTGCTGTTCCACACCACCGCCACCTGGTCCAGGTATGGATGAGGCAGCTTGCATGTCTTGTCGTGTGTGCCTCCTCCTGCTGCACCTTGGCCAGGACGGCGGCTGTAGTTGCTGACTCAGCGCCGCCTCGATTGATCTCACGTCACAGGCTCAAGAGTGAGTTTGGCCAGTTCAAGGCCAAGGTGGAGGCCATTGTGTGCGAGGTCTTCCAGAGGAAGCTCAAGGACGCCATGGCAACCATCCAGAAGGCCACGGGTGCGTCTCAGATCTTGCCCACCCGCCGCAGTAACAGCCAGAGCGGCCTGCGCAACATGTTGTGTGCGTGCTCTTCTCCGGTGTGGTGACGCAGGCGCCGTGTCCGAGCAGGTTGGGCGCGTGGAGGCAGAGATGCGGGAGATGGCTGCACGCGCACAAGGGGTGAGCAGGCACTTTGGTAGCCAGAGTGTGCAGTCCGCCAACGTTCAGGGTGGGAGAGACCTTGCTCCCGTTGACCTTGCCTCTGGCTTACGATCCCTTGCTCCCGTTCCCGTGCGCAGATGCAGGCGCAGATGTTCGGTCAGATGCAGCAGGCCGCAGAGGGCGCCGTCGACGCCACCAGCGGGCACGTGGCCCACCTGCGCGGCTCTGTGGACGCTAACCTGGCGACGCAGCGCAGCGCGCAGGGCGGCCTCTTCGCACCTGGCGGCGGAGCGGGACTCCCCGTGCTGCCCGCCGGCACCTTTCCTCCCGCCCCTCCGGGCGCCCCCGCGCCGCCCCCGCCCGCCCCTGCGCCGCCGCACGCCCCACCCGCTGCCCCGGCTCCCCCGTCAGCGGCGCCCCCGCCTGCAGCCACCAGCCAGGAGATGGTGCCCCTGCTGGCCTCTCAGGAGCCGCAGCTGCCCCCCATGCCGCAGATGCCGCCGGCGCTGATGCTGCAGCAGCAGGCCATGCAGCAGGCGGCCGGAGGCATGATGGGGCTGGGCGGCAGCATGCCACAGATGCCGTGGGGAGCCTCCAACCCCAGCGCGCGCATGGAGCCATACCAGATCTTCCAGCTCTATGCGGACGAGGAGCGCGGTGGCCTGACGTACACGGGCTTTTGCGCCATGCTCAACCATTTGAAGGTCCGTTTGGAGAGCTTGATGCGCTGGGTGGGACGGAGGTGGTTTCGGTGATGCTGCGGCTGCATGCACCAGCTGCACGACGCACACACTACAGTAGAGCTGATCAGTGTGTGCGCTGCTCCTGGTGCTGCTGCTGCAGATCCAACTGGTGGGCGACAAGCGCCGCGAGCTCTTCACGCAGTTTGACACGAGCAAGGACAACCTGATTGGCTACCGCGAGTTCGAGGCCTGCTACGACCTCATACAGAAGATGGCGGTGCAGCAGAACCTGCAGGAGGCGGGCATGACGCGCCCGCGCATGGTACTGGCGCTCGTGTACGCCGTGTTCCTGCTGCTGCTCATCTTTGTCTTCATCTTTGTGGGCGTGGCCGCCTTCACCGGCACGGGCACAATCGGCGCCATCGTCAACTCCTTGCTGGTGCGTCTTGCAAGGACGCGCGGGCAGGGTGGCATCATCAACTGAACCGTGCACTGCCGCCTGCAACCGCAGGTGGGCGACGAGACGTTTTCCGAGGAGTCAGCCGCTGGCGGGGCAGGTGGCGCTCCCTGTGCGGCCTGAACCTTGCCGACGCTGCTTGCCGCTTCGCCATTTCATTTGTTGCCGCCGCGAGCACTGCTCTACAAGCACTGCTCAGCTCCTGCCGCCGTCCTGTTTGTCTCTCACCGCGCCATGCGGCCACAATGCCATCTTGCAGCGTGGTGCTCGTCTTCTGTTCCATTCCAACGGACACCTCGAAACTGAAACCATGCAAGCAGAAAACGACACCTCACGGCGTGGTGGCACTCCTTGATCGCTCCAGCTTGACCTTGATCTCACTCCACACGAGCTCGCCACCACAAACATGGAACCTCCGGCTGGGGATAAATCGCAGTGATGCTGGCGGTTTGGGGGGGGGGGGAGATCACCACCTGAGCGCACGGATTTCGTTAGAGTCCGGAGAGGTTAGGCAGTTCCATGGGCGACGCCTGGGGGCACATCATCAATCTTGGGGTCACGAACCGTGCACTCGCACACCTGCAGGTGGCACCGCAGGTGCGCCTGATCCCTCATGGACACACACATCTCGTGGGGGCAAACAGTGCGTAGAAGAGCGGCATTCAACGCCACGTGCCCATCGCTCTGGCACGCGCGTGATGGGGCGTGTGCATCGAACTGTGACGGCGCGCGCATGATGCGCATGGAGCGACATGAGCGACCAGACCAAAGTGGCAGGGGTCAACATAGGCAGGCATGCCAACACGGCACGCCGATTGAAACAGCGCCGGCTCTGCGCAGAGAAACACGGGTGGCTCAACAGGATGAATGAGTCAGGCGGCTGGCTGGGCGGCGCGCGGCAAAGCACGCCTTGCTGAGCCGCGATCGCTCGAAGTCCTCATGGCTGCAGGGCGGCGCTGAGCGTGGCGCACGCCATCTTGATCTTGAGCCGCGCGCCCATGCTCACCACGCCCATCTCTCGCAACGTCTCCTCCGACACGTGCGGCAGCACCTCGGGAGTGATCTGCAGGCAGCACGCACGCGCGCCAAGGTCCACACGCCGCCTTGGCACCAGCACCAGGGATGGCCACCAGCAGCACCCCTTGCGCACGCACGCACGCCGCTGCTGCTTCTCTTCTTCCTTCTTCCACCCGTGCGGCGCACCTGCTCCTGCAGAAAGCGCGGGATCAGCTCCTGCAGGCCCAGCTCCTCCAGCAGCACCGTGATGTCCGAGTGCGCCTCAGGGGGCAGCACCATGCCGGGCGCGCCTGCGAACGAAAGAACAGCACGCCGGGTCGCAGCGCACAGCAGCCTGAGCAAACAAGCGCGTTATGTTTAGCTTGCCGTTGCCGCAGCTAGCCCATTACGGACTCACGAGAGGCGGGGATGAGCGCAGAGCCCGGCGACGCGTTCCCTTGCGCGGCCGGCAGCAGCGCGTCGCCGCCTCCCGACTTGCTCTGCCGGCCAGACTTGGCGTGGTCGCCGTCCGAGTTGCTCTCAAACATGCCGTTGGGCATCATGCTGACGACGCCGCCCCCGGGGCCAAAGTCCGTCGCCACAGCCTCTGCCTCGGGCCGCGCGCCCCGGCCGTTGGACGAGGGCAGCATGCCCAGCGTGGCGGCCGTCGGCGGCACGGGCAGCACGGGCGCGCCGCCCAGCAGGCTCGTGGTGGTGCTGGGAGGGTGCGCCGGCTGGGGCGCCGCGCCGCGGCCAATGCCAGTGCTGGAGTTGCGGGGCGGCGTAAAGGCGCCCAGCTCCTGCATGCGCACCATGACGTTCTGCGCGCAGCAAAGGCGCAGAGAGCGGACGTTGATTATCCCTTTCGCTAAGCAAGGATGCTAGCGTGGGAGATGCGACTGGCCGTAAGTCGCCCTGCAGGCTCGTTCTCACCTGCACGGCCACCAGCCGCTTCTCCGTGTCCTTGCGCGCCCGGATGGCCGCCAGCGCCTGCTCGCGCCTCAGCACCAGCTCCGACTCGAGCAGCACGCAGCGCGCCATCACGTCGGTAAGCTGCGACTGCAGCTGCGGCGCGCTGGCCGACGCGGGGCCGGCCGAGGCCGACAGCTCCTCGCGCGCCTGGGCCAGCTCGGCCGTGAGCGAGTCGACCTCGTCAGCCAGGCGCGAGGCCTCGGCAGTCACCTCGTCGAGCTGACGGTTGAGCAGCTCGTTCTCGCGCTGCAGCTTGTCCACCTGCGCCTGCAGCGCCGCCGTCGCGCTGCCGCCGGCCGCCGCGATGGCCGCCGCCGTGGCCGAGGTGCGCGTGGTCAGGGCGGGCTCTGGGCCGGGCTGCGCGGGCCTGGCCGCAGTGCCGCCCAGCACACGGCTGGGACGATCCAGGACGAGGGCGGCTTCGCCCGTCAGGCTGTGGGAGGCGCTCGAGGCGCGCTGGTGCAGGTGCGTGACGGACGCCGGGGCCACACGCACGAGCTCCATGAGCGCGCGCTGCGCCGGCAGCAGGCGCTTGGCCGTCGTGGCCACCAGGCTCGACAGGGTGCTGATCCTGCGCGGCGCGCAACGGCCCAAGGCGAGTCGGGCAAGTCGATCGTCGCCAGGTCCGCCACGGCATCACAGGTGAACCGCTGGTGGGTGCCGCACCTGGCGATCTGCTGCCGGACGTAGTCGATCTGCAGCGGCAGCTCGGGGTGGTCGAGCAGGAAGGTCATGCCTCCGCGGCACTTTGCCACCTCGACCAGCCGCGCGCGCTCGTCGTCCACCAGCGTGGCGCACGCCCTGGCGCTGATGAGCACGTTGCCCGGCGGCGCCGCCTCGAGCAAAAAGGCCGAGTCGGCGGGCAGCTGGCCCGTCAGCTGCATCACCGGGTGCGACGCGCCGACCACCACGCCCTGCGCCATTCAGTCGAAGACATGGCCAGGCACCACACCGCGTCGCGATCTCACGCCAGACGGTGCACGAGCTGGGACCAGGCGTGCGAGCGGCCGGCCTGCGCTGACCTGCGCCGGCAGCATGTGCACGGAGGCCGCCAGCTGCAGCTTGACGCCGTCGGGCAGTTTGATGTGCGCGCCGACGGCGCCCAGCAGCGCGCGGGCGATGCGCAGCGCACGCGCCACCTGGTCCGCCTCGCCCTTGATGCCTGCGGCGACAGGCGCACGCCGTGCACGACGCGCAAACACCTGTCGCGTCGTGCTGCTGACTCCCTGCTGAAGCTCGGCCGCGCTCCGCCTGTTGGTCCCTCCTCCCTCACCGGTGAGCACGGTGAGGTGCGACTGCGCGGGGTCATCGATGCAGTAGCCCGCCTCTGCCTTGAGCGACTCGTCCAGCTGCATGTGCAGCATGCTCAGCGCCGTCGCCACCTCGGTAGGCATGCAGTGGTCCAGCAGCTCGGGCAGGTTGGTCACCTTGACGGCCAGCATCGTCAGCTGCTTGTACACCTGCAGACACACGCACAAGCAAGCACCCACGCACGTGAGAGGCGCGCCCTGATGACGGCTCCGTTTGCGGCGCGTGTGCGCGTACGCAGGCCGACGAGATGCAGCGCACGGCATAGGCGGAGCAGCTGGCGCAGGAGAACAAGTGGCCCCGGCGGCGGACCTGGACGTTGTTTCCCTGCCCGCTCTCGTAGGCGGTGGCCACGGCATAGGGCAGCGAGGTGCCCCAGGCGTCCACGGCCAGCAGCGGCAGGAACGGCACCGAGCTGGCGTGCGTCAGGCCGTCCTCACTGCCCGCCACCATGCCTTCCTGCACGCGCACACGGGACGTGGTGGAGCGTCCGGCAGGCTGAGTTGTTCAGTCTCCAAGCAGGGAGGGCAGCGCGTTCCCTCATCCGTGCAGGTCGCAAAGGGTACCCAGCCAGCTCACCGAGTACACGTCGTCGCGGAAGCGCAGGTGCGCCTCGATGCGCGCCAGGATCTCCTGCGCACACGCAAGGCGCGCATGTGCAGTCGTTCGGCCGGGTTCACCGGGTTCAGAGCCCCGTGGGCACCCACACACAGCAAAGGACCAGGGAAGAAGCAGCGCCTCGGCCGTACCTGGCGCCCAAACGGCTTGATCAGGTAGTCGTTGGATCCCGACTGCAGCCCCTCAACGATGTTCTCCTCCTTGCCCTTGGCGCTGATCATGATGACGGGCACGCACGCCAGGGGCAGGCTCTCGCGGATCTCGCGGCACACCTGCGCGCCAACGCAACGCAGGCGCTCGCGTTGCAACAAGCGCAGGGCTTGGGCACGGGCGGCGCGCGCATCCAGCACACGCATGCGCGCCGCAGCGCCGACTCCCCTCCCGCTTCTGCCAGCCGCCTGCCAGGCAAGCACTCTTTCGTTCTGTCCTGGCGGGCGCAAGACGGGCGGCGTGTGTGCAGCAAAGGCCGCCGGCGTCGGGCCGCTCACCTCGTATCCGCTCATGCCCGGCATCATGACGTCGAGCAGGATGACGTCTGGCAGGTCGTCCGGCAGCATGTCCTTGAGCAGCGCCAAAGCCTCCTGGCCGTCCATGGCCTGGGTGATCTGCGGCCACGCACGCACGCACGCACGCACGCACGCAGCGCACTCGTGAGCAAGCGCTGGGAGGATTCACACAATGGGCGTCCGTCGCCACGGCCCCGTCGTCACGCCAGCGCCCCTGCTGCTTGTTCCCGCCACCACCAAGCGCTGCGCACCTTGAACTTGTCGCCCAGGAAGTTCTGGACCACCATCTGCAGGCGCCGCCGCGCGTTATGGCATGACGGCGACGCGTAAGGCAAGACTTGCGCTGTGGCTGCCCTCACAAGGCTTTCAGTCAGGCAGGGGTGCCTGAGCGCACTCGCCTGGTTTACCGGGTCGTCGTCCACGCTCAGCACGTGCATGCGCGCGCCACCCTGCGACCGCTCACGCGCCCGGGTGATGCGGCGCACCGCCTGCGGCCACCACCAGCCGGCAACGCCACCCACACAGGCCTCGCCACTCGCGCTCCCGCCACCACCCAACAGCGACACTGGCGCCTCGATGAAGCCACACACAGTGCTCTCTCGCGCTCTCCGCACCCCACCTTTGCCAGGAGCATGGCGTCGTCAAGGGGCAAGGGCCCCGACACGTTGGTCGCGTCGTAGCTGCGCCGGTTGACGGCGTACGGCGCGCCCATGCTGCCTCCGCCGCCCGCCGCCTTCTTGCCGCCCTCCTCCTCGGCCGCCGCCGCCGCCGCGCCGGCGCCCGTGCTCTGCCGCCCCTTGCCCAGCAGTCCCAGGGACACGCGCTCCACCATGCCCAGCGCGCCCTCCCCGCCGCCCGCGCCGCCGACGCTCGCCGCCTTGCCCACGGCGCCGCCGGCGGGGACGACGGGCGCCGGGAGGCCGCCCAGCCCGTTGCCGTGCACGGCAGAGGCAACGGTGGCGGCGTACGATCCCGTGCCTGCCGACGAGACAGAGTCGTTGCTCAGGCGCGGCTTGCGGTTGAACACCGACTGCTGCTGCGCGCGCACAACGAGCAGGGCAGCGGCAACGCAGCGCGGCATCTCGCACCCGGACTCCGTGGCGCGTGCAAGCCCGGGCCCGCAGGGCCGTGGCGTGGTGGCCAAGGGAGGTGCGAGGGCTCCGCCCGCTGCTCACCGAGGTGGTGCTGCTGCCAGTGCGGAAGGCCACCGACTTGCCCGCCTCCACCACAGAGCGCTGGCGGCCGGTCGGCGTGTGCGGCGGGCCGCCCACCACGGCCGCGCCCAGTGCCAGCCCCCCGCTGACAGACGGCCGCATGCCAGCGGTGCCCCCGCCGGCCGCCGCCGCGCCCGCCGCGGCCGCCCCCGCGGTCGGCGAGGCAGCCGAGAGGGAGCCGGCCAAGGCGGTGGCGGCGGCGGAGGCCGAGTTGGCGGCGGTGAGCAGCCCAGCGCCAAAGCTCTCCTTGCGCACCAGGCTCTGCCGGCCTTCCGCCGCGTCGCCGCCGGCGCCCTCCTCCCACACCTGCGCTCCCGTGTCGCGCGCAGCACGCGCTGCCGTGTGGGCTTGCTGGTCCTGCGCACCCTCGCGCGGATGCTTGTGGAGCCGCGGGCGGGCAAGCCGCTCATAGGTCAGCACCTTGAGCGTGAAGAAAAAGGTGGTGCCGGCGTTGAGCCGCGACTTGACGGTGATGCTGCCTCCGTGCGCCTCGACCAGCTGCTTGACCAGGTTGAGGCCCAGGCCCGTGCCGCCATACTTGCGCGTGGTGCTCATGTCCACCTGTTGGGGCCCACCACGGCACGGCGCGGCGCGGGGAGAGGAGCGGGCAGGTGGGTGGGCCTTTGCCTGGCCCAAGGAAGGAAACCTGCTTCACACAGGTGGAGCAGCTGCCGAGCGTGTGAACGCACCTGCTCAAAGGCCTGGAAGATGGCGTCGAACTTGTCATCAGGGATGCCAATGCCTGTGTCCGCCACCGAAATCTCGACCTGCCACATGCACAAACGGGATTCTCGTGGGCCCCTCAGCATGCCACACACGCGCAGCGCGCTGAGGGGCACGCTTTGGGCAGCCTTGAAGGCACTGCTGGCCTCACTCCACCCCATTTGGCGGCAAGGAGGCGCCCACGCCCCTGCCAAGAAGCAGGCAGGCGCGCGGCGCACCTCGTCCATCTTGTGGTGCGCCGAGATGGTGATGGTGCCGTGGTGCGTGAACTTGCAGGCGTTGCCAATGAGGTTGTGGAAGATCTGGATGAGGCGCCCCGTGTCACCCAGCACGCAGGGCAGGTCGGGAGGCAGGTCGCCCTGCAGCCGCACGCCGCGCTTGGCCTGCAAGCAAGCAGGGCGCGGCGTGTGAGGGAGAGGGTTAGCGGGTGCGGCAGCGGGTGCGGCAGCGGCACGGGCCAGCAGAGGTGGCGTGCAAATTGCGCTGCCGACCCTCGGTGGCCCGCCCAGCACCACACAAGCACAGAGAGCCGCACCAGGGGCTGGCACAGGTCAATGACGTCGCCGACAATGCGCTCAATCTGGATCTTTTCGTGCTTGATGGTCAGCTGGCCCTTGTGCTGCGGCCACCAAGCAGGTTCCCCAGCAGGTGACATGAACAGGTGTGCGAAGTCTTTGCGCAGCGAGCTCGGGCCCAGCGTGGCAGCTGCTGGCCGCATTCGTCACAGAAGAGGCGTGGCGGTGCGCACCTGGCGCATGGAGGCGGCGTCCAGGATGTCCTGCGCACATCACAACGGGGCACCGCAACGAGCACACAGCCCTGTGAGCTCTGCGACGTGAGCGTGTCTGGTAGGACGGCGCGCTGCAGTCCAGGGCGGAGCCGCTGCACAGGGCGCAGCGCGTGCTCTCTCCTGCTCACGTTGATGAGGCTGAGCAGGCGCGAGCCGCTGGTCTTGATCGTGGTGATGGTCTTCATAGCGGCGTCGTTGATGATGCCGCACGACCCCATGATGAGCGCCTCGCTGAGCCCTGCGGACAAGCACACGACAGGGCATGAGCTCAGAGAGATGGCCAAGGCCTCCCCCCTCGCATCCCGCGTCCTGCCACGGTGGACATGGCGCAATTCACGCACCGATGATGCCGTTGAGCGGCGTGCGCAGCTCGTGCGACATGCCGCTCATGAAGCGCTCCTTTTGCTCCACCAGGTCCTTGAGCTCCTGGATCACCTGCGTTCGCATGCACGACGAGAAGCAGCCACAGGGCGCACCACAGCCTTGTTGACGCACGTGCCGCTTGGGTGCACACCCGCTCGGGGGCTGGTCAGCCGGCAGCAGGCCAGGACCACAGGGCGCTCCGCCCCGCACGCGCACCTGCAGCCTGTTGCCCTCCTCAATGACGCGCATGGCGATAAGCCGGCGCTGCTCCAGCGACAAGAAGTTGCCCTGCAGCAGCGTGCTGCTGAACATGACCTTGCCCAGCAGGTCGCAGGACGTCCACAGCATCTCGAGCTGCGCGATGCTCAGGTAGCCAAGGCGGTTGGAGAAGAAAATGACGGGGAAGAGGCCCCACGTGACCTGCGCGACTCAGCGGGGCGCCGCACACAGCGTCAGCGTCAGCGTTGCCCCGCTTGGCCGCCGCCGACGAGATTCCCCGTGTGCCTCCAGTCGCTAGCCAGGCCTGCCGTCCTGCAGCAATCCCCACCCCCTCAGGGCATGACAGGGCGGGCTGCGCACCATGGTGTAGAGGCGCAGCATGATGACGGTGGTGCGGCTCGTGTCGTTGATGGCGTCCTTGACGGCGCTGCGCGTGGTGGATGAGTGGGGCGCCAAGGGCCACCACGCACGCGCTCCATCCTGTTGTCTGCTGCACGCCTCCCCACGGCGACAGCAGCAGCAGCCCGGCGGCGGCCTCACCCCCACTCACGCGCTGAACATGCGGTAAATGTTGACCATGAGGAAGGAGTAGGCGGTGAAGCTGCACGTGTAGGCCAGCAGGTTGACCACCTTGCTGTCGGTCGTGTGCGCCACCACGGCGCCGCACAGCATGCCCGCGTCCAGCGCCATGGCCACGTACACCTGCGGGCCCCAGACACGGTGTGGGGGGCGCGTGCCTCACTCACGCGCCGGAAAAGCGAGCCGCCACCCTCCCTCTGCGTTGTTCCTGGAGGCGCAGGCACTCACCTTGTCCTTGCTGAAGTCCGAGATGATGGACAGCAGGTAGACCATGGGCGGCGTGGTGTGCAGCCACATGACCCAGCGGCCCAGGTGCTCGCCCCGGCCCCACACGTCCTTGAC
>VFQP010003735.1_pt1 | contig 15090 bp, 16 predicted proteins | sample 3512351 | NCBI WGS metagenome assembly VFQP01 (sample SAMN10412372, study PRJNA504923) | tailings metagenome | isolation source: Relicate 1 Philex TSF1 revegetated site | place: Philippines: Tuba, Benguet | collected 2017-08-29 | reverse complement strand
GGCAGGCAGGCAGAGAGCTCCTCTCACCCTCGGTGACGATGAGCTCCTTGCAGTCGGGCTTGTCCGACACGCGCGACTTTTGCTGCAGCAGCGCGTACAAGTTCTCGTAGTCAATCACGTCTGCGCGTGCAGCGGGGCACGCACACCAAAGACCACCACCTTCCATGCGCTTTCAGCACGGTGCCCGGGCGCCCCGCCGTGCAGCCGCGCCGCCGGTTACGGGCGTGCGTGACAAGCGCGTGCGTCTCTTTCTGGCGGCTGAGGCCGAGGCTCACATTGCTGGATGGTTCGGTAGAAGCTGCCGAACCAGTTGAGCGGCGCCAGCAGCTGCGCCATGAGCGAGAGGAAGAGCACCATGTCGCCGACCGTCAGCTCGCCGCGCTTGAGCCCTGAGAGCGGGCAAGCAGGCAGGCAGCCGGGCGAGGAGGGCAGCAGCAGCAGCAGCAGGATCAGCAGCGCAGTCCGGGGTTGCGTCGCGTCGTCGTGGGCCGTCACCTGGCTCATCAGCCCCATGGTTGGGTGCCCTGGCGCGGGCGGCCTGACGCGGCGCTCACCCAGGTTGCAGAAGAGGAGGCCGATGGAGATGCCGATCCACATGATGAAGCTTTGGATCATGTTGAGGGCGTTCAAGCTGCAAAGCACCGCGCGCAGCACACCCGGTGGGCACCCGCTCCACCGCACTGTGGCCAGCACGGCATGGCACGCGCGCGCAAGCACATGCATGCAGCACGCGGCGCACCTGGCCATGCCCTTGAACTCGGCGCGCTGGAAGTCCTTGATGGCGTCGGCCAGCTGCTCCTGCTCGTGCTCCTCGTTGGTGAAGTACTTGACCTGAGCGCAGCACAGCGCAGCACGCACAGCGCAGCGCGCGTCAGCCCAGGCCCTGGGTGGGCATGGTGGGGGCGTGCTCGTGGACGCCTGCCTGTCCCAGGCGGTGCGCCAGAGACGCTCGCTGCTCGTCCACAGCGAGCGTGCGGTGCCCACACACGCATAGAGGCGGGACCCCTGCCCACCCTCCCCCCCCAGGCCCCGCGCGCACCCCGCTCGCGCGCGCACCGTCTCAAAGTTGAGCAGGGCGTCGGTGAGGCGCGCCGACACCGCCTGGTCCGTCCGGTTCATGTCGCGGCGCAGGCTACTCCTCCACTCAGTGATGAGAATCGTGACGGGGATGTACGATCCCACCGTCACGAAAACGGTCACGGCGATGGACGGCTCCATCGCTGCGAACACGGTGAGAGCAACAGATGCAGGCAGGCAGCGCGTGGAGGGGGCCCGCCACCACCATTGCGTTGTGCGGCGGGGGTGCAAGCCGCAAGCAAACGCCGCACCTTGGGCGAGGTAGGTGGAGGCGGTGAGCAGGTCGATCAGCGTGGGCACGATGCTGCAGCCAGCACGCGACGGCAGCGATGCAGGTGCGTCTGCCGTTGCTGCCATGGCCCAACGTCAGACTGTACCGTTGCTGCGCCTGGGACGCTGCTGCCGGGCCCATTCCGGGAAGATAGAGGTTGAGGAAGGTAGCGCACCTGAAGAGGATGGTGGAGAGCATGTTCTGGATGGCGTTGGTGCCGCGCTCGACCTGCGCTCGTGCGGCAAACGCAACGCCACGGTGCTGGCGGTCAGGAACTGCAACAGCGTGCGCCCACCTACCCGCCCGCAACCTGCCTGCGAAAGGCAACGGGGGCCTCTAGATGCGCGAGAGAGGTGGAAGGAGGCGCAGCACCTGCTTGGTGATCTCCCCCGTCTTGCGGCTCAGGTGGAAGCTGAGATCCAGGTCCAGCATATGCGCAAACACGCGCAGCGTCGTGCGCCTGCGGCCGCGCAGACGCGCAGCAAACACCGCCCCGCTCAGCTCCCGCGCTCCTGACTTGCACCCGCTTCTCTCCTTCGCGCAACCAGCCAGAGCGTGCGGCGCCAGCGCACTCGGCTCGACGCGCCTCCGCTGCGTCGCACTTCGGGTCCCCCCGGCTCGATCCCCCAGCTCCCACCCATGGCACAAAGGGGAGGAGGCTACACCAGCACGTCAGTGACGTGCGCGTGGCAGTGCCAGGGCCAGCAATCGGAACCCATTTGGCCCGTGAGGCCACACTACTCAGTTGGCCTCGCCCGCCCACTCACTTGAACGAGTCCTGCGCCACGGGCAGCCACAGGACCTGGCGCAGGTTGTTGAGCGCGCCCATCATGCCGCCGCCGGCGCCGCCCTGGAAAAAGATGGCGGCGAGGTAGGCCACCACCCACGGCGACAGCCAGCCAAAGATGAGCCCGTCGCCGCCGCCGCCGCCCGCCAGCGACGACGCCGTGTCCACCACGCGCTTGTAAAAGTAGGGCACCAGCAGGTTGAGCCCGCGCACGGCCAGCAGCAGCAGGATGGCCGCCACCATGCGCAGCTGCGGCAGCGGCGGCAGGGTAGGAAACAGGACCGGTCAGCGAGCGGTCAGGGTGAACCGAGTGCATCTCGGTGTGTGATGCAGCAGACCTGGCGGAGTCGACCTGAGCAGGCCCACATCCAACAGCCAAAGGCAGGGTGGAAGAGCAAGCACTCTGTGCGGGCACCTCACGCCGCAGCCGCCGCAGCCGCGCACCTTGAGCCACACGTCGTCTGGCCACATGCTCTCGCACGACTCGACGAAGATGGTGAGCCACGACAGGCGGTTCTCGGGGTCCACCAGCGGCGAGGAGCTGGCGTGCTCCAGGCCTGCAAGGCACGCGGAGCATCACAAAGCAGCGCCTTTGGTGCGAGGCGCAGGCGCATGCCGGGCGCGAGCGGCAGGCCAGCTGAGGGGCACACGCACCTCCGTGCGGGCCGCCCCTGCCGCCGCCGCCGCCGCCGCCGCCGCCGCGGACGCGCGACACCTTGCCGCCACCGCCCGTCTCGACGTCGCCGGCGGGGAGCGCCTCGTAGCCCTCGGGCTGGCCGGGCGGCCTGCACGGAGCGAACCAGGCAGCGGAAAATGACATGAGGGCCTTGGAGGTGGCTGGCGACGGCGCCCCCGTGCGAGCGAGTCCGATGCTGCCGCGGCGGGGCGGTTTGGGCGGGCGGCAAGGGCATTGTGGATTGCGGGGCGCTCTCACTTGTGCCGGAGCCAGTCGAGCACCAGCAGCAGCGTGGAGACGACCGACCAGAGCATGAGGCTCCAGATGGTGGAGCGCTGGTACGAGAGAGGGTAGTCTGCGCGGCGGCGCCGCGCACGCAAGGTCGCGCACAAGTCGGATGCAAGGCCAACGCCGGTGCGCAAGCGTGCTCGGCGGAGGGGCACGGCCTCCACAGGGGCCACAGCGCAGCATGCACCTGTGGTGACGCGGTAGAGGCTCCAGAACGAGGTCAGCGACCAGACGTAGAAGAGCGTGGTGGCGCCCGTGACGGGCCGGAAGTCCAGCTTGACGTGCACCTGTGAGCACGCGCGCAACAGAGAGAGCGGTGGCCACACACCAGATGCGTGCGCTTTTGGGCCGCGGGGATGCGGCGCACGCGGGCGTGCGTGCCCGCCTCCTGCTTTTGTCGCTCAGGCCTCACGGAGCTCCCCGCAAGGTCCAGGTCCTCGCCTTGCTGACGTAGATGGTGGCCCAGTCCAGCACCAGCCAGGTGGCCAGCAGCGTGGCGTGCATCGCAATGTGCGACGGCGGCAGGTGCAGCACGATGGCGGTGGCCAGGTGCAGGCCGTGCGTGAGCAGCGCGAAGGACGCGCCCAGGATGAGGCCAAACTCGCCGCCATCGATGCCCACCTGTGCGGCGCGGCATGACGGGCGCGATCGATCACGTGCGCCCACGACAGCTCGCCGGAGCCCCTCACCAGCCCGCAGCAGGCCCAGGAGGCGGTGCGCGCCCCGTGCGCGATGCCCTGGATGCTGCTGCTGATGGCCTGCCTGTTGCGCTGTGCGTGTGTGGGGAGCATGATGTGATGCTGCGCCTTACCGGCCCCTTCTCGCGCTGCCCGGTGCGCCGAAGCGAAGCGGCGTGCTGCAGCGAGGGCGCGTTGAAGATCGCCGTCACGATGCCCAGAGCGAAGACGAGCCCCACGACGCCCGTGTCGAGCGCGCACGGGTTGATCGCGCGTCCGGCGACCCAGATGCCAGAGGGGTCCGCGCACCAGGCTTCCAGCCAGGAGGGCGGCTGCGCTGCACCCGCCATGGTGCTGCTGCTGAGGCGTCTGACGCACCGTGCGGCACACCACACGGTGGGCGGTGTCGGTTAGGGCGCGGTCGTGAGGGCGCCCACGGAGCGACGCTGCCTCTTGTGATGGCCCTCAGCTCGCGCATCCTCGCCGCACACAGCACGCTGCGTGCCGCTGCCGTGGCATACTCCCACTCTGCCTCACGAAGGCTGCAGGTGCACCTCGCCGCCCTCCACCCCGGCGCCGCGCAGCAGTCCTCCAGCAGCAGCATGACGGTCGCCGCCATCCCGCAGCAGGAGTCAGCAGGCTCCCTTGACGTCGTGCAGGTGCGATGGGGCCCTCATCGGCACCGCTCGCCGCAGCGCCAACGTGATGCACCTGCCCGCAACGCACCGCAGCGTCGCTCCAGCGCGGCATCGACCCTGATGGCTGGCGCCCCTCATTGTCCTCACAGGTCAAGGCGCTGCAGGACAACTACGTGTGGCTGGTGCGGGACAAGGAGTCGGGCCTAGTGGCCGTGGTGGACCCCGCAGAGGCTGCGCCGGTGCAGCAGGCCCTGCAGGCCAGGTGAGACGGAGGAGAAACTGGCGCTCACAGTTCTTGGCCTGGCGTGGCGCAGAGGTGGGTCCCAGCTCGCTGGTAGAGTGGGACGCGAGCGCGTCTGCTAATCTTGATCGCTGAGCAGATGCGTCATCGGGCATTACGCTGCGCCGTGCACACGGGGTCTGCTACTGCTGCTGCGCGGCAGGGGCTGGAAGCTGGACCAGATCTGGAACACGCACCACCACCTGGACCACATTGGCGGCAACGACGCGCTGCGGGAGGCCTTCCCGGGCCTCACCATCGTGGCGGCGGGCGCCGACAAGGTGCGCTGGGTCGGCGTGGACTCCTTGCCTGCCACACGGCTGCACTCACGTGACACCGCACTGTGTGGCGCACACAGGGACAGCACTGAGAGTTGGAGGGAAGAGAGCTGGCGACGCCTGCCGTACTGCTGCGCAGGACCGCATCCCCAACATTGACAAGCCCGTGGGCGACGGCGACAGCTTCACGTTCGGCGGCACCACGGTGCATGTCCTGGCCACGCCCGGCCACACGCGCGCGCACATCACCTACTGGGCGCCCGCGGCCAACAGCGTCTTTGTCGGTGCGCGCCGCCCGCACTGCCGTTGCCGTCATTCGGCAGCCCGGCACCTAGCCCCCCACCTAGCTATAGCGTGGGAAACAGCGCTGTGCCGCCTCAACCCAAGCTGGCATCTCATCACGCGCGCACCGCGCAGGCGACACGCTGTTTGCGCTGGGGTGCGGCCGCGTGTTTGAGGGCACCATGGAGCAGATGTGGTCGTCGCTCTCCAAGCTGCTGCCGCTGCCCGACCACACCCGCGTCTACTGCGCGCACGAGTACACCCAGGTGCGCTGCGCGCTGCAGGGCCTGCTGGGGCGCAGCGCTCAACCTGCGGTGCGTTGAGGTGCCTGAGATGCCTTGCCCGTGCTGCGTTCGACGCAGTCCAACGCCCGCTTCGCCGTGACGGTGGACCCGGGCAACGACAAGCTGGCGGCGCGCAAGGCAGAGGTGGACAAGGCCCGCGAGCAGGTGCGCAGGCGGCGGCGGTGGCGAGGCGAGAGCGCATGCCAGAGGTGGGCGTGCACGCGCGGTGGCGCGGCGGGCGCGGGCAGAGGTGGTGAGCCGGATCGCGCGCGGCGCAGGGCCTGTCCACGGTGCCGAGCTTGCTGGGCGATGAGAAGGCGACCAACCCTTTCCTCAGGTGCGCAAGAGATGCTCTGCTGCGTGGGGGCTTTGCTGCTCCGTTGGCGTTGCACGTGTGCCAGCAGCGCATCGCTGCGTGGGCTGCCTTTGACGTGGTCGCAGGCCGTTTGACGCGGGCATCCGCGCGCAGCTGGGCCTGGACGCCAGCGTGGAGGACTGGAAGGTGTTTGGCGCCGTGCGCGCTGCCAAGGACACGTTCCGGTGACACCGCCACGTGATGCATCTGCGTTTTGCTGCTGCATCCCTGCTGGGCTCGCTGCCGCTGCGGCCGTTGTGTCCATTTCACACGCGCGACCCGTGCAAGGCTTGAGATGAAGGGTGAGCGTGCATTCGCGAGAGTCGCCCAGGTCAGGTCACTTCGCACCGCCGCCGCCGCCGCCGTGCTGCGCCATGTAGGCGTCAATCTCCTCGGGGGTCATGCCCTGCGAGCGCACGACGAGAGCGCAGCGTCAGAATCAACTGCCGGGGCGCAGGCCTGCTTGGCTCAGCCGCCATCACCTCTGATGGGCGCCTCCACCACCCAACAGCTCGCCAGTGGCAAACAGCGCCGTCAAACGAACGCACCTCAAACGGGTCGTCGTCGTCGGACGCCACCACCGACATGGGCAGGCCCCAGCGGCTGGCCAGCCCCGCCGCCTGCCCCGCGCCGCCCGCCAGCGCCGCCCCCGCACCGCCCCCTCCGGCAGCGGCGCGCTTCTCCTGCCTCCACTTGTCGGCCAACCGCTGGATCTCTGCGGGGCTGGCGCCCTCAAACACCAGCAGGTCGGGCGAGGCCTCCGCCTCCTCGTCCAGGGGGGCGAAGCTGCGACCGGCCAAAAAGGCGGGGAGCGCCTCCAGTCGCTTCACCTCGAGCGCCGCGGCGCGCTGCCGCTGGGCCTGCGCGTGCAAGGAATACGGGAAGGGGCGCGGCGGCCGAGCACGGCCGGTGGGATGATGCCTGCACAGTGCACTGGGCTGTGCGGAGGACCGCGCGTGCGCACCTCTGCTGCCCGCGCCTTGCTGCCGTCCCAGTCCACGCGCGTCGCCACCAGCGTGGCGGCGCCCAGCAGACCCGCCGCGTAGTAGAACTTCTCCCAGAAGCTCAGCCTCGCGAGGAAGGACTTGCGCTTCTGCTCCAGGTACTCTGCACGTGCGGGCGCGGGCGTGGGAGAGGCTACTCGCTCGCCCACCGCAGCATCGCGCGATGCTCTGCCAAGACGCGCGAGTGCCCACGCAGCTCGCCTGCGGTGGACACGTTGCCTTTCTGCTTGACCGTCTTGTACAGCCATCCAGCAGTGGCCCCCGCTCCCGCTGCTTCGGCCGCCGCCGACGCTGCGTGCTCGACCGACGCCGTGGTGGACTGCAGGGCCCTGGAGCTGCTGTGGAGGCCTCTGAGAAGCAACGCGCCCAGCACGCCGCTGCCGGCGCTGCTGCTGCAGGAGCACCGCGCGTGGGCGCTCCAGAGCTGCGCGGCACCGCTGCTCATCGCCTGCTGATCGCCGCCGCGATGGTGGCGGCCCACGGCACGCAGCAGCGACGAGATCATCCGCGTCCTCGCCATGTTGTGCCGATCGGCGCTTGGAGTCGCGCGCACCGAGGAGGGCGCATGGTGGTGGTGGAGGGGGAGGAACAGCTCGGACGGTGGGGCAGAGCGGGTCAGAGCAGCTGCGCTGCAGACAATGGCGCACCTCCAATCTCTGCGGCGGCATGGCCGCGCGGGCCATTCGTCCAGTGCTGCGCGCGAGCCACGCAGCCTGAGCGCGCTTCCGCGGCCACCACACGTGCGGGCAGGTCGCCCGCAGCCCACAGCTGCAGCCAACGCCAGGCTCAGGCCGGCCCAGTGTGCGCCCAGTGGAGCGCTCGCCGCGCCCACCAGCACCACCACGCAGCAGCCCGCGCAGCAGCTCGGCGCCGCGGTGCTCAAGTGGCCAGGCATAGAGGAGCACCTGTGGGAGTGGCGTGGGCCGCACCGGACGCACAGGATCCGCTACCACCAAGCGTCCACCAACCGCGACAGGCCCGACGGCACTCCGGTCATTCTGGTGCACGGGTTCGGAGGTGAGGGAGGCTCATGACCAGATGCAACAAGCCAGCAAGCAAGCGCGGTACCTACCGTGACGGCGATGCGCTACCACCACGGGTGCACCAATCCCACCTGTGCAGGCAACGCCGACCACTGGCGCAAGAACACGGCGGCGCTGGCGGCTCTCGACCCCACTGTCCGCGTCTACGCCATCGACCTGCTGGGCTACGGCTTCAGCGACAAGCCGAACCCAAAGGCGTGGCAGCAGCAGCCGGGCGAGGAGGGCGTTCCCGGCTTCTTCTCGTTCGAGAACTTTGGACGGCAGCTGGCCGCCTTTGTGGAGCAGGTGCGGGGCGGGTGAACGGGTGGGCGAGAAGGTGGTCGTCTGCGCCGCCCACGCTGAGGGCCGTGGGCTTGGGCGTGTGGACTGGCGCACTCCCAAGTGCGTGTACCTTGGGTGCTGGAGTGCCGCCGCATGGGGGAAGAGCCGCGTCCTGGCAGGCGCAACAGGGAGAGGCGGTCCAGGGGCGGCGTTGGCAGAGCGCGCCCCGGTGCACCCGTGCGCCCACAGGTGGTGGGCGGCCAGCCGGCCTTCATCGTGTGCAACAGCGTGGGCGGCGTGGCCGGGCTGCAGGCGTCCGTGGACAGGTGCGCGCGCCAGCTGCTCATGACGCGGCGCATGCGCCAAATAACCCGGGCACGGAGAAGGACTTGCATGACACTCCCGACAGGCCCGGCGACTTGCACCCGCTGCGCCAATCAAGCCAATGGTGTGCGCACTCGGCCGATTGCTACCGCGTCGCGCGTGCGTGCGCGCAGGCCGGAGCTGGTGCGCGGCGTGCAGGTGCTCAACGTGAGCCTGCGGGGGCTGCACGTGCAGCGCACCGAGCCGTGGAAGCGCCCGCTGGTGGCCTGGCTACAGGACACGCTGCGCAACACCCAGCTGGGCCAGGCCTTCTTCGGCGCGCTGGCCAAGCCGCAGGTGAGGGCTCGGTGGGTTCTCTGCCCCCGGGCGCGCCGGTTGCTTCGGGCCTGCGCGGGGCAGCTGACCATGAGGTCGCTGGCAGGGGCGCGCCCGCGCCTGGCATGCGCGCGCCCGCCCCTTGCCAAGCGATCCCGAGTGCGGGCAGCCACCTCGGTGGACTTGAGAGCAAGCACTCGGTGCACCGCCTCACATGACATTCGGCGCCTGGTGCCTGCGGCGCGCCCCCCGCCTGGCCCGCGCAGACGGTCAAGAACGTGCTGCGGCAGGCGTACCACCGGCGCGAGGCCGTGACGGACGAGCTGGTCGAGTGCATCCTGCGGCCGGGGCTGCAGCCCGGCGCCGTCCACGTCTTCCTCGACTTCATCTCAAACTCGGGAGGGCCGGTGAGCGCAGGGACTCGATCTTCAACTCGGGAGGGCCGGCGAGCGCAAGCATCCACACAAGAGCAGCTCCGCCAGCGCGCGCCTCGCAGCATGCGCACACGCGTTGGCTCACGCGTCTGCTCGGCTCCGGTGCTCCGGTCCTGATGGCGTTTGATGGCGTGGCTCACCTCGTGGGGTGGCCTCACGCTGCGCAGCTGCCCGAGGACCTCATGCGGCGCACCACGCGGCCCGTCAGCATCGTGTGGGGCAGGGAGGACCCCTGGGAGGACCACGGCCTGGCGCAAAAGCTCTTTGCCGGCATCCCCACCGTGGAGGAGTTTGTCACGCTGCCAGGTGCGCGCGGCTGAAGTGGCCGCCACTGGCAGGCGCGGTTGCGGACGCACGGCACGCTGAGCACGTGCCGTTGTGCACGGTCGCCCGTGGGCTGCCCTCGCAGGCGTGGGCCACTGCCCCCAGGATGAGGCGCCGGAGCTGGTCAACCCGCTCATCCAGCAGTTCGTCGCGCGGCACAGCGGCAACGGCAACGGCAACGGCGGCAGCTCGTCGGCCTGAGATGCTTGTCGTGCTCTGGTGGTGTACCTCATTTCGTCATTTCGTTTGCTGGACTCCCCTGGCTTGGTGGCTCACTCCTTGTGTGAGCCTTGCAGCTTGACCGTGGCATCTGAGGCGTGGACGCTCGGTGCTCGTCAGAGTTGCCATCGATGCAATTCCACCTCCGGTGGCACAGGTGCTCGGCACAGCTGTGAGCTCTGGCACGATTGCTGTGCGGCGCTTGCGAGGTGGACACCGGCCCGGTGGGCGGACGATGGGGTGGCGGTGTCGAGCGATGAAGGGCTAGCAGGGTTAGCAGAACGGCCTGCGCACGCCACCTGCGTGGCGTTGATCTGTCTGACGGCAGCGTGAGGACTGGCGCTGCTGTTCGGCCTTGCGTCTCCCGTGGCAATGCGGTTCAGAGCGGGCGGGGGGAAGCTTGTTGCAGCTCATGCGTCGTCCTCATGCAGCTTGTCATGCGGCCACCAAGGGCGAGGGAGCAAGCCACCAAAGAGACGAGGCACGGACGCGGAAGTGCCGGTGTGCACCCCGCCACAGCCGTTTGGACTCGGTGTCGTCAAGTTCCGTTTCGTCGCCGCTCAGCCGCGTGCAGCCTCTCATTTCTCAGAGGTTCTGCACTTGAGCAGGCCCACCAAGTGCAGCCTCAAGTCTCCGCCCAAGCTGCTCGATCCTCAGCCCTTCTGGCCGCAGTGCCGCAGTTGTCATGCTCTGACGCTCGGTGCGCCTACTCCGCCGCTAGCCGCCCCGCGCGGCCCCTGCACCCACGCCCTCGCCCTCTGCCCCCCTCCTCTACTGCTGCATGGCGAAGCCGCGCGTCTCGCGCGCCGCCGCCGCCGCCGCGCCCACGTCTGTCGACGGGATGAGCACCCCCAGGTCGGGCGCCGTGACGATCTCACCGGCGGGCCCGTCGGCGGCCACCATGGGCGGCACGGGCAGGCCGGTGGCGGCCTTGGCGGCGCCGCCCAGCACCTGGCGCGCCACCACGCTCTTGGCCGTGGCCGCCACCAGGTCCACCTCGGCGGCCTTGTGCTTGGCGCGCACGGCCGACAGGCGCGCCTTGGTGAACATGTCCATCACTGTCGCCGAGTACGCCACCACTGCGTGCATCATCAGGCGATTTGGGCAGGCGGGGTGTCGTCAAGAAGGGGGACGTGGGCAGCTTGGGCTGGCAGGCCTCATCCGCCTTGCTTCTGGGTGCTCGCTGCTGCTAGCATCGACACAGGGATGCTCCTGCTGCGTGAACGCGAGGTGCGTTGTGTGACGGCAAGGCTAGTGCCGCCCCCATCCCCCACCCAAGCCCCACACGAGGTGCCCCGCCCCCCGGACACACTGACCGATTGCCGTGACCGCGCAGAAGGCGAGCACGCCGTAGAACTCAGACATCAGATCGGTCGCGTTGCAGCGGATCCACACGCCCATGAGGACGCAGCCGAAGAGCGCCAGGCATGACAAGGTGAACATGGTCTTGAGGACCTGCAGGTACGGGGCGCACGGGACACGTGATTGTCGTTAGAGGGAGGGGGTGCGGGAGCGCGCGCGGCATGCGTGCACACCACCCCAGAGACGGTTCAAAGCGACCTCGCACCTCGTCAAAGTGCTGGAAGCGATCAATGAACTCGGCAAAGTCAACCTCCGTCACGACCTGCGCACGCAGGAGGGCATGGCACACGGTCAGGGGTGAGGGGCTGCACGTCACGCTGTGCGTGTGGATACTTGCATGACGGGGCGGTGGTCAAGGATCAGCAGCGAGGAACATCAGGCGCCAGCCCAGGCCAGAGCACGCGTCCTGACCGCTGCCAGGACACGCTGTCCACCTCCTTTCCCTCTACACCCCCTGTGGCAACTCGTACCTGGTCAATCTCAATCACCTGCACCGCAAGTGAGCACCACCAAGGCCAGGCAGGAGGTCAGCGCCATGAGCCGTTGCTGCGCGCACGGCTGCTTCACCAAGTGCGCCACATCGCGACACGTACCAGCAGGTACGCTTGCAGGATGGAGGCCAGGTTGAGCACCAGCGAGATGACGGTGAGCAGGTTGAACGCGCGGATCTCTGGCTGGTGCGCTTCCTCAATGTCGTTGGAGCCAAAGGGCGAGTCGAGCACCACGGGCATGAGCAGCGACGCCAGCAGCACGGACACGACGCCCGTGGTCTGCCACTGGAGCACCATGCGTTGCTGCATGCGGACGAGCGACATGACAGGCGCGACACACTGTGAACCGGGCTCTGTGGGGGCAAGCGGCCCATCCCCACATCCCCCGGGGCCCTGCCGCACCTTGCACTCCTCCAGGCCGCGCACCACCGCCACCGTCTGCGAGCAGGTGCACCACCACCGCATGAGCAGCCAATTGAGCGTCCCACCGCGCAGCTTGGCCTCCCACTTACTCTCCCTGCCGCGCGCGGGTCAAGCCGTACCACGGCATCATCTGGCGGGCCACGCGCACGAGCCGCGCGAGGAGCCGCGCACCTTCCACGTGCCATACTTGAGGCTCTCGAGCACGCCCTCCACCACGTTCACTTTGGCGGCGGCCTCGCGCGTGGCCTCCACCTCCTTCTCCGCGTGGGCGTGGATGATTGCCGCAGCCACCTTGTTGCCCGCGGCAGAGCGCGGGTTCATGCCGGGGAACACCATCTTGCGACGCGTCAATCGGATTGAGCGCGAGGAGCAGCGATGGCGATGTTCCATGGCGATGTTCCACCTTTTGGCGGCTTAGGTCGTTGGCCGTGTGCACGGATCGGCCAGTGTGTGGGCGAGCGCGCGAGGAGAACAGGGCGCATTGATGGGCAGCACCCCGATGACGAGCAGCGAAGCCGAACGCATGCTCGCGAATCGAACGCTTTGTGTTGAAGGACGCACACCCGGGAGCGCTCACAGCAGCATGGCGCATCGCTGATGATGCGCTCTGCGGAGGCACAGCTGCCGCTCCCGCACTCCCAACCAGCTGTCCCAGCGCCTCTGGGCGGCCCGCGCCCACCGCCATGAGCGAGGAGCAGCCGCAGCAGCGCCGCAGCAGCGGCCGGCAGCTGCTGGCCACCGCCCTCCAAATCCCTCCTGAGGACGGCGATGCCGCACGCGCGCTGGCCCAAGCGGGGCTCTCGGTGCACTGGCAGGCGACCGGCCGCGCCCACGCAGACAGCGGGCCTCCCGCGCCCTGGCGCAGCCAGGCCGCGGCTCTCCTCTCCGGCGCTTTCAACGACAGCATCGCCAGCGACGCCGTCCTGGGCACCACCGTCGGCATGGAGTCCGCGCAGTGGCTCAGGGACGCCTGGACGTGGGCCGCAGACCACGCGAGCGGCTCGGTGGTCACGGCCGCCGTGTGCGTGCTGCTGTCCGACGGCAAGCGGCAGGCGCTCGTGGTGAGGCTGCGTCCCTGGGAGGCCAGCTTGATGAGCTTTTGGAAGGGACGGCGGACTGAGCACCTGTGCGTGCGCGTGCTGCGTCGCAGGTAATGTACATGGCCACGGAGGAGGCGTGGCGGCAGCGCAACCTCGGCCGCCTGCTCGTGTCGCACGTCCAGACCGTGGCCCGGCACAACCGCCACGAGGTGCGTGCCCCCCGGCGAGGCCCTGCGCGCCGCGCGTGCGCCGGGCGGCGGCGCAGGGCAGCCTGGGCACACTTGCACGCCTGCGGGCAGCCGTGCGTGGCCACGTCCCCACGACTGGCACCGGTGCCTGTGGCCTGCCCTCGCCCGCAGGCCGTGTACGCGAGCGTGGTCAACGCCCCTATACCCAGGGCCTTCTGGGGCTGCTGCGGCTTCAGCGCGCTGGCGCCCAGGCAGCGCATCGGCCTGGGCCTGCGCGCCGCCGGGACCGTCTTCCAGGACTGCACCACGTACGTCTGCTGCGACAGCGGCCTGGTGAGTCCCGACGCAGCTCACAGCCCCGCGCCCGCGCGCTTCGCGCCACTCGTGGAGCGCTCCCGCACGCAGACACAAGGCGTGTGCTCTCTCGGCCCTTTCGCCTGCCCTGCCCGCCGCAGACGCACGCCGCGACGCCTGCCACCGCCGCCGCGAGGTACATGCAGCTCCGTGGCCCCATCATGGTCGCCCTTCCGTCCCCACCGCCCTCGAGCCAACCCGAGGGCCACGCGCCCTCCACCGTCAGCGCGACCACCGCCGCACGCACGCTCCTCGCAACTGTGCAGCCGTCCTCCGCCACGCAGCAGCAGCAGCAGCAGCAGCAGCAGCAGCAGCCCAGCCAGGGCGCGCCCCCCTCGCAGCCAACCACCACCACCACCACGCAGCCCGCGCCGGCGCCCACCACCGCCACCGCCGCCGCAGCAACAGCGCCCCGCCGGGCCAGCGCCTCTCCCGCCGCCTCCGCCTCGGCCGCTCCCGTCGCCTCGTCCTCCGCCGCCGGCGCGGCGCCTCCCGCCAAGCCCTCAGCGGCCACGCGCCCAGCGCCCAAGCAGCAGAAGCGCACCAGCAGCAAGGGCAGCGGCGCCAGCAAAGGAAAGCCCCGCTCCGGGCGCCGCACCCCAAGCGACCCACCGCCCTCCCTCCTCGCGCCTGCTGTCCCCCCGGCGGCGGCCGACGCCGCACCCGCGCCGCCGCCCACCACCGCGGCGGCGGCGGCGGCGGCAGCACCTTCAGGGTCAACCAAGCAGGCCGCCTCAGCCGGCGCGCCCAGCGAAGCCCCAGCGACCGGCGCCACCGTCGCGGAGGGCGGCACGGCGCCGCCAGGAGAAGCTGCCCGGAAGGTGCCCACGGCGGGCAAGGCAGCGGCCGACTTGCTTCAGCGGCGCTGGCTGGGCGTGCTGCTCGGCGCGCAGACCGGCAGCAGCAGCCGCGACGCCGCGTGCACCGGCGCCGCGGGCGAGCACGACGACGCGCAGAGCGGCGAGCGGCCTGCCAGCGCGGCCCCCGCCGCCAGCGCGGCGCCCGCTGCCGCGACGGCCGCTGCCGCTGGGCCCGGAGCGGCGCCTGGCGCAGCGCCGCTGGGCATTGCGAGCCCAGGGCAGCGGCCGGCGGCGGCGGAGGCTGCGTCGGCACCCGTGCGGCAGCAGCCAGCGGCGCCCGTCGCCGCCGGCGTGGCGCCGCCGCCGCCAACCGCCCAGCAGCAGCAGCAGCAGCAGCAGCCCGGTGTGCTGGAGCGCGCATTGGCCCTTGGGCCTTCCGGCATGGTTCTTGTCGAGTCTGCCGTCGCCTTTGCCCCTCCGCATGCGCAGCAGGAGCAGCGGCGGGCCTCAGAGTCGGCACAGGAGGAGGACGACGACGAGGTGCAGGTGCTGGCGGTGCTGCCGGGCTCGCCCTCGCGGCAGCGGCAGCAGCGGCGGGCCAGCGAGGAGCAGGTG
>VFQP010003733.1_pt1 | contig 15092 bp, 21 predicted proteins | sample 3512351 | NCBI WGS metagenome assembly VFQP01 (sample SAMN10412372, study PRJNA504923) | tailings metagenome | isolation source: Relicate 1 Philex TSF1 revegetated site | place: Philippines: Tuba, Benguet | collected 2017-08-29 | reverse complement strand
GACGCCCGCACACCCTTATGCCCCAAGCACGCTTGGTCGATTCCACTAACCGCGCCCGCGCACGACACACGCAGGCGCCTGCCGCCCCAAACGATCGCGCCGCGCGCTACAGAGAGGGAGCGCGCCACACCACCCCTGCACCGCGCGCGCACAGAAACCATGCTCTGATGTCCGCTCCACCTCCCACTTCCCTCGCCGCAAGAGAGGCAGCGCCGCCCGCCCTCGCCGATCCACGGTCCGCTCAGGCCGCCAGCCATCCTGCCGGCCCCTTCCCCGGGGGCCATCGCACCACGACAAGCAAGGCACCAACACGCACGACCGCCCCGGCGGCAGCCGACCCCGCAAAAGAGGTGTGCTCCGCACGCCCATCATATAGCCTCAGCTGCCCACGCTGCCGTGGCTGCTTCCCACAGACGCGCCCGCCGCCACGGCGGCGGCAAAGCTCGCCGGGCGCTCCGCCGGCGCCGGTGCCGGCGCCGGCGCCGCCTTGGCGCCCCCAGCCTGCGCCGCCGCAGGCGGCACCGCAGGCGGCGGCGACTCTGGCAGGTTGTTGGGCCGCGAGGAGGCCAGCCGGGAGGAGAAGGGCGCCGCCGCCGGGGTGCCCAGGCCTCCCTCGCCCGTGCTCAGCGCCACGGGCGGCACGCTGACGCTGCTGCCCGGGCCCGTGCTGCCGCCGGGCAGCGCCGGCCACGAAGAGTTGGAGCTGCCGCTGCCGCCGCTGCCGCACGGAGGGCCGCCCACCGCCGCCTGCGCCGCCGCCGCCGCCAGCGCGGCGGCCGCCGCAGCCATACCACCCGCCAGCTGCTGCTGCTGCTGCTGCTGCTGCGAGGCAGCCGCCTGCTGCTGCTGCTGCGGCGGCGGGTGCACATGGTGGGGGTGGCCATGGCCAGCGGGCGACGCCGCTGGGTGCACGGGGCTGGCCCGGCCGCTCCCCTGTGACGCCAGCTGCTGCTGCAGCGCCGCCAGGCCCGGAGCCACGCCAATCAACCCCCCGCCGCCCGCCGCCCACGCCGCAGCGCCGCCCTCCTCCTGCGCCGCCGCCTGCGCCTGCGCCTGCGGCGCGGCGGCCAATGCGGCGGCAAACGGCAGCGGCGGGCGGTGCGCCGACGAGGGGCCGCCGGTGAAGCTCCCTCCCGACCCTGCCGCGCCGTCGCGCAGCGGCGCCGTGTCGTTGGGCAGCGGCCTGGCGCGCAGGTGCGTCTGGATCTTGGTGCCGGCGCTGAGCAGCTTCTCCACGCGCGCCACAATGTGCTTGGCGTACGTGTACTTGCGCAGCAGGTGCAGCTGGGCGCGCACGCGCGAGAGCAGGTTGTCGCGCTGGGCGTCGTCGCACACCTCCAGGACCTGCGTGGTGGTGGAAGCGGTCGTACGCACGCGCACACATGGGAGGTTGGGCGCAGCAGTGCGTTGGAGAACGGGCCTGGTGGCTGCGGGAGCGCGCTATGCCCGTGCGGTGCGTGGAGGCAGCGCGCGACTGCCACTCACCCTCTGCACCACGTAGTTGCCAAACTGGTCCTTCATCATGACGGTCAATGCGTCCTCCTGCACCGCGCCGCCGCCACCGCCACCGGCGCCGTAGCCGTCCTCACCCTCGCCCAGCCCGTCTCCGCCGCCGCCCGGCGCCGCGCCAGTCACGCTGGCGTGACGGCTCAGCCCGCCCGACGGCGACGCCGTGCCCACGCCGCCGCCGCCGCCGCCGCCGAACCCCAGGCTGGCCTGCAGCCGCTCCGCCAGGCCGCCCACGCCCACGCCGCCCAGCGCGCCGCTGCCGCCGCCGCCGTTGCTGTGGTGGTGGCCAAAGCCGCCGCTGCCGGGCGGCGTGGCGGGCGCGCCGCCGCCAACGCCGCCGCCTCCCGGCGCGTCGCTGGCGAGGATGGTCTTGATGATGGCGTCCCGCTCGGCGTAGCTGCAGTGCGTGAGGCACTTTTCCACCACGTTCGACGCAAACTTGTGCATGCTCAGCGTCACGACGTGCGGCGCCAGCGCCGCCACGACCTGCGCGGGTCGTGGCCAGGCAAGGCGACGCGCATCCCACTCGACGCGCTCGTCGCAGAGCAAGGCCCGACGAGCGTCTGGCCGCGTCTACGCGGAGACAGCGCCCTGCCTCCGTCCACCAAACGGCACCCGGCGCCGCGGGCGGGAGCCACCGGGCGCGACGAACAGCGTGAGAGCGTGCGCGGAGGGAAGGCAGGAGGGCGGGCGGCGGCGGAAAGGCGGCTGACTCACCGCAGACTTTTCGGGCGGAAGGCCGTGCTCCAGCACGTGCTGGATCACGTAGTTGCCGTACTGGTCCTGCGCCAGCGGGTGCGCCGACCTGAGGATCTCCTCCATCACCACGCCCTGCAAAGGATGGCAGCAGCGGCAGCAACAGGCGCAAAGGGAGTTTGTGCGCCGCGGCGCTGGCGCGCGCCGCGCGGGCAGCCTCGCGCCGCCCGGCTGCTCGCGCCAGGCACACCGTCAATGCGGCGTGCACCACCTCGCACGCCGCCCCGCCCTCCCACCGGGACGCCGACGCGACCCGCTCGCGCCTCCTCACCTTGCGCTGCTCGTCGGAGCAGTGCTCCAGGATGCGCTGCACCACGCGGCAGCCGAACGGGTGCGTGCTGAGCGGCACCACGCAGCTCAAAAAGTTGTCCAGCAGCGCCGAGATGCGCGCCGTCGGCACGCACTCAATGATCTTTTGGATCACGTGGTTGCCGTTCTGCGAGGCCACGCAGCACGCACGCGCGGCACAATCGCGGGCGGTCGATCGCGGCCCAGGCCCGCGGCGCAGGCGTGCGTTTCTCCAGGGGCGGCGGAGCGACGGCGCGGCGCACCTGGTCGCGCACGCATCGCATGACGTTTCCGTCCAGCTCGGTGAGCAGCGCCACCTGGGCGTCGGGCGGGAGCACTTCGAGCGCCTTTTGGACGACGCGGCACCCGTACATTTGAAGTGACAGCTGGAGCACCTGCGCGCGGGCAGCAGCGGCAGGGCAGGCGGCGGCGCAAGAGGTCGTGCGCTGCCGCTGCTGTTGTCGTTGTGTCCAGCCATCAGCCCTTTCAAGGCCCGCATGTGGCCCTCGACGAGGTCAGAATGCGCCTGCTTCTGCCCTCTACAAACACTGACCCTCCCCCCCCCCCCCCCCCCCCCCCCCCCCCCCCCCCCCCGCCCCTTGATGAGGTCGGCGATGCGCTGCCGCTGCTCGGGCGAGCCGTGCTCGAGGAACTTCTGCACCACGTAGTTGCCAAACACGTCCGTCATGAGCACGTTGAGGCGCGGCAGCACCTCGCCCAGCGCCGCGCTCAGCTCGTCCACGCCGCACGACTCGAGCTTCTGCAGGGCAGCACAGCACGCACGCAGGCCGGCCATGAGGCACGTGCTCATGCGTGCAGGCGTGCCGCGACGCCCTGGCGTGCGTCGGCCGTCGGGTGCTGGGGCGTGGCGGTGGCGGCGTGCTGCGCTTGCTGCCTGGTGGGCAGGCGGCTTGGCGCACACCTGCTGGATGAAGCGCGAGCCGTGCTGGTCCAGCGCAAACTCGTACACGTGGCCCAGGATGTCGGGCAGCTCGTACCTGCACGTGCACGGAGGGCGGGAGAGCGCGCACGCGCACACACACACACACACACACGGCACCAGTGTGGTGGAGGGGTGAGGAGCGCGTGACTGTGTGGCGCCAGGCGTGCTGCTGCTGTGCCCGCGCCGCGCCCCCCATGCCCGCCGGGCCTGCGCCTCTGCGGCTCTGCGCCCGCGTGTCGAGGGAGGACGACCCAGCGAAAAAGGGAAACGAAGAGGGAAAGCAAGGTAAAGAAAGCCTTTAGGTGGTCACCTGCGCAGCTTGTTGGCCTTGAACTCCTCGAGCAGCGCCGACGAGCGGTGCGACCCACGCGCGCTGCCCAGCCCGCCGCCGCCCTCCTCGCCGCCGCCCTCGCGCCGGTGGCTGCGCCGACCGCCCAACGGCCCACTCCCGCCCAGCGACGCCGACAAGTGCGCGCCACGCGGGAACCCGTGCCCGCCGCCGCCGCCGCCACCCCCCGGGCCCATGCCTCCGCCGTCCAGCCCCAGAAACGCGCCCGGCTCGCTCCGCCCGGCGCCCAGCATGCCCGCCGCCGCGTGCACGTCGCTGCTGTGCCGCATCACCATGAAGCCGTTGCCGCTGCTGTGCCGCGCCCGCTCGGCAAACGCCGCCGCCGCCGCGCCGCCGCCCAGCTCCGCCGGGCCCATCATGCCGCCCATGCTGCGGTGCCGCGACAGCCCGCTTGGGTGCAGCATGTGCTCCTGGTGGTGGACCGCCGCCAGCGCAGCGTGCTGAGGTGGCAACTGCCCGTACGAGACGTGCGGGCTGCTGGCGTGGCCGCCGCCCAGCGGCGCCTCGCCGCTGCCAAAGCCGTCAAGCCCGAGCCCTCCGCCGCCGCTCGCCGCCGCCGCCGCCGCCGCCGCCGCCGCGCCGAGCGCCGCCTGGTGCTCCATGTAGCGCTGGTAGAAGGCAGCGTACTCGCGGGGGTTGAGCGGCGGCGGCGCGCCCACGCCGAGCCCGCCCACTCCGCCATTGAGCGACGCCGCCGCCAGGCCCGCCTGCATGGCGGCCAGCGCGTCGCCGCCGGCCGCCGCCGCGCTGAGCACGCTGGCGGCGAGCGGGTCCATGCCGCCGCCGCCAGCGGCGGCGCCCGAGCCCGAGCTGAAGGAGCCGCCGCCGCCGCCGTGCGCGCCGCTGGCGCTGGCGAACCGCTGCTGCTGCGCCTGCTGCTGCTGCAGGTGCTGCTGCTGCTTGAGCGCCGCCATGGCGGCGGCGGCGGCGGTGCCCAGGCCGGGCGCGGAGGGTGGCCCGGAGGAGGACGAGGCGTACGGGTTGGCGGTGCTGGGCGAGTGGCCGCCGCCGCCGCCGCTGAGCATCGAGCTCATGGCCAGGTAGAGGGCGTTGGCCTGCACAGGGAGGGACACACAGAGGGCACAGGCGGTGACGCGTTCACCTGTGACCAGCTGCCCTAGTGCGCGGCAGAGCAGGGCACGGTGAGAGAGGGCGGTGAGGGAGGCGCGCGCACCTGTTGTTGCTGCTGCTGCTGCGAGGCGCCCTGCTGCCCGTGCTGCTGCGACGCGCTGAGCAGCGCCGCCGCCGCCGCCGTCACGGCGTCGGGCGGCAGGTGCCCGAAGCTGCCGTCGTGCGCGCCGCCGCCGTCGAGGTCCGCGCCCAGGCTGGGGGGCAGGCTGTCCGCCAGGCTCTGCAGCGCGCCCTGCAGCAACACGCGCGACGCGCGGCCAGCGCGTGGTGAGTTGCACGCTCGCCCGACTCGCAAGCGCAACGCTGCCACGGCACTTGACGCGCCCCCTCGCCCCCCGAAGCGCAAAATGGCGCAAGTGGCGCATGCTCACCACGTCCTGCAGCGCGCCTCCTGCCGAGATGGGCTGCTGCGGCGCCGTCTGGTTGTGCTGCCCCGTGAGGAGGCCCTGCGAGGTGGGCCCGCCCAGTTGTCCCTGCAGCGCGGCGCCAGGCGTGGAGCCGCCGGCGCCGGCGCCCAGGCCCAGGGTGCTGGGCTGCAGGTAGCTGCTGTGGTCGGCAGTGCTGCCCACCCGCAGCTTGGAGGGCACGCGGCTGGTGGTGGAGCCGCGCCCAAACGAGTGCATCAGGCCCGCAGACAGCTTGTTGTCCTGCGGGCGCGGGCGAGGGCGCGGGCAGGCCACAGGGAGTGGTCATTGCTGGCAGCCGCAGCGTGCGCCGCCCTGGCGGGGCCTGGCGTGCAGCACCTGCTCCCAGCTCGCGGGTCCCCTTCACTGCGTGCCAACAACAACAGCGACAATGCCTGGGCCCCTCAAAGGTCGCCTTGAGGTCGCAGGTCGTCCCCAGCTACCCACCTTGGCGCCCCCGAGGGTGAAGCTCTGCGACATTGGCGACCCACGCGCCGGGCTGCCGGCCATGGCCACCAGGGGATCCAGCAGCGGGCCGCCGCCGCCCGCCGCCGCGCCCAGGTTCCCCGCGCCGCCCGGCACCTGCTGCACGCTCGTCACGCTGCTGCGCGGCGTCAGGCTGGTGCTGGTGATGCCGCCGCCAAACAGAGGGTCCACCAGGGACCCCGGCCCGCCGCCCGCGCCGCCGCCCCCCGCCGCCGCTGCCGCCGCTGCGGCGGCGGCAGCGGCCGCTGCGACGGCGCTGACGGCGGCGGCGTGCAGGTCCGCCCCCGCTCCGCTCGCGCCGAGGCTGCCGCCGCCCAGGCCCTGCCCTGCCTGCCCTGCTCCTCCCGCTCCTCCCGCCAGCAGGCTGCCGCTGCCTGGCGCCAGGCTGAACGAGTTGCCGCCGCCTCGCGGCGACGCATACCCCGGCAGCGCTAGGTGGTCAAAGATCTGGTGCGCTGCGTTGGGGTGCTGCGGAGGCGCCAGGTGCGAGCCGACAGCGGGGGCGCCGCTGGAGGAGCCGGGGCCCTGGGGCTGAGGGCCGGTGTGCTGCGGCAGGCCGCCGGGCGTGGCGGCGGTGGCCCAGGGGTTGGGGTGCACTCCCGAGCTGAAGGAGTGCATGCGGCCGCTGCCGCCCACGCTGCCGAGGCCCGCGGTCAGCGCCGTGAGCGCGGGGTCGCCTCCGCCGCCGAGCAGCAGCGCGCCGTTGCTGGGGTAGCGCTGCGCCGCCAGCACGTGGGAGGGCGACTGCGCGCCTGACATGGCCTGCGCGGGGCACGGGCGGGGAAGGGCAACGGCGGCGCGGTGATCACGCGATCTTGCGCCCTGTGATCGACCATCATGCCGGGGAGGCGCCCGCATCCCCGGCGGCAGCGGGGCAGGTGGGAGCGCGGGCGAGCTGCGCTGGTCGATCGCCGTGCGCCGCGGGCACAGGGTGGATGCTGCAGCGTGCGCAGCCCCGCCCTGCCAGGGCGTCGGTGGATGAGTTCAACAAGCACGCTGCTCCAGCAAGGGGCGTGATGCTGAGGCAGCCCCGGCACATGTGAAAGAGTGTACGTGTTCCGTTCTTGAGGCGGCCTCCGCTGGGCTTCCTGGCGACTGCCGCGCCATCTGGCTGATTAGCCGGCGCCCTGCCACTGGCCCCGCTGGCGGACAACTTGCGCGGCACAAGCGAGGCGCGTGGCGCTGCTCCTGATCGCACGTGGAGACCTGCACGTTCGCGCGCACGGTGGACGTCTACTGTTCTGCTTCTCCTGCCCGTTGCTTTGATGCACGCACCACTCCGTGCGCAGCAGCACCGCCGGCCAGCGCGGCGCCGTCCAGCTTGGCGAACTGCGCGACAGCAATCGCACGACAATCGCGCGGGCCGGCGTGAGGCTCCTGTGCGTGCGTGTGGAGCCGAGCCGAGGCGGTGCACGGCGCGAAAGCGGTCACCTCTCCATCAGCGCGGGCAGGCGCCGCCGCTGGCATCCGACCCGGCGTGAAGCTCCTGTTGCTGAAGGCGTCGATGAAGCTGTGGCTCTGGCTCTCCACCCTGCAGGTTGGGAATCGCCAACCTTGAGCATTCACCCCCAACACAGGCGTGTGCCGCCGTCGTCGTGCAATTGTCGAAGCTACACTTTTCTCCTCACCTCTCTGAGGCGCTGCTCAGCGTGTCGGGCAGCGCATCCACGGCGCTCCAGGACAGGAGCGCCTTGGAGATGCTCTCCTCCAGGAGAGCACGGTCCTCCGAGCTCTGCTGCTTCTGCACCACGGTCCTGTCCGCCATAGTGTGCTGCTCGCAGCGTGTGTCCTGCACGCCCCCACGCCTCAACGGCGAGCGTCTCGGCCGCACAGCATGGTCTTTAAGACTCGAGCGAGTTCGTCCCCTTGTGCAGGGGGGTGGGGCAGGTGGCGTGCTGCACACTCTCTGCTGGGTGGTGCCGCCTCGCCAAGCGCCGCTGCGCGTGCTGCCTCGAGGGCGCATGGCGGGTTTGCGAGCGGAAGAGAACTTCCTCCCGAGGATCCTGCGATCCAATTTCCACGCGTGTGCTCGTGGTGGGCTCTCACGCTGTGGGCTGGGGCGGGGCGCGTGGGCTTTGCTCCGGGTCCCCGGGGACCCGTGCTGTGCACGCACCGTGCGCGACGCACGGCCCACACCCGGCGTGCAGCTGCAGGGCCGCAGGAGGACTGGCGTGGCACTGCCGCGGACCAGGCACTGGCAAGGCGTTCCGTTGCAGCCCGCCACATCGATGCACGAGGAGGTGAGCAGGTGCGTGGGCGGCACTTTGGAGAGTCGAGGCGATGTCTGGACACAAGGGCGACCAGCTCGTGCAGGAGTGGTGCAATCGTTGTTGAACAAAGTGCGCTGTCGTCGTCATGCGCTGTTGGCGCTCCCTGTCTGGTCTTGCTTGGTGCTGTCCCCTCCCGCCACGCTGTCCCCATGCGAGCTGCCGCTGTCCTGCCGGCCGACCACGTCCCCTTGCTCGGCGTCTCCTTGGTCGCCGGTCCCCTCGGCCAGGTCCAGCAGCAAGGTGCGCTTGAGCAGGACGTTCATGTCCACCTGCGCGTGCAGACTCTTGCAGGACGGAGATGCTGGGCGCGCCGCGCCGCACACGTCCTGGCGGCGCTTGCCACCACAAGGCCCCCCACCACCCCAGGTCGCCCGCCGCTCACGTCTTCGGGCAGCGTGCTTAGCATGAGCGCGAGGATGCGGGGCTCCTGCTCCACCATGCGCACGCGCGGCTTGTACACAAACAGCATGGCGCCCACGATGACGATGAGCGACGCCATGAGCGCGGCGACTTGCAGGTACACAATCGTCCTGCGGGTGGCGCGCCGTGGCAGTACTGGGCATCTGTGGGCGCGGCGGCGGTGGTGCTTGGGCAATCAACGCTCGTGCCAGCTCGCGAGGGATGGCCCGTGGCACGCCCTCACATGAACTTGTTGTGCATGACGGCCACAAACACGTCCCGCAGCCTCTCAAAGCCGCCCTGCAGGTCCGGCCGGGTGTTCCAGAAAAAGTTGAACCCGGACGAGTTGAGCTGAGGCTCCTGCGGGCACATGCAATGCGTGCGTGGGGCGCGCCGGCAGGGCTGGGCTGAGCAAGCTGGCTGCATGGCGTGCGCGCTGTGGGGCCAACCGCGAGGACACACGCGCACGCGGCTTCAATCACTGCGCCTCATCACGTTGCCGCGCTCACCCCTGCCATGTACTTGGCCACCTCGAGGAACTTGAGCATCATGCGGTCCATGCCGCTGTGCGTGGCCTGGTACAGCGCGTCGCCCAGCGGCTTGCACTCGGTCTGGTTCATGCACAGGCAGTCCTCGGTGGCAAAGAGCAGGTCGTGCGCCTTGCTGCTGGACGCCGTCACGCCGCTCGTCTCGACGTCGCCAAACATGCTCCCGTTGCCGCCGGACTGCGCGCTCAAAAGCAACGCAAGCCAGGGAGCAGCGGCAGGCACGTTTCTGGCATCGTGGGGATGCGCGTCAGGCCGCAGCGCGCTGGATGCGGCAGCTCGCTCACGTCCTGGCCGTACAGCATGAAGCTGTACTCGTCGCGCAGCATCTCGATGTGTGAGGGCATCTTGGCCTGCAGGTACGCCCGGTGCTGCGGGGTGCTGGCGTTGGTGGCAATGTCCTGCAGGCTGACGGACACCTCCATGAAGATCATCTGCGCACGGCACGGTGGTGTGCACGGCACGGTGGTGCGCACAAGTGGGACGGGCGCTGACGTGGCGCTGGCCGCGCGCGCGCTGCGCTGCTTCAGCCGATGGCAGGGCACCGCAGCACGAGCCTCCTCCAGGCGAGGCGCACCAAATGTGAGTGGCGCCCACCAACGCACTGAGTCTCACCGAGACGTAGTTGACGACGTGGAACTGGGTGATGGCCTCGGTGGACCTCATGACCAGCGAGTAGCCAATGCCGCTGGCGATTACGTTGATGAGGCCCCACACCACCATGGGTGCGGCCAGCTGTACCTGCGGGTGCGGCACAGCAATGGAGCCGGCGCGAGCAAACCGCTCAGCTTCCCCTCCGCGTGGACCGGGTCCTCATGGAGCGGGCTCGCCCCACCCGCACCCAGCTTGTCGGCGCCACTTGAGGCGGGCGCGGGCACCTGCCGCTCACCGACATGTTGTAGTTGGGCACCAGCGTGCGCTTGGAGGCGGCGTTGGCCACCACGGCCGGCGTCTTGATGTCGCGCAGCGCCGGCACGAAACGCTGCAGGAAGCCGCCGCCGCCGGCGTCCCCGTACTTGACCAGCCCGCCAAAGCTCGCGCCCACGCTGCGGCCGCTGTTGGTCACGGCCGCGCTCATGTTGCCCACGGGCAGCGTGTTGGCCTCGCTGCCGGCGTCGGTGGCCACCGCCTTGGCCATGGGCGCCTGCGACCACACCCGCGTGTGCGTTGGATGTGTCTGTCGCCCGCGGTGCGCCCCAGCCGCCCTCTCTCGCTGCCAGGGCATCCAGGCGCGCGCGCAGAAAGGGCGCTGCGTGGTAGCCGGCCCACCTGCGGCTCACTCACCGCCTGCATCTCCGAGGGCCCCGCCGTGGCGGCGGCCAGCACGGCGTCGTCGTCCTCGTCCCCGCTCTCGTCCTCGTCCAGCACCACGCGCTGGCTCGCCATGTGCCGCGTGTAGCCCATGGGCACCGCCTGAGCAGGCACACGCACGCCAGTTGCACACACTGCGTCGAGGTGCCCGCCACGCACGTGCGCAGGAGGGAGGCGGTGCCCAGGTGCCGCATCCTGCGCCCGGCCCGCACCATGAAGACGTAAAAGATGCTGAAGCGACGCCTCGTCATGCGCTGCGCCAGCGTCCAGGTGATCCACGTGGCGACGCCGCACAAGCCCACGCCCATGATGCACAGCAGCACCACCTGCACCAGCTCCAGGTCAGCCACCTTGTCGTGCACCATCTTGAGGAAGGCGTGCATGGTCTCGGCGTACCCGTCCCAGACGTTCTGCGGGCAGGCGCAAACGCCGAGCCAGCAGGCCCGGCCAGGCTCTGAGTGCCGCCGCGCCGCGGGCAAGGCACGAGCAGTGCCTGGGCAGCCCAGCGGCACACCCCGCCGCTGCCAGCACTTTGAGCAGCCCCACGCACCACGTGCGCATTGTCCATGGTCCACTTGAAGTCGGGCTGGTCCTGCAGCCTCACGGTGCCGCTCTGCGCCTCGTACGCCGCCACGTTCTGCCACCAGCTGAGGCCCTTTTGGACCAGCATGTTGCCCGACAGCCACACGCCCGTCTTGGACGTGTGGTTGAGCAGCACCGGCCTGCCGGTGGAGGACAGGCTGGCCGGCACCACGATGGACGCCACGTCGTCCAGCTCCTGGCCCTCTGCGCGGCAGCGTGCGCACAGGCGCAGCGCACCACTGCGCCGTGACCACAGCGCACTGCTGCTGTCCCTGCCGACCCAGTCTGTGCGTGCCCTCAGCTTCCACGGTGATCAAGCTGCCGTCATCGCGTTTGTGCACGACTGTGTGAAGACGCTTGAACTTCCTGCCATGCCGAGCGCCACCTAGGCGAAGGCTAACACGACGCAACACGACGACGACGACGACGACAGGCGCAGCGCGCGCACAGCATGCTCGAGCACCCAAGCAGCAAGCCGGGCAGCTCCTCTGCAAGGCTCCTCTGCATCCATGCCTCCCGTGCCTCCCGCGCTTCGCACTCACCCCAGATCTCCCGCAGGTTGAAGACAGTGGGCAGGCGGCGCTTGACCGTCTGGCCCTGGAACACGTTGCGGTGGTAGGTGCTCAGGTCCAGCACGTTCTCGTGCAGCAGCTGTGGCCGTGGGGCAACGCAGGAGGGGCGCTGTTTCGGCTCCCGGTGCCAAGGACTGCGCTCTGCACCGCCTGGCGCCCAACAGTGCGCACTCTGCATGGGCGTGGAACCTGGCTCACCTGGCGCACGTAGGGGATGTCCTTCCTGGACTGCATGAGGCGCATGCCAGGCATGGTGCGGTTGCTGTACAGCAACAGCAGGACCATCATGTAGGACACTGTGTGGTACGAGGCGTGGCCCGCGTGCGTCACGGTGAGCAGGTCCTCAAAGATGAGCGTCTCCTTCTCCATCAGGATGATGTAGACGATGACGAAGGCCACCAGCTGCGCCGCGCAGGCGCACAGCGCCACCAGGTACGCGCGCTTGCGGAAGTCCAGCATGGGCTGCTGCACCTGCGGGCAGCAGCAGCACGCGGCACAGCGCGTGCACGGCGTCAAGAAACGCGCGGCAGTGCGGTGTGCTGACGGACCGTTCATGGCCACGCCCCAAGCAAACCAACTCACCGAGTTCCCGGCGAGCAGAGCAAACAGCTTCTTGAGGCGCTTGCCCCTGTGCAAGGTGGCCTCGGGCGGCTCCTCCTGCTGGGACACGGCCCCGTCCGTTGGGTCCTCCATCGCGCTGCTGCCTGCGCTGCTGGCCCTGCCGTCGTTCGTGCTCCTCGGCTCTGGATCCATCAGAGCGGCCTGCGCGGGCACTCTCAGGGCGCGCGCAGTGGCGTGAGTCCTGACTGGGGCCAGAGTCTGGACAGAGCGGCTGCACGCAGAGTGTGGGCTGCACAGTGCGGAGCACACCGGCAGCACGCACCTCGTCGGCGGGCGTGGGCAGCGCGGCGGCTTCTTTCGCAGGCTTCCACGGCACGATGGCAACGGGCGCAGCCTTGGGTTCGACGCCTGGGGGAGCTGCGGCGTCCGTCTCGCCGCCCGGGCCTGCCTTGACGCGAGGGCTGTTCTCGGGGCTGGCGGCGGGCAGCGTGGCTGCGCCGAACGAGGTGTGCAGCTTCTCGTCGTTCCAAGTCGCGACGCGCACGCGCGGACCGGTGATGATGGGCTCGCGCGCGACGCTGCCGGCGTCCGAGGCCCCGACCGAGAGCTGCGGCAGCGGAGCGGAGACGACGTGGACACGACACGCGTCGTCATGCGGCCGACACCTGAGGAACGAGTCGCATCAACGTGCACGAGCGCGAGGGATGGCTCACCTGGCGGTTGATCGAGTGCCTGCCCTTGATCACCCCCTGGTTGGTCAGCCAGGTGGCGAAGTCGCTTCGGGCCACGCGAGGCGCGATGGGGCGGAGCATGATGGAGTAGACCGCCTCTCCAGGGGCAATCCGCCGCACCGCCTGCAAACCACAGGCATGGGTGGGGTGAAGCGGCTTGCTGCTTGCTGCGATGTGGGCAGAGTGTTCCTCGGCACTGCACCATGCTGCGTGCGTGCGCGCACCTGCAGGCACAGCTCGATCTCCTGCATGTCTCCGCTGTGGGTGATCTTGAAGCACTGCTGTGGGCCAGCCCGCATGTCCATGGGGGCGCCTGCGCGTGCACACACGTGGTCAAGCGCTCGCACAAGCACGCTTGAGCCGGCCAGGGGAGAGGTGAGGTGCGCGCACAGCAACATCGTCGCTGCTTCCCTCACCTGTGCCAGGCATGGACGCCCTGGTGGTCCGCATGCCGCCCCGCTTGTGCTGCTTGTCGCGCCCAGCGTTGGGCGGAGGCCCGATGGCGCCGGGCGCAAACAAGCTCGACAGGGGCTTCTTGCGCATCACCTGCCGGCCACGCAGCAGCAGCCAGCTCAAATGCCGCTCAGCTCGCCCAAGGACCGGCGGCCCTCGCGCGCAGCGTTTGCGCACGTGCGTGTGGTGCTTGCGCCCTGTCCCTCGCCTCTCACCCGCAGCACAGTGCTGATGTGGCGGTCCACCATCCTGTTGAAGCCGCACCCCAGCAGCAGCGAGGGCGGGTACAGCGCGCCCAGCTCGGCGTGCTCGGGCGGCAGGATCACGCCAGAGGCGTCCAGGTCCACCACGCTCATGCACATGTCCGCGCGCCACAGCTCCATCTGCGCCGCCAACACGCAACGTGCGCAGGGCGGCCGGCAGGTGACACTGGCGCTTGGCATCAGCAGGGGTGCGCCTGCCGCCCTGGCGGTTGCGAGATGAGCTCGACGCGCGGCGCACCTGGAACTTGGCGGGGGCGTCATGGCCTGCGCCCAGCGCGCTGGTGACGGGGTCCTGGTGGATCATGGACAGCGTCATGATCTGCGCGCGCACCAACAGGGACCCTCGCTCCCTTTCATCATCGGAGGAAAGCTGGTGGGGCGGGCGCAGCCCTAGGAGTAGCGTGCATGCACACTCACGGCAGGCCTGGGCTTGCTCCTGAGGCCGGTGATGAGCGAGGTGCCCGTCGCGGCCGTGGCGGGTGGGGTGACGCCCACGCGCCACGACCGGCCCGGCTGCCGCACGGCCTGGGCCGCCAGGTCCATGATCACCTGCGCACGCAACACCACCGGCCCTTGGTGGCGGCCAGCCCAGGAGCGAACCGCAAGCGTACAGGTTGCGAGCTGGCGGCGCGCACCTCCATGACCGAGTCCATGTTCACTTCCTTGGGATCTGCAGCCACGGCGCACCCAGCACAGTCAACGTCACGTCAGCACCACACGTCGTGACCCATCGTTCACCCACCCGGCCCCCCTCCACTCAGCAGCGTGCAGCGCTCACCGAGGCCGTTGAGCAGGTCGAGGAACTCGTGCACGTGGCGCCACACCATCATCTCGGGGTCAAAGACAAACACGGCGCCCTGGGTCAGCACCGAGGGCGCCAGGTTGTTGGTCACCAGCCCGTGCTCGTTCACCTCGAGCAGCAAACGCCGCTCGTCCAGCGCCTGCACGCACCAACAGCACGCAGAACCGCGACCAAAATGACCAACGCAGGCGGTGAGGGTGCGTGAGCTGTTTGGCCTGCCATCTCTCTCTCACACGGGAGAGTCGGCGGTGATTTGCGTCGCACCTGCTCCATGGTGGAGGGCGCCAGCTGCATGACGTGGAAGATCTCCTCCTCGTCAATGTGCTTCTTGATGCTGATGCGCACGGGCGACGCCGTGGGCTTGCCCTGGTTGCTGGTGGCGCACACGAGCACCGACAGACCGGACCGGCAGCTGTGCGGCGGGATGGCGGCCGGAGGCTGGCTCTGCGGCGCGCGCGTAGGCAGCACGGGTGCGCACGTGTGGAGCGTCCCTCCTGGTCAGCACGCTCAGCACCACCTTAACCCCCTGAGCCGTTCACAAGCTCGCCACCTCAGGGCCCCTAACCGCCCCCCCAACCTCTGCTCCTCACCTGGACCAGGGCGCGGTGCAGCTGTGCAAACGGCTCCATGAGCAGCTGCTCCAGCAGCAGTGGGCCTGTGAGCGGCACCCCGCCCGGCGTGCCCGCCGCCGCCTGCTGCAGCTGGAGCGCCGCCGTGCGGCCCAGCAGCGCGCCGGT
>VFQP010003732.1_pt1 | contig 15092 bp, 17 predicted proteins | sample 3512351 | NCBI WGS metagenome assembly VFQP01 (sample SAMN10412372, study PRJNA504923) | tailings metagenome | isolation source: Relicate 1 Philex TSF1 revegetated site | place: Philippines: Tuba, Benguet | collected 2017-08-29 | reverse complement strand
GATGTTCTATGTTAATATGCAAATTCTTCAAGTTAAAATTTTAAAGTTTTTCTGATAATCTTGTTGATATTTAATTCTATTTTTCACTACACCGAAGCAGATTCTTAAAGTTTATTGCAAACAGCGATCAAAGCTAATTTCTTTGGTTTGCCTTTTGCCAGTAGACGAAGGTATAGCTCCTTACAATGAACATTATGTTTCATTGCAGTCCAGGAACATACATATAGTAGACTTCTGATATGGGTTTTCGATGTTCTGCACTTTCCGGGCGAATAAGATTTCTTGCCCGATTGGTAAATCCTGGGAGCCAGTCCAAAATATTTGACCAATGATTTTGCCGAATCAAAATTCTTAAAACCCGAAGTGGCTGTCATCAGTTGTAATGAGGTCTTCTCTCCAATTCCGGACACACTTTGTATTAAATCCTTTACTTCTTTAAATTCCTCATCCTGAAGCTGTGGAAGACGAAGCTCTACTTCTTTAATCTCTTTTTCCAATTGCTTCAGCCGCCTTTCATAATGCTTTTCAGTGTTGGGATTGAGATAAGGATTAAAACGAAGCGCTTTTAGCTTTACTGCATACCTGCGCTTTTCTTCCTCCAAATCGTTCAAAAGCTTAATCTCCTGATCCAAATATTCAATCTCAGTACTTTTGGGAATATAATTCTCTGGACGGAACATCTCACCATAAAGTCTGATTAATTTGGCATCTTCGGCGTCAGTTTTTGCAATGATGTTCTTCATCCTTGCAAAATGCTTGACAGACATACAGTTGATCAGGCTCGTCTCAAAACGCTTTCCTAAAGAAAGATGAAGTATCCTGCTGCTGTAATTCCCGGTAGCTTCGATAACCAGGCAATAATCATCTGACGATATTTTCTTTAAAAATGATAAAATTGAGCGCTGATTGTTTTCGATATTACAAACCTGATCCTGATTATTAGAATCCTGGAAACTCATTGTTAAAATCTTTGCGCCTACATCTACTCCAATCACTTTTTTTGGTAATTTTGTCATCATAAATCTTTTTTATAAAGAGGTTTTCTTCTGATCCATCATGGTAAAAGTTTTTACCAACAATGTTCTATCCGGATTTGGAAGAAAACAGCAGCAGGGGAATAATATCAGGGACGATATCTAAGTATCATTGAAGCGTCTGCCTTTATCCTGCTGCTTTTCTTTTAGTTAATTTTTTTAACTAATTTAATAATCAATGAAGTTTAATGCAAACTTACCATTGAACGACATGTCTGAGCTCTTTTTGAGGAAAGGATAAAGAAATGGCGCAAAAAAGCGAGTAGTGAAAGCAGGTTCCCGGCTCCTGAAAAAAATTATCGTGTGAGAATTGGAGATCAAATATCTGTATTGGATGAAGATTTAAGCGGAATCATTACTTCCGTGAATGGAAATATCGTGACTTTTAAAGACGAATATGGTTTTACCTATCAATATCCGAAAGAAATGCTGGTTCCGAAAAATGCTTCCATCTACGAAAACATGGAAGTTGTAAAAAAAGCAGAGCCAAGAAAAGTGGTTTCTAAAAAACATGATAAAAATCCTTTGATTCTTGACCTGCACTTCCATAATCTGGTTAGAAATCCTCATGATTACAATAGTTTTGAGAGACTTTTTATTCAGAAAGAAAAATTGATTGAAACCATCAGCTTTTGCCGGAAAAACCACCTGAAGAGGCTTGAAATTGTTCACGGAATCGGTGATGGTGTTTTGCAGCAAATGGTTTGGGACATTCTTGAAAGCCAGACGAATCTGGATTTTTACAATAAAGAGATTCTGCATCATCAATCGGGGGCAATAATGGTAGAATTTCACTAAATTTGCATGAATTGCAATATGAACCTACTACATTTACTTTTTACAAAAGACGGACTGATTTACCAGATTGCTAAAAATAAAAGCATTATGGAGGAAAAATCTTTTTTCGTTAACGAAGAATCACCTGAAAATTTTATTTCCGAAAAACTGGAAGAAGTTTTACTGAAGCAAAGATATGATGAGATTTCCGTCATTTCTGCCCTGAATCATTTTACATTGATGCCTGAAGGTTTTAATGACCATGAATCCGGCTACGAACTGATTGCATATAATGCTCCTGTGGATAAGGAAAATGAAGAACTGATGCTTTCTGTGAATAAAAAGTTTAAGGTTCAGTTCTATTATACATTTCCGAAAAATTTCTACAAAAAGATAAAAGATCTTTCGGTTCCGGTAAAATTTAATTTTTCCGGTGAAAAGTTTTTAAATTCGATCAATCATAAAAACAGCAAAGAAATCCATATTAATCTTTATCACAACCAATGTGAGTTTTTTGCAATATCCAATAAAAAGATCATTTTATACAATAATCTTGATGTAAATTCGGAAGTAGATTTTCTTTATTTCGTGATGTTCACTTTAAGCAAAATCGGTTTCGGAATTAATGAAACTCAATTTTATGTGTATGGCGAAACTACGGAAAATGAAACGTTTATCTCAGAGCTTCAGAAGTTTGTGAAAAACCTTAAAGTTGTTTTTGATAATATTCCGAATAAGAATTTCTTATTAGCTTGATGATGGATGTTTGATGTCAGATGTAAATAATGCCTTATTATGAGTTTTAAGTGTGAAAAACTAATTATCTGGCAAGATTCTATGAGTTTTGCCGAAAATATTTTTACCATAACATTAAATTTTCCTAAAGAAGAATTATACAATCTCACATCACAAATAAGACGCACTTCAGATTCAATAGCATTAAATATATTAGAAGGCAGTATTTTACAAAGCAACTCCGAATTCAAAAGATTCTTAGGGTATTCAATCAGATCAATTGCAGAAGTAGTAACTTGTCTTTACAAAGCTCAAAACAGAAATTACATTAATAATTACGACTTTGAGAATTGTTATAATTTTACTTATAAATTAATGAATCATATCATTGCTTTCAGAAATAAACTTACTTAATACAGACATCGATCATCAAGCATCCCACACCCAACATCTAACACCCAACATTTATGTACAGAATAATCTCCGGCAGATGGAAAGCCAAAAAAATAGCCGCACCAAAACATTTTGACGTAAGACCGACAACGGATTTTGCGAAAGAAGCTCTATTCAGTATTTTGGAAAATACATACGATATGCAGTCGATTGCTGTGCTAGATTTATTTGCAGGAATTGGTTCTATAAGCTTGGAGTTTGCTTCAAGAGGCTGTCAGGATGTGACTTCTGTGGAAATGAATCCCAAACACACGGCTTTTATAAACTCAACTGCCTCAGAGTTGGATATGAGTTTGCAAATCAATACGCAACGTGGCGATGTTTACGACTGGCTAAAAAAATTCCGCAATAAAAAATCTTATGAGATTGTTTTTGCCGATGCTCCTTTTGAAACGGACGAAAAGAAATATCAGGAATTGATTTCGTTAGTTTTGAATAATAAATACCTGAAATCGAACGGAATCCTCATTGTAGAACACCAAAGCAGATTAAAACTGGATCATCCGAATTTTAAATCTGCAAGAAAATACGGTAATGTGAGTTTCAGTTTCTATGAACCTAATCCTGAAGAAAGTACAGACATCCAACCTGAATAAAGCAAAAAAGACTCTGAAAATGAGTCTTTTTTATTTATAATACCCGAAGTTCTAAATCTATTGTTTTTCCAAAGAACTTCTTAGAAATTTTTTCAAAATTTTTGGTGATATCGGAAAGATAAAACTGATAAGTTGGTCTGGAATTGTTTTGGTTCAGCAAATGGTATTTATCCAGAATAATCTTCAGCTGATTGGCAACAATATTAGGTGAATCTATAACGCGCACACGATTGCCGTAATACTGCTTGATTTCATCTATCAATAAAGGATAATGTGTACATCCCAAAATTAAAGTTTCAATATTTTTCAGTTTACTGTTACTCAAATAATTATAAATGATTGCATGAGTGATAGGATGGTTTTTAAAACCTTCCTCAATAGCAGGAACCAATAGCGGAGTTGCCAGTTCATCAACTTTGATAAATTTGTTGTGCTTCCGTATTGATTTTTTGTAAAGTCCTGAATTTACAGTTGCTTTGGTAGCAATCACTCCTACGTTATTATGAATTTCATACGAAACTTTCTCAGCAACGGGATTGATTACGTCGATCACCGGAACTCTTCTCTGTACAGAATCCATTACTTCATTTAAAGCATTTGCTGTAGCTGTATTACAGGCAATAACAATTGCCTTGCAGTTTTGTTCCAAAAGGAAATTTGAAATTTTTGTAGAATACCCAATAATCGCTTCTTTAGACTTTTCACCATAAGGAAGGTGCTTGGTATCGCCAAAGTAGATAAGATTCTCATTGGGCAGCAATCTTTTGATCTCTTTGGCTACAGTAAGCCCTCCCACTCCGCTATCGAAAATTCCGATAGGCTGATCAGGTGATAGATGCGAATAATCCGGCTTTTTATTTTTCAAAACTGAAATGAAATTTTATACAAAAATACTTAAAGATTTTAAATTCGGGATTCGAGATTCGAGATTTTTAAATCAGAAATAAATCCGATGCAATTCCGTCTGCCATAAACCAATGCTTTTCAGGAATTTTAAGATGATCATCTTCAATTATAAGGATTCCTTCTGCTAATTTGTGTTGAATCTCTTTATGAAAATGATACAATATATCATCAGAAAACTTTTGCTTCAAATGATAGATATTTACTCCCCACATTGTTCGGAGACCAATCATAATCATTTCGTTAAACTGATCTTTCTGAGAGAGAATTTCCGTTTCTGCAGCCAGTAAACCGGAATTCAGCTTCTTAATATATTGCTGATTATTGGCTATATTCCAGCTTCGAACATCATTTCCGTTGTATGAATGCGCTGAAGGACCAATTCCGAGATATTCCTGATACTTCCAATATGCAGAATTGTGCTTTGAATGAAAACCTGGTTTGGCAAAGTTGGAAATTTCATAATGCTCAAAACCGTTTTCTTTCAGAAAGTCTTTCATGTAATAAAATTCATGATTCTGCTCTTCTTCTTTTGGAGTAGCAACTTTCCCTTTTGCTACCCAGTTCCCCAAAGCTGTTTTGGGTTCTACAGTTAAGGCATAAGAAGAAATATGGGGAATTTCAAGGTGGATGGTTTTGCTCAAATTTCGTTTCCAAACTTCTAAGCTTGAGGTTGGCGAACCGTAGATCAAATCAATGCTTAAATTTTCAAATCCGAAATCCTGAGCTCTTTTGATCGAACTTTCTGCCTGTGAAGCATTATGTGCGCGGTTCATAAGCTTAAGATCTTCTTCAAAAAAACTTTGAGTTCCTACAGACAGACGATTTACGGGTGAGCTTAAAAGTGCTTTTAAGAAGCTTTTGTCTAAATCATCCGGATTTGCTTCCAATGTCACCTCTATTTCTTTATCGAAGCTGAAATATTTTAAAACTTCATCAATTAAAGAATTAATTTCATCAGCTGAAAGAATTGAAGGGGTTCCGCCTCCAAAATACAGTGACTTCAGGTTTTTGTTTTGCAGCTCATCTTTGCGAAGCCTGATTTCATTCTTTATCGCAGCTATCATTTCATCTTTAAACTGTAAAGATGTTGAAAAATGAAAATTGCAATAGCTGCATTTCTGTTTGCAAAAGGGAATGTGGAGGTAAATCATAAAAAAGCTCCGAAAAAAAATCCAGAGCTCAAATTTATTCAAATTAAATTGATATTAGTATCTAAATCCTCTATGGTTGATAAAGTTATCGAAGTTATAACCAAGTCCGATCATAAAGCTGTTTCCTCCATAAGTCTGAATATCAGACATTCCAAGGTTGTAAGTAGCTCCCACCATAAATTTGTTAAATCTTACTTTTACGATTGGTGAAATACTCAATTGCTGATTATCAAATCTGTTCTGAACAGCTCTGTAGCTTGCTCCGATAGAGAATGCATTGATGTCATTTGAGAAAGTTGCCATCAGGTTGAAATCTGTCATTCTTGTAGAGTTGGTATTCAAATTAACCAAAACAGAAGGCGTAAGTGCAATATTGTCTGCAAGCTTCCAGTCGTATCCTAAATTTAAGAAAAACTTGATTGGAGAAGGCTCATAATTATTTACAATAGATTCGTCGTTACTCAAAGCAATGTCATTTACCGATACTCCACCGAAGATTCCTCTGTACGTTGCAGCTAAACCGAAGTTGGCATACACCATGAATATGTTGCTCTCGTTACCCTGTAGTAAAGGATCGTAACCGTCTTCCGTATTAATCTTAGAATAATCAAAATTCATATTGTAAAAATTAACACTCGTACCAAAAGAAAACTGATCTTTTCTCTCTCCTTCACTGCTTAGCGGAATAAAGTAAGATGCTCCTGCTGTGATACCACCCGCAGAAATAGGACCATTGCTGTCTCTAAAAACGGAAATACCCGCTCCAACTCTGTCAAAAATATTAGCGTTGATCCCCACTGACTGTACGTTTGGAGATTCGCTGAATTTTGAAAATTGCTGTTGATAGTTTAGATTAAGCTGTACATAGTCTGTTTTACCGTATTGTGCAGGGTTGAACAGGAACTCACCATCCAAAAGATATTGCTGATAGTATGGTAATGATTCTTGTGCTTTGTATGCATTCGACAAAAGAGCTAAACATACGATAGCATATAGTTTTCTCATAACAAATCTTGATTTCAATTCAACAAATATAAAAAAATTCTCAATATATTTTTAGTTTTCTAAATAATTTCTCCATTTTTTTACGGCATCCGCCATATCTTTTGGCATCGGACTCTCAAAATACAATTCCTTTTTGGTTGTGGGGTGTATAAAACCGAGAGTATGAGCATGCAAAGCATGTCTGGGTAAAATTTCAAAAACATTCTTTATAAACTGCTTGTATTTTGGAAGATTAACTCCTCTCAAAGCGACATTTCCTTCATATCTCTCATCATTGAACAAAGTATGACCAATATGTTTAAAATGCGCCCTGATCTGATGCGTTCTCCCCGTTTCAAGCTTGCACTCTAACCATGTCATATACCTGAAACGTTCTAAGACTTTGTAATGGGTAACCGCGTGCTTACCCTGACTTCCGTCAACATAAGTGTGCATCTGCATCCTGTTCTTCGGATGTCTGCCGATATGTCCTGTAATTGTACCTTCATCGTCTTGTACATTTCCCCATACAAATGCCCAGTATAATCTGCGGGTTTTTCTCTCAAAAAACTGTTTGGCGAGAAAGCTTAAAGCGTATTCATTTTTAGCAATTACCAAAAGCCCGGAGGTATCTTTATCAATTCTATGAACCAATCCTACTCTGTCAAGGTCAGATTTTTCACCTTTTTTCTGAAAATGAAAAGCCAATGCATTTACCAGTGTTCCGTCCCAATTTCCAAAACCTGGATGCACTACCATTCCTGCATCTTTGTCTACAACAATTAAATCATCATCCTCGTATACAATATTAATGGGAATATCCTGTGGAATAATGACATTCTGTCGTGGAGGATGAGCCAGCAAAACAGAAATTTTATCACCCGGCTTTACTCTGTAGTTTTGTTTTACAGGAACACCGTTTACTACTACATTTCCGGCACGGCAGGTTTGGGAAATCTTATTCCGTGAGGAATTCTGCCTGAAAATAAGAAGATATTTATCAATTCTCAGAGGCTCCTGTTTATTATCGGCTGTGATGTTAAAGTGCTCATAAAGACCTTTATTTTCATCATCAATATCCGTTGCATGAGAATCTAGAAATTCTTCGTCCAAAAAATCTTCGTTATCGTCTGTCATTACTTTCTCTATATAAAAAGCTTCAACATTATTACAGTTGAAGCCATTATTATATCTTAAATTGTATTAATTAATTACTTTTTTAGCTTTTGGCTTATCCTGCGGCTGTGAAGCAGGCGTAGCGGCTGCTTTAGGTTTATCTGTTGGAGTTTTTGTGGCAGATGTACCAGACTTTGCCGGATCCTGCTTAGGAACCTCTTTCCTTTGAGGAACCACGGGAGCAGGGGCTGGTTCTGTTATCACCGGTTCATCAACATACGGCACTTCCTCATACCTGATTGGCGGTAAAGTAGTATCTATTTTCATTCGGTAGATAGAGTTTAGCTCATTAATTTTATTGCGCAACTCAGCAGGTGTTTTTTTACTCGCCCAAAGATCAATCTGCATTCCCTGATCACGAATATCTCCTGAAGCAGGATCCTGATAATATACAATATCTGAGTCATCATTACCTCCGTCTTCATGATTAACTGATCCCAGTTCAAAAAGATTTCTAGCAATAACCATTTTTGCCTCTTTTACAGTTAAACCTACCACATTAGGTACAGAGATATTTCGTAAAGGACCGGAACCTACTACAACATCCACCAAAGAGAATCTCGGAATTTTAGTTCCCGGTTTTATCGGATTTCCTTTAAATAAGATTCTAAGAACAGCATCCTTCTGAATGCTCGGCTCATAGATAGTATCAGAAACTTTCAGCCCAACCTGTTCCAGCCTTTGAAAAGCTAAACCTGAATATTTATTAATTACATCCGGAATTGCGACAGGAGCCCAGCTTTTAGGATTCACCATGAGCTGAATTGCTCTTCCGTCCTTCACACGGGAGCCGGGAGAGGGATATACTTTCAAAACCTGAAGCGGTCTGTATTTGGGATTGTAAGCAGCACTGTCAACTTCATAATCAAGCCCTGCATCCTCTAATATCTTTACAGCATCGTGTACTGATTTATTGATCACATTCGGCACAGGAACTTCCTGACCGTGATTGGTATGGTGTTCCAGCCAACGGAAAGTAAGATAAACCAATCCGACAAAAACGCCTGCAGCAAGAACTAAATTAAGTAAAACTTTCCAGTTGAAAAGTGATTTAAGCATACTTTAAAATACTTTAATATTAAGGCAAAGATAAATAATAATTTTATATTGATGTTTTTTATTGAAACGAATTACTGCAACAAAAATTCTACTGATGATGAATTGCTCGTGTTTTTATGAAATAAAAAACTACTTCATACAGGATAAAGTAGTTTGCATTTTAAATTTATCGAAACAATTAAGACATCCTCTCCATTAAAGCCATGTAAAAGCCGTCATAACCCTCGCTCGGCATTACTTTTTCGTCTTTTATGAGTTTGAAATTCGGATTATTTTTAATGAATTCTGCTACCTGTTCATTGTTTTCAGAAGGAAGAACGGAACAGGTTGCATACACCATTTTTCCGCCTACTTTCAGCATTTTAGAATAATCCTGAATTATCTGCTGCTGTTCTTTTTTTATTCTATCAATAAAATCCTGATCTATTTTCCACTTACTGTCGGGATTTCTTTTTAAAACACCCAATCCTGAACAGGGCGCATCAATCAAAAGACGGTCTGCTTTCTCATGAAGGCGTTTTATTACTTTATTGTCTGTAATGACTCTCGTTTCAATATTGTGGGCTCCCGCTCTTTTTGCCCGGCGTTTAAGCTCAGCAAGCTTCCACTCGAAAATATCTAAAGCGATAATTTGCCCCTTATTCCCCATCAAAGCTGCTAAATGGAGTGTTTTTCCGCCCGCTCCTGCACATGCATCCACGACACGCTGTCCTTCTTTAACATCCAAAAAGTAAGCAATTTTTTGTGAGGATGCATCCTGCACTTCAAACAAGCCTTCCTTGAAAGCAGTTGTAAGAAAAACATTTTTTTTCTCTTCCAGCTGTACCGCATCAGGATAATTTCTCACCGGATAGGATACTACATTTTCATCAGCAAGATCAGAGATCAGCTCTTTTGTAGTCGTTTTCAGAGAATTTGCCCTTAAAACAGTAGCAGCCTGCTCATTAAGAGCCTGCATTTCTTTTTCCCATTTTGGACCCAGCTCTTTTTCAAGAGTTTCAGCTAGCCACTCCGGGATAGAATGTTCAATAGCTTTGGTAGGAACAGTTCCTTTCTTCAGTTTTGTAAGAATATCTGCGATTTTAATTCCGTCAAATTCTTCAAACTTTTTATAATTGGTTTTACTCCAAAGAAGATATGCGAGCATCAGTTTATAAACATTGTTCGGCTTTACGCCTTCTCCCATATAATATTCCAGACGCTTTTTCCAGCGGATAATATTGTAGAAAATCTCAGATACAACGGCTCTGTCCTGACTACCCCATTTTTTGTGGGCTTTTAAAAGTCTTTCAATAACTTTATCTGCGTATTTGTTTTTTTCAAAAAAAGTTTCCTGTAAAGCATCGTGAATACCGATTGCGAGGTTTCTGTGTATCAATTCCATAGGGAAGTTTTAAAAATTTAATTCCGGATAGTACTCCGAAATTTTTGCAAAAATAAGCATTTTTAATGAGTGTGGACTGCAATAACAGTTTTACTTCAGAAAAGCGGCACTCATTACCTCATCAGGTACTAAAAAAACCGCTTCAAAACTGAAACGGTTTTTTTTATCTGGAAAAAATCTTAGTTTTAAGCTAAAACTTCTTTTACTTTATTTGCAGCTTCTTCCAAAGTGATTGCAGAGTGAACCGGAAGACCAGACTCGTCAATCAATTTTTTAGCTTCAACAGCATTTGTTCCCTGCAATCTCACGATCAAAGGAACAGGAAGGCTTCCCATTGCTTTATAAGCATCTACAACACCCTGTGCAACTCTGTCGCATCTTACGATACCTCCGAAGATGTTAATTAAGATTGCCTTTACGTTTGGATCTCTCAAGATAATTCCGAAAGCTGTCTGAACTCTCTGAGCATCTGCTGTACCACCTACATCAAGGAAGTTTGCAGGGTTACCGCCAGATAATTTAATGATATCCATTGTAGCCATTGCAAGACCTGCTCCATTTACCATACAAGCAACATTACCGTCTAATTTCACAAAGTTAAGACCAGCTTCACCAGCCTCCACATCCATAGGATCTTCTTCTCTTGTATCTCTCAATTCAGCTAAATCTTTGTGACGGAACAATGAGTTGTCATCCAAAGTTACTTTAGCATCTACAGCAATAATTTTATTATCAGAAGTCTTCAAAACAGGGTTGATCTCAAAAAGAGAAGCATCAATTCCTGTATAAGCAGCATAAAGATTAGAAATAAACTTCGTAAATTCTTTGAAAGCATTTCCTTCAAGACCCAAATTGAAAGCAATTTTTCTAGCCTGGAAACCCTGAAGACCAATTGCAGGATCAATTAATTCATTATGGATCAAATGAGGAGTTACCTCAGCAACATGCTCAATATCCATTCCACCTTCGGTAGAATAAACGATTACATTTTTACCTTCAGCTCTGTCTAGAAGGATAGAAACATAAAATTCTTTAGTTTCAGTTTCCCCCGGATAATATACATCTTCTGCAACCAAAACAGAATTTACTTTTTTACCTTCAGCAGAAGTTTGAGGCGTTACCAACTGCATTCCGATGATGTTCTGAGCGTTTTCTTTAAGTTTATCCATGTTTGGAGAAAACTTTACACCACCTCCTTTTCCGCGTCCACCTGCATGGATCTGAGCCTTTACTACCCATCCCTGAGCTCCGGTTTCGGCAGTTAGTTTTTCAGCAGCTGCTACAGCTTCATCTACGTTGTTTGCAACGAAACCACGTTGGATAGCCACTCCATACTTTGATAAAATCTCTTTTGATTGATACTCGTGAAGATTCATATTATTTTTAGTATTTAATTTTTTAAAATTTAAAGGTTGACAAATTTACTAAAAATGAACAAAGCAGGAAAGAAATTTATTGATGTTTTAAATTAATCCTCAAAACTGATTTCAATCTTAAAAAGAATTCCCGACAGAAACCTGATTTTTCTGCAAAACAAACCATAATAGAAAATAGGCAACATTATATAAAATCATCATTTTTTGAGTAATTCATGCTATTTTTTAACCGGGGAGTTTATATTTTAAAATTGAAAACTTGTGTATTTACATATATAAATTGTTTAATTTTGCCTTTATTGATAATTATATATGAGCAAAAAGCAAGTCGCCGTAGTGATGGGCGGTTATTCTGATGAATATAAGGTTTCCTTAAAAAGCGGACAGTTGATATACGATTCGCTGGACCGTAATCTTTATGATGTTTACAAAGTAATTATACTGAAAGACGAGTGGTATTATTTAAACGAAAACAATGAGAAAAAATCTATCAACAAAGGAGATTTCTCTGTAAATACAGACAACGGAACCCTGAAATTTGACGTCTGCTTCAATATCATCCACGGAACTCCGGGAGAAAACGGCATCCTTCAGGCTTATTGGGACGCAATCGGACAAAAATATACCGGTTGTGATTTCTATCAGAGTGCTTTAACATTTAATAAAAAAGATACATTAGCGGTACTTTCAAAATACGGAATTCCTTCTGCAAAAAGTGTTTACCTGAGAAAAGGCGAAGAAATTAAAACGGATGAGATTATAGAAAATCTCGGACTTCCTGTTTTCGTTAAACCCAATCAATCCGGATCTTCTTTGGGAATTTCTAAGGTGAAGGAAAAATCTGAATTAATCGCTGCTACAGAGATTGCCTTTAAGGAAGATGATGAGATTTTAATTGAAAGTTTCCTTAACGGAATGGAGGTTTCGGTAGGAGTTATTGATTTTAAAGGTGAAACTCTCGTACTCGGAATTACCGAAATTGTTCCTAAAAACGAGTTTTTTGATTACGAGGCTAAATATGAAGGTGCTTCAGAAGAAATTACTCCTGCGAGAATAGACGACGCAACCAGAATCCGTGTGGAAGAAATTGCAAAAAGAGCCTACATCTCTCTCGGAATGAGCGGATTCTCGCGAAGTGAATTTATTCTGATGGATGGAATTCCTTATATGCTGGAAATGAATACCAATCCTGGATTTTCTCCGGCTAGCATTCTTCCGCAACAGGCAAAACATTACGGAATTTCTATCAAAGATCTTTGCGGAAACGAAGTTGAAAAGGCTTTGAATAAAGTTAGAAGTTAGAAGTCGGAAGTTATGCATAACTAACTTTTCCTAAAAAACCTAATGATGAATTCAAAACATTAAAAACAAATTCTTACGCATGAAAATTGCTGTTTTCCCGGGATCTTTTGACCCGATTACACTAGGACATTACGATATCATTGAAAGAGCAGCACCTCTTTTTGATAAATTAATCATTGCTATCGGGCAGAACTCTCAGAAGAAATATATGTTTCCTCTGGAAAAAAGAATGGAATTTATCCGGAATTCTGTAGCAGAATTTCCAAATGTAGAAGTCGATTTTTTTGAAGCACTTACGGTTGATTATTGTTTTGAAAAAAATGCACAGTACATCATCCGCGGACTCAGAAATCCTGCAGATTTTGAGTTTGAGAAAGCTATTGCCCATACCAACAGGACCCTGGCTCATAAAAAACTGGAAACTGTTTTTCTTTTGACCTCATCAGGAAAATCTTTTATAAGCAGCAGCATTGTGAGAGAAATCATTAATCATGGTGGAGAATACGAACTGTTGGTCCCCGAAGCAGTGAGAATTGAAAATAAATAAATGATAAGAGATCAATGATTTAGGCATTCAATCTTTTATTATTTATCAAATATCATTTATCTGAAAATGCACGAAAACTTCAATCTTATCATAGAAATTCTTGGAACGATCTCTTTTTCAATGTCGGGAAGTTTTGCTGCAATGCAGAAGAGACTAGATCCTTTTGGAGTTCTGATTATTGCTTTTGTAACTTCTGTAGGCGGAGGAACGGTGAGAGATTTACTCCTGGACATACCTGTTTTCTGGATGCATGATTTACTGATGTGCGGATTGATTCTGGCAACAAGCATTTTCGCAATGGTTTTCAAATCTATCGAAAAGAATTTTAAGGTCACCTTATTTATTTTCGACAGTTTCGGATTGGGCTTATTTACCATTATTGGTGTTCAGAAAGGGCTCAATGCAGAAATCCACCCATTAATCTGTATTGCTTTAGGAACAATTACCGGTTGTTTTGGCGGAATCATCCGAGACATCCTGCTCAACCGAATTCCTTTAATTTTCAGGAAAGAAATCTATGCAAGTGCATGCATCATTGGCGGATCAGTTTTTTTGCTCCTTACCAGCTTTACCAATCTTTCTTATACTTTTATCCAGATTTTCACTATTCTTCTTATTGTTTCCGTAAGAACTCTGGCTGTAAAATATCACTGGCAAATGCCTAAATTTTACGGATACGAACAAAACTCCGAGATGTAAAAATTTAAAAAAGCTTGTCGTTTTGATAATTTTTAATAAATTTATGGTTATTAAATTATCAATTCTATGAAAAAATCTACTTTTTTTTACTTCTTATTATTCGGATTAATCAATTTTATTCCGTTAAATGCACAGCAGCAGATCACTATCGGAAACGGAACATCCACATGGTATTATTCCCCGATTACGAGATTATTTGAGTATGGCGCTAGTGAAACAATTTACGACGCATCAGAGATTGGAGTGACAGGAACCATTAATTCCGTAGGCTGGAATATCGTAAGCAGCGCGTATGCAACTCCGACCGGAAATGTCTCAATATACATGAAAATGTCAACGCAAAGCACCATTACAACCACAACAAATACTACAGGTTATACGTTGGTGTATACGGGAAATGTGAATAATGATGTTTTAGGATGGCAGAATATCACGCTTACAACACCTTTTCAGTATAATGATTCTACAAAAAATTTAGCGGTTTTGGTAGTACATGCATCTGGAAATTACACCCTATCTCCACCGAATTATGCTTATTCAAATGTTCCTGATAAATCATCCTACTACTACAGTATTTCAAATGCCTGGAATGAAACAAGAACAATGATTGCAACGCCAAACCGAACAAACATCAGGCTGAGTTTTGGAAATCTAAGTACTGTAGAAATTGATGGAAAGGCATCTGTTAAATATTATCCTAATCCTGTGAAAGATATTTTTAATATTTCAGGCAGTCAAAGCATTGCTTCGGTAGACTTTTACAATTTGTCCGGACAAAATGTTCTAAGCCAAAAATTTGACAGCAAAGATATTTCTATCAACTTATCAAGATTAACAACAGGAAATTATCTGGCAAAAATAAATTACAAAGATGGCTCTTCGAAAACTGTTAAGGTAATAAAACAGTAAAACT
>VFQP010003731.1_pt1 | contig 15093 bp, 9 predicted proteins | sample 3512351 | NCBI WGS metagenome assembly VFQP01 (sample SAMN10412372, study PRJNA504923) | tailings metagenome | isolation source: Relicate 1 Philex TSF1 revegetated site | place: Philippines: Tuba, Benguet | collected 2017-08-29 | reverse complement strand
CCCTTAATTCCTTTGCTACCTGGTAAATCAAAGAATAAGGTCCACGGATAATGTTCCTGATTTTCGGTTTTTTGCAGCCATCGGTTTTCGAACTGACTCTTTCCCACGACTTACCTTCTCTTGTCCATGAGTCCAGGAAAACCCCGTTTTTGTACAGGGAAGCACTGACTTTGAAACTGAGCGAAGACGTATACACATAGCTGACTGTGTTATTGTAAGAACAGCTATCAATGTAACTATGACTCTCAAGAGATTCACTCATGTGAATAGAAGTGATTTTCAATACATATGCTGCCGAATCAGGTTGGAGAATGACATTGTTTTTGTTCAGGTAAGAAGTCAGCCCATTATTGAAGTTCGCAGCAATTTCAGAAGTGGAATAATCATGTGCATAATTCGGATAAATAAACGGGCCATAAGGATCGGACGAAGGAAAATGATCTTCCGGGTAAACAGAAGCTTCAGTCAGTGTGATGAATTGAACGGCGACATCATGAGGAAGTGTTTTCCCTTTTTTGCAGGAAAGAACGATAAAAGAGAGTAGCAGGAAACGGATAACTGGCTTCATGAGAGTTGTTTAGCGTCAAAATTCCAGCAAAATACATGCCAATTGTTAAAATCTTGTTAACGGAATTCCGGAATATGAAAGCAGTTCGGAATTCTCTCCCGGAAGAAACATCGGATGGGGGAAATAAACGTATCTTTGACGGCTGAATGTTCTGCACATGAAAAAAGAATACTGGGAAGTAACGGACGAACAAGTCATTGAAAAAACGGGTAAACCGATTGCTTTTTGGCTGGAAGCCCTGAAAGATTTCAATGCGGAAGGGAAAAAATCCAACGAAGTAGTTGCTTTTTTACAGGAAACTCATGCCGTTCCACGTTATTGGGCCAGAACACTCACGACCCTTTATTTGAAAAATACAACGAATTGAATTTGATCACCGGCTCGTTTATTCTGTTCATTTGTTCTCAATACATTCCGGCTGAAACGTCGGAATTCTCTAGCTGACATGAACAGAACGTGTCGATGAAAGCAGCCTGCCTAAGAACGCACAGCCACAGGAACAGGTTTCCCCAATTGGTACAAAAATGAAAAATGTGAATTCACAGCACCTAATAATGTTCCGTTCTCCAAATAAGGAACTCCGAATTCTTCAGCGGTTTCCTTAACGATTTTCGCAATTTCAGGATAATGAACGTGCGAAATGTATGGAAATAAATGGTGTTCTACCTGGAAATTCAAGCCTCCGACATACCAGGAAATCCATTTGCACCTGCGGGAGAAATTAGCAGTTGTCTGAAGCTGGTGAATCGCCCAGTCGTTTTCAATAACTCCTTCGTTGTTTGGAAGCGGATGACTTGTTCCTTCCACTGTATGCGCCAATTGAAAAATCAGTGCCAGGATGAAACCGGCGATGGCATGCATCAAAAGAAAACCCAGGATTGTTGTTCCAACCGGTAAACCAATGACGGCGACAGGCAGATAAAGTGCCGTGAAGAAATAAACCGCTTTCATTGAAACAATCTGGATGATTTTACGGACGTGGCTTTTCTTTTCTTCACAAAAGACCTGGTGGCGACGGTATTGCATAAACTGAATAAAATCTTTCAGCGTGACCCAGTACAAAGTCAGGATTGAATAGAAGAAAACGACATAAATAAATTGAAAACGGTGGTAAGATTTTCGCTCGGAATGCGGACAAAACCGCATCAGTAATTTATCATCAATGTCTTCATCCATATGAGCTACATTGGTGTATGTGTGATGCAATACATTGTGCTGCATTTTCCAGTTGCAAACAGAGCCGCCCAACAAATTGAGCGTGTGTCCCATGAAATAATTCAGGGTCTTGTTTTTTGAAAATGCTCCGTGATTTGCATCGTGCATTACGCTCATACCAATTCCTGCCAATGCGAAACCCATCAGTGCCCAGAGCAGCAGTTGTATAAAAGCGGGAAGTGTGATGCTCAGGAGGAGAATAAAAGGAGCAATATAAATGGCCAAAAGTGCGATCGCTTTGATGTACAGTTTCGTGTTTCCTTGTTTTTTTATTTTTTTTCCGCTAAAGTATCCATCAACGCGTTTCTTAAGTGTTGGAAAGAAGTGTTCAAGGTCTTTCTTCTTCCATTTCACTGAACCTATTTCGCTCATTCAATTATGTTAGGTGTACAAGGTAGGTATAAAAAGCCGTAATAGTGGCTCTTTGGAAAGTTCGTTTCCCTTTTATTTAGTGTGTTTCCGGGTTTTGAGTAAATGGTTCTTTGTTAACTCTTATGTTGTCAGTAGATTAACGGTACGGAAATTAACCGCTAATAATTGAAAGAGTCTGGTACGAATACTTTGAAATCAATAAAAATGAACGGGATTTACACAAAGCTTAGGTTTAAGCTGCGTATATTCATGCTGTCAATTCGTCAGGATTTTCATCTTGGCACAAGGCTTGACAAACCACAGTGTCGGGATTTTTTTGACTGCTTATCATTTGTTATGATAAGATCAATGACATTTTGGCGTTAAATTACACATACATGAAAGATTCATTCGATAATACAATTATAGTTGCTTCAGGAGAAGAGGATGCGGAATTCCTGCCCTTACTATCCCAGGATGACGAAGACAACATGAACAAGGAGGTTTTCCCGGAAGACTTACCCATTTTACCGCTTCGAAACAATGTGCTTTTTCCGGGAGTAATGATTCCGATTACGATCGGTCGCGATAAATCATTGAAGTTATTGCAGGATGCAAACAGCGGGAAAAAGATCATCGGAGTCGTGGCACAGATCGACCAGGACGAAGAAAGCCCGGAATTCAACGATTTACACCAGATCGGAACAGTTGCACAAATCGTTCGTTTGCTGAAAATGCCGGATGGTTCGTCGACGGTGATTATCCAGGGAAAGAGACGTTTTGAAATAACGGAACCGTACCAAACGGAACCGTATATGCGTGCGAAGGTGAAGTTTCTGACAGAAATTCTGCCTGAAAAGGATGACCAGGAAATGGAACTGCTTTTCAGAAACGTAAAAGAACTTGCGCTTCAGATTATTAAAGACAGCCCGAATATCCCGTCAGAAGCGGCTTTCGCGATCGGAAATATTGAATCACCGACATTCATGGTGAATTTTATTTCTTCCAATATGAATGCAGATGTAAAAAAGAAGCAGGAATTACTGGAAGAACTCGATTTCAGAAAACGGGCGCGCATGGTGGTTGAACACCTGACCCTGGAAGCGCAGTTACTGGAAATGCGGAATGAAATTCAGACGAAAGTGCGTTTGGATATGGATCGCCAGCAAAGAGAATACTTCCTGCATCAGCAAATCCGAACCATCCAGGATGAGTTGGGAGATAATCCGCAGGAACAGGATGTCAAAGACATGGAGGAACGTGCTTCGAAGAAAAAATGGAGCAAGGAAGTTTCCAAGTTGTTTTACAAGGAATTGTCCAAATTGCAGCGCATGAATCCACAGGGAGCCGAGTATACGGTTCAGCTGAATTACCTGGATACTTTGCTGGAATTACCTTGGAACGAATATTCGACAGATAACCTGGATTTGAAGCACGCGTCCAAAATCCTGGAGCGTGATCATTTCGGACTGGAAAAAGTGAAGGAACGTATTTTGGAATACTTGGCGGTTCTGAAATTGAAAGGAGATATGAAATCGCCGATTTTATGTTTCTACGGACCTCCGGGAGTTGGAAAAACTTCCCTGGGAAAATCCGTTGCAGAAGCATTGGGACGAAAATATGTCCGCATGTCTTTGGGTGGAGTTTACGATGAAGCGGAAATTCGCGGGCACCGTAAAACCTATATCGGGGCAATGCCGGGAAGAGTGATGCAGCATTTGAAAAAATCAGGTTCTGCCAACCCGGTGTTCGTTTTGGATGAAATTGATAAACTGGGAAGAAGCAATCACGGAGATCCTTCGTCTGCTTTGTTGGAAGTCCTTGACCCGGAACAAAACAATGCATTTTACGATAATTACGTCGAAACAGAGTTTGACCTGTCGAAAGTGATGTTCATTGCTACGGCAAACAGTTTGTCAACCATTCAGGGGCCTTTGTTGGACCGAATGGAAATCATCGAAGTAAACGGCTATACGATTGAAGAAAAAATCGAAATTGCGAAAAAACATTTGCTGCCGAAACAATTGGAAGCGCATGGAATTTCGAAAAAAGACCTGGTAGTTGACCGCAAGACACTGGAGAAAATCGTAGAGAATTATACCAATGAATCCGGAGTACGCGGTTTGGATAAAAAACTGGCAAAACTGGCACGTCACCGTGCAAAACAGGTTGCTTTGGAAGAATCATTCTCCGAGAAAATAACGATGGATGAACTGACAGATATTCTTGGAGCAGGTCGTGAAAAAACGAAATACGATAACAACGATGTTCCGGGAGTAGTAACCGGCTTGGCCTGGACGAGTGTCGGTGGAGATATCTTGTTCATCGAATCCTCTCTGACAAAAGGAAAAGGGAAGCTGACTCTGACCGGAAACCTGGGAGATGTGATGAAGGAATCAGCAGTCATTGCTTTGGAGTTTTTGAAAGCGCATAGCGATTGGCTTGGTTTGGAGCAAGATGTGTTCGATGAAAAGAACGTACATATTCACGTTCCGGAAGGAGCAACTCCGAAAGACGGACCAAGTGCCGGAATTACTATGCTGACTTCCCTGGCGAGTTCGTTCTCCGGAAGAAAAGTGAAGAAGAACCTGGCGATGACCGGAGAAATTACCCTTCGTGGAGAAGTGCTTCCGGTCGGAGGAATCAAGGAAAAAATTCTTGCTGCCAAAAGAGCAAACATCAAGGAAATTATCCTGTGTGAAAGAAACCGGAAAGATGTGGAAGAAATCACCGCTGAGTATGTGAAAGGATTGAAGTTTCATTACGTTAAGAAAATGAAGGAAGTCCTGGATTTGGCGCTCGAAAAGAAAAATAAATAAGAATCCGCCGCGGCGAATGAAAGGGATCTGCGTTAACAGATCTGTATAACAATATTAACTATGTGTTCTATGTGAACTAGGTGGTTTTAATTTTACCACATAGAACCAGAGAGCACATAGTTTTTCGCTTTAGAGAATAACACGACCTCTTTTCATCGAGTATTTCACGAGTTTTGTTATCTTCGGAATCCTAATTCTGATGAGTGGTATTTAGCAGCGCAATATTTTTATTTTACTTCTTACCGTTTTTCCTGCTTGTTTATCATGTAGTGCCGAAAGCGATGAAGAATTGGGTTATCTTCATCTTTAGTATTCTTTTCTATACCTGGGGAGCACCGGTTTTTGTTTTCATGCTGCTTGGAACTTCACTCCTGGATTTCCTTCTGGTCCGGATTATTTACCGCTCCGAAACCGTCAGGAAGAAACGAATCCTTCTCATTCTCTCGCTGACAGTAAATCTAGGTCTTTTGGCCTATTTCAAATATTCAAACTTCTTCATTGAAAATACCAATGCCTTCCTGAATAGTTTTGGCTTTGAGCAGATTACCTGGACAAAAGTCATCATGCCGATCGGGATTTCGTTTTTCACCTTTGAATCGATCACGTATACGATGGATGTCTACCGCGGAAAACATGCCCCGCTGAAGAACCTGAAAGATTATTTGCTGTACTTATTGGCTTTCCCGAAATTGATTGCCGGTCCGATTGTCCGTTTCCAGGAAATTGCAGATGAGGTCATCGAACGCAAGGAAAACATTGATGAAAAACTGATCGGGTTTTACCGTTTTTGCATCGGATTGGGAAAAAAAGTACTCATTGCCAATGTAATGGCAGAACAGGTGCGGGAAATTTTTACGGGCGATTTGGCGCACATGAGTACGGCAACTGCCTGGATCGGAATCCTGTCTTATACGATGCAGATTTACTTTGATTTTTCAGGATATTCGGATATGGCCATCGGGTTGGGAAAAATCATGGGCTTCCATTTCCCGGAAAACTTCAACAGTCCTTACAGTTCGAAAAGTATTACGGAGTTTTGGCGCCGCTGGCACATGACTTTAGGGAATTTCATGCGCGATTACCTGTATATCCCGCTTGGAGGAAACCGCGTTTCGAGTAAATATCGCCTGTATTTCAACCTGGCACTGGTATTCATTCTGTCTGGTTTTTGGCACGGAGCTTCGTGGAACTTCATTATTTGGGGAGCTTTCCACGGAACTTTCCTGATTCTCGACCGGATTTTCCTTCTGAAAGTATTGAACAAGGTGGGATCTTTCATTGCGATTCCGTTCACGTTTGTCGTTGTCATGATCGGCTGGGTAATCTTCAGCATTGAAGACATCGGTAAAATGGGCATGTATTTGGGAAAACTCTTTGAATTTAGCCCTGGAACAAATGCGGTAATCATTCCGTCGTTTTGGCCTATTTTAGTCATAGCATTGCTGTTTGCGTTTTTGCCGGCCTTTTCGATCGGTCAGCGTATGCAGAACTTTGTGTTTGACAGGAATAAGTACTCAATGCACGTTCACGGAAGCTTCCTGTTACTGGCAGTAATTCTGTTCATATTCAGCTCAAGTGCTGTTGTTTCATCCGGATTCAATCCGTTTATTTATTTCCGTTTTTAAGATGAAAGAATCGAAAAAATATAAACGTTTGAAGCAGTTCCTTTTCGGTACCGTCATCGCCTTGATGTTTCTCCCGATGATTCAGCACAAGTTCCGCATTTTCGAGGAAACACCCTTGAAAGGATCTTACCAATTATCGGAGAAACCGCCATTGAACAGGGAAAGCTGGTTTTTAGGAAAGTACCAGGAAAAACAGGAATTGTATATTTCAGAACACACGGGATTCCGGCCGGGCTGGGTGCGTTTGTACAACCAATGGAATTACTCGCTTTTCGATAAGGCGAATGCCGCCGGAGTTATCATCGGAAAAGACGGTTATTTGTACGAAGAGAATTACATCAAAACGTACTACGGAAATGATTTTGTTGGGAAGAAGGAAGTTTCCGAAATGGTACGGAAATTAAAATTGGTTCAGGATACGTTAGATAAAAAAGGAATTACACTGGCAGTTATTTTGGCTCCGGGAAAAGCAAGCTACCTTCCGGAATACATTCCTGATCGTTATGACCAGGCCCGGAAAAGAACCAATTACGAGGAGTATAAAGAACAATTCAACAAACAGGAAATACGGAATATCGATATGCATCAGTGGTTTGAGTCGATGAAAAAAACGACCAAATACCCATTGTTTTCAAAAACAGGAATTCACTGGACAGCTTACGGTCAGTTCCTTGCAGTGGATTCGATGACCAATTTCGTTGCAAATGCCTGTCATTGCGATTTGCCAAGACATGTACTGGATAAAATCGTCCCTTCTTCAAAACCCTGGCTGGATGACGATGATATTGGCCGTGTGATGAACCTTTTTGTTGAACTTCCGGAATTGAAATTGGCATATCCGGAATTTCACCCGAGCAGGGAAGTAAAGAAAACAGATCCAAAAGTGCTGGTGATCGCAGACAGTTTTTATTGGGGGCCGTTTAATGCAAATGTTTCCCACTTCCTGTTTAATGAGGGAGAATTCTGGTATTACAACGAACAGATTTATCCGGCAACATTTACCAAAGAAACATTGGTGAAAAATCAAAACCTGGGTGCCAAACTGAAAGAAAATAAAGTGGTATTTATCCTGATTACGGATGCAAACTTGTACAAATTCGGTTTTGGGTTTGTAGACATGGCAGCCAAACAATACGGAATTCAGTAATCTTTGCGTAAATCTGCATGCACATCAAAAATGACTTGAAATAAAAACAAGGAGCCCGTTTTCACGAGACCCCTTGTTTGATTCAGGTAGCAGGTGGAAATTCTTATGGTGGTGCTAGTGAATGGCTACTTTTCTTTCTCGATGACAGGAACTCCCGGTGTTGGCAGTTCATCCATTCCGGTATCAACTTTTCCTTCAACGATGATATCTCCGGTTATTGCATGGGGAGGAATTACCCCTGTCTTTACAACACATTTCTTAGCTTCCGCTTTTAAGGTCAGAACCAGTTTTTTTCCGCTCTCAAATGACTTCAAACGTTGTTTGGAAAGTGTATCGGCAATGTGATTTTTCGAGAGGTAAATCAAATCAAACGTTTCATTTTTCAGGTCTTTTTCCCGGACAGTCAGCTCGAAATTTCCCTTTTCATCCGTTATTCCTTTTAAAATGGTTTTTCCGTTTTGCTGGATTTCTACCGGGGATTTCGCTAAAGGCAAATTCGTTTTTTCATCTTTGATCTGACCGCTGATTGTCATCGGAAACTTCAGCTTATTGAACGCTTTCTGTTTCACAACTGTTGCATCATCCGGAGCTGACTCACAGGAAGTAACTACCGGACTCAAAAAACCAAGTATACCCAGTAACGATAGTCCCACCCGATAGGAAGCACCTGACAATGCAACATGTGAAATTTTAGAACTGATTTGACTGTTGTTGAATATGCCGCAAACCTTTCCGGGATTTGCTGTGATCACCTGGCGGATTTCCTCATTGGTTTTCTGACGAAAATCACTGAGAACCCTTTCGCAGCTCTCGCAGTAATAGCCTCCGTCACGCTGTTGCATCCGCTCGTGCGATTGTTTACAGGGTAGTGACATGATCGGTTTGTTCATACTCGTAGTTTGATAAAGTGAAAGTAATCAGTTCATTGATTCGTTTTTGGTAAAAAGTGTGAAAGGTAGTTTTGCTTTATTTGAATGTTTTGTTCTGACTTTTAATAGAAGCAGAATTTTTATTTATCGGGATGTTTTCGGTTTCCAGTTAATGTACAGGATTATTTCCTGTACGGATTTCCCGGTTGGAAACGAAAAAAAGCACAATCTGTTGTCTTGCTCGCGGAAGAAGTAGTAATTTTAAAGGTTCAAATAGTTGCCGGGATTTATTCAGATATGAGAAAATTGAATCAAGTTTCATTAGAACAGATCAACAAGTATTCAAAAAACACCTTGTTGGGACATTTAGATATTCAATGCGTGGAAATCGGGGAAGATTACATCATTGCAACCATGCCTGTCGATCACAGAACACATCAGCCGATGGGATTATTGCACGGCGGAGCAAGTGCGGCTTTGATCGAATCAATCGGTTCGATCGGTTCCACCTTGTTAATTGACCTTTCAAAAGAAGCTCCTGTAGGAATTGAAATCAATGCGAATCACCTTGGAAGCGTGAGAGAAGGAAGCGTAAAAGCAATCGGGAAGATTATTCATGCAGGTTCCAGAACACACGTTTGGCAGGTCGATATTTTTGATGAGGCCACTGATAAAATGGTTTGTACCGGACGTTTAACCGTAATGATCGTACCGCGCGCGTGAAAGATTTATTGATTTACAGGTTGCCGGGAGAAACAGCTCCCTTGATAAAAAGAGGCCGTTTTGAGATTCTGAATCAGGGCGAGAAACCTTTGGGTTTTGTGGTGTCTGATTTTTTACACGACCGCATTTTTCATTTCCGGGAATCCGAAGAATCCGATTCAGCGTTTGATTTTCATTACAGTGCTGAAAATCCGGTAGTGATCAGCAGAAGAGATTACCAGATTGAAGCACAGGCCTTTTTGAATTCCTTTCCGCTTTTGGGAGTAGAGAAAGGAGTGTTTTCACGAGTAAAATCGGTTCCTTTCCGGGGAGAAAAAGCTGTTGATTTGTTTCACGCGTTAGAAAAGGCGTATCCGAAAGCATTTTGTTACCTGGTTTCGTCCGAGGAATTCGGAACATGGATCGGAGCAACCCCGGAATTGTTGATGAATCAGCAGGGAATGGTTTGTAAAACAGTTGCTTTGGCCGGAACTCACGGTGAAAATGAAGATCACGACTGGACACCGAAAGAACTGGAGGAGCACGCTTTTGTGGTGGATGCGATCCGGGAAGCATTGGAAAGAAACGAATGCGTCGAAATTGAATCTGAAGGACCTTACGTGGCGCTTGCCGGACCGGTTCAGCATTTGAAAACGGATTTCAAAGCATTGCTCACCAAACCGAATGCCTGGTCAATCGCTTTGGATTTACATCCGACACCGGCAGTTTGCGGAACTCCGAGAAGAAATGCCATTGAGGCGATTTCTATCAGGGAAATGCATGATCGCCAGCTTTACACCGGGTTTATTGGCTTTTTTGAAGAAGGAAATACGCATTTATTTGTCAACTTACGTTGCGCGCAACTGACGAAAGACAAAGCTTTTTTATATGTCGGCGGTGGTTTTACCATTGATTCGATTCCGGACCTGGAATGGGAAGAAACGGAGCACAAAGCTGAGACCCTGATTCGGGTCATGAAACTCGTTTAGCCATCCGATAATAACAAAAGCATGTATTTTCCTTCCGACAAGGAAGTGAAATGGCAGATTGAGGGGGCAGACCTCTATTTTATTCTTCGTGTGTTCGTTAGTTTCGTTCCGATTATACGCAGCTATGAATACTCTGAAATTAGCCCTTGTTACTGCCTTTTTGTTCGTTTATTATATTACAAAAGCACAAACATATACTGCACCGGGAACATACACCTGGGTTGTTCCGCCTTGCGTTACGACCATTACCGTTAAAGTTTGGGGCGGCGGAGGTGGCGGAGGTGGAACCTCATCTCGTCAAAGCAATACCGGTGATGAAGCCTGTACGGAAGGCGGCGGCGGTGGCGGCGGTGGTTTTTCCATGAGAACGTATTCCGTAACACCAGGAGAAACCTATACAATTGTTGTCGGAGCAGGTGGAACCGGTGGTGTTGGAGCAAACAATACTGCTGTTGCAGGAGCCACAGGTGGAACCAGTACTTTTACAGGTCCTGCAACCGCTCCTTTTGGTTCTCTCACCGGATTTGGTGGAATTGGCGGCGGCGGAGCAACTGCGAATAACAATAATTCAGGTTCTCACATTGGTTCGAATGGTGCTGGTGGTGCTGGCGGAACCGGAGCTAATGGAACAACCATGTTTACTGGCGGAAACGGATCAGCAGGAAGCCATAGTGCGGGATGTTCTGATATTAGTGGTGCCGGAGGTGGCGGAGCCGGAACAACAGGAAATGGTGCGAACGGTCAATACATCGGAGCTTGTCCGCATACAACAGCAATGGCAGGTGGAGCAGGAGCTGCATCCAATGGCGGAAACGGAGCGAACGGAATTAAAAACAATATCGCGAGCAAGCACAATCAGAACGGAAACAATGGATCCGCTTACGGCGGTGGAGGCGGCGGTGCAGGAATTCACCTGAACAGCTGGGCAAATCAATGGGTTTTGGCAAATGGCGGAGCAGGAGCTGCCGGTGCAGTACTGATTGAATATTCCGCAAGTGGTGCTCCGGTTGATCCGACAGTTGGTATTACAGCGGCGAGCTGTTCGTCGGCAGGTTCTGCAACGGTTTCTAATTACAATCCATCTTATACCTATGCGTTTTCTCCATCCGGACCAACAGTTGGTGCTGGTGGAGCGATTTCCGGGGCAACTCCCGGAACAGCTTATGTGGTGACAGGAAACAACGGAGCATGTAATTCCAATGCAGTAACCTTTACCGTTCCAACGCAATTAGTAACTCCCGCAACTCCGACAATAAGCAGCACTCCTGCGAGTTGTTCTTCAGCAGAAACAAGTACTGTGACAAATTACAGTGCAGGGAATACCTATGCATTTTCGCCATCAGGGCCAACAATCGGGGCGGGTGGAGCAATCACCGGAGCAACTCCTGGAACAACTTATAATGTAACAGCCGGAAACGGAGGATGTGCTTCTCCTCCTGTATCTTTTACCAATGCGGCTCAACTTCCGACAACGGCTACTCCGACAATAAATACCGTTGCCGCAACTTGTTCAGCGGCTGGTTCAAGTACGATTACAAATTATAATGCCTCTTATTCGTATGCCTTTTCACCTTCCGGTCCAACAATCGGGGCGGGTGGAACGATCATTGGTGCAACAGCGGGAAGTACTTACACGATTACAGCAACCAACGGAGGATGTACTTCATTAACTACATCTTTTACCAATTCCGCTCAACTTTCAACAACACCAACTCCATCAATTACTCTAACTGCAGCAACTTGTTCAGCAGCCGGATCAAGTATCATTGCAAATTACAATGCATCTTACACATATACATTTTCACCTGTAGGTCCGACAGCCGGAACAGGAGGTGTTATTAACGGGGCTGTTCCCGGAACGTCATATACAATTACAGCAACGAATGCCGGATGTACTTCTGTTCCTGAATCATTTACAAATGGAGTTCAGCTTGGATCCACTCCTGTTCCTGTAATCAATACCGATCCTGCTACCTGTTTATCTGCAGGCTCAAGCACTGTTACAAATTACAATGCAGGAAATACCTATACGTTTTCTCCTTCCGGTCCGGCAATCGGAGCAGGCGGGGTAATCAGCGGAGCTATACCCGGAACGGCGTATACTGTAACAGCAGCCAGTGGCGGATGTACATCAGCACCTGTAACATTTACCAATACTGCCCAGCTTTCTGGAATTCCGACTCCGGCGATTAATACCAATCCAGCGACTTGTCTGTCAGCAGGCACAAGCGTCGTTACAAATTATGGAGCGGGAAATACATATATCTTTTCCCCGTCCGGACCAAATGTTGAAATCGGTGGAACAATTACAGGAGCAACTCCGGGAGTTACATATGGTTTAACAGCTGCCAGCGGAGGTTGTACGTCCGGATCGGCTTCTTTTATGAATGAAACGCAACTTCCGGCTACAGCAACTCCGGTAATTCATACGGTTTCTGCTACCTGTTCAGCATCCGGTTCAAGCTCAATAACGAACTACAATGCTTCTTATACCTACACATTTTCACCATCAGGACCAACGGTTGGAGCCGGAGGTTCGGTCAACGGGACAATTCCGGGGACTAGTTATACTGTTATTGCTTCTTATGGAGGTTGTACCTCATTGTCGGCTATATTTATGAATGATGCGCAATTGACTGTACCTGCACAACCTTCTGTAATAAGTGGTAACCCGGTCGTCCCTTGCGGAGTGACTTCCGAAGCATACGCTGTAACAGAAATTCCCGGGGTGACTTATACCTGGAATTATTCAGGAACCGGAACAATCAATGGAAGTGGTCATGCCATTACGCTTGATAATATTTCTTCCGGTGGAACTTTGACAGTCACATCTTCCAATGGTTGTGGAGCAGGTGTTCCACAGACCATTCCGATTACTTTTTCTGCAATTCAGTTGGCAATTGGCGGTATTTCTCCATCCTGTGCCGGTACTTCAACAGGAAGTGCAACTGTTCTTGTGACCGGTGGAACAACTCCCTACAACTATCTGTGGAGTCCTTCCGGCGGAACCGGAGCAACAGCAGTAGACTTAGCGCCGGGTGTTTATTCCGTAACAGTTACAGATCAGAATACCTGCAGTCAAAACATCCAGGTAACCATTTTGGAAGCAGATGCCCTTGATCCCAATCTGAACAGCACGGATATTGATTGTAGTTCAGGAATTTTGGGTTCGGTAAGTTCCAGTCCGACCGGCGGAACAGCTCCATATACTTATCAGTGGTCAAATGGTGGATCAACAGCACTTATTTCGAATGTAGTGTCTGGTAATTATTCTGTACTTGTAACGGATGCCAATGGATGCCAGGCAACCGGATCGACAGTTGTAGATTTGGTTAATAATTCTTCCATAACGATTCATTTGGCAGCATCAAGCATTTTAGCGGGAGATGAGGTTCAATTAACAACCTCGACGGTACCAATGGTGGTCGGAAGCAGTTATTCCTGGACACCATCGGAATCCTTGTCTTGTTCCACTTGCCCGAATCCGGTTGCAACACCTGCTGAAACAACAAGCTACCAGGTTACGGTTGTTACACCTGCCGGATGTACTGCATCGGCAACGATTACAATTACAGTCAGTGAAGGAGATGTTTATGTTCCGAACGCATTTACCCCGGATGGAGATGAATTCAATCATGTGTTCAAACCGGTATTCCCGAAAAATTTTCACCCGGTTGAATATGAGATGCTTGTATTTAATCGTTGGGGTGAGGTCATTTTTGAGTCACACGATAAAGAAGTAGGATGGGACGGAACATATCGTGCAAGCGGTGAATTATGTAAGGAAGGAATTTACACCTGGAAAATACAGGCAAAAAAATCTGCTCATCAAACGGAGGTACTTGTCCGAATGGGGCATGTGAATTTGCTGAAGTAATAGCTTGTTTTTAGTTTTTCAGTGATTCAATTTCATCGGGGATATTGAGGGGGCAGACCTCTATCTTTATTAAATGGTGTTGGATAGCTTTGTTCATCAAGAATATACCTCGCTATGAATACGTTGAGACTAATTATTACTGCTGCCTTTCTACTGAGTCATTTCATTGTCAATGCACAAACATATACTACTCCCGGAACATATACCTGGGTGGTTCCACCTTGTGTCACGACCATTACCGTTAAAGTTTGGGGTGGCGGTGGAGGTGGCGGCGGAACCTCATCACGCCAGAGCAATACCGGTGACGAAGCCTGTACGGAAGGCGGCGGTGGCGGTGGCGGCGGTTTTTCCATGAGAACCTATTCCGTAACACCTGGAGAAACATACACGATTGTAGTAGGAGCCGGAGGAAATGGCGGTGTTGGAGCAAACAATACTGCTGTTGCCGGAGCTACGGGAGGAACCAGTACTTTTACAGGTCCTGCAACTGTTCCTTTTGGTTCTTTGACCGGATTCGGTGGAATTGGCGGTGGTGGAGCGACTGCGAATAACAATAATTCCGGTTCTCATATCGGGGCAAACGGAGCCGGTGGTACGGGAGGAACAGGAGCCAATGGAACAACCATTTTTACCGGAGGAAACGGATCGGCAGGAAGTCACAGTGCAGGTTGCGCGGACATCAGCGGAGCAGGAGGAGGTGGAGCCGGAACAACAGGAAATGGTGCGAATGGTCAATACATCGGTGCTTGCCCGCATACTACAGCAATGGCGGGTGGAGCAGGAGCAGCATCCAATGGCGGAAACGGGGCGAACGGAATCAAAAATAATATTTCAAGCAAGCACAATCAGAACGGAAACAATGGATCCGCTTACGGTGGTGGAGGCGGCGGTGCAGGAATTCACCTGAACAGCTGGGCAAATCAATGGGTTT
>VFQP010003730.1_pt1 | contig 15102 bp, 10 predicted proteins | sample 3512351 | NCBI WGS metagenome assembly VFQP01 (sample SAMN10412372, study PRJNA504923) | tailings metagenome | isolation source: Relicate 1 Philex TSF1 revegetated site | place: Philippines: Tuba, Benguet | collected 2017-08-29 | reverse complement strand
GCACGCGCTACACGCTGCAAAAGCCCGAGTACGTGATCGACCGCCTGGCCTACGGCCCGTTCGCGCCCGGCATCATGACCAGCCCGCGCGTCGCGCCGCAGATGATCGGCGTGGGCCTGCTCGAGGCCATTCCCGAACAGGCCATCCTGGACAACGCGCGCGCGCAGGCCGAGGCAGACGGCCCGATCAAGGGCCAGCCCAACCGCGTGTGGGACGTGTTCGCGCAGCGCGAGATGCTGGGCCGCTTCGGCTGGAAGGCCAACGTGGCCACGCTCGCGCACCAGACCGCGGGCGCCTTCCACGGCGACATCGGCATCACCTCGGCGCAGTTCCCGCACGAAACCTGCACGCCCGCGCAGACCGACTGCCTGGCCGCGCCCACCGGCGCGCGCAACGGCCAGCCCGAGATCGACGCCAAGACCCTCGACGACGTGGTGTTCTACCAGGCCACGCTCGCGCCGCCCGCGCGCCGCAATGCCCGCGATCCGCAGGTGCTGCGCGGCCAGCAGCTGTTCGCGCAGGCGCAGTGCGCGGTCTGCCACCGGCCCTCGTACACCACCGCCGAAGGCCCGTTCCCGCGGCTCACCAGCCCGGCGCTCAAGGGACAGACCATCTGGCCCTACACCGACCTGCTGCTGCACGACATGGGCGAGGCGCTGGCCGATGGCCGCCCCGACTTCCTCGCCAACGGCCGCCAGTGGAAGACGCCGCCGCTGTGGGGCATCGGCCTGTTCAAGGACGTGAACGGCCACACCAAACTGCTGCACGACGGCCGCGCCAACGGCGTGCTCGAAGCGGTGCTGTGGCACGGCGGCGAGGCCGAGGCCAGCAAGCAGCAGGTGCTCGGGTTCAGCGAGGCCGACCGCCGCGCGCTCGTGAAATTCGTGGAGAGCCTGTGATGCGCATCCGCCCCCTGATCGCCGCCCTGTGCTGCGCCCCCACGCTGCTGTGGGCGCAGATCGCCGTGCCCTACTACCACTCGGAAGACGCGCTCGCGGGCCTGTACGCGGGCCACAGCGCGCCGCGCGCGCGCGCCTTCGCCGAGCGCGCGCCCGAGCTCGTGGCCGCGCTGCAGGCCCATTGCAGCGGCCCGGGCGCGCTCGCGCCCGCGCGCCAGGCCTGGACGCAGACCATGCTCGCCTGGGAACGCCTGGCCGCGGTGGCCGTGGGGCCGCTGGTCGAGCGCCGCTCGCTGCGCGAGATCGACTTCCAGCCGCTGCGCCCCGAGCTGCTCAAGCGCATGCTCGCGCGCGAGCCGAAAACGCCCGAGGACTTCGAGCGCGTGGGCACGCCGGCCAAGGGCCTGCCCGCGATCGAGCACCTGCTGTGGACCGCGCCCGCGGCGCCGCGCACGCCCGCCTGTGGCTACGCGGTGCTGGCCGCGCAGGCGGTGCAGCGCGAGGCCGAGGCCCTGCGCAGCGCCTTCGACGCGCTGGCCGCCACGCCGCCAGAAGAAGAAGACGCGGTCGCCCCCTTCGTGGAGTTCGTGAACCAGTGGCTCGGCGGGCTGGAACGCCTGCGCTGGGCCAGCCTGGAAAAACCGCTGCGCGAGGCCGGCACGCGCGGCGGCGCGCCCGCCTTCACGCGCGAGGCCAGCGGCCAGACCGGCGCGGCCTGGGCCGCCGACTGGGCCGAGCTGCGCGCGCTCGCGCGCCAGCCCGACGCCGGCGCCCCGCCCATCGCCACCGCACCGGGCACGCAGGCGCCGATCAGCATCGAGTCCTACCTGCGCGGGCGCGGGCACCTCGCGCTGGCCGACCGCTGGCACAACGCCGTCGACGCGGCCGACCGCGCGATGCAGGGCCTGAACCCCGCACGCCCTGCGTCGGTCGAGGCCGCGGCGCGCGCGCTCAAGGGCCTGACCGCGCTGATGCAGGCCGAGGTGGCCGCGGGCATGGAAGTGAGCCTGGGGTTCTCCAGTGCCGACGGCGATTGACATGCCCGCGGGTCTGACACGGCGCGCGCTGCTGGCCTGGCTGGGCGCGGCGGCCTGCGCGCCGGCATTCGCCCAGGACGGCGGCACCCTGCTCGCCGCAAGCTGGCTCGAAGGCGACCGCCACCTCGCGGGCCTGCTGCGCCTGGACGGCACGGGCCTGCAGGTGCAGGCCGCGCTGGCGCTGCCCACGCGCGCGCACGGCCTGGCGGTGGAGAGCGGTGACGGTGCGCCCAGCGTGCTGCTGGCCGCGCGCCGCCCGGGCGACTGGCTGCTGCGCTGGCAGCCCGCGAGCGGCCACACCACCTGGCACTGGGTCGACGACGACCGCGTGCTCAACGGCCATGTGCGCCGCTCGCCCGACGGCCGCGCGGTGTGGACCACCGAGACCGACCAGGCCGATGCGAGCGGCCTGATCGGCGTGCGCGACGCCGCCACGCTGCGCAAGACCGGCGAATGGCGCACGCACGGCATGGACCCGCACGCGATGCTGGTGCTGCCCGAGGCCCTGGGCGGTCTGCCCGCGGGCACGCTGGTCGTGGCCAACGGCGGCATTCCCACGCAGAGCGAAACCGGCCGCAGCCACCGCGATCTCTCGCGCATGGACCCCTCGCTGGTGGCGCTGCACCCGGGCACGGGCGCGCTGCTTGGCCAGTGGCGGCTGGGCGACCCGCGCCTGAGCATCCGCCACCTGGCCTTCGACCCCGTGGGCCGGCGCGTGGGCATCGCGCTGCAGGCCGAGCACGACGACGAGACCCGCCGCCGCGACGCCCCGCTGCTGGCCACCTGGGACGGCCGCGCGCTCACGGCCGCGCCGCCCATGGCGGGCGCGCTCGGCTACGGCGGCGACATCTGCGCGCGCGCGGGCGGCGGCTTCTGGCTCAGCGCCACGCGCGCCAACCAGCTGCTCGGCCTCTCGCCGCAGGGCGAGCTGGTGGACCGCATCGCGCTGCCCGCGGCGGGCGCGCTCGCGGCGCGCGAGGGCCATGCCTGGGCCGGCGGCGACGCCGCGCTGTGGCGCGACGTCGGCAGCGCGCCGGCCACCGCGCTGCGCTTCGACAACCACTGGGCGCTCGCCTGAGCCGTGGCGCGCCCCAGCGCCCGCGGCCGGGCGCTCACCAGGGCAGCGGCGCGCGTTCGAGCGAGCGTTCGAGCGTGGGCAGCGCGAGCAGGCCGGCGTCGAGCTGGGCCTGCAGGCCGGTCTGCAACGCGGCCACGAGCGCGGGCGCAAGGCCGGCCGGCGCCTGCTGGAGCAAGGCCTGGGCCGTGCTCAGGTCGTTGAGCTCGCCGAGCAGGGCCTGGGCCTCGGCCAGGCCGGCGGTGCTGCGCGCGGCGCGGCGCGGCGCAAGCACGCCGCTCAGGAATTCCTGCGTGTAGCGCAGCCGCTTGAGCGCCAGCCGCAGCTCGTGGCGGCCCTCGGGCCCGAGGCGGCGCGCCTCGCGCGCCTGTTCGCGCAACCGCGCGTGGCCGTCGTGCAGGTGGGCGCGGGCCCAGGCCGACAGCCCGCCCGCAGGCGCGCGGCCCGCCACCGGCAGGGCCAGCAGCGAGCGCGTGAAGGCCAGCACCGCGAGCGCGTGGTCGGGCGCGGCCAGCGCCGCCACCGCCGCGCGCTGGGCCGCCTGGCGCTGCGCGCGCACCCAGGCGCGCAGCGCCGCGGCGTCCGCGCGCGCGTCCGGCTCGGGCAGCAGCGTGGGCAGGGCCTCGGTGTCGAAGACGTCCCAGTTGCGCGCGGCGCCGAGCACGTGCGCCAGCTCTTTCCAATGGGTCGACCAGTACCGCACCCAATCGGCCGGCAACTGCGCGCGGAACAGGCGCAGGCCGGTGCGCAGGCGGCGCAGGGCCACGCGCGCCTGGTGCACGAATTCGGGGTCGGGCAGCTGGCGTGCGTCGCGGGCGGCGTCGAGCAGGCCCTCTTCGTTGGCCTGCAGGTGCTGCAGGGCCGCGAGGCAGGCGAGCCGGCAGGCCTCGCGCACGGGCATGGCGTCGTGCAGCGCGATCGGCGCCGCCTTGTGCGGCGCCGGGCGTTCGCCCTGGAACAGCGCGTAGCCGCGCTCGGCCTTGCTGCGCTGCGCGGGGCGCAGCCGCAGCGCGCGGTCGTGGTGGCCGTCGGGGCCGAGCACCAGGGTGTGCGCGAGATCGAGCAGCGCGTCCACCGGGCCGTCGAGCAGTTCGAGTTCGAGCTCGAGCAGGGGCGCGCGCCGCACCGCCGAGCCGCTGCCCGAGCGCAGCTCCCCCTGGTCGAGCGCGATCTCGATGCGCGCGCCGGCGTGCGACACGAGCCAGGTGCGGCGCGTGAAATCGGTGTGGAACACGGGCACCAGCGCGCCGGCCCAGGCGTCGAGCTGCCGCGCGAGCGCGGCGTCGTCGACGAAGCGCGCGAAACGCAAGGGCCCGCGCGGCCGCGGCACCTCCCACTCGCCGCGGCGCGACAGGCCGCCCACCGAGCTGCCCGCGGTCTTCACGGTGAGCAGGGTGCGCGCGCCCACGCGGCGCTCGCGCACGGCCATGCGCGCGGCGCGCAGGTCGAGCGCGGGGGTGTCGAAGTAGGTGTTGAGCAGCCGCTGGCCGGGCCGTGCGCCCGCGCGCAGCAGCGGGTGCGCGAGCAGGCGCGGCAGGTCCTGCGGGTGCAGGCTGAGCTTGAGTTCGGTTTCCTGGGCCATGGGTTCGCGCGCTGGGGGCACGACCATAACCTACAACTTGTAACGCGGCGATGTCCGGCTCGGCCAACAATCGCCAGCCGCGCGACCGCGTGCGCGGCCTGCGACAGGAGACATGCCCATGAACATCCCGAACCTGAAAACCGGCCTCAAGGCCCTCCTCCTGGGCGGCCTGGCGGCGCTGCTGGTGGCCTGCGGCGGCGGCGGGGGCGGCGGCTCGGCCGGCAGCGGTACCCTGCGCGTGGCGCTCACCGACAACCCCGCCTGCGGCTACGACGAGGTGGTGGTGACGGTGCGCGAGGTGCGCGTGAACCAGAACGCCGCGGCCGACAACGACCCGGGCTGGCAATCGATCCCGGTGAGCCCGCCGCTCACCGTGGACCTGCTGGACTACACCAACGGTGCGCTGCTCGAGCTCGGCCAGACCCGCCTGCCCGCGGGCCGCTACACCCAGCTGCGCCTGGTGCTCGACGCCAACACCGGCGTGCTCGCCGACCGCAACTGGATCGTGCTCTCGGGCAACCCGGGCGTGCGGGTGCCGCTGAAGACGCCGAGCGGCCAGACCTCGGGCCTGAAGATCAACACCAGCCTGGACGTGCAGCCCAATGGCCTGACCGACGTGGTGCTGGACTTCGACGCCTGCAAGTCGGTGGTGGTGGCGGGCGGCTCGGGCCAGTACCTGCTCAAGCCGGTGCTGCGCACGCTGCCGCGCGTGGACACCGGCGTGACGGGCGAGGTCTCGCTGGCCGCGGCGGCGGCCGGCGCCACGGTGTCGCTGCAGCAGAACGGCGAGGTGCGCCGCGCCACCGTGCCCGACGCCAACGGCGCGTTCAAGCTGCAACCGGTGGAGCCCGGCGAGTACACCCTGGTGGTGGCCACGCCCGGCCGCGCCACCGCCGCGGTGCGCAACCTGCAGGTCTTCAGCGGCCAGCTCGCGCGCGTGGCGCCCGCGGGCGAACGCATCGACCCGCCCGCCTCGGCCAGCGCGGCCTTCACCGGCACCGTCACCATCACCCCCACGCCCACCGAGATCGAGGCCGACGTCGCGCTGCGCCAGTCCCTCACCAGCGGCGACGTGGTCACGCTGGTGGACCGCCGCGTCAACGCCGTCACGGGCGCCTATGCCTATGGCGGCGTTGCCGTGGAGGCCCCGCGCGTGGCCCAGCACGCGGCCGGCGCCAGCCTGAGCTTCAACCCCGACAACGCGGCCGCGGGCCGCTTCGAGCTGCGCGCCACCGCGGGCGGCAGCGCCAAGACCGCCAGTCCCCTGAGCGCGGGCGCGGGCGCGACCGTGAACCAGGATTTCGCCTTCCCTTGACACCCGGAGTTTTCGACATGACCCGACACACCCCCCACGCCCTGCTGAACACCCTGGCGCTGGGCCTGGCACTGGCGCTGGGCGCCGCGCCGGCCCTGGCCGAAAAGCCCGAGCACGCCGGCGGCGGCAAGCACAAGGAACACAAGCACAAGCCCGAGCGCGAGGGCCGCGGCGAGCGCGACGACGGGCCGCGCCGCATCGTCTCGGGCGGCGACCGCACCAACGTGTCGGTCAACATCCAGATCGGCAGCTATTTCACCGCGCCGCAGCGGCGCGCCGTGGTCGAGTACTACGAGCCGCAGTTCCGCGCCGGCCATTGCCCGCCGGGCCTGGCCAAGAAGCGCAACGGCTGCATGCCCCCGGGCCAGGCCAAGAAGTGGCGCACCGGCTACCCGCTGCCGCGCGACGTCGTCTACTACCCGGTGCCCGCCGACATCGCGATCCGCCTGGGCACGCCGCCGGCCGGCCACAAGTTCGTGCGCGTGGCCACCGACATCCTGCTGATCGCCGTGGGCACGGGCCTGGTGATCGACGCCATCGACGACCTGGGCCGGCTCTGAGGCCGGCCGCCGCACCGCGCGCCGCTCAGAGCAGCCGCGCGAGGTAGCGGCCGGTGTGGCTGTCGGGGCAGGCCGCCACCTGCTCGGGCGTGCCCTGCACCACCACCGTGCCGCCGCCCGAGCCGCCCTCGGGCCCCATGTCGATCACCCAGTCGGCGGTCTTGATGACGTCGAGGTTGTGCTCGATCACCACGATGGTGTTGCCCGCGTCGCGCAGCTGGTGCAGCACCTTGAGCAGCAGCTCGATGTCGGCAAAGTGCAGGCCGGTGGTGGGCTCGTCGAGGATGTAGAGCGTGCGGCCGGTGTCGCGCTTGCTGAGTTCGAGCGCGAGCTTCACGCGCTGCGCCTCGCCGCCCGACAGCGTGGTGGCGGCCTGGCCGAGCTGGATGTAGCTCAGGCCCACGTCGAGCAGGGTCTGCAGCTTGCGCCGCAGCGTGGGCACGGCGCTGAAGAAGTCGTGCGCCTGCTCCACCGTCATGGCCAGGATCTGCGCGATGTTGCGGCCCTTGTAGAGCACCTCGAGCGTTTCGCGGTTGTAGCGCTGGCCGTGGCAGACCTCGCAGGGCACGTAGACGTCGGGCAGGAAGTGCATCTCGACCTTGACCACGCCGTCGCCCTGGCAGGCCTCGCAGCGGCCGCCCGCCACGTTGAACGAGAAACGGCCCGGGCCGTAGCCGCGTTCGCGTGCGGTGGGCACCTCGACCATGAGCTCGCGGATGCCGGTGAACAGGCCGGTGTAGGTGGCCGGGTTGCTGCGCGGCGTGCGGCCGATGGGCGACTGGTCGACGTTGATGACCTTGTCGAAGCCTTCGATGCCCTCGATCGCGTCGTGCGGCGCGGGCTCGTCGTGCGAGCGGTAGAGCGTGCGCGCCACCGCGGCGTACAGCGTGTCGTTGACCAGCGTGGACTTGCCCGAGCCCGACACGCCCGTGACGCAGGTGAAGAGGCCGACCGGGATGTCGACGCTCACGTTGCGCAGGTTGTTGCCCCGCGCACCCACCACGCGCAGCGCGGCGCCGCCCGTGGCCGCGGCCGGCGCGGGCGCGGCGGCGCGCGGGCCGGCCGGGAACCGCGGCCGGCGCGCCGCGGGTTCTTCGGCGCGCGCGGCGGAGGCGGCGGAGGCGGGCGGCTGCCACGCGGTGCGCTGCGCGGGCACCTCGATGCGGCGCGCGCCGCTCAGGTACTGGCCGGTGAGCGAGTCGGGGCTGGCCAGCACCTCGGCGTAGCTGCCCTGGGCCATCACGCGGCCGCCGTGCACGCCCGCGCCCGGGCCCATGTCGACGATGTGGTCGGCGGCGCGGATCATGTCCTCGTCGTGCTCGACCACGATGACCGAATTGCCGAGGTCGCGCAGGTGCTGCAGGGTGGCGATGAGGCGGTCGTTGTCGCGCTGGTGCAGGCCGATGCTGGGCTCGTCGAGCACGTACATCACGCCCGTGAGCCCGCTGCCGATCTGGCTCGCGAGCCGGATGCGCTGCGCCTCGCCGCCCGACAGCGTGTCGGCGCTGCGTTCGAGGCTCAGGTAGTTCAGGCCCACGTTGTTGAGGAACTTCAGGCGCTGGCGGATTTCCTGGATCACGCGCGCCGCGATCTCGCCCTTGGCGCCGGGCATGACGAGCTCGGCGAACCACTGCTGCGCCTCGCCGAGCGTGACGTGGCCGATCTGGTGGATGGCGCGGCGCTGCGCGCCTTCGCCCACGAACACGTGGCGCGCCTCGCGGCGCAGCCGCGCGCCGCCGCAGTCGGGGCAGGGCTGGCTCGCGCGGTAGCGCGCGAGCTCTTCGCGCACGGTGATGCTGTCGGTCTCGCGCCAGCGGCGCTCGAAGTTGTGCACCACGCCTTCGAAGGGGTGCTTCTTGTTGACTTTCTTGCCGCCGCGTTCGCCGCCGTCGAGCGCGTAGCTGAAGCGCACGGCTTCGTCGCCCGAGCCGTGCAGCACCACCTGGCGCACCGCCTCGGGCAGGTCTTCCCAGGGCGCTTCGGGATCGAAGCCGTAGTGCGCGGCCAGGCTTTCGATGAGCGCGTAGTAGTGGCCGTTGCGGCGGTCCCAGCCCTTGATGGCGCCGCTGGCCAGGCTCAGCGAGGGAAAGGCGACGATGCGCGCGGGATCGAAGAACTCGGTGTGGCCCAGGCCGTCGCAGGTGACGCAGGCGCCGATGGGCGAGTTGAACGAGAACAGCCGCGGCTCGAGCTCGCTCACGGTGTAGTGGCACAGCGGGCAGGCGAAGCGCGCGGAGAAAGCGTGCTCGGCGCCGCTGTCGGTGTCGAGCGCGATGGCGCGGCCGTCGGCCAGGCGCAGGGCGGCCTCGAAGCTTTCGGCCAGGCGCTGGCGCTGCGGGTGCGCGGCGTCGTCTTCGCCCGCGGCGCGCACCTTCAGGCGGTCGATCACCACGTCGATGTCGTGCTTGTCGTTCTTGCGCAGCGTGGGCAGCTGGTCGGCCTCGATCACCTGGCCGTCAACGCGGAAACGCACGTAGCCCTGGGTCTGCATGTCGGCGAACAGCTCGGTGAACTCGCCCTTTCGGGCGCGTGCCACGGGGGCCAGGATCATGAGCCGCGTGCCCTCGGGCAGCGCGAGCGTGGTGTCGACCATCTGGGCCACGCTCTGCGCGGCCAGCGGCAGGTCGTGGTCGGGGCAGTGCGGCGTGCCGGCGCGCGCGTAGAGCAGGCGCAGGTAGTCGTGGATCTCGGTCACCGTGCCCACGGTGGAGCGCGGGTTGTGGCTGGTGGCCTTCTGCTCGATCGCGATCGCCGGCGCCAGGCCTTCGATCAGGTCGACGTCGGGCTTGTCCATGAGCTGCAGGAACTGCCGCGCATAGGCCGAGAGGCTTTCCACGTAGCGGCGCTGGCCCTCGGCGTAGAGGGTGTCGAAGGCCAGGCTGGACTTGCCCGAGCCCGACAGGCCGGTGATCACGACCAGCCGGTGCTTGGGCAGGTCGAGATCGATGTTCTTGAGGTTGTGCGTGCGCGCGCCGCGCACCGAGAGCACGGCGCTGCGCTGGCGCAGCGCTTCACCGAGGTAGCGTGCATCGGCCTCATGGACGGTGGGAGCGTCGGCGGGCCGGTCGGCGGGCGGGTAGGAATTCAAGATGTCCGGGGGGCGTCGGAGACAACCCGGCATGATAAGCCGCGGCCGTCGGCCGGGCCGGCCACCCCGGACGGCCCGCCGCCTTGATCGACAATACGCGGCTGACCTCCCGCTCCCTCGCCGTTCCCTTGAGCTCCTCGCGCACCGCTTCTCCCGACACCGCCTCCGCGGGCCCCACGCCGCAGCGCATGACCCCGGCCGAGCGCCGCAGCAGCGCCGCGCTGGCCGGCGTGTACGCGCTGCGCATGCTGGGCCTGTTCATCGTGCTGCCGGTGTTCGCGCTGCAGGCGCGGCACTACCCGGGCGGCGACGACCCGGCGCTGGTGGGCCTGGCCATGGGCATCTACGGCCTCACGCAGGCGCTGCTGCAGGTGCCGCTGGGCATGGCCTCGGACCGCCTGGGCCGCAAGCCGGTGATCCTGGCCGGGCTCGCGCTGTTCGTGCTGGGCAGCGTGGTGGCGGCCTGGGCGCCCACCATGGCCTGGCTGGTGGCGGGCCGGGCGCTGCAGGGCGCGGGCGCGGTGTCGGCCGCGGTCACGGCGCTGCTGGCCGACCTCACGCGCGACGCGGTGCGCACCAAGGCCATGGCGCTGGTGGGCATCAGCATCGCGCTCATGTTCGCGCTGTCGCTGGTGGCGGCGCCGCTGCTGGTGAGCTGGGTGGGCCTGTCGGGCCTGTTCGCGGTCACGGCCGGCCTGTCGCTCACCGCCATGGCGGTGGTGGCCTGGGTGGTTCCGCCCGAGCCGGTGCACGCCCCGGGCGCGCCGCGTGCGCGCCTGGCCGAGGTGCTGCGCAACACCGAGCTGCTGCGCGTGGACCTGGGCGTGTTCGTGCTGCACGCCGCGCAGATCATGACCTGGCTCTCGGTGCCGGCGCTGCTGGTGCAGGCCGGGCTGCCCACCGCGCAGCACTGGCAGGTCTACCTGCCGGCCGTGCTGGCCTCGCTGCTGATCGTGGGCGGCCTGCTGTTCCGCCTCGAGCGCAAGGGGCTGTTCCGCGCCGTGTACCTGGGCGCGATCGCCCTGATCGGCCTGGTGCAGCTCGGCTTCATCGGCCAGTTGCACGCGCCCAGCCTGGCGGTGCTGGGCGTGCTGCTGTGCCTGTACTTCGTGGGCTTCAACACCCAGGAGGCGGGCCAGCCCAGCCTGGTTTCGCGCCTGGCGCCCGCGCAGCAGCGTGGCACCGCGCTGGGCATCTACAACACGCTGATGTCGCTGGGCATTTTTGCCGGCGGCGCGGTGGGCGGCGTGGTGGCACGGGTCTGGGGGCCGGTGGGCATCTTCGCGCTGAGCACCGCGCTGGTGGTGCTGTGGCTCATCGCCGCCTGGCCCATGAAGCCCATGGCGCTCGACTCAGCGCGGCGCTGAAGCGCCTTCGTCGGCGGGCTCGCGCAGCGGGCGCATCATGAGCTGCGCCATGGTGCTGTAGAGCGGCCGGCTGATCATGCGCGAGACCAGGCTCGCGAGCAGCGCGCAGGCGATCAGGCTCAGCACCATGCTGTGGCCTTCGGTCATCTCCATCACGATGATCATGGCCGTGATCGGGGCCTGCGTGACCGCGGCGAGCAGCGCACACATGCCGAGCGCGATCAGCGCCGTGCCGTGGGGCGAGCCCAGCAGCCAGGCCACATCGGCCGCCACGCCCGCGCCCAGCGAGAGGCTGGGGCCGAACACCCCGCCCGGCACACCGGCCCAGGCCGACAGCCAGGAGGCGGTGAACTTCAGGAAAGTGAACACCAGCGGCTGGTGGGCCGCCGTGGCGTCGCCGCCGGCGTCCAGCAAGGCCCGGGTGTGTTCGTGGCCCACGCCCACCGCGCTGCCGCCGCTGACCACCGCGATCACGCCCACGGCCAGGCCGCACAGCGCCGCGAACGCCACCGGGCGCTTGCGGCGGTAGGCGCAGAAGCGGTCGGGCGTGCCGCGGAACGAGGCCAGCATCAGCCGCGAGAGCAGGCCGCCGATGAGGCCGCAGGCGACGGCCACCAACAGCCCCGGGCCGAGCAGCGCCCACCACGACACGCCGGCCGTGCTCACGCGGCCGAACGTCGAGAGGTTGCCGAAGGCCGACACCGCCACCAGGCCGGCGATCACGATGGCGGTGAGCATCAGGCCGCTGCTGCGCTCGGTGATGCGCCGCGACAGCTCTTCGATGGCGAACACGATGCCGCCCAGCGGCGTGTTGAAGGCCGCGGCGATGCCGGCCGCGCCGCCGGCCACGAGCAGCTCGCGATCGCTGATGCCCGAGCCCGGCGAGAGCCAGCGCCGCGCGTGCAACATCACGCCTGCGGCCACCTGCACCGACGGCCCCTGCCGCCCCACCGACAATCCGGCCAGTTGCGCGCCCGACACCGCCAGCACCTTGGCGATGCTCACCTTGAGCGAGACGAAGCGCGAGCGCGCCGCGATCGGTGTGGCGGGGTCGAGCGCCACCAGCACCTGCGGCACGCCCGAGCCGCCCGCGCCCGGCGCCCAGCGCCGCACCGCCCACACGACGGAGGCCGTGACCGCCGGCGTCCAGACCAGCGGCGCCCACCAGGCGAGCTGTCGCAGCCCGTTGTAGAAGGCGGTGGCGGCGTCGGCGAGCACGGTGAGCGCCACCACGGCCAGGCCCGCGAGCACCGCGTAGACCAGCACGGTCACGCGGTCCAGCCAGTGCCGGCCGCTGCCGATCTCGGCGCGCAGGTTCTGGAGAAAATCGGGTTCGCCCTTCATGAGCCGGACAGTGTAGAAGCCCCGCGTGCGGCCACCTGGCGCGCGACCGGCTTGCGGCACAATGGCCGACCGGTTTTCCCGCGCGACCGCGCGCACGCACCCTCAGGACTTCCCGCCATGGCATCCGTCAACAAAGTCATCCTCGTCGGCAACTGCGGCCGCGACCCCGAGATCCGCTACCTGCCCTCGGGCCAGGCCGTGGCCAACGTGAGCGTGGCCACCTCCAGCCGCCGCAAGGACCGCAACAGCGGCGAGACGGTGGAAGACACGCAATGGCACCGCGTCACCTTCTACGACCGCCTCGCCGAGATCGCGGGCGAGTACGTCAAGAAGGGCCGCCCGATCTACGTCGAAGGCCGCCTCAAGTACGGCAAGTACACCGACCAGTCCGGCGTCGAGCGCAACACGGTGGACATCATCGCCACCGAACTGCAATTGCTCGGTGGCCGCGAAGGCATGGGCGGCGGCCAGGACGACGGCGGTGGCGGTGGTGGCGGCTACGCCCGCAACACCGGCGGTGGCGGCGGTGGCCGCCCGGCCGCGGCCGCCCCGCGCCAGGCCCCGGCCGCCCCCGCGCCCGCACCGGCCCGTCAGTCGAGTGGCTTCGACGATATGGACGATGACATTCCTTTCTGATTTCCCGCAAAGCGCGTAATCTGGCCCATCGCTGCAACGCGATGGGCTTTTTTGTGGGTTTTTTCCCGATCTTCCCCCATACGTCCAGCGATACGAATTCATACCAAGGTACTATCAGCCAAGGGAGTCCATCACCACAAGGTGAATGCATGCGTTGTACTGACGCGTGCGCATTCCTGCTGATGAGGTCAACCATGATTCGAGTGGTCGTTGCCGAAGATCACGCCTTGGTGCGTCAAGGCATTTCCATGCTGCTGCAGGCCGCGGGCGGCTTCCAACTGGTCGCCGAAACCGCCAAGGGCAGCGACGTCGAGCTGCTGGTGCAGTTCCACAAGCCCGACCTGCTGCTGCTGGACCTCGCGCTCAGCGACAGCTCGGGCATCGAGGTGGCGCGCCGGGTGCGGCGGGTCGCACCGGCCGTGCGCATCCTCGTGGTCACGGGCAACGTGTACCCGGGCTCGGTGGCCAATGCCTTCAGCGCCGGGGCCAACGGCTTCGTGCTCAAGCACGAACAGGGCTCGGAGCTGCTCGACGCGATCCAGACCGTGATGACGGGCCGCCAGTACGTGAGCGCCCAGGTGGCGCGTGGCCTGGACAGCTCGGCCAGCAAGCGCCCGAACGCCACCGGACTGCCGCAGACGCTCACGCGGCGCGAGCAGCAGATCGTGCGGCTCATCGCGCGCGGCAGCACCAACCAGGAAATCGCCGACAGCCTGCACATCAGCGTGCTCACCGCGCGCAAGCACCGGCAGAACGTGATGCTCAAGCTCGGCCTGCACAACGGCGCCGAGATCGCCGCTTACGCGATGCAGTCGGGCCTCATGGAAGCGCCCGACATCGAGTCCAACCTCTGAACCACGCAGCGCCCTGCGGCACCGGGGACACCCATGGATTCGAAATACTGCTGCCGCGTTATTGGGACGCACCCGACGCGTCCGGATACTGCCGCCCACACTGAACATTCGTTCAGTGCCCCCCGGTTCGTCCAACCGCCAACGAGGCACCCCATGTGAGCGGCGACCTCCGGCACCGTGACGGACCGCCCGGGCAGCCGGCCGCCACGGTGCCGCGCTGGCCGGGCCGTGGAGCCCTGGAGCCGATCGATGCCGCTGCATGACGCCCGCCTCCTGCTGTGGTCCCTGCTGCCCGGCCGGGCCGCGCTGCTCTCGCGCACGGCGACGGTGCTGGCCTGCTCCAGCGGCTGGGAGCGGCAGTGGCCGCGCACCGACGGCGACTGGCGCCAGCACCTGAGCGACGACAGCCGCTGCCGCCTGCTCGACGCCCTCTCCCGCCCGCAAGACCTGGACATCGCGCTGGAGATCGCGGGTGCACAGCACCGGTTCGGCCACTGGCGCTGCGTGGGTGCCTGGGACCCCGCGCTGCAGGCCCATGCCTGCCACGCGGTGGACGTGACGGCGCAGGAACAGCAGCGGCTCGATGCGCGCCTGATGAGCGAACGCATCCACCTGCTGTTCGACCAGTTGCCCATGCAGGTGGCCTACTTCGGCCCGCCGCCCGCAGCCCGCTGCCTGTTCGCCAACGACAGCTTCGCGCGCTGGATGGGCTTCGAGCGGCACGAGATCGTGGGCAAGGCAGCGCAGGAGATCCTGCAGGAGGAGGACCGGCGCTGGCTTGAAAGCGTGATCCCCGCCTACGGCGCGGGCGGCGAGAACCTCATGCTCGCCTACAGCCGCCGCGGGCCGCAGGGCCGCCTGCGCCACTTCGAGGTGTCGATCGCAGGCGACCAGGACGCCCAGGGCCGCACCTGCGGCTTCGTGGTCGCGATGGCCGACGTGACCGAGCGCCGCCTCGCCGAAGACTCGCTGCGCCGCTCGCAGGAACGCCTGGCGCGCTTCCTCGAAATCAGCGCCGAGGGCGTGTTCTTCCACCGCGACGGGGTGATCACCGACGCCAACCCCGCGGCCTGCCGTCTCCTGTCGCTCACGCACACGGAGCTGATCGGGCGCTCTGCGCTGTCGCTGCCGCAGGACGCCAACCGGCGCTGGTCGCACCTGCGCATCCACAGCGGCGCCGAGACCACCATCGAAACGCAGATGCTCGACGGCCACGGCCAGGCGGTGCCGGTCGAGCTCATCGGCCGCTCCATGACGCACCAGGACGAGCGCCAGCGCATGACCGTGCTGCGCGACATGCGCGACCGCCAGGCGGCGCAGGCGCGCATCCACACGCTGATCGAGG
>VFQP010003729.1_pt1 | contig 15107 bp, 11 predicted proteins | sample 3512351 | NCBI WGS metagenome assembly VFQP01 (sample SAMN10412372, study PRJNA504923) | tailings metagenome | isolation source: Relicate 1 Philex TSF1 revegetated site | place: Philippines: Tuba, Benguet | collected 2017-08-29 | reverse complement strand
TCGGCCACGCGCACGATGTCGTCGAAGGCCATCCACAGCGCGAGCCAGCGCGCGGTCTCGCGCGTGGTGGCGAAGCCCTGGGCAGCGGCGGGGTCGCCCGCGCGCTCGGCCTCGAGCACGCGCTGCAGCCGATCGAGGTAGCGCTGGCCGTAGGCCGCGTTCTGGTACTCCACGGCGCGCGCGTGGCCCAGGGCCACGATGTCGTGCAGCGCGGTGGGAAAGGGCGCGAGCAGGGCCGCTGGCGTGGCGGGTGCCGCCAGCGGCGCGTCGTCGTCGCTCTCGGCCATGACCTGCTCGACCCAGCGCGCCTGTTCGCGTTGCCGCGTCACGGCGTCGAAGGCGAGCGCGAAGCCGCGCAGGCTGGCCTTGGCGTGGCCGCCCTGGCCCACCACGGCCTCGTAGTCGGTGCGCGCGAAGGGCAGCAGGCCGCTGGCCGCGATGGCGCCGAGCATCACGGCGCTCACCACGGTGCCGGCCTCGCGCGTGAGCGCGGCCATGTCGAGCACGTGCTGGGCGCGGCTGTGGTCGCGGATGAGGGCCAGCAGCGGGGCTTCGTCGCGCCGGCCGTCGCCCATCACCATCTTCTCGGCGGTGGTGAGCGCGCGCGAGGACGAGCTGATCACCAGCGTGTGCCCGGCCGAGGCCAGGCCGTTGGCGATCTGGCGGCCGGTTTCGAGCAGTTCGGACGACACCAGCGCGTCGAGGCGGCCCGGCAAGGGGTTCAGGCCGAACACCGGGCGGCGGCCGCCGAGCTGCGCGAGCGGCACCGGAAAGACCTCGAGGTAGTAGGTGGTGGCGCCGGTGCGCTGGGCCACGCCGGGGATGCTGGTGGCCTGGGCCGCGTAGCCCGCGTGGCGCGCGGTGTCCACGAGCCAGTCGGTCAGCGTGCCGCCGCCTTCACCGCCGAGGGCGCAGAGCAGGAGGGAGATGGGTTGGGTCATGGCGTCAGGCCTGGAGCATGCGGACGAAGGGGGCGCGCAGGGCGTCGAGCAGGCGCTCGTGCCAGCGCGGGTTCTGCACCACCTCGGCGCGGTAGAACGAGGGGCACAGCGTGGCGGCGTGCGCGTTGGCGCCGCACAGGCCGCAGCCCACGCAGCCGTCGATCACCGTGGCCACGGGGTCGACCTTGAGCGGGTCGGGGTTGTCCTTGAGCGTGAGCGTGGGGCAGCCCGAGAGGCGGATGCAGGCGTGGTCGCCGTTGCAGACGTCTTCGTCCACGCCGTACTTCACGCGCACCACGCGCTCGCCGCGCTTGAGCAGGCCCGCGATCCAGGGCTTGATGCGGCGCTGGCGTTCGAGCTGGCATTCGCCTTCGGCGACGATGACCTTGAGGCCCTGGAAGTCGGTGGTGAAGGCCTCGGTGAGCGTGGCGCGCACCGTGTCGACCTCGTAGGTGTGCACCGTGCGCATCCACTTCACGCCCAGGCCGCGCAGCGTGCTCTCGATGGTCTGATCGGTGTGGGCCAAGCTTTGCGCCTTGTTCTCGGCCCGCTCCTTGGCCTGTTCGCCGGGCGTGGAGATGATGTCCTGCGTGCCGGTGGCCGAGGTGTAGCCGTTCTTGAAGATCAGCAGCACCGCGTCGTCGCCGTTGAAGAGCGCGCTCTGCACGCCGGTGAGCAGGCCGTTGTGCCAGAAGCCGCCGTCGCCCATCACCGAGAGCACGCGCCGGCGCATCAGCGGCGACACGCCCGCGCGGCTGGCCAGGCTCATGCCGTAGCCCAGGATGGAGTGGCCGAACGAGAAGGGCTCGAAGGTGGCGAGCGCGTGGCAGCCGATGTCGCCGGCCACGTGCACCGGGCCCACGTCCTGCTGCGCGAGCTTGAGCGCCGAGAACACCGGGCGCTCGGGGCAGCCGATGCACATGCCCGGCGGCCGCGCGGGCAGCGGCGTGCCCAGGGCCTTGGCCACATCGGCGCGACGCTGCGCATTGCCCTGCAGCCAGGCGCGCGCCGAGGCCAGCGCGTTCGTGTCGTCGGCCAGGTAGCGCTCGACGAAGCCGGCCAGGCCCTGGGCCATGACCTCGGCCGTGTATTCGCCCGCGCTGGGCAGAAGGTCTTTGCCGTGCAGCGGGGTCGCGATGCCGGCGCGGCGCAGCAGCGTGGCGAGCTCCTGCTCGATGTACTCGGGCTGGCCTTCTTCGAGCAGCAGCACGGCGCGCTTGTCGTCGCAGAAGCGTTCGAGCTGCTCGGGCACCAGCGGGCTGGTCACGTTGAGGACCAGCAGCGGGATGCGGCTCTGGCCGAAGGCGTCGGCCAGGCCGAACTGCTGCAGCGCGCGGATCAGCGTGTTGTAGAGGCCGCCCTGCACGATCAGACCCAGGTCCTTGTGCTCGCCGTCGAACAGCTCGTTGAGGCCGTGCTCGGCGATGTAGCGGCGCGCCGCGGGGATGCGCTGCTCGCCCTTGAGCTTCTCGTGGCGGAAGGTCACGGGCGGGTGGGCCAGGCGCATGTAGTCGAAGCCCGCAGGCTCCTGCATCAGGCGCTGGGTGGAGATCGCGGGCGCGACGTTGTCCTTGGCCTCGAAGCTGCCGCGCACGTGGCAGGCGCGGATGCGCAGCTCCATGATGGCCGGCATGTTCGAGGCCTCGGAGAGCCGGAAGCCGTGCTCGACCATGTGCACCATGCGCGCCAGGTCGGGCCGCGGGTCCAGCAGCAGCATGCCGCTCTTGAGCGCGTAGGCGTGCGTGCGTTCCTGGATCACGCTCGCGCCCTCGCCGTAGTCTTCGCCCACCACGATCAGCACGCCGCCCGTGACGCCCGGCGAGGCCAGGTTGGACAGCGCGTCGGCCGCCACGTTGGTGCCCACGATGGACTTCCAGGTGACCGCGCCGCGGATCGGGTAGTGGATGGACGCGCCCAGCATGGCCGCGGCCGAGGCCTCGTTGGAGCAGGCCTCCACGTGCACGCCGAGCCGGTCGAGGTAGGGCTTGGCCTGCACCATCACGTCGAGCAGGTGCGAGACCGGTGCGCCCTGGTAGCCGCCCACGTAGGACACGCCCGACTGCAGCAGGCCTTTGGTGATCGCGAGGATGCCTTCGCCGTGGAAGGTATGGCCCGCGCCGAGCTGGAGGGACTGGATCTCCTCGCCGAATGAAACTTCCAAGCGCCTGTCTCCGTGGGGTGTTGAGCCGGACGAGTATGGGCGCTGACGCGCCATCCATCCATACAATGAGGCGACTATCGGATATGAGCGCCATGCATGTCAAAGACCTCGACCTGAACCTGCTGCGGTTGTTCGCCGAGGTCTACCGCGCCGGCAGCGTGAGCCGCGCGGCCGAGCGCCTGGGCCTGACGCAGCCGGCCGTGAGCCACGGCCTCACGCGGCTGCGCCTGCTCGTGAAGGACCCGCTGTTCATGCGCGCGCCCGGCGGGGTGCGCCCCACGCCGCGCGCGGTGGCGCTGGCCGACGCGGTGCAGGACGCGCTCGACGCGCTCGAAGGCGCGCTGGGCCGCACCAGCGTGTTCGACCCCGCCACCTCGCGCCACCTGTTCCGCATCCACATGAGCGACATCGGCGAAGGCCGCTTCCTGCCCGAGCTCATGGCCTGGCTGCACGTGCAGGCGCCGGGCGTGCGTGTGGCCACGCTGCCGGTGCCGCACGCGGCGCTGGCCGAGTCGCTCGACGCGGGCGCGATCGACTTCGCCTTCGGCTTCCTGCCGCAGGTGCGCGAGACGCGGCGCGCCGAGCTGCTGCGCGACCGCTACGTGGTGCTGCTGCGCAGCGGCCACCCGCAGCGCGCGCGGCTGCAGGGCCTGCGCGGGGCGGCGCAGCTGCGGGCGCTGCAACAGCTCGATTTCGTGGCCGTGCGCGCGCACGCCGACACGCTGCGCATCCTGCAGCGCACCGGCCTGCAGGAGCGCCTGCGCCTGACCACCGAACACTTCATGGTGCTGCCCAGCATCGTGCAGGCCACCGACCTGTGCGGCGTGATGCCGCGCAACATCGCGCGCGGCTTCGTGCAGGCCGGCGGCTGTGCGGTGGTGGAGCCGGCCTTCGAGGGTGCGGCCTTCACCGTGTCGCTGCACTGGAGCCACCGCTTCGAGGCCAACCCCGCGCACCGCTGGTTCCGCGAAGGCGTGGTCGGGCTGTTCGCCCAGGCTTGAGCGCCGCGCGCGGTCTCAGGCCGCGGGGGCCGCGTCGAGCAGGCCGGCGCGCTCGGGCTTTTTGAAGCCGCTGGACAGCGGCACCGCGCCGGTGCTGTGGCCGGTCTGTTCGCCCAGGCGCAGCGAGGCCATGCGGTAGAGGCCGCGCAGCGTGTCCACGCGCTGCTGCAGCGGCCCGCGCGCGACGATGCGTTCGCCATATCGCTGCAGCACCTGGTGCGCCGATTCGATGAGCTTGGCGTTGCACAGGCGCTCGGCCTCGCCCAGCAACTGCTCCACGGTGCCGCCCGGGTCGCCCTTGAGGCTCAGGCGCATGGCTTCTTCGGAGATCTTGAGCACCTGCGCGTGGCCGCTGGCCAGGGTCTTGGTCCAGGCGGCCTGGCCCTTGGCGGCGCAGCCCAGCAGCTCGCTCATGGCGCGGCTGGTGCCAAAGCGCAGGGCGATCGCGTTGACCACGCCCTCGGCATCGGGCGGCGCGGCGCCGCGATCGACCATGCGCGTCATGAGCGTGAGCAGGTTGCACGCGGTCTCGACGTCGAAGGCCGGATCGCGCACCTGCTTCATGAACTCGGTGGCGATGGCCTGCACCTCGGCGTTGTTCTTGTGGTGCAGCGCGTTGATGGCGGTGGCGAAGCGGTGCAGCCGGCGCGGGCGCTCGGGTTCGAAACTGCGGTCGGCATTGCGCGCGAGCTGCTCCACGCAGCGCTGCAGGCCGCGCGTGTCGTTGTTGTCGAGCCGCGCGAGCGCGAGCAGCACCAGCGCCTGCGGGTCGAACAGCTTGGAATCGACGCCCAGGCGCGCGGCGCGGTCGAGCAGTTCCACGCCCTCGGCGCGGTCGCCGCCGTAGAAGGCCAGCATGCCGTGCTTGAGCAGCCGGCTCACGGCCGAGGGCGTGAGCCGCGTGGCCATGGCGTAGGTGGACAGGGCCTGCTCGAAGTTGCCGAGTTCGAAGTGCGCGCGGCCCATCACGTCGTAGGCGTCGGCGTAGCCGTCGTCGTCGGCGAGCAGGGCTTCGAGCGTGGTCACGGCCTTGGCGGGCTGACCCGCCTCGAGCTGGGCCCGGGCCACGCCCAGGCGCGCCCAGGGCAGTGTCTTGGCCGCGATCACGGCTTCGTAGAGCTGGCGCGCTTCGTCCAGTCGGGCGCCGCGCAGCAGCAGCTCGGCGCCGATGCGCGCGGCATAAAGCCAGTAGTCCTGGCGCGCGTGGAAGCGTTCGAGGCACAGCGTGGCGGCGCGCTCGAAGTCCTGTTCGTCGATGGCGCTGAAGATCGCCTGCAGCGCGCGCTTGCGGGCGCGCGCGCTCAGGATGCTCTCGCCCAGGCGCGCGCCGGTGTGCGGCTTGAGCAGGTAGGCGTCGAGCGCCGACTCGGCGGCTTCGGCCACCTTGCTGTAGCTGGCCTCGGCGGTGAGCATGATGAACACCGTGTAGAAGGGCAGGATCTGCTGGCGGCGCAGGTCGTCGAGCAGTTCCTGGCCCGAGCCGCTTTCCTTGTCGAAGCGCTGTTCGCACACGACCACGTCGAAGCGCTGGGCCTCGAGCTTGCGGCGGGCGTCGTTGACGCGCGCGCATTGCGACACGTGGCCCACGCCGAGCTCGCGCAGTTGCGCCACGATGATGGATCGCGATTGCGCGTTGCCCTCGATCACGAGGGCCTGCGATTCGTGCAGGGGATTGTCGAGAAAGCGCATGCGGATACCTCGGCCCACCGGGCCGTGCTCGGATTCTCCGGCGGCGACCGGCGGTTGATCGCGGGAACTGGCGGGCAAGGGCCGGCCAGTTCGGCGCTTCACACGCGCCAGATGCGCGGCGGCTCGGCGCCCGTGTTCCAGGCCAGGCGGCGCAGCCGCGCCCAGGCGGCTTGAAAGGCCGCCATCAGCGGTTCGACCTGCGGCGCCAGCGCGCGCACCACGATCAGGCGCGCATCGGGGCTGGTGGCGCCCGCGAACACGCTGGCGTCGGCGCTGCCCAGGGCCTCGCGCGCGGCCTCGAGCAGGGCCTCGCGCGCCGCGCTCTCGCGCGGCGTGCCGCTGGCCAGCCACAGCGTGCCGAGCGCGCGCTGGCCCGCCAGGCCCACGGGGCCGTCGAGCAATCGCGTGTCGTCGGCGGCGATGCGCGCGCGTTCCAGCCACACGCCGGGCCACTCGATCTGCTGGTGCAGCACACCGCGCACGAAGGGCTCGCCCGCGGCCGGCAGGCCGAGCGCGCACACGTCCCAGCCCAGGCATTCGGCGCCGGCCTCGAGCTGCAGGCTCAGCGTGTTGCGCGCCATGCAGTCGGGGTAGGCGATGGTTTCGAGCGGCAGCCATTCGAGCCGCGCGCCCGCGGCCAGCTGCAGCCGCACGCGCTGCGCGGCTTCGGGGCCGTTGCTGCGGTAGAAGCGCGTCGCGCCCGGGGTGGCGATGAGGCCGTGCGCGCCGCTGTCCACGCGCACGCCGATGTCCAGCGTGTCGCCGCCCACGAGCCCGCCCGGCGGGTGCACCACCACGTTGTGGCAGATGCCCTGGCCTTCGGGGTAGAGGCTCTTGAGGATGCGCAGCGGGCCGCTGTGGCGGTGCTGCAGCGTGGTGCGCCCGCTGGCGCTCTGGTAGTGCAGGTCGAGGGAGGCGTGCCAGGGCATGCAGGGAGTGTAGGCGGCGCACCGCCCCGGGGTGGGTGGCTCAGGTCTTCCAGAAGCCGCGGTGCGCTTCGCTGGCCTCGCCGATCAGCGCGGGACCGATGCAGGCGATGGGGTGGGGCGAGGCCGCGAACACGTCGCGGCACGAGAGCTCGGCGTCGCGCTGTTCGGCGCGTTCGCCGCGGAACACGCGCAGGCGCACCGCGTCGATGCCGTACACCACGCGGCCGATCGCGCTCCAGAAGATCGCGCCCGCGCACATCACGCAGGGCTCGGCCGACGAGTACAGCGTGGCGCGCGCGAGCACCTCGCGCGGGTAGCGGTTGCCGAGCTGGCGCACCGCGTTGGTTTCGGCGTGGCCGGTGCAGTCGCCGGTTTCGCCGGTGTTGCAATAGGCCTCGGTGAGCACCGTGCCGTCTTCGCCGATCACCACCGCGCCGAAGGGGCGGTTGCCGCGCTCGCGCGCGGTCAGCGACCAGGCGATGGCCTGGCGCAGGTAGCGGCCGTCGCGCTCGTCGACCGCGACTTCGTCGGGCAGATCAGCGCTCATGCTTTCAGCGTCCGCTCGTTGAGCGAGGGCAGGAAGCCGCGGTGGAAGATGCCCTCCGCGCCGGGGCGGGTCTTGAGCTTGTAGACCTCGCTCACCTCGTCCACCTGCTGCTCCAGCGTGCGCTTGAGCACGTCGCCCAGGCCGTGGCTGCGCGTGTCGGGCGCGGCGATGTACTCGCGTGTGATGCGCCAGCGTTCGAGCTCCACGGCTTCCACGAGGATGGGCTCGCGCGCCTTGGTGGCGGCGATGGCCGCGGCCGGGTCGTTGAAGGCTTCCTGGATGCCGCGGTTGGTGGCCCGCAGGAAAGCCGCGACCGCGCCCGGGTTCTGCGTGATCAGCGCGTTGCCCGCGAGGATGGCGTTGCCATAGAGGTTCACGCCGGCGTCGGTGTACTTGAGCACCGAGAGCTCGTCGAGCTTCATGCGCGAGAAGAGCGAGACGGCCGAGTCGTGGAAATAGGTGGCGGCGTCCACGTCGCCGCGCACCATCACGTTGTCGCGCTGCGAGAAGTCGGTGGTGGTCCAGGTGAAGAAGTCTTCGTTCACGCGCAGCCGGCGCGCCACCATGGGCCAGGCGCGGCGGGTGGACTCGACCGCCGCGGCCGCGACCTTCTTGCCCTGCAGGCTCTTGAAGTCGCCGGTGATGCCGCGGTCCTTGCGGCCGATGATGGCGAAGGGCGCGCGGTTGTAGTACTGGTACACCGCCTGCACCGCGGGCGTACCGCCGTTGGCGGCCTGGAATTCGATCAGCGAGCTGATGTCGCCCAGGCCCATCTGGTAGGCGCCACTCACGATGCGCGTGATGGACGCGACCGAGCCCGAGCCCACGTCGATGCTCACGTCCAGGCCCTCGGCCGCGTAGTGGCCGCGCTGCTGCGCAAGAAAGAAGGGCGCGGTCTGGCCCGTGACGCGGAAGTCGAGCGTGAACTTGATCGGGGTGGGCTTGGGCGCTCCCTGGGCCCACACGCTGGGCAGGGCCAGGGCGGCAGAGGAGGCGAGGGACTGGGCGAGAAAGCGGCGGCGCTGCATGCGGTTCTCCGGCGGGCTGTGAGCGATCCGGCGCGCGCAGGCGCCGGGGCAACAGAGCAATTTCCGGGCGGTGCCTGATGGGGCGGTCCGCTGAACGCTTCTACTCTTGCGGCTGGTGTTTGCACGAGCCGTGCCAGCCCGCATTGCACCGCACCGGTGCGCGCGGTGCACAGCCGTGTGGGGCCGCGGTGGTCTGCGTCTTGCTACAGTGCGGGCTGAGAGTAGAAGCGTTCAGCCCGCCCCGTGCCCACGGCCCGCGCGAGCAGGAAATTGCTCTTGAGCCCCCCGTTCAAGCCATTTCCGCAGGAGTGCTTCCATGCTCGTCACCCAACAACCCGTCTTCCGCCGCCACTGGCACGCCGTGATGCCGCTCGCGGACCTGCAGGACGGCCCCAAACCCTTCACGCTGCTGGGCGAGAACATCGTGCTCTTTCTCGACGAGCACGGTGAGCCCGCCGCCCTCAAGGACCGCTGCTGCCACCGCACCGCCAAGCTCAGCAAGGGCTGGTGCAAGAACGGCAAGCTGCAGTGCGGATACCACGGCTGGGTCTACAACCGCAGCGGGCGCGTGATCGAGATTCCGCAGTACGGCGCGGACCGTGAAATTCCCAAGGACTACGGCACGCCCGCCTATGCCTGCACTGCCCGCTATGGCTATGCCTGGGTGGCGCTGGAGACGCCCGAGGCCGACATTCCCGAGATGCCCGAGTTCGGTGCACCGGGCTGGCGCACCATCTTCCAGTTCTACGAAACCTGGAACACCAGCCCGGTGCGCGCGCTGGAAAATTCGTTCGACAACTCGCACTTCAGCTTTGTGCACCGCGCTACCTTCGGCGTGGCGGCGCAGCCCAAGCCGAGCAAGTACGACATCGTCGAGAACGATCAGGGCTTTTACGCCGAGACGGTGATCGACGCGGCGAACCCGGTGCGCTTCCAGCGCATCAGCGGCGTGAAGGACGCGATCACCCAGCGCCACATGCGCAACGCCTACATGCAGCCGTTCTCGCGCCGGCTCGACATCGAGTACCCGAGCGGGGTGCGGCACGTGATCATCAACTGCTTCACGCCGATCGACGACGGGCGCATGCAGCTGTGCCAATGGCTGTTCCGCAACGACACCGAGGCCGATTGCCCGGCGCAGATGCTGATCGACTTCGACGCCGAGATCACGCGCGAGGACAAGGAGATCCTGGAGTCGACCGACCCGGACGCGGTGGTGGACCTGCGGCGGCGCGGGGTGGAGTTTTCGATGGACTCCGACCGGCCAGGCATCCTGATCCGACGGCGCTTGATGGCGATGCTGGCGGCCGCCGGGGAGGCGGAGGTGCATCGCTGAGGTGTTGGCGATTGGTGCTGTTCGCTCGTTGCACCTCGCGCACGCCCGCGATCGCCGGGTACGCCACTCCGCGGCTGTCCCCCGCCAACCGTTTCAGCCGGCGAAAGTCCCGTCCTTACCGAGAAGCCCAGAACCCGCGGTGCGGCCCCACCATCTCGCCGACCAGCGCATCGACCGGCCCCACCACCTCGACCGCCCGCTGCCCGCGCGCGAATACCTCGCGGCAGGGCAGCGAGAGCGTGGGGTTTTCTTCGTGCGAGCCCGTGAGCGCGAGCAGCGCTTCTTCGCTCGCGCCGTACACCACGCGCCCGATGCCGGCCCAGTAGATGGTGCCCGCGCACATGGCGCAGGGCTCGAAGGTGGTCACCAGCGTGCAATTGCGCAGGTAGGCGCCCGGGTAGGTGCCGGCCGCGTGCCGCGCGAGCGTGGACTCGGCGTGGTTGACCGTGTCGATGTTGCCCTGCTCGGCGAGCACCGTCTCGCCGTCGGGGGCGACCAGCAGGGCGCCGAACGGGTGGCGGCCCATGGCCGCGGCGCGGCGCGCCACCTGGTTGGCGCGCCGCAGTTGGCGCTCGACCTGGTCGGGGCTCACGCTTGCGTGCCGCGGTGGGCCCAGGCCGTGGTGTGCTTTTCCACGAAGCTGAACAGCTCGTACATGGCCATGGCCATTGCGCCCACCACCAGCAGACCGCTGAAGGCCAGGCCCATCTGCATGGACGAACCGGCCGAGATCAGCAGGTAGCCGATGCCTTCGTTCGATGCCGTCATCTCCGACACCGTGGTGCCCACGAAGGCGAGCGTGATCGCGACCTTGAGCGAGCCGAAGAAGTAGGGCATGGAGCGCGGCAGGCCGACCTTGGTGAGCACGTCCCAGCGCTTGGCGCCGAGCACGCGCAGCACGTCTTCCAGCTCGGGCTCCAGCGTGGCCAGGCCGGTGGCGATGTTGACCATGATGGGGAAGAAGCTGATGAGGAAGGCCGTGAGGATGGCCGGGCCCACGCCGATGCCGAACCACACCACCAGAATGGGCACGAAGGCCGCCTTGGGCAGCGCGTTGAAGGCCGTCATGAGCGGGTAGACCGCGGCATAGGCCAGGCGCGAGCTGCCGATCAGGAAGCCCAGCAGCACGCCCACCACGATGGCCAGGCCGAAACCGGCCATGGTCACCCAGAAGGTGCGCCAGGCGTGGCCCAGGATGGTCACCTTGTGCTCGAGGGTCTGCTCCCAGATGCGCGAGGGGCTGGGGAAGATGAACTCGGACACGCCGAAGCCGGCGGTGATCACCTCCCAGATCACGATGATCGCGATCAGCAGCAGCAGCGGGGAGAAGCGCTCGATGTTCTTGCGTTGTTTGCTGTTCATGGGGCGCTCACTGGTTGATGACGGCGCCGGCCTTGCGCATGGCGCCGATGTGGCCGCGCAGCTCGTGCACGATGTCGGTGAAGTCCTTGGTGTAGGTCACCTCGAGGTCGCGCGTGCGCGGGATCGGGATTTCACGCTGCACCACGAAGCGACCCGGGCTGCGGCTCATGCAGTACACCGTGTCGGCCAGGAACACCGATTCGCGCAGGTCGTGCGTGACCAGGATGACGTTGAATTTCTGCGCCTCCCACAGGTCGCGCAGCGTGCACCAGAGCTCTTCGCGGGTGAACGCGTCGAGCGCGCCGAAGGGCTCGTCGAGCAGCAGCATCTTGGGCTCGTGGATCAGCGCGCGGCAGATGCTCGCGCGCTGCTGCATGCCGCCCGAGAGCTCCCAGGGAAACTTGTTCTCCATGCCGCCCAGGCCCACGCTGGCGAGCAGCTTCTTGGCGCGCTCCTCGTATTCGCGGCGGCGGTCCTTGAACTGGCTGCGGTAGGGCTCGACGATCTCCAGCGGCAGCAACACGTTGTCGAGCGTGGTGCGCCAGGGCAGCAGCGAGGGGGCCTGGAAGGCCATGCCCGAGATCTTGAGCGGGCCGGTCACGGGCTGGCCGTCGATGCGGATCTTGCCCATGCTGGGCATCTTCAGGCCCGTGGTGAGCTTCATGAAGGTGGACTTGCCACAACCCGAGGGGCCGACGATGGCGATGAACTCGCCGCGTTGCACCTTGAGGTTGATGTCTTCGACCGCAAAGATGTTCTTGGCGAGCAGGTCGTCGTTGTAGGCGAGCCAGACCTGGTCGAAGTCGACGAAGGCGGCGTCGCTCGGCGGGGCGGTGTGGGGCATGGGCGTCTTTCGTGAAAAGGGCCAGCCCCCTTGCGGGACGGCCGGCCCTTGTTGCCTGGGTTCGGGTCCTTACTTCTTGACCGGCGGCAGGATGTCGAGCTCGGCCTTGCTGGGCAGCATGGCGCCGTTCCAGACCTTGTTCGGATCGACGCGGGTCTTGGTGCCATAGGCGTCGGACACCTGCGAGGCCATGAGCGCGAGGCGGCCCGGCACGACCTGGCCGAAGCCTTCCTTGCGCGCGTCGGGGCTGGCCACCACGGCGTCGATGGCGAGCTGCAGGCGGCGCGTCTCCAGCGGCACGTTGATGATGCCGTCGCGGGCCTTCACGGTCTCGATGGTGGCAGCCGGGTTGGCCATCACCTCTTTGGCGCCCTTGGCGAACGAGGACAGGAAGGCCTTCACCGCGGCCGGGTTCTCGGCGATGAGCTTGGGCGAGGCGATGATGACGTTGCCGTAGAGCTTCACGCCGTGTTCGGCGTAGGGCAGGATCACCACGTCTTCGGGCTTCACGCCGCGCGCTTCGAGGTTGAGCAGCGAGGTGAACGAGAAGCCGGTGATGGCCTCGATGTCGCCGCGCACCAGCATGGTCTCGCGCAGCGGCGGGTCCATCGAGGTCCAGGCCACGTTGTTGATGCCGTTGGCCTTCTGGAAGATCGGGAAGCCCTTGCGGCCGGCGTCGAACACGGGCGCGCCGAGCTTCTTGCCTTCGAGGTCCTTGGGCTTGGTGATGCCGCTCTTCTTGAGGGCGAGCACCGCGGCCGGCGTGTTGTTGTAGACCATCATCACCGCCACCGGCTTGTTCGGTGCGTCGGGGTTGTTGGCGTGGAATTCCATCAGGGCGGCCAGGTCGGCAAAGCCCATGTCGTAGGTGCCCGAGGCCACGCGCGTGACGGTGCCACCCGAGCCGTTGCCGGCGTCGATGGTCACGTCGAGCCCGGCCTGCTTGTAGTAGCCCTTGGCGGCGGACTGCAGGAACAGGGCGGCGGGGCCTTCGAAGCGCCAGTCGAGCTGGAACTTGATGGCGGTCTGCGCCTGGGCGGCGCCCGCGAAGGCGAGGGCCGCGGCCAGGGCGGCGGTGGTCTGCAGGAAACGGCGTTTGATCATGGTTTCTCCAAGGCTGGCGGTACTGGGGAAGGGGTCTGCCGTCTGCGCGGCCTGCATGGCAAATAGCAACATCGGTGCCAGAGCGCGCCGATGTTTTGCACACCGGTTTTGTATACACATTTTCGGTGTGGGGGCGGGTGCGGGCATCCTGACATACCCTGAAACGGGGCGTGGATGCACCGTACCGGGGTGGAGTATCGCCCCGGTTTGGTGCGGGGGCCCCGCCCTGGGGCCCCCGCTGCGGCCTCAGCGCTGCTGCGCGGCGGCCAGCGCCGTCATGTTGAGCACGCGGCGCACCGTGGCCGCGGGCGTGAGGATGTGCACCGCACCGGCCGCGCCCATGAGCACCGGGCCCACGGTGACGCCACCGCTGGTGGTGGTCTTCATGACGTTGTAGAGGATGTTGGCGGCGTCGAGGTTGGGGCAGATCAGCAGGTTGGCCGAGCCCGTGAGCGTGCCCTCGCCGAGGTAGGCCTCGCGGATCTCGGGCTGCAGCGCGGCGTCGCCGTGCAGCTCGCCATCGCACTCGATGTCGGGGTGCGCGGCCACGAACAGGTCGCGCGCGCGGGCCATCTTGCGCGCCGAGGCGCGCTTGCTCGAGCCGTAGCTGGAGTGCGAGAGGAAGGCCACCTTGGGCGGGTGGCCGAAGCGCTGCACCGCCTGTGCGGCCATGCCCGCGATCTCGGCCAGTTCTTCGGCGCTCGGGTCTTCGTTGACATAGGTGTCGGCAATGAAGACCGGGCCACGGTCGGTCATGAGCGCATTCACCGCGGCGTAGAGGTTCGCATCGGCGGCGCGGCCCAGGATGCTGTCGATGCGCTCCAGGTGCGTCATGTAGCTGCCCACCAGGCCGCAGATCAGCGCGTCGGCATCGCCGAGCGCGATCATCAGCGAGCCGATGATGGTGTTGGAGCGGCGCACCGCGGCCTTGGCGACCTCGGGCGTGGCGCCCTGGCGGCCGAGCAGGCGGTGGTAGTGCTCCCAGTACTGTCGAAAGCGCGGGTCGTCTTCGGGATTGACGTTCTCCACGTCCACGCCGAGCCGCATGCGCAGGCCGGCCTTGGCGATGCGCGCCTCGATCACCGCGGGGCGGCCGATCAGGATGGGGTGGGCGATGCCGTCGTCGATCGCCATCTGCGCGGCGCGCAGCGCGCGCTCGTCTTCACCGTCGGCATAGGCCACGCGGCTCTTTTTCGCGAGCGCGCGCGCGGCGTTGAACACCGGCTGCATGAGGATGCCGGTCTGGTAGACGAAGCGGCCGAGCTGCTGGCGGTACGCGTCCATGTCGGTGATGGGCCGCGTGGCCACGCCCGATTCGGCCGCGGCCTGCGCGACCGCGGGCGCGATGCGCAGGATCAGGCGCGAGTCGAAGGGCTTGGGGATCAGGTAGTCGGGGCCGAAGCTCAGTTCCTGGCCCGCGTAGGCGTTGGCCACTTCTTCGCTGGTCTCGCTCTTCACGAGGTCGGCGATCTGGCGCACGCAGGCGAGCTTCATGGCCTCGGTGATGCGCGTGGCGCCGCAGTCGAGCGCGCCGCGGAAGATGTAGGGGAAGCACAGGACGTTGTTGACCTGGTTCGGGTAGTCGCTGCGGCCGGTGGCGATGATGCAGTCGGGCCGCACGGCCTTGGCGAGCTCGGGCCGGATCTCGGGCTCGGGGTTGGCGAGCGCGAGGATGATGGGCTGGCGCGCCATGGTCTTGACCATCTCGGCCGTGAGCACGCCCGGGGCCGAGCAGCCCAGGAACACGTCGGCGCCGTTCACCGCGTCGGCCAGGGTGCGCTTGTCGGTGGCCTGCGCGTAGCGCTGCTTGGATTCGTCCATGCCGCCGGGGCGGCCCTGGTAGATCACGCCCTTGGAGTCGCAGACGAAGATGCGCTCGCGCGAGACGCCCAGGCCCACCATCACGTCGAGGCAGGCGATGGCCGCGGCGCCCGCGCCCGACACCGCCACCGTGACCTCGCCGATGGCCTTGCCCACGAGTTCCAGGCCGTTGAGCAGCGCGGCCGCGCTGATGATGGCGGTGCCGTGCTGGTCGTCGTGGAAGACGGGGATGTTCAGGCGCTCGCGCAGCTGCTTCTCGATATAGAAGCACTCGGGCGCCTTGATGTCTTCGAGGTTGATGCCGCCCAGCGTGGGTTCGAGCGCGGCGATGATCTCGACGAGTT
>VFQP010003728.1_pt1 | contig 15109 bp, 17 predicted proteins | sample 3512351 | NCBI WGS metagenome assembly VFQP01 (sample SAMN10412372, study PRJNA504923) | tailings metagenome | isolation source: Relicate 1 Philex TSF1 revegetated site | place: Philippines: Tuba, Benguet | collected 2017-08-29 | reverse complement strand
GCCCAATGCAACCGCTGGCACGCGCGCACGCGTGGAGCAATCAGTGTCCCTCCCCACACTGTCCCCCAGGAGCTCAGCCTGCCAATCCCAAGAGCACGAGAGACGGCCCCTTCATCGTGGCCCACCAGTCCAAAGTCCGCGGTGGGCGAGCGCACAACGCAAGATGTGGCGCGGCGTGTGGCGGCGACATCAGCGCGACGCCCTGGCACTGCTTAGGAGCTTCGCTGCGTCCTCTCGCGGTGCGTGCGCGCGCGCGATTAGATCTTCATCTTGTCAAGGGGCAGGAGCAAGAGCTCGCACGCTCACCGCCGCACGGTGCAGAGCAAGCATGGAGTCTGACGCCGGCACTGGAGCACAGACTCAACAGCATGGCCCAGCGCTGCGACGAGCTGGAGCGGCTGCTCATGGCGGGGGGCGCCCAAGGCGCGGCGCCGGCGGCGCTGCGAGAAGATTTGCCCAGCATGGCGCAGCTGCAGCAGGAGCACAGCCGTCTGCACGCCGTCGCCGAGCAGTGGCGTGCTCTCCGCGCCGCCCAGAGAGAGGTGCGGGCGCGTTTCCATCTCTGCGCAGCCGGGGCGCGTTGCAGGCAATGCGCTCTCATGGCTGGTTGGGCGCTCCATGGGTGCGCAGCACGGCGAGCTGGAGGCCTTGAGACGAGACCCGGACCCAGCGTTGGCCCGCGAGGCGGAGGCGGAGCAGGCGGCACTGCAGGCAAAGGTGCTGCCAGTGCTCGCTGGCACCTGGCCGAGCAAGGGGGGCGACCTGAAGACGCTTCCTTGGGAGATGCCCTGCTCACCCTCGCACATCTGTGCCGCAGATGGGGGAGATGCAGGAGCAGCTGCTCATCAGCCTGCTGCCCCGACAGGAGGGCGACGAGCACCGAGGCGCGATCGTCGAGGTGCGCACGCTGGCGTGGCCTGCAGGCACCACCCCCACACGCATTGCCAGAGTCCCACGTCCTGGCTGTGTGCTGCGCTGGGTGCCTTCATCGGCAGGTGCGGGCGGGTGCAGGCGGCGCTGAGGCGTCCCTCTTTGCGGCCGAGCTGCTGTCCATGTACGCGGCCTGGTCCAGCAGCAAGGGCTGGCGGTGCGAGGTGCGTGCCTAGCTGGTGCACAACATGCACGTGTGATGGCGCACGCGCTGCAGCCCTGGCTTTTCCTCACGTGGCGTCTCAATGCTGCGGGGCGCAGGCCCTCGAGTCTTCGCCCTCCGAAGCGGGCGGCGTCCGGACCGCCAGCCTGGCCGTGTCCGGCGCGGGCGCATTCAGCACGCTCAGGCGCGTGCTGTCCACAGAGGGGGGCACGCGGGTGCAGCGAGGCGTGTGTTGTGAGCCACCCAGTCCGCATCGCTGTGACGGCGCCTTGTGGCTGGCGCACGCAGGTGGGAGGCGGGGGTGCACCGCGTGCAGAGAGTGCCCGTCACCGAGACGCAAGGCCGCCTGCACACGTCCACAGCGTCAGTGGTGGTGCTGCCTGAGGCCGACGAGGTGTGCGGTCAGGAGAGCGGCGGCGTGGGTGCGCTGCAGCGTCAAGGAGTGGCCATGGCGGTGCGTGCGCTGATGCGACCGTGCGCCCTTGGCCCGGTTGCGCGCAGGTGGAGGTTCGAGTGAACGAGTCCGACCTGCAAGTGGACGCCTTCCGCGCCTCGGGCCCCGGCGGCCAGCACGTCAACAGCACGTGCACGGCCGTGCGCGTGACGCACGTGCCCACGGGCGTGGTGGTCGCGTGCCAGGACGAGCGCTCGCTCATCCTGAACCGGGCCAAGGCCATGCGCGTGCTGCGCGCCAAGCTGCTCGAGCGGCAGCGGCAGCAGGAGAGCGCCACGCAGGCGGCCGAGCGCCGCGCACAGGCGAGTGCTGAAGGGTGCAGGGGGTCAGTCAGCGGGGTCGCAGGGGCATGCCGTTGAGAGCGATGATGCACGCGTGTGCACGGCTGTGTGCAGGCTGGCACGGGCGAGCGCAACGAGCGCATCCGGACCTACAACTTTGGACAGGTGTGGTGCGACTCGTGGGGACACGCTGGTCCAGGGCCGCATCGATGCTGCCCGCCCTCGGCGCTTGTGATGATGCACCTCACAACATACTCCACTGCCTGCTGCAGGACCGCGTGACGGACCACAGAGTGGGGCTCACGTTCCAAGGCCTGGATGAGATTATGTCGGGCCGCGACCCTGACGCGCTGGATGAGGTGCACGAGGCGCTCCGGCAGGCGGAGGAGGCGCGCATGCTGGAGCAGCTGCTTGAGAGCGAGTCCTGACGCTCCCTGCCTACTGCTCCCTCTTGCGCCTGCTGTTGATGAACCTCCATGCATCCATGTACCAGCAAGAACACGGCAGCGAGAAAGGCAGGGCACAGCTGCTTGCGCACACTGACGCAGTGCTATTGTAGTGCCAGGTCCTTGCTCGCTCGCGAATCTCGTCGCCCGCCTTGAGGTGCGTGGGGGCGCGCGGACCAGTCTGATCTCAGGCGCGAGCTTGCCCCACACGCAGTCCTCAAGGAGAAAGATGCTTCTTCTCTGCATGCAGGTCGAGGCGCCTGGTGCTTTCTGCGCTCGTCGTGGGTGATTGGGGACATGCCGCGGCGCTGGTAAAGCGGCTCCACGCTCCCCATTGAGCGCGCCGGCGTGCACGAAGAACGATCCACACGAGCTAGGATTCGGCCTTGAGGAATGTCTGGCGAGGTGCGACCGGTGCACGCGTGCTGGTCGTCATGTCGGGCCGCGGCATTTGGACCAGATGCAGGGGGAGCGCACGGCAGCTTTTCCGCAGCACGCAAACCTGTGGCTTTGTGCACGCAGTATTCCGACGACGATTTCGAGGACAGCGCCACTACGCCCCGGACCGCGGCCGCGCCCGCGACCGCCGCATCCCGCCCCGCCTCGGCCAAGCCTGCGGGCGGCCAGGAGGAGGCGCAGCCCAAGCCCACCACCAGCGGCAAGCTGCCAACGGCGACGTCGGTCAGCAAGCCGGCCCCCCAGGCGACGGCCGAGTCGGACGTCTCTGACGACACCGAGGCGCTGATGCGCATGCCCTCGGCCCGCGCCCCGCCGGCAGCGGCCACCGCTGCACCCAGCAGCACCTCCAAGCCGGTCCCGGCCGCATCTGCCGCCCTCGCCTCCTCCTCCATCGTGGACGACGACGATGACGACGACGACGACACGTACAGCAGCGACCTCGCCCACGTGCCCACCAAGCCGCCCCCGGCGTCGGCGGCCCAGCGCCCGCAGACCGCCAGGGCCACGTCCCGCCTGCAGCCGAAGCACAGCGACGACCTGGCGGCGTCCGCGGGCCCCGTGGAGGAGGACGTGGACCCCGCTTCCAGCAGCATTGTCGACGCGCCGCCGCCGGCCGCCGCCCTCCGGCAGCCCTCGCAAGGAGGCGCCAAAAAGTCGGCGGCGCCCTCCCGCGCCACGTCGCAGCGGGCGCCGCAGAGCGAGGCGGGCTCCTACGCCGACGACGGCTTTGAAGAGGACGACGCCAAGAGCCGCAAGAGCGTCGCCGCGTCCCAGCATCACGCCGCCAAGTCGGCGGCGCCCTCCCGCGCGGCGTCGCGGCTGGCCAAGAGCGAGGCGTACGACCAGGACTACGAGGAGGAGGAGGTGGACGACGCCAGGAGCGTCAAGAGCACCGCCAAGAGCCTGGCCCGGGGGCGCTCGCAGCGCGGAGGCGACCCCACCGCCAGCAACCTGACGGCAGAGGAGTCCGAGGTGGACGTGGTGGTGGTCAAGCAGGCGGCGGCGCGCGCCACCAGCAAGAGCCGCCCCGCCTCAGCCCGGTCCATCCGGCCCGCGTCAGCGCGCTCCCACCACCACCATGCGCCCGGCGGCGCCGCCCCCCAGGCGGGCTCCTGGCTGGATGACAGCTGGGAGGGCGAGCTGGTGCCTACCATTGTGCCCGCGCAACCTCCCCCGGCCGCGGCGCCCCCAGGCGCCACCACGGCGCTGCCCCCCCGGCCGCACGCCCCGCAGCCCAACTGGGCCACGGCGTCGCAGGCCAGCGCGCTGCAGCGCAGGCAGAGCGCGGGTGGCAGCAGCGTCATGAGCCGCATGACGAGCGGCTCGGTGGCGGGCGTGCTGGCCACGGCGCCGCAGCCTTACGCGCAGCAGCACCCTCAGCGGCCCAGCTCCGCCCGGCCCGCCAGCGCCGGGCGCAACAACATGGCCGACCTGATGCGCCGTCACCCGGGCACGTGGGACTCGCGCGACGTGGCCGAGTGGGTCACGTTCATTGGCATGGAGCAGTACCGCAAGAAGTTTTTGCACAACTGCATCGACGGGCGGCTGCTGCTGGGGCTGACGGACGGCGTCCTCAAGCAGGAGCTGGGCGTGGGGCCCTACGGGCACCGCATGGCCATCCTGGAGGCCATCTCGGCGCTGGCGCAGCAGGCGGAGGACATGATTCCCGGTGCGTGGAGGGACAGAGAGAGATAGAGAGAGAGAGCAGCTTTTCCCATGCACGGGCCAGATGATGGAGCAGACAGACGTGTGCTTACGTTTCCCCCCTCACGCTTTGCCCGTCGCCTCGTTTGGCCGCAGGAGGGTCGAGCAGCCCGGGCGGCTCCCCCACGCGCGCACGCGCCCGGCCAGCCAGCGCGCGCCCCGCCAGCGCCGTGCGCGCCCGCCCCGCAGAGGTGCCCCGGCGGCCCGCCAGCGCCACGCGCCCGGGCCTCATCCCGCCCGACGGCTACCTGGGCCCTGCGCTGGGCAAGGTGACCGTGTACGAGCAGAGGTCCAAGCTGCTGTTTGAGCTGGACCGGGCGGCGGCGCGCGCCGCGCAGCACCGCGCCATCGCCGAGCAGCTGCAGCACACGGCGCAGCTCAGCGCCGAGGAGGTGGCGCACCTGAGGGGGCTGCTGCAAGACCTGGAGCGCAAGTGAGTGTGCGTGCTTGTTCAGCAGGGCTTGTGCGGCGGGCGAATGGCATGGCGGGGAGGTGAGCGATGGTCTCCTGACCTGTGACCGGTGCGCAGGAACAAGAACATCGTGCAGGAGACGAGCGGCGGCGTGGACGCAAAGGGGCGCGTGCCGTGGCGGCCGCCCAGCCCCCACACCCTCAACCCTCACCCCGAGCGCATGGGCAAGCCCGGCGACGACCCCAGCGTGGACATGACGTTTGCGCCGCGCATCTCCAAGCGCTCCCAGGCCCTGCTGGCCGAGTCACACGGGGTGCGCGGCACACGCAGCTGACGGGTGGGGATGGAGCCAGCTACAGCCCGGCGCGCGTGAAGGAGGCCTTGGAGAGGTGACCGCTCTGACTGTTTGTCCCCCACCAACGCACCTGTGGTGCACGTGCAGTCGTCCGGGTCGCGTACGACGTTCCTGGACCGGCTGGAGGCCGACTCGCGCAAGCGCGAGCGCACGCGCAAGGAGATTGACCGCAAGTACTACTCCCAGGAGGCAATCTTCAACGACCCCATGCTGGCCAAGCGCAAGGCGCGCAAGGACTACGCCTTCCTCACCTCCTACTTCCGGGTGCGTCCTGCTCGCCTGTGCTGTGGACGCGCGGCCCACTCCCTGCCACGGCGCACGTTTGCCCCTCCAGGTGGGTCTTCAACGGAGCCGGCGCTTGCTGCCCTCTTGCTGTGCAGGAGAAGCTGGGCATGTCTGAGCCGTTGAGCGACAAGGACAGCGAGGCGGACGCCACCATTGACGGCGCGCTGCAGCAGCTGCAGCAGAGCCTGGGCATCCCGGTGGAGCAGCTGGCGGGCATCCAGAGCGCGCACGGGCACAAAAAGGTCTCCCTGCTGGCGGCGGCCATCCGCACGCGCCTCTTCATGCTGCGCTACGACAGCGAGGACGCCGAGCGGCGCAACGGCAGCAAGCTGCGGTCGCTGCAGGAGAAGCACTGGGAGGCCACCATGGGCAACCCCAAGGAGCGCAAGCGCCAGGAGGACCTGGCGCAGTCCGCCAGCTACTTTGCGCGGCTGGGCTGGGTGGGCGACGACGCCGTCACCGAGGACCGGCTCGAGGCGCTGCTCAAGCGCGTGCGCGCCTACAAGCTGGCGGCGGAGAAGGCGCGCGACCAGGCGGCGGCGGGGCAGGGCGACGGCGCCGCGGCCGTCGACTGGAAGGCGCACCCCTGGTCGGCCGACGGGCTCACGGCGCTGCAGGAGTCGGTCTCGTCGGTGGACGACGCGGCGGCGGCAGCGCTGGCGGGCGGCTCGGTCACGGTCAAGGGTCCGCTGGCGCCCGACGGCTCTGCGCTGGCGGGCCCGGGCGGCGCGGGCGCCGACCACCTGAGCTACACGGTCAAGCTGCTGGCCAACTGCCGGTGGGACGACGTGGAGCGCATGGAGGGCTGGGACGGCGAGCGCAAGCAGCTGGGCGTGTACCGGCACATCCGCACACAAAAGTTCATCGAGTTCACGCAGCAGGAGATTGAGGCCAAGGAGAAGAAGCTGCGCGAGGTGTTTGACGCCATGCGGCGGCCGGCCAGGCAAATCACCTCCAAGCAGATGGACGGCTTCTTCGAGCGGCTGCAGGACGACGCCGCCAAGCGGCGCCAGGCCATGCAGAAGTTTGAGGCCGACAAGCTGGAGCGCGAGAAGGCCATCCTGGCCAGCAGCGCAATGTTCAAGTCGCGCCCGCGCTCCGCCCGGTGACACTTCATTCATCAGTCTTTGCTGCTTCATGGACTTGCTGCTCCCCCTGCCCCACCATGCTGACGCACGCACCACCTTGCGCCCTTGAGAAAGAGATGAGTTGCAAAGGAGAGCGAGAAGTCATGATGATGAAGCAGTCAGTGCGCATGCATTGTCGCCGTCGCTCCGCGCCACACAGCTCACACGCGGTGGCGCTTGAGGCGGCGCGGCGGCAGGTCAGTCAGCTGCGTGCCCTGCGACGGCTCCGGCTCGTCGGCCACCGCGGCAAAGCGCACCATCATGGCGCCGCCCCCCACCGCCGCCTCGTCCTCCTCCCTGACGTCCTCGTGCTCCTCAGCGTGGCGGGGCTCCTCCTCCTCCACATGGACCTCCTCCTCCTCCTCATCGTCGTGCTCGTCGTCCGAGGCCGCTGGGGTGGGCAGCACAGGCGGCAGCTGGCTGCTGCGCTGGCGCCGCGCTCCCGCGCCCCCGCCCGCCCCCGCCGCACCCGCGCGGCGGCGGCCCTGCGGCAGCTGGGCGTCCTCAGACAGCGCCTGCGACGGCACGTGGTCCAGCTCGGCGTCGCCGCCCCCAGCCTCCGGCTCCCGCTCCTCCTCCTCCTCCTCGCTGTGCGGCGCGGCCACCTTGGCGGTGCGCCGAGCGGCGGGGCTCTGCAGGCGCCAACGCAGCAGCGCACGCGACCACGTCGCCAGCACTGACTGCGGCGCAACCCTGCACAGGCTCACCCGCGTCGCACTTCCCAAGCGCCGCACCTTGCGGGCCCGCCACCCCTCGGCGTCAGGCGCCTGCGCGTCGGCAGCGTCCGCGGCGGCGGCGGCAGCGGCGCGGGCGCCCTTCATCGCGCCGCGCGGGCGCCCCGCCGCCCCGCCCCGCTTGCCGGTGCCGCGCGCCTTGGCCCCGCCCGCCGCGCCGCCCGCCGCCGCCTTTGCTGCCCGCGCCTGCAGGTTGCTGTAAAAGTGGTCCACCTGCGCCCAGTGCGGGTCGGGCGGCGCCTCCTCGCCCTCGCTGCCCTCCTCGGGCGCGTAGCGCGGCGCCGCCAGCTCGGCGGTGCGCACAGCGCGCGCCAGCTCGTTCTGCAGCAGCGCCTCGGCGTCCACTGGCGTCAGCTGCGCCACCGCACCAACAGCGCACGGCAGCAGAGGCAGCAGCGGTCAGGCCTTGCACTGCACCCCCAGGGCGGCTCGCGTGTGCGGCGAGGCGACGCGGCCCGCACCGCCAGCCCCCCGCCCCCCGCCGCACCTTTGGCACCAGCGGTCCGAGCGCCCAGGCCAGCATGAACATGCGCGGGCGCGGCTCGCGGTGCTCCAGCGTGGAGGCCAGCACCTTGGCCACCAGCTCGGTGAGCTCCTCGCGATGCACGCCCGCCACTGCACGCGCCAGGCATAAGAGGTGCAGCTGCCTGGGTCAGGGGCGCGCAAAAGGGGCCGCAGCAACGCAAGGAATGGGGATGGTGCTGCCGTGGCACCTCGCGTCCAGCACAGAGAAGCGCACGCACCTGCGTAGAGCCCGGCGACCTCGCCAGCCAGCGCCTGCAGGCGCCCCAGCGCCGCCTCCAGCGCGCCCGCGTCCTCGTCCTCCTCGTCCTCCTCCTGCTCGCCCTGCTCGCGCTGCAGACACGCCAGCACCATGCAAGCCGCCACCGCACGTGCAGGCACACGTGACACCCCGCTGACGCGCAAGCGGTGAGAGGATAGAGCGGCGCAACACTGGCGTTGAGGCTGTGCACGTGCGCCGCAAGCGAACGGCACGAGGCGTGTGTGCGCTCCTCCTCACCTGGATCTGCTTCCTGGCAGCGTGGAGCACGTCGCCGTAGCCCAGGCGCAGCGCCAAGGCCAGCACGTCGCTCACGGCGCACACCTCAGAGGCCGCCGGCACCACAGCGCCCGCCTGCGCGCCGCCGCCGGCCGCGCCCTCCACACCCTTGCCCTTCTTGGCGCCCTTCTTGCCGTGCTTGGCGCCGCCGCCCTCCGCCTCTGGCTCCTGCTGCTCCTCCGGGGCCGCTGCCACGGCCGCTGCGCGCACACGCGCAGCGTGCAGCACACACGGCGGGGGATGCTCGGCGCAAGGACGCGGGGCGGGACGTGCGTGGATTGCCGGGCGCGGCTGGTGGGTGGGTGAGTGCGTACGGGGGCGGCGGACCTGGGGGCGCGGCGGCGGCTTGCGCCTGGCTGACGGCGGCGTTCTGCTGGCGCCTGAGCATGGACACCACGTCCTTGATGAGGTGCGTGCACTCGGGTCCGTGCGACGCCAGCTGCGCACATGCCACGCAGCACAGCGCAGCACAGGGCAGCTGCTTAGCGTGGGCCAGCAGGGTGCTGGTCGGCGGGCCCAGCGCGCGGCGCTGTGCCCCAACCCTGTACCTGAGAGACCATGCGGGCGGCGAGCCAGATGCGCTCGGCGACGGGCAGGGACCGGGGCGCCTGCAGCACCCTGGCCGCGCGCGCCAGGGCGGTCACGCGCGCCACACCCACGGCCGCCCGGCGCGCCGCCTGCTCCGCCGCCGCCTCGGCGTCCACCTCGTCGTCCTCCTCTGCGGCACCAGCGGGCAGAGGCAGGCACGTGCGGCAAAGCTGCCGAAACACCTTGTGGGGGAGCGAGGGTGGAGAGGTGCATCCCGTGCTCCTCTCACGTTGCTCGGCCAGGGCGTCCAGCTCCTCGCTGGCCGCGTTGAGGCTGGCCACGCAGCCGCGCCACAGGCGCGTCGTCAGGTCGTGCACGCGCTCCTCGGGCACGCGCACGCCCTCCACCGCCGTGCCCTGTGCGTGCGCCACGCACACGCACGCGGCAGGGACGGCTGCGTGCGCCGGGAAGGAGCTCTGTGCGCGGTGGGGTCGCGTGGCGCGTGCACCTCCCACACGCCCGCACCTTCCACACGTCGTGCCCAAACATGACGAGCAGGTCGCTGATGGCCTGGCCCACCACGTCGCGGCTGGCAGGCTCCATCTGCGCACGCGCGCGCACAATGACGCATGCTCAGGGCCGCCGCCGCCGCTGAGAGCATGTGACAGCAGCTGCACGCCTGACGAGCGAGAGGGGCCAGGGCAGCGGCGTTAGGGCATGCGCACCTCGCAGGCGTCCAGGAGGTCCACCAGGAGCCCGCTGTGCGCCGCCACGTCTGAGCGCAGCTGGTCCACTGAGCCCACGTCCACGGGGGGCGGCGCCTGGCCACCCGCCTGCTTGCCGCGCCGCTGCTGGGTGCCGCCGCCCCGCGCTCCCTTCTGCTGCTGCTGCTCCTCCTCCTGCTCCTCAGACTCCTCTTCGGACTCTTCCTCCGCAGCCGCCTTCAGAGCGGCTCCGCGGCGGGGCCGCTTGGCGGGACGCCCTCCCGCCGCCTTGCCCTTCTTGCCGCCGCTGCTGCCTGGCGCGCCCTTGCGCTTGCGCTGCACGCCCTTGCCGCGCCCCTTGCCCTCCTCCTCCTCATCATCGTCAGCGTCCTCCTCCTCCTTGCCCTCCTCGTCCTCTCCCTCCTCCCGCTCCTGCGACTTGGCAGCCTGCTTGCGCTGCGGCTGCTTAGCACCGGCCGCGCCGCCCTCTGGCTGGCCGTCAGAAGGGCCAGACAGCGCGCCCAGCTGCGGCGTCAGGGCGAGTCACAGCACACAGCACGCCGCTCGACACGTCGCAGGACAGCCAGCGCCTGAACGACATGGTGACGACCAGGGGCGCACCTGGATCAGGGACGTGACGAGCAGCCCGTGGCTCGTCGTCAGGGCCAGGTGCAGCACGTCGTGCCCCAGCAGCCGCGGCGACTTACGCGCCTGGCCGGCCGGCGTCCCGCCCGCCCCGCCGCCCCCGCCGCCCGCCTCCTCCTCCTCCTCGTCCCCGGCGGCGGCACCGGACGCACGGCGCGCCCCCTCCCCGGCCAGCGGCGTGCCCGCCGCCTCGGTGAGCAGGCGGGTGAGCGCCTCGCGCGCCGGCGCGTGCTGAGCCAGCGCCTCGGAGCCCTGCACCGCCAGCGCCGCGCTGCGCGCCAGGCACGCCCGCAGCTTCCACAGCGCCTCGGCGCCTTGCGACGCCTCTGCGGCACACGGCACACGGCAGACTCGCGCACGTCGCATGCGTTGGAAGGCAGCCAGGCGGTGCGCAGGGCGCGCGGCGACTTGTCGCGTGTGTAAGTGCAGCAGGGTCGCGCACCGGCCGCGGCGGCACTGCCGGCGTTGGACAGCCCGTTGAGGTGCTCGACCTGTGCCGCCAGCTGCTCTGGCTTGAGGCGCGCCACCACCTTGACCTGGGCCAGCAGCGCTGCGCCCACCTTGGCCGAGACGTTGCTGAGGGCCAGCTGGGCGGCCGCCTGCACGCCACCAGGCAGCAGGCGCCGTCCGTCACCCGCCCTGTGCGCGAGTCACGTGCGGAGCGCGCCCGGCGGCCGCGCGCACCGCCCGCGCTCACCCTGAGGCTGCTGGGGCCGTGCTTGGCGGGGACCACCAGGCACTCAACGGCGCGCGTGAGCAGCGCCTCGTCGGCGTGCCTCGTCACCTGCACGCGGCGGCAACAGGCGGGGGGGGGGGGGGCTCGCCATCGCTGTGGGCTGCACCAGGCGGAGGAAGCCAGCCAGCAGTGCTGTGCCAGGTGGTTGGGTGGTTGGGCGGCACCTGGTCGGCGATGAGTGCCAGCAGGGAGCCCAGCGCCCTCTCCTCTCCTTGCAGCGCGTACACCTCGAGGTCCAGGCACGACGCCAGCAGCAGCAGAGACGACAGCTGCGCGGCGACAGTGACGACGACGGCGTGCGCACGGCAGGCAGGGGTTGAGGCCCCGTCCTGAAGGAGGAAGAGAGCAGTGATGAGCAGCCCAGCCCCTCACCACGCTCGGCTCGGTCTGGTACTTGCGGATGAGGCTGGGGAGCGGGCCAATCAGCGCTTGAGTCATGTCCTGCGTGCGCCGGCGCAGGCACCCGCAGCTCGCGCCGTGGTTGGGTTCGCACGGTGGCGATCACATCACAAACGCACGCAGCAGCGTCGTCACGCTGACGTGCCTTGAGCGCCGTCGCCGTGGCCTTCTGCCCGCGCTGCTTGGTGGCCTTGCCGTCGTGCGGCGCGCCCGCGGGCGGCAGCTGGGTGAACACCCTGCTCGCACGCAACACGCCGACAAGTGCGTCGATCGGGGCAGGGTGCATGGGCGTGCAAAGCACCGCGCGGCTGGCCACACCGCCCTGTCCACGCACCTCTTGACGATGTGCGCCACCACGGCTGCCAGGTGTGCGGCGCTGCACGGGCCGCCCACAGTGCCCTCCACCACCTCTGGCGCGCCCAGGGCAGCCGCCAGCGCGCCCGTGTCGTGCAGCCAAGTGTACCTGCGCCACAAGCATCAACGGCACGGGTGCAGGCAAGTACACGCCAAACCTGACGCGCCCGCACAAGCAAACAAAAGCTGGGCGCAGCAGACCCAGCACACGGCGCTGACTGACCTGTCGTACAGCGCGTCCACCACCAGAGCCACCACCTCGGGCTCCAGCGGCGGCGCTGAGGGGCGGTCGCCGGCGCCCGGCCGCGGCGCTGCCTCCGCCGCACCCGCGCCCGGCACCACGCCCACTGCACGCACCGCCACAGCGACAGGGCACATGCGGCGTGAGTCCCGCGCACCCGTGGCAGCGCGGCTGCGGGTGGGCGCGGCGCAGTGAGCGTGTGCCTGTGCTCACTCACCCGTCTGCAGCCACTCCATGAGCTCGAGGAACACGACCAGGTGGTCCTGCTGCTGGATGGACGCAGAGGGAAGCGCCTCAGCCGCTGCGCCCTGGGCACCCGCCTTGCCGGCGCCACGCGAGCGGCCACCTCCACCGCCAGCCGCCGCCGCGCCGCCGCCCCCAGCCTTGCCACCCGCCGGCGCCTCCCGCTCCTGGCCAGCGCACGGGGCAGGCAGCACACACGTGTCGGGAGCCACACCACGCCTTTCGCAACTCTTTGCTCGCGCCTCCACGCGCTCTGCTGCGCGCACCTGCGCGCGCGCCTCTGCCTGCATGACGAGCGTGCCAGCCACCACCTGCGCCGCCGCCTCGCGGATGCCGGGCGCCTCGTCCGCCAGCAGCACCGCCACGTCCTGCACCTGCGCCGCCTCCACCTCGCGCAGGGCCACCAGACGCGCCAGCAGCTCCAGCTGCAAGCACGCGCGAGAGAGCATGCATGTTCGCGCCCACGCGCGGGAGCCCCGCGTCAGCCAGCGCCGCCCACCAGCGGCGGCGGCCCGCGCGCTGCGCGGCAGCCCGCACTGAGGCCGGTCAGGCACAGGTCAGGAGCGGCGAAGGCGGGTGTGGCACTGCTCTCACCCCCTTGACGGCCACGGCCTGGTCCACATCGTAGGGCAGCTCCTTGAGGCGCTCCAGGAACCTGCCCTTGAAGCCCCTGAGGCCGGGCACGTGCTCGGTGCCCTGGTACAGCCCCACCAGCGCGCCCACCGCCTTGAGCCGCACCACGGCGTCCTGCGCGCACTCGTTTGGCGCATGCGCGGGCACGAGTGGCAGCGCGCCAGCGACGCGGCGGTGCCTGGCTGCCTTGCCGTGTGGCGGGCTGTCCCCAGGCGCGCGCACACCTTGTCGCTGAGTCCCCAGCCCAGGTACTTGAGCTGCGTGTCCACCAGGAAGGCCGAGGGCTCGAGGGACACCCACAGGCTGATGGACGCGATGACCAGCCCCCGCACCTCGGGCTGCGTATCCCTGCACGGCGGCAGGGCACGCGTCCACACAGCCCAAGGACGGGCAGCCAGTCAAACGCGGGTGATTCACGCCCCCAGGAGGAGCGGCGCGCTGCCTGGGAGGCCGTGCGCGTCCACCAGTGGCGCCGCCGCACGCGCACCTGAACCTGACGGCGAAGACCGTCTTGAGCATCTCGCCAATGTGCGCCGACAGCACCGCCGTCTGGCTCTGGTAGGCGTCCACGCTCTGCTTGAGCGACCGCAGCAGCGACTGCGCACCCAGGGCGCACACCCGCACGACGGGCACACTGCTGGGGGCTCTGCTCAGCGTCCGCGGGTGGCCTACCCCTGGTGCCTCGCGCCAATGCCGTACCGGGGCTCATCTGGCGCCACACGACGGCCAGCACGCCCGCACCTGGTTGGCTGCCCGCGCCTTCTTGGCCTCTGCGTCGTGCTGGAACTGCGCCGTGCCCTGCGCCTCGGCCCGCTTCTTGCGCGCCATCACCATGCCGCGCACCAGGCTGGAGGCCGCCAGGGTGGCGGCCAGCCGGAACGGCCGGATGCTCGAGCTGTGCATTGAACGAGCGCCGGGCGCAGACGTGTGCCGGGCGGCAAAGGCCACCCAGGGTGCAGCACAGCGGCGGCTCAGGGCGCCTCACCAGCTGAGCGCGATGACGGTGTGCATCATCTTGTCCATGGCAAAGTCGTCGGCACCCGCGCCCGTCAACAGCTCGGCCTCGTCCAGCTCCGCCACCAGCGCCGTGCTGTGCAGCAGCGGCGAGGTGAAGAGCGTGCACGCGCACGCAGGTACAAGATGGCTCCAGGGTCATGCAGGAGGCACCACGTCAGCGGAGCGCAGGGGCGTCGACGGCGGCGCACCAGAAGTGGGCAAAGGCCACGGGCAGCGTGCGCGCGGTGCGCTTGTCGTGCAGGGGGTCGGTGACCCCGCCCTTCATCACCGCCTCGGACAGCCTGCACACACGGAGCGCGAGCCACGCCACGCACCAGCGCGCGCGTGTGTGTGTGTGAACCCGTCTGTTTGTGCGGGGCGGCGTCGAGGGGCCCACGGGCGCCGCACCTCTGCGCCAGCAGGTCGACGTCGCCCTCCTCCACGTCGTTCTCCGTCACCACCTCGGAAGACCCCGCTACCTGCGCCACCAAAGCCATGAGCGCTCAGCCACGCAGGTGCTGGGATGAAAAGGGATGCCCCCAACCGCTCAGCACCGCAGCTCCATGAGGTGCGCACAGCGCGTCTTGTTCAACAAGCGCGCAACAGCTTCCCACCTGCACCAGCAGCGTGAGCAGGTCGGCTGTGGCCGGCACCGGCTGCTCCTGGTACTTCTCGACCCACGCCTGCAGGCACGTCGTTCGCAGGGACCAGACGCCAGCGCTTTGGTCGGCCTGCCAGCAGCGGACGCTCCCCCACCCCCGCTGAAGTCATCAGGCGGCACCATTTCTCCCGCACCTTGGCGATGGCTTGCGCGACGCTGGGGTGCTTGGCCAGCAGCTCTGCGCGCAGACGGCATCACCGGGCGCCTGCTGCGCGCGCGACGCCCCCTTCCCGGCAGAGGGACCCAAAGCGCAAGCGCCCTCACGCGCACGGGCAGCAGCTCAGAGCCGTGCGTGGTGCTGGCTTACTCACCCAGCAGGGGCAGGTTGATGTCCAGCACGATGCGCTCGTCCTTCTGCGCCGCGCCCTTCCTCCGGCGCTGCTGCTGCTGCTGCTGCCCGGGCTGCTGCTGAGCTGACACGTCGTTCGTCACGGCGTCCAGCAGCGTGCTTGCGGCGGTGGGCTGCGCGTGCCACCGGGACATGCTGCGCGTGAAGAGCGTCCCGCAAGGTTCGCCGCTCGCCAGGGCTGCCCGAGGAGTCCTGACCTGCTTCTTGGTG
>VFQP010003727.1_pt1 | contig 15124 bp, 20 predicted proteins | sample 3512351 | NCBI WGS metagenome assembly VFQP01 (sample SAMN10412372, study PRJNA504923) | tailings metagenome | isolation source: Relicate 1 Philex TSF1 revegetated site | place: Philippines: Tuba, Benguet | collected 2017-08-29 | reverse complement strand
ACGCGCGAGCGGCGATTGGGCAAGCACTCGATGGCGTGGCGGTGCACACCGAGTTCCAGCCACAAGCAAAGCCAGGCTTCTTCACGGTCAAGGGCAGGCTCACGCTCCAAGCTGATCCGGCAGTGGTGTGGCAGGTAGGGGCAGGCACGCGCCACGCCTTACCCTCTGCGATCTCCCGCCTCTCCCGGCCCACACGTGCGCCGCCTCGCCTCTCTCTCGGCAGGTGCTCACGGACTATGAGTCCAGCGCCGCGGTGTTCAGCAGTATCCAGGCGTGCGAGGTGACGGTCAGCGAGGACGGGCGCAAGGAGCTGCTGCAGGTGCGCCCCGAGCGCGGATCCAGGAATCGGCCCGCTATGTCGTAGATGGGCAGCAGCGCGGGCGCGAGCCACCGCGCTCTGCACATGCGTCCTGGCACGACGCAGAAGTGCGGGTGGCGGTTCCTCACCTTCTCGGGCGCGTTTGACTGCCGCCTGTCGGTGGACGAGGACCACGCCAGCCAGAAGCTCACCTTCAACCTGGTCGAGTCCTCCTTCATGAGGTGAGAGCTCCTCTCTTGGTGTCGCTGTGTGACCACTCTGCCGCTCGTCGCAAGATGATGGTGGGCCGCGTGCTCCTGCTGGTGGCCGTGCCTGCGCAGGGACTTTGAGGGGCGGTGGCACGTGCAGCCGGCCTCCCCGCAGCAGCAGCAGGGCGAGGACGGCAGCGCACCGGAGGAGGAGTGGGCGGTGGGCGGCGGCTGCGTGGTGGAGCACGTGCTGAGCGTCAAGCCGCTCATGCCCGTGCCGCCGCCGTTTTCCTACTACACGCGCTCCATCTTCTGCAAGCAGGTGGAGGCGGTGCTGTGGGACCTGCAGCGCGAGGTGGAGCGCCTCGAGGCGCAGCGGGCGCTCGAGGAGCAGCAGCAGCAGCAGCACGCCGAGCAGGTGTCGGTGCTGGGCTGAGGCTTGGCGGACGCTCAGTGATTGATGTAGAGGCCGGGAGAGAGGCTTGAGGGATTCTTCAGTCTTCATGCTGAGCGGCAGTGCCTGTACCTCCGGACGAGATTGTTGTGGAGCACGCTGAGGGCGGTGCTCCTGCACGTTTTTGCGCGAGGTGTTTTGGTGGCCGTGACCCCCCCTGGGCGCTCTTTGCCGGAGGAGAGGCCGCCGCGCTGTACGCTCTGCTTGTACACAAGACGTTGTGGTGGTGGGCCCCGTGATCTGTTTGAGTGGCTGAGGCGGTGGCGGAGGAGAGAGAGAGGGCGAGCGAATGACGTCGTCGACGCACGGCAGGGGAGATTTTCCGTTTTTCGTTCCCTGGCCACGCTCGCATGCAAACAGGTCTGGGGTGCGTACAGGTAGACGGGCGACCGTGCCGGCCAGCCCTGCTCTCAGGACGCATCACGAAAGCACTCTCCCTCATCAGGCGCTGCTAGAGGAGTGGGACGTGGCTCGGGCGGGCGCCACAAGCACTGTCGCCGCCGCCGGCTCTGCGGTGCCCGGGCCCAGCCCCATGGCCTGCGCCAGCGCCGCCCCCCCCGTGACGCCAAGCCTGCTGGCCAGTGCCGCGCCCACCAGGCCCAGCAGCGCCGCCGCCGCGACCCACTTGCCCAGCACCAGCGAGATGCCGCCCTGGCCTGCCGCGGCGGCGCCCAGACCCGCGTCGCTCGCCCACATGTCCTTTTCCATGCGGTCCAGCTGGCGCCGCAGCATCACCTCGGACACCTTCCACGAGGCGCTGTTCATGGTGCCGTCGTCGTCGTCTGCGCACACGCAGCCCATTGTGATGGCAACACGCTGAACTCTGCCCTGCCTGTCCCCGTGTGTCTTATGCTGCACAGCCTCGCAGTCAGCAGGAAGCGCGCACGCACCGTCGTCGAAGTGGTCGGGCGCCGGTTGGCCTGCGGGCGCAGCGCCCGGCTCTGCCGGCGCGGCGCCGGCGTCCGGCGCAGGCCGCGGCAACGACAGCAGGCCCGGGGGCAGTCGCACCGTCACGTGCTCCACCTCCCCGTCGCCCTCGCTGCCCCCGCTGCTGCTGACCGTGAATTGCGCCTCGGGCATGGCCGCAGCGAGCGCAGAGAACCCGGCCGGCAGGCGGGCGGCTGCGGCCTCCGCCGTCGCACGCTCGCTGGCAGGCTGCGGCCGGTGTTGGGCGCGCCTGGGCGGTGCGTCGGCGGCGGTCCGCGCGGCAGACGCCGCTGACCCGCTGGGGGGGCTGGAGGTGGCGGTGTGGGACGAGGGTGGGAAGAGGTGCTCGGGCTCGGCGCTGACGGGCGGCGCCCACAGCGCCAGCAGCACGGCCGGCAGGTTGAGCAGCGTGTGCAGGAGCGCCAGCAGCGGGCCGTTGCCGCCGCCCACGGCACGCCAGGCCTGCGCGACGTGAGGGCGAGGAGCCACCGCTCGTGGTGCCGCCTGGTTGCGGTGAGTCGCGTGGAAAGGCCTGGAAAGGAGGGGGGAGCGTGCACTCGCCTGCATGTAGAGGCGCGAGGCGGGGCTGGAGAGCCAGGGCTGCAGCGACTTGACCGCCTGGGCGATGCGCCCGGCGGGCGGGCTGCCCGCGGCGGGTGCGTCGGCGGGGTCCATGGACACGGCCGCCCACTCCCTGAAGCTGGCCAGCACCGCCTCGGCCAGCCAGCTCTGCAAGTGTCATTGTCACGTGGCACATTCCGAGCTCAGGACAACACCCAGCAGGCAGCACAGTGACGCCTGCCGTGCCTGCAGGAGCGCAACAGCCTGCTCACCTGTGCCAGCGCCTGCAGCCCAGGGCCCAAGTCCTCACGCGACTTGGAGTGCGCCTGCGGGCAGCGGAATTCGCGTGCGTCCATAGGCTCTGGGTCCTCCGCTCTTATGCCACTTGGTGCCTTGAACAAGAAAGCTGCTCACCACGACAAAGGCCTTGACATCGGGGTCGCACGCGGCGGTGGCGGCGGAGGCCGGCGCCAGGCCCAGCAGCTGTGCTGCGCGCCGCGTGTCGCCCAGCAGCACGGCGCAGCACGCCCGCTCCAAGCTCACCGGGCTCTGCGCGCGCGCCACAGAGCACATGGCGTCCCATTGCGCCTCACTCGCTTCTTGACCAAGGCCACAGTGCGCTGCCGTCGCCTGCACCGGACCGCCCACCTGGTGCGCGTCGGCATCCCCGTCCACGGCGATGTGCCCCAGCCGCATGGCGCGCTCAGCCTCCTGCGGCCGCAGCCGTGAAGGACTTTGGGCGCGTCAAGACGCCCGTTCCTCGCCCCACCAACCTGGTGGTGCAGGCAACCTGCCGCCCCAGCAGGTGGCCCTCCGTTATCCCCTCCTGCGGCAGCATCCCTCTGGGTTTTCCCCCCCACACACATCCTCAGGGCTCACCTGGAACATGGCGTCAGCGCAGTGCACGTAGTGCGGCCAGCCCCGCGCGAACCCCTCGGCCACGAAGGCCAGCGCCGTGTCGTACGCCACGGCCGCCGCCGCTGCCGGCCTGCCGGCCAGCGCCGGGCAGGCCTGCAGGCGCGGCTGCAGGCGCAGCTGCTCGGCCGCCGTGAGCGCCGACCTGCAGCTGCGCACCAGCTCCTCCACCTGCGCCACAACGCGACGCACGCGAGCGCACACAACGAGTTGCCCGCAACTCGCACGCATCGCGTCATGCACACGATCACGGGCGCCGCCCCTGTCCCCTAGCCCGCACAAGCGTGCCTTGAGGGTGTGTTGCTTGAGCGCGTGGGGGTCCTGGGGCAGGGGCTCGGACAGCTCGGCGTGCAGCAGCGCCAGCCCGTGCGCCCGCTGGGCGGCGTGGGCGCGCGTGGGGGGCAGCAGCAGCAGCTCCAGCGCGTGCAGGTTGCGGTACCCCTGCGTGCACCCACCCCAGCACGAACGACACACTCATCTTGCCACGGCCGCGCCAAGTGACGTGGCGCTCCCATTACTGAGACTTGTGCAGGGCACAGGGCAGGCGGTTCTCTTGTTGGTGTGTGTGGCACACCTTGAGAGCCTCGGCGATGTGCTCCTGCAGGGTGTCGGCCACGTCGTGCTGCTTGCACAGCTGCAGCGCGCGCTCCAGGTCCTGGCAGGCACTCAGCAAGCCCGGCCTGGGCTGCGCCGCGCCGCCGTCGGGCGCCGGCGTGCCCTGCCGCTGCAGCGCGGCGCCGGCGCGGTCGCACAGCGCCAGCGCCAGGCAGGTGGCCACGTCGGGCGCGTCGGGGCCGTGCTGGCCGTGGTGCTGCAGCCAGGTGGTGGCCACGCGGATGGCAGTTTCGTACTCGCCCGTCTCTTGGAGCAGCACCAGCGCGCCCGGCAGGTCCGTCTGGGCCACCTGCGACGCCGAGGGCAGGGAGGGGAGCGCGTGAGCGCCGAGGCTGGTGCCATTGGTCAGTCAGGTGCCAGTGTCCAGGTGTCAGCGCTGCACCCTGCTGACCTTGACCTCGAGCAGGCCAGAGGCCAGCTTGCTGTCGTACGACTGGCGCAGCTCGTCGTCGGCCAGGCTCTCGCAGGCGCTCTTGAGCAGCACGGCACGCGAGAAGAGCGTCTCCGTGCTGTAGGCGGCCTGCGTGAAGCTCAAGCAGCGCGCGAAGCACCCTTTTTGCTTGCCCGAGCAGGCGTGGAGAGGCGGTGGCGCCGGTGCGCGCGGACCTGGGTGGGCGCTGTCAGAAGCGACTCAAACGCCGCCCGGACGGTGTCCGCGTGGAGGCTGCCGCTCTGTGGCACCCCGAGCAGCGTGTAGTAGGAGACGGGCACGGAGACGGAGGAAGCGTCCTTGAAGCCCACCACGACGCGCTGCCGCGCCGCGGGGGTGCCGCTCCGCCGCCAGTGAGGCACCAGCGCTCTCCCTGGCGCTGCAACAGGGCAGGAACGCTGCGCGCTGATGCTGCGCTGCCGCCACTGGCGCTGCTGCATCGCTCTGTGGGTGGGTCAACGAGAGTCGGGCGCACACCAACCGCGCTGGGGCGCACGAAACTCGGCGGCCTTCGAGCGCCACGAGCCACGAGCTCGCCTGCCTTCAGGGCGATGCGGAAGCGATCAAGCTACTGGAAGTGCAGCGTCCCGTCGCGGCCCGTCCACATGGAGGACCTTGCCCCCATCAGGGCGCACGAGAGCGACGCGCACACGGCCCCTGCAGCAGCACGGATCGCCAATCCAGGACCCGCACGCACCCCACGTTCATCCCAGCCCTTTGTCGAGCCCCGCGCGCTGCCCATCGCCCCACCCCGCGACTCCGCAATGGCCCAGGACGCGCAGGTGTGCCAGTGCATCGCTTGCGGTGCGCAGCTGGGGAATTGCGCACTGTCGCGCACCTTGTCGCGCGCACCAATTCGACGCCCGGCCCGCGCGCACGCGCCCCGACACCTCTGTCGCACAGGGCCACGAGCAGCAGCAGCAAGAGCAAGCCGCAGCAGTGCCAGAGGCGCAAGGTGCGTGGCCGCCGTGATGATCTTGCCGCTAGGCCAGCTGTGGAAGCGGCGTGGAGCTGAGCGGCAGCCCGGGTCGCGCACGCGCCTCTTTCCTCTACACGTGCAGAGCAACTGGACCAAGAGCTCGATCAAGAAGCTGACGACCTGTTGGCCGAGCTGGCCACCTCCCAGGACGAGGTGCAGCGGCTCATGGCTGCGCAGGCAGAGCAGACCGAGGAGCTGGGCGGCCTGCGCGACCAGCTGCAGGCCGAGGTGCGCACGCCCTCCCGGGCGGGGTGCGCGCTCTGCTGCTGCGCGCCTTCCGCGCCGCTGCTGCACCGACGCAATCACCAGCAGCGGCCCACCACACTCTTTGGCATGTGTGTGCGGCAATGCGTGTGTGCCGCCCCCCCCCACACACACACACACGCAGCTCAAGGACCTGCAGGAGGAGGCGTGGCGGCTGCGCGCCTTCAACGAGCTCGAGGTGCTCAAGCGCCAGCTGGAGGCGCTCAACAACCTGGAGGCGGACCTGGACGCCGCAGAGGCCGTGCTCGACGCCTCGGAGGACCCCGCCTCAGACGCGGCGCAGGCCACCACGGGTGCGTTGTGGTGCATGCGTGTGTGTGCGTGCGCTGGCGCGCAGCGCCTTCGTGATGATGGGACGCGAGCAGTGCGGTGGGACGGCTTGCGCGTGGGTGCGCAGGGCGCGCGGCGGTGCTGGAGGGGCTGCTGCGCACCGCCGGCACCGACGACGCCGACGCGGCGGCCGGCGTTTCGGCCGCCAGTGGGCAGCAGCAGCAGCAGCGGCGGGCAGGCAAGGCGGGCGGCAAGGCGGCGCTTGAGGAGGTGGAGGGCCTGGAGGACGAGGACGACGACGACGACGACGTGCCATACAACGCCGAGGACGTGGCGGCGCTGCAGGCCAAGCTGGACGCTGAGCTGGCCGAGATGTTTGCGCAGCTGCAGGTGCGGTGCGGTTGAGCTTTTCACCACTGGGGGGTGCGCCTGGAGCGTCGTACGGGGACGTGCGGGCCGCATCGCCCTGCTCACTATGGTCGTGGCGCGTGTGCACGGCACCACAGGCCGTGCGCAAGGAGGCGGCCAGCGTGTCGAACAGGAAGGCGCAGTTGGAGCAGGAGCTCAAGGAGCTCATCAGCCTGCAGGTGAGGTGCCACTGGGGGCGCGGCGACGCTGCAGGGCTGACTGTGCGCGTAGCGCCAGCGAGCCTCCACGGTTTGCCATTGCTTTGCTGGTGTGCGCAGGAGGCGGAGGGTGACTTCATCGAGGAGGAGGAGGAGGAGGAGCAGGAGGGCGCGGGGGAGGCGCAGCGTGGCGCGGCTGTTGCCCCGGTGGCAGCGGCGAAGAGCGCTGTCGCATGAGCCTGCTCGTGGCCCTCTCGCATCTGCGTGCCCACTCTGAGACAGCGTGCCGCTTGCCAGCGTGTACACAAAAACGGCAAGCACGGCACCCCTGCGCTGTGTCACTGCTCGCTGTCCTCCTCCGCGCCGTCCAGCAGGCTGGCTGTCAGGCGGAAGTCCGTGGCAGACAGCTTGAGCGGCTCGGGCCGCCCGTTGCGACCCGCCACCTGTGGAGCAGAAGCGCACAGGGCTGGAACCGCTCAGCAAAGCAAACACGCCGCGGCAGGGTCGCCTGCTCCTGGTGCCCCGCTACACCCACCCACCCGCGCACACCTTGAGAGGGTCCATGACGTCGAACCAGGCGCCGGACGAAAAGAGCTGCGCCACCACGGCGTCGTCGCTCAGGTCCACCTGCGCCGCAGGGCCAAGCCGCACCAGCGCCGCGCACGTGCCCAGGGTGGTTGATGTGCACGCCGGCCGCGCTGCGTCAGCCTGGCTGTGTGAGAGCCTCAGGCTGCACCCGCATCTCGGCACACCTGCAGGATCTGGCCGGCGTCGTCAGGAGGCAGGAAGAACATGGAGCCGTCCGCCTCGGATCTCAAGAGCAGGAAGCCAGGCGCCTGCGCACAGGGTGGTGCCCCGCATCGATTGCTCGAGCAGCAAGCCGGAGCAGCAGCACCGTGCTGCCACTGGGCCATGTGCGCCCGCCGCCGCCCTGAGCTTGCCTGCATGTCGGCCTTGACGTTGAACCAGGTGCCGTCCTGCGCCCGCAGCGACACGCGCCCGTCCGCCGCCCGCCGGAAGCCCAGCTGCGGCAGAGCACACGCAGCAGCACGCGCGCACCACAGTTCAGGCACGCACGCCCCAGGGCCCCACCCCAGGGCGCACACGCAGCTACACCGACACATGCCGTGCAGCACACGCACCTTGGCGCGCGGCCCGGCCAGGTCCTCGGCCTTGACGCTGCTGCCCTTGCGGTCCAGCAGCTCCAGAAAGCTGCGCAGCTCCGCCGTCATGAGGTTCTCGTCGTAGCGCGCCTCCTCAGCGCGCAGCGCGGCCTCCTGCTGGTCCGGCACGGGCACATTGTCGAGCAGGCGCTGCTGCTGCGCCATGGTGGCCATGGCGGCGTGTGCGGGCGCGGCGTCCAGCAGCGAGAGCGCGGGGGCGAGGACCAGGGCCGCGGCTGCGAGGCCCGCGCAACACAGGGATCCGACGCTTCGCTGCGCCTCTCCTCCTGCGAGGCCTTGCGCGGCTGGATGCTGCGCCAAAGCGGCTCGTTGATCGCCCTCGGCGCCGGGCTCTGCTCTCCTGACAGCGGCGCTGGCGACGCACGGAGCTGGTGCTGACGGCGACGCGTGTTGGCGCGCTGAAGATGGGGCAAGCTGCAGAGCGCGATGGTGGCACACGGGCGCCAGCGCGCCCGATGGCTGCGCAGCCAACAAGCCACGCATCTGGGAGGAGCGGTGCAGCGCCATCGTCGTGCGCACGCCACCAAGCCGTGTGCTGCGCCGCCACGAATCCGTCCCGCAAGCCCTTGGCGAGAGAGGTGGGAGTTCCAGCAGAGAAAGCGCGCAGTAGAGGCCCTCCTCGATGGCTCTCACGAGCTCGGGGCGCTTCACATGCGGCCCTGGGCCAGCGTGGTCCAGCTGTGCACCGGGCGCCGTGCCAGTGCGCCAGCGACGAGCGTGGGCCAGGCGCACGCAGAGCCTCGCAGCGGTGCTGGCGGAGCAGCATGGAGGCAGCGCGCACCCTGAGGTTGCGCAGCAGCAGACAGGGGCAGGGCGCCGCGAAGCGCTGCTACAGCTGGCTGCGCTGGGCATGTGCAGCGCTGGAGCCGCGCGTCCCGCCTGCGCAGCCATGACGGTCTTTGAGGTGCGCAGCAGCCTGTGTGAGCGCTGTGTGAGCGCGGTGGCCGAGCCGACCCCAGCGTCAATCACTGACATGTGCTGCGCAGAAGCGGGAGCTGGTGTGCTCGTCCACGCGGGAGCTGCTGCTGGACGCGCCGCGGACCATTGCCGAGATCAACCTCTGCAGTCTGGACCCATCCGCCTGCGACGTGGCCGTCAGCAGCGGCGCCACCGTCCGGCAGCACGCCCAAGCCATGGCGCAGGCGGCCGGCGTCCTCAGGGAAAGCGTGCCCTCCCTGGCGGCCCGAGCCCGCGCGCTGCAGCCTGCCCCAGCCGCCCCTCAGCAGCCAGCGCAGCAGGTGGGGCTTTTCCCGAGGCCGTGCTCGGCTGCACTGGGATGACGCTGTGGCCAGCGTTGCTGAGAGCCATTCGTGCTGCCTCGCCGCACCGCTGCAGGACTCGGGGGCTGAAAACACGTCAAACACAGAGGACGCGGCTCTGCGCTGGTCCAGCACCGTCACCGAGCTGCAGGGCCAGGTGGACATCGCGCTGGCACAGCTGCAGGCGCAGGCACAGCTGCTCGTGAACGACCCGGCGGCGCCCAGCGCGGACCGGCTGGCGGCGTACGCGGAGAGCATCGCCCGGTCCAGATTGTTGCTGGCCCGGCTGCACATCATGGCAGGCGAGCGCGTGTAGGACAGCTGCTTTCTAGCTCTAGCGTGTAGACCTTGATCGACTACAGCAGGATGGCGCTGATGCATGTATTGGCCCGGCGGGTGCTCACGTGCGTGTGGAGCGGCATCGTTGTGGATGCTAGGCTCTGCACTGGGGGCGTTGCGGCCACGCTGGAGGTTGTGGTTTGAACGGCGCTGCTGCGCGTGCTGCGCGTCAAACGCTTGCTCACCTGTCGTGCGGCGGCGCGCACACTTTGCAGCAGAAAAATGTCTTCGCCCGAGCAAGACAGCGAGGAGTCCCCGCTGCAGCGCTCGAGCCCCGGCTCTGAGGAGGACGCCGCGGCGTCAGCGGAGAGCGACGAGGAGGAGGAGGACAAGGCGGGGGACAGCGACGATGACGCGGCGCCCAGCCCGCCGCGCAAGAAGCGCGGAGGAGCAGCGCCAGAAGCTGCTCGCGGCCGAGGCGCAGGCCGGAGAGGCGGGGGCCGGGCAGGGAGAGGTGGCCGAGCAGGAGGCGCCCGCAAGGAAGGCGCGGCGCTCTCGCTCGCGGAGCGCGTGCGCGCCTCGCAGAGCGTGAGCGTGGCAGGCGTGGGCGCGCGCACCGACAGCCTCACGCAGGGCGGCGCGTCTCGCGCGCGCGCCTCGGGAGGCAGCTCCTCCGCCTCCTTGACGCAAGGTGGCACGCACCAGCCAGCCTCGGGCTCCGCCGTGCGCGTGGGCGCGCCGTTCAAGGTGCGCCATGCTCTAGATGCCCTGCGTGCTCTGCTCTCCTTGCTCTGCACGTTCAAGCCGAGGGCGCTGCGCGTGCGTGCGCAGATGCCCGTGCCCAACTACCGCCCGCCCGAGCACCGCCCGCCGGCCACGCTGGGCATGCGCAAGGCCTACCACGGCGGCGTCAGCGGGCTGCTCAGCAGCCTCACGCACTTTGTGCACAACCCGCTGCCCACCCAAGGCGCGGCGGACGCCAGCGCGGCGGCAGAGCAGGTGCGGGCGCTCCAAACGCACGAATCGAGGCAGAGCGCACTCATTAGGCCCTGCAGCACCACCTGCAACCAACCTGGTGTCTGCGCATGCATGCAGGCCGCTCCGCTGCTCATCTACGACCCGTCCCAAGACCCTGACGAGGCGCGGCGCACCACCCTCAAGCCCGTGTACGTGGAGGCGGCCCTGGCGGCCAAGCTCCGCCCTCACCAGGTGCAGGGCCACGAGGGGCCACACGCCGGGCAGCCCCGTTCACGTTGCCCATGCCTCCGGCCGTGCGGCAACGTGGCAGCGACGTGCACCGTGCGCGTGTGTGGGCGGTGTGCGCAGCGTGACGGCGTCAAGTTCATGGTCGAGTGCCTGGCCGGCCTGCGTAAGGGCGGCTTCACCGGGGCCATCCTCATGGACGGTGCGCGCACGTGTGGCCACACACACACACACGCTGGAGCGAGCGGCCTCGCCCACGCTGCGGACTGGTCGCCTTGCCCGCGCCAAGCCAGCAGCGGGGCGAGGGCGGGAACTGCGCGCGCTGCCGTGGCGCGCTCGCAGGCATGGGCCTGGGCAAGACCTTCCAGTCCATCTGCACGCTGTGGACGCTGTGCACCACGGGTGGGTGGGGTGCGCCGTCCCTCTGCGCGCGGTCGTCGCCAGGCGCACTGCCGCCGGGCTGGCAGCGCCCTGACAGGGAGGGCATGCATGCGTGCGGCTGCACGCGCGCGTCTGTCCAGGCGTGGAGGGCAAGCCCACGTGCGGCCGGCCGCTCATCCTGTGCCCGTCGTCGCTGGTTATGAACTGGGGCAACGAGCTCAAGCGCTGGCTGGGCGCCGACAAGGTGGACCCCGTGGTGAGTAAGGCAGGGCCAGCGGGGGACGCTGCGGCTGGGAGGGGCCTTGCGGGTACGTATCACAGAGAGGGCGCCAAGCCGCACGGCGGCGCCGCCGCTGCGCATGCGGCTCGGCAGTGCCGCACGCTCCATGGGACGCCACGTGCCACGTGAGGCAGAGGTGGCCAAGTGCGCCCGCTCTCCCCCTGCGCACGTGTGCGCTGGCCGCAGGTGCTGGACGACACGCGCGGCGCCAGCGTCAAGGACGCGCTGTCGCGCGTGTGGGGCGGCTCGCGCGGGCTGAGCGCCGCCATGGCCTACTCGGGCCGCAACAAGCCCCAGGTGCTCGTCATGAGCTACACCACCTTCAGGTGAGGGAGGGAGGGCGCTCGGCAGGTGCCATGCGGCCGCAGCACCTTCAGGTGCCTGGAGAGAGGGCGGTCCGCGGGATGCGGCCACGTGCCCAGCGGTGCACAGGGCTCGCCACCCACCCGCGGGCATCGTCCGCGTGGCAGCAGAGCTTCTCTTCTCCAGTGCTTCCAGTGGCGTGCGTCGGGAGGGTGGCCACGGCGCTGTGACGGCTGCCGTGGCGTGGTGCCGCACCTGGTGTCGCAGGATGCACAAGGACGCCGTGGCCTCGCGGCAGGTGGACCTGGTGGTGTGCGACGAGGCGCACTGCCTCAAGAACGGCGACAGCCAGATCACGCAGGCCGTGTCGGGGCTGCCGGCCAAGCGCAAGCTGCTGCTCTCGGGCACGCCCGTGCAGGCGAGAGACGCCGACGCCTCCTCCCCCCTCTCTCCTCCTCCCTCCGGCACCGCTCCCACGCGCCTGCTGTGCTTGCTTTGGCAGCGGCCGGCCGGGTGTGCCAGAGAGGTGGCCCACAACGTGGCCGAGAGCAGCAAACCGCTCGCCCTACCGCGCCGCGGCGCGACGCCTTGCTTTCCCCGCCCTGCCCTGCCCTGCCCCGCGCGCGCGTTTGCGCGCAGAACGACCTGTCAGAGTTCTACGCGCTCTTCCACGTGGCGGTGCCCGGCCTGCTGGGCGAGGCACCCCAGTTCCGCAAGACCTACGAGCTGTGAGGGCGCGCGCTGAACCCTAGCCTCAACCCTAGCCCTTTCTCTCCCTTTTTGCGCGCGGCCCAGGGCACCTGGCCACCTGACCGCAAGATCCTCCGCAGGAACGAGGGGCGTGGCCGAGGACATGCGCCCGCTGCCGCGCCGCGTGTATGTGCGTGCGCTCTCGCGTGTGTGCATGCCGCAGGCCCATCCTGCGCGGGCAGGACGCCGACGCCTCGGAGCGCGACGTGGCGCTGGGCAACGAGCGCAGCCAGCAGCTGCTGCAGACCTGCGGCATCTACATGCTCCGGCGGTGCGACTGGAGTCCCCGGCCCTGGCGAGGCGGCGGCTGCAGCGATAGATGCTGCACCGCATGCACGCGTGCGGCGCCGGCGCCGACCAGGGCGGCACATCCTGATGCGTGCGTGCGTGCCTGCTGCGTGCCGCGTCCTTCCTTCCTTCCTTTCTCCTCCCTCTCTGCAGGACGTGCGGCGTCATGGCGCAGTACCTGCCGCAAAAGGTGGAGCAGGTGGTCTTCTGCCGCATGAGCCCGCTGCAGGTGCGCGGCGGCCCCCTGGTGCCCCCTGGTGCGGCAGCTGGCGCCACAACCGCCCTGCTCGCCGCAGCCTGCGCGCAAAACGCGTCGGCGCGCTCGAGTCGCGCAGCGCGTCAAGTTGACCTGTGGGCTGTGTGCCCTGGTTGGTTGAACTTCCAGGTCAAGCTGTACGAGCACTTTTACGCCAGCCAGCCCGTGCAGCGCCTGCTGCGGGGCGGCCGCGCCGCTGCCAACGCCGCCGCCGCCGCCGCCGCCTCCCAGGCCGGCGCCGGCGGCGACGGCGACAGCCAGCTGGCCGGGGGAGCGGGCGCCACGCAGATGGAGCAGGACGACGACGGCGGCGGCGGCGGGGGCGGGGGGGCGGAGGGCGGTGGCCGCGGCAGGGGGCGCAAGGGGCGGGGCGGCGGGCGGGGCGGCGGCGGCGGCGGCGGGCGCAAGGGCGGGCGGGGCGGCGGGCCGCAGGAGCCAGAGCTGGCCGTGCTGGCCGCCATCACCGCCGTCAAGAAGCTGTGCTGCCACCCCGACCTGGTGAGAGCGTGCACACTGGGTGTGCAGTCTGGCAGGCTGCAATGCCCTCTCCCAGCAGCCGAGCCGCGTTGCTGGGCTGCTCAGGGGCGGGGAGACCCGTGTGGTGCGCGTGGGACGGACCCTCACCCTCACCCTAGCCATGCGCGGGCGTATGCTCGCAGATCTACGACATGGTGGCGCCGCCCGCGCCGCGCCCTGGCTTTGGGCCGGGCGGCGGCGCCAGCACGCGCCTCAGCGGCGGCACGCAGCGGGAGAGCGGCGGCGGCGGCGGCGGTGGGGCGGGCGCGGGGGCCGGCGGCGGCGGCGGCGGCGGCGTCATCACGGGCTTTGAGGGCTGCCTGCACCTGTTCAGCGACCCCACCCTCTACCCGGCCTACGCGCCAGGGCAGTGCAACCCCTTCCACTCGGGCAAGGTGAGCCGGCGCAGGCTGCCAGGGGGCGGGGGGCAGAGGGGGGACCGGGTGGCGGTGTGGCTGCGAAGAGCGGCCTTTGCTTGCACGCGTGTGCGTTTGCCTGCTTGCGCGCGGCGCGGCGCAGATCATGGTGCTGGTGCAGCTGCTCAAGAGCGTGCGCGCCAACGAGCCCACGGACAAGGTGGTGCTCGTGTCCAACTACACGGAGGCGCTCGACCTGCTCGCCAAGGTTTGAGCCCCTAGCACACGCCTCAAGAGCCCTGGGGGCTCAGGCCTCAGAGCACCCACTCGCACCAGGAGGAGCAGGCGTGTGACACGTGACTCGTCGGATGCGTGACGCGCGCGCGCGACGCGCGCAGCTGGCCAACGAGAACCGGTGGCCGTACCTTCGCCTGGACGGCTCGCTGAGCGTCAAGCAGCGCCAGCCGCTCGTCGACACGTTCAACGACCCGACGCACCCCTCGTTCCTCTTTCTGCTCTCCAGCAAGGCCGGCGGCGTCGGGCTCAACATCATCGGCGCCAACCGCCTCGTCCTCTTCGACCCCGGTACGCTTTCCGGCGACAGCAGGCGTACGCGGGAACCAGCCCGGCGCCGCCGCCACCGCACGGCGCGGCCAGACGTCTGCGGCCCGCTGCTTGCCGTCCCTGCTGCCGGCGCGCAGACTGGAACCCCGCCAACGACCTGCAGGCCATGGCGCGCGTCTGGCGCGAGGGCCAGAAGAAGCGCGTGTGGATCTACCGCCTGCTCGCGACGGGCACGCTCGAGGAAAAGGTGCGCGACTTGCGGGGTGGCGGGCTCGTGCGGGCCGGTCTGCTCCTTGACGCGTGGCGACAGGCGCGGCGACGAGCGCGCATATGCACCTGCCGGCGCAGATCTACCAACGCCAGCTCATGAAGGTGGGCCTCTCCAAGTCCATCGTGGACGACAGCGGTGCGCAGAGCCGGCAGTTCAGCAACGAGGAGCTGCGCGCGCTCTTCAAGGTGAGCGAGGGAGGGGCGCGCGCGACGCCTCCCAGCGCGGCACCGTCGTCGCGACACGTGCGCGCGGCGCCGACGCCGTCGCTTCGCGCAGGTGAGCCCCAACGTCACGTGCGACACGCACTCGGCCATCAAGTGCAAGTGCGACGCCTCGCCGGCGACCATGGCGCAGAAGGCGGCCGACCTGGCGGCCAAGGCGGCGGAGGAGCAGGTGGCGCGCGACGAGGCCGCCGCTGCCGCCGCGGCCGCCGGGTCCTCGTCAGCAGGCGCCCACGACAAGGCGCGCGCGCAAAATGCTGTTTGCGGGCGACTTTCCTTGAGTTGCTTGAGTGGCTGATCAGGATGCGCGAAGCGAAGCTGTGTCGGCGTCGCTCCTGGGGCTGCGTGCGCAGGTGCCGGACGAGGTGGGCGTGATCGAGTGGGCGCACCTCAAGGACGTGGAGCACTCGCCAGACGCCGTGTGGAAGGTGCGCCGCCGCCGCCTCTGTCGTGCGGCAGCTTGCTCTCGGTCAGCCACCTCAGCGCGTTTGCCTCGCGACGCGTGCCCTGCTCTTGCCCTTTCGC